>JACCDL010451884.1_pt1 | contig 20489 bp, 19 predicted proteins | sample 7441931 | NCBI WGS metagenome assembly JACCDL01 (sample SAMN15323437, study PRJNA562643) | freshwater metagenome | isolation source: river surface water | place: USA:Blue River Watershed | collected 2017-08-16 | reverse complement strand
CATGGCAGGTACTTGCTCGCTTTGGTCCGGATGGACGATAAAAACGATTTCGTAATGACGCATTAATTACTCCTTATGGATAAAAGTCACCTGGGCGTCTCAACTAACCCTGTTTAAGCTAATTGACCAGTGTGACAAGGTAAAAAAACTACAGCCCTAGATTGTAGCAAAAATACTTTGCCAATCGTCTGTTTTCCTCGAATTTGCCTCTAAAAGTGCCAATTGAAGGGCAATTCTGGCTTTGGCGGGGTTCAAATCCCGTGCACAGACCCAATTCCACTCACTATCAGGCTCAGGAATCTCTGAAAAAACCGCTCCAGCCCCTGTTCTAGAGGATCGGACCACAGCAACCCCTGCTTCGGCTGCCAAAATCAGATGTTCAGCCAAATTTCGATGCACGCTACCCTGCCCGGTACCGGCAATCACGATCCCCTCGACTCCTTGACTCATTAAGATATCAACCATTCGACCTGAGGCACCACCATGACTGGTCACAATCTCAATCCAAGGCCAAACCATTTGGGTTGGTAAATTGAGATCCGCCTGTCGTTTATGAATAGGACCATCTAGTTCTCTGGCATTCACCACTAAAGCGTCTAGAGCATGAGTATGTTGCTTAGATAAATCTCTTGCTAGGCAAGGCTTACCTGCCATCACTGCCAATATGCCGTATTGCTGAGTTTGTTGAGCCTCTTTAGCTAAATAAAGAGCCGCTCTTAAATTAGTAGGTCCATCAGCATGCTCAGCATTTGATGGCAACATGGCTCCCGTGAGAACTACCGCCTTGCGGTAATGGCTGGCTAACTTTCCTAAGGTGGCATGAAGAAATACTCCGGTTTCTTCCATCGTATCTGTGCCATGAGTGATCACAATGCCTGAAATATCCTCACGCTCTAGCCCTGCCTTCACTGACCATGCCAACTGCATCAGAAGATCTTCACTCATGTGACGACTATCTACATTAGCCACTTGTGTCGCTTCAATCTGCCCCATCTCTTCTTCAAGATTTAGGTAACTCAACAAATCAGCGGCTGAAATTTGACCTGCCTGATAAGCCATGGGTTTTTGAGGATCCATCGCAAGACCTGCAATCGTTCCACCCATGCCTAAAAGTAATAATTTCGAGGAATTCATAAAAAACATTATCAATGGGTATTGCATCTTATGAAATCACTGTATAGAATTACAGCATGGATACAAATACAGCAAAACCTAAGCTAACTGCCCGTCAAGAAGAAATCTTGGGCTTGATTACGGATGCCATCTCTCGTAGCGGTTTGCCGCCTACAAGAGCTGAGATTGCCACCCGTTTAGGTTTTGCATCTGCCAATGCTGCTGAAGAACATCTTCGCGCACTGGCTCGCAAGGGTTATGTGGAGTTAACCCCTGGAACTTCTCGAGGTATCAAACTATCCAAACAACTGACTTTACCGATACCGGCTTTACAACAGTTAACACTTCCATTAATTGGACGGGTGGCTGCTGGCTCCCCTATTTTGGCAGTGGAACATGTACAAAAGCAGGTTCCTTGTGACCCATCTTTATTTGATAAGGGCGCTGACTACCTACTCAAAGTGCGTGGCATGAGTATGCGTGATGCCGGCATCTTAGATGGTGATTATTTAGCCGTTAAAAAAACAAGCGAAGCCCGCAATGGTGAGATTGTTGTTGCTCGCTTAGATGATGAAGTGACAGTTAAACGCTGGTCACAATCCAAAGGTCCTCATGGCATCAAGATTGAGTTGATTGCTGAAAACCCAGATTTTGACAATATTATTGTTGATCCTCGTCGTGATGAAATCACGATCGAAGGTTTAGCAGTTGGCTTGATCAGACCAGGCGGTCTATAAACCTCTATTAGTAGATAGAGGCTTGCCCTTCAGGGCGATTTTTAAATCGTTTATGTACCCAGTAGTACTCGGGAATTCGTGGACGAATCACTTCTTCAAAGTATTGATTCATACGAGCTGTATCAGCCACTGGATCATCGCTTGGGAAATTAGGCCAAGGCTTGCCAACATGACAGTCATACCCAGAGCCATCCTCACGTAATACCGTAAAGATCGGGCACACCTCTGCTCCAGCTAATTGAGCCATTTTAGAAACTGATAAAACAGTATTTGTGGACACGCCAAAAAAAGGCACAAACTCAGAGTCTTTTCTACCAAGATCCATATCTGGTGACAAGCAAACAAAAGTTCCCTTACGAACTTCACGAATCAATTCTCGACCATGACTTTCTCTGAGTAACATTCTTGCTCCGAAACGCTCACGCCACTTTTTAATTCTTGGTTCAAAGTGTTCGTTACGCATGAACACATACAAAGTGATGCCAGGTGCTGCTTTAATTTCTTTGAGATGCATCGTGATGGCAATCAAACCTGCCTCAATGCCCATGAGATGCATACTCACATAAAGACGAGGCTTACCATCATTCATATCCACTTCTGGATAGACCTTCACAAACTCATGAATAGATTTTTCAGAGCCCAGCCATAAACGACCACGCTCTGCAAAACTTCTACCCATCAAACGCCAATTTTCTCGTGCTAGATCATCACGCTCCGCTTGAGACAAGTGAGGAAAACAAGCCTTTAAATTAGCATTAATAATCTTCACACGAGATTTTGAAAAGCGTGGAGCGATCGCTGCAATGCCATAGCCAATGCGAATTACCCATGAATAAGGGATCACAGCTAAGAACCAAAGAAACCCGTGCGCTAGAAGATTAAAGAATTTTTTCACAAGAGAGATTTTCGCATGAACAGCTCATGATTTTGCTTTTAATACCCCTTCACTCAGCTCGTCATCATTTTTGTCGATTTGTCATTTACTTATAAAAAATATAAATTAATGAGTCTGGAACTAGGGAGCAACAAATGATCGACACACTCACACTCAAAGAGAAATTTGAAAATAATGGATTTAGCGCAAGCCAGGCAAGCACATTAAGTCATGCAATGAATGATCTAACAAAAGACAAAGATCAATTAGCAACAAAAGACGAATTACACCAAGTTCGAAATGAACTGAAGATCGAAATCAAAGAGGTGAAGAGCGAGATCAGAGATCTTCGTGCACAAATGATCAGTTTTTGGAACTGCATGAAAGAGTTGCGCAAAGAAATGACCAAAGACATGGAACAACTTGAAAGTAGATTACTACATAAGCTAACCTATACTACAGTAATAAGCCAAATATCGATTGGGACGATATTAGTGACATTAATGATCTACTTTCACCAGAACCCATGAAAGAAAAAGCCCCTTTATCGCTAAAGGGGCTTTTATATTTGGGGTGGCTGATGGGGCTCGAACCCACGACAACAGGAATCACAATCCTGGACTCTACCAACTGAGCTACAGCCACCGTAGAGAAAAAGATTATAACTCGTCTAGGTCTTCTTGTTCAACATACATGCGTAATTCTTTATTGGCATCCTCAAAAAATGCTCTTATATCCCCTTCCGTCTTCACAGCACCTAAAAGACGATAATCGGATAACTTTCTTCGCCAGTGTTTAGACCCGCCTTTACCATGGGCTAAACCTAGAATATGTCGCGTAATAGCCGCCATATGAAAGGGCTCCTGTTTAGCCTCACAATGCCTTAACCACTGAGTACATTGATGAATCAAACCTTCTGTGATTCTGTTCCACTGCTCAACGCCGAAGAATTGACCAAATGCTTGACCATCAGTGACTAGCATCTCATCCCAGTCCAACATCATTCCTGGGGTATGGTAAGCAGCCCTACCAATCATGAAACCATCAAAGTCATGCCAATATCTAGCGATATCGCCATTAGTTTCTAAACCACCATTTAGCAAAACCTTTAACTGAGGAAAATGCTTTTGCGCGTCTATGCGCAACTGCTTTGCAACCTCATAACGCAATGGTGGAATGGTTCTGTTTTCCTTAGGAGAAAGCCCCTTCAAAATGGCATTACGAGCATGGATCGTCACCTGAGAAGCACCCGCTTCTGCAACCTTACAGATGAAATCCAGCGTAAATTGATAGTCCTCAGGCTTCGACTGAACATCCATATCGTTCAGTCCAATACGATGCTTTACTGATACTGGAACATCAACGACATCAACCATCGCCTTGACACAATCCGCCACCAAATCAGGCTCAGCCATCAGGCAAGCGCCAAAAGATCCTCTTTGAACTCGCTCTGATGGACAACCGCAATTTAAATCTATTTCGTCATAGCCCCACTTTTGCGCGAGGCTTGCAGACTTAGCTAAATCTGCTGGATCACTACCACCCAACTGAAGAACCACTGGGTGCTGCACTTCATCAAAATCCAGATGACGTGACACATCACCATAGATTAATGCTCCTGTAGTGACCATTTCACTGTAGAGCACTGCATGCTTTGTGAGACTTCGATGAAATGTCCTGCATTGGCGATCAGTCCAATCCATCATCGGGGCAACAGCTAATCGCTTGAAATTTTTCGACATGACAAGATTTTATAAAGAAACTGTAAACGAGCTATGAAAATCTCGCTGCTGCCCTGTTATCGGATCAACAAAACTCAGCTGTCTAGCAACTAACTGTAGTGGCTTTGAATAATCCTGCCCGTGGCTCTTATGCGGTTTTAATTCTGGATATATCTGATCGTTTTGAATGGGCATACCCAAAGCATTCATATGAACTCTTAATTGATGCTTTTTTCCACTACCCAATTCCAATCGATATTTAGCCCAAGATGATTTCCTCTCTAATAAGTGAATGGTTGTATCTGAATTAGGCTCTCCGTCGACCTCATGCATCTGCATAAACCGCTCAGACTCTTCAATTCTGCTCTGATAGTGAATAGGGAATTGATCGTTTAAATGATCTAAATAAGGAGCTATCGCTTCATAAATCTTAATGACCTGACGCTCTCGAAATAAGGCTTGGTATAAGTCTCTCTCGCTAGGTATTTTAGAAAAGGCTACCAAGCCAGCCGTCTCTCTATCAATCCTATGAATAGGACTTAAATCTTGAATACCTGTTTTATTTCTTAACCTGACCAAAAGTGTTTCTTGTAAGTAATGACCACCTGGAGTCACTGGCAAGAAATGTGGTTTATCAGCAATGAGAAGATGCTCATCTTGGTAAATAATTTGTTCTTCGAAAGGAATTAATTCCTCATCCTGCACTCTTCTGTAATAGTAGATATAGGTATTCGGTTGAAACAAAGCATCAGGGGATTGAGGGACACCTTCTTGATTGAGAACCAAAGCATCATTCATACGGGACACCCACTCATCTTTTGAGATGGCAGGAAAGTGATCCATCAAAAAATCAATTAGATGAACATAAGCACGCCCATCATTGGGCAAAAATACTTTGCTAGGTCCAACCCCGTTCTTAATATCCATGCTTGATTGTTTCATGAGCTGATAAAAACATAAAGCCGCACCATTACTCTGGAATGCGGCTTTATGTAGAGCTTAAATACTTGACTTAAGCTGCAGTCTCACGACTAGCCTTCTTACGCTCATGCTCTTTCAAGTAACGCTTACGAATACGAATGCTCTTCGGTGTCACTTCAACCAATTCGTCTTCAGCAATAAACTCCACTGCATACTCTAAAGACATCTGGATAGCCGGCACCAAGCGTACCGCTTCATCCGTACCTGATGCACGAACGTTGGTTAACTGCTTACCTTTAATAGGGTTCACAATCAAATCATTGTCACGGCTATGGATACCAATCACCATACCTTCATAAAGCGCATCACCAGGTACAACGAACATACGACCACGGTCTTGAAGTTTCCATAAAGCGTAAGCAACTGCTTCACCATCATCTTGAGAAATCAACACGCCGTTATGACGCTCACCCACCATACCATCCTTCATCGGACCGTAAGCATCAAAAGTATGACTCATCAAACCTGTACCGCGAGTCATCGTCAAGAAGTCGCCTTGGAAGCCAATCAAACCACGCGCAGGGATTCTGTACTCAAGGCGTGTACGACCTTTACCATCAGAAACCATATCCAGTAATTCGCCTTTACGCTTACCCAACTCTTCCATCACGCCACCTTGAGTGGTGTCTTCAACGTCAACAGTCAAGTTCTCATATGGCTCCATCTTCACACCGTTTTCCTCATGGAAAACAACGCGAGGACGAGAAACTGCTAATTCGTAACCTTCACGACGCATATTCTCAATCAAAATTGTTAAATGCAATTCGCCACGACCAGATACTTCAAAAACAGTATCGTCGTCCGTGTCATTCACACGCAAAGCCATGTTTGACTTTAGTTCGCGATGTAAACGATCTCGAATTTGACGGCTTGTCACAAATTTACCTTCACGTCCAGCGAGTGGGCTGGTGTTAACCATGAAGTTCATCGTTAATGTTGGCTCATCAACCTTTAGCATCGGTAGTGGCTCTACTTTTTCAGGAGCGCAAACAGTTGTACCAATTGCTAGATCTTCAATACCGTTAATCAACACGATATCGCCAGACTGAGCTTGCTCAACCTGTACACGCTCTAGACCTTGGAACTTCAGTACTTGATTCACACGACCATTGAATGGTGTGCCGTCTGGACCATTCTGACAAACTACTGCTTGACCAGCTTTCACAGTACCGCGACTAATACGACCTACACCGATCTTACCCACATAACTGTTGTAATCAATTGATGAGATTTGGAACTGCAAAGGACCTTCTGGATCTTCATCACGAATCGGCACATATTTGAGAACAGTCTCAAACAAAGGTGCCATCGTACCTTCACGAACATCAGGCGATAAACCTGCATAACCACTTAAACCAGATGCATAAACAACTGGGAAATCTAACTGTTCTTCAGTTGCACCCAATTTATCAAATAGTTCAAAAGTTGCATTCACAACATAGTCAACACGAGCACCCGGACGGTCTACTTTGTTCACCACCACGATTGGCTTTAATCCAAGTGCTAGAGCTTTTTTAGTCACAAAGCGTGTTTGAGGCATAGGGCCTTCAACCGCATCCACTAGCAATAAAACACCGTCAACCATTGATAGAACACGTTCTACTTCACCACCAAAGTCCGCGTGACCCGGGGTATCAACGATGTTGATATGAGTACCTTCATATTCAACCGCACAGTTCTTTGACAAGATCGTGATACCACGCTCTTTTTCAATATCGTTAGAGTCCATCACGCGCTCAGCCACTTGCTGGTTATCACGGAAGGTGCCTGATTGACGTAACAATTGGTCAACCAAGGTTGTTTTACCGTGGTCAACGTGGGCAATGATGGCAATATTTCTTAATGCACGAGTATTACTCATAGTTCTGCTTTCACTTTTATCAATTATTTAAATTCGTTACTTCTACTGCTTGAGCCATCAAACGACGGGGATGCAATACACCCTTACGCCAATCTGCTGTACCCATAAAATTACATGACTCAATCGAGCCACGATAAATTCTCATCAACTCTTCTTCCTGACCCAACTTACTCACAGGCACCCTTTGGCCTAAACGTAATCGATCAGCATCTTCATTAGATAATTCCAACGAAGATAGTTCCTGCACTAGGGCATCAACAGGTAATAAAAAATCAGCTTTAGCAGATTCATTATCTGCAGCAGCCTTCACTTGCTCCAAAGTCACGCCTTTGGTTAAAGTTAAATGCCCCACTTTCTCTCGGCGCAAACCAACTAAGTGCGCGCCACAAGATAAAAACTCTCCGATATCTTCCGCCAAAGTTCTGACGTATGTACCCTTACTACACGACACTTCCAACTCTGCTACAGGCCATTGGACGCTCACCCAACGAAGTGAATAAATGGTCACTTTTCTAGCAGCCCGCTCAAGCGTTTCACCTGCACGCGCATACTCATAAAGAGGCTTACCATCCCGCTTTAATGCCGAATACATTGGTGGAATTTGTTCAATCTCACCTGTAAATCGATCTAGCGCCTTAGAAAGTTGCATCTCTACTTCAACTGAGTTGCTGAAATCAAACGAAGGAGTCCCTCTAGCTATGATTTCACCTTCAGCATCACCGGTTGTCGTTTTCTCACCAAACTTAATCGTTGCTAAATATGTTTTATCTGCATCTAATAAGTCTTGCGAATATTTTGTTGCCTCACCAAGACACACCGGCAATAAGCCAGTCGCCATGGGATCTAAAGTTCCTGTATGTCCCGCTTTATCAGCATGGAAAATACGCTTAACAATTGTTACTGCAGTTTGTGAGCTGATTCCTTCTGGTTTATCCAAAAGAATCACCCCATGAACACCTTGGGGCATCACTTATGCCTTATCACTATCTTGAAGCGCTTGATCAATCAAACGGGACATTTCGATACCACGAGTTAACGACTCATCGTGATGGAAATGTAAAGTAGGCACCGTATGAATATGCAAGCGCTTGAACAATAAAGAATGCAAATAACCAGCCTTCTCTCTTAAAGCAGCAAGAGCATATTCAGGTTCCGCACCCAAGACAGTAAAGAACACTTTGGCATGCGCCATGTCTGTTGTTAACTCAACTGCTTGTAAAGTAATTAAGCCAGCCTTGGGATCACGAATCTCACGTGGAATGAGCTCAGCCAGATCCCTTTGGATCTGGTCGGCTACTCGCTGATTACGATGATTCTTAACTGGCATGATCAATCACTAACAAGAATAATTAAAGCGTTCTTGCCACTTCAGTCACTTCGAATATTTCTAACTGATCGCCAACAAGGATGTCGTTGTAGTTCTTGAGTGATAAACCACACTCAAAACCACCCTTCACTTCTTTCACATCATCCTTAAAGCGCTTCAATGAATCCAACTCGCCAGTCCAAACAACTACGTTGTTACGCAATAAGCGGGCGCGTGAAGAACGTTTAACGATACCTTCAAGAACCATACAACCAGCAATTGAACCCACTTTAGACACTTGGATCACCTGACGGATTTCAACTAAACCAGTGATTTCTTCTTTCTTCTCTGGCGTCAACATACCGCTCATCGCGGCTTTGACTTCATCCACTGCGTCATAAATGATGTTGTAGTAACGAATATCCACACCATTAGCTTCAGCCAACTTACGCGCTAAAGCATCAGCACGTGAATTAAAGCCAATCACAACCGCCTTCGATGCAACAGCTAAGTTGATATCAGTTTCACTGATACCACCCACTGCTGCGTGGACGATCTGAACCTTCACTTCAGGTGTTGAAAGCTTCATCAATGATTGTGATAACGCCTCTTGAGAACCTTGTACGTCTGCTTTGATGATGATTGGCAAGTATCTAGCTTCAATGCTGCCTTCACCCATGTTTTCAAACATCGTCTCAAGTTTCACAGCTTGTTGCTTAGCTAACTTCACATCACGGAACTTACCTTGACGGAATAGCGCGATTTCACGAGCTTTACGTTCATCAGCTACCACAATCACTTCTTCACCAGCTGATGGCACTTCTGACAAACCTTGAATCTCAACAGGGATCGAAGGACCAGCCTCCTGACAAGGCTTACCGTTCTCATCCAACATGGCACGAACACGACCAAATGAAGAACCCGCTAAAAGCATGTCGCCACGGCGTAAAGTACCTGACTGAACCAAAATGGTTGCCACAGGACCCTTACCCTTATCCAAACGAGCTTCAATCACCAAACCTTTAGCTGCCGCATCCTTTGGTGCTTTTAGCTCAAGAATTTCAGCCTGCAATAAAACGTTTTCTAACAAGTCATCGATACCTGTTCCTGCTTTAGCAGACACAGGAATAAATGGTGAATCCCCACCGTACTCCTCAGGAACCACCCCTTCAGCCACCAACTCTTGCTTCACACGCTCAGGATTGGCTTCAGGTTTATCAATTTTGTTAATAGCAACAACAAGTGGCACGCCAGCAGCTTTTGCATGGGCAATCGCTTCTTTTGTTTGCGGCATCACACCGTCATCAGCAGCAACGACCAAGATCACAATATCGGTTGCTTGAGCACCACGTGCACGCATCGCGGTAAACGCCTCGTGACCCGGAGTATCCAAGAAAGTAATCATGCCGCGTGGGGTTTCCACATGGTAAGCACCAATATGCTGTGTAATACCGCCCGCTTCGCCAGAAGCCACTTTGGCACGACGAATAGAGTCTAGTAATGAAGTTTTACCGTGGTCAACGTGACCCATCACAGTTACAACTGGAGGTCTTGCCAATAACTCGGCATCATGATCATCCGTTGTTAAATCAGAATCAGGATCATCTAATTTGGCAGCAAATGCTTTATGACCCATTTCTTCCACAATGATCATTGCTGTATCTTGATCTAGCACTTGGTTAATGGTCACCATCTGACCCATACCCATTAATAGCTTGATGACCTCAGCAGCTTTAACAGACATCTTATGTGCTAACTCAGAAACCGTGATTGTTTCTGGAACGTGAACATCACGAACAACTGGTTCTGTAGGCGCAACGAAATTAGTTTGAACTTCAGTGGCTGGTTGATGGCTCTTCTTCTTGCCACCACCTGCACGCCAGTTACCTGAACCACCGGTTGTGTCACCACGAGTCTTTAAACCACCCGGACGTTTCTTACCATCTTCATTCCATGTCGAAGATGACTCGGATGATTTGATCGTTTTTGTACCTGGCTTAGCAGCTTTATCTTTTTTCTTGTCTTCTGCACCCTCAGCTTTAACTGGTTTGTGCAAAGTACCTTTTTTCTCTTCTTCTGCTGGTTTAGCAGCTTTCATGACACGTGCAGGAGCATTCATCATTTCACGGATGGCCAATGCTTCAGCTTCAGCTTTAGCACGGCGTACACGAATTTGCTCTAACTCATCATCACGAACTTTAGCTGCAGCAGCGCTATCAGCTTTTTCCTTTTTAGCAACTTCTGCTTTTTCTTGGGCTTCTTCAACACTTGCTGTAGAAGCTGCATCTACCACTTTTTCAGCCTCAGCCTTAGCAGCAGCCCTCTCAGCCTCTTCACGAGACTTGCGCTCCATCTCAGCTTTCATATCAGCTTCTTGACGAGCTAATAATTCAGCTTGACGTTTAGCCTCAGCTTCACGCTTAGCTAATTCAGCATCATCAAGAATATTGGCTGGTGCTGCTGCTGTTGTTGGAGCTGCTTGCTCAACCTTAGGCGCTACTTTTTCTGGCGCTTCTGCACTTGATTCATCGCGCTTCACTAGAACGCGCTTTTTACGAACCTCCACTTGAACAGTGCGAGTTTTGCCAGCAGAGTCTGCTTGACGGATCTCAGATGTTTCACGCTTCGTTAAAGTGATTTTTTTGCGTGCACCGGCATCTGTGCCATGTGCAATTTGCAAATGCTCCAATAACTTTGCTTTGTCTTTCTCAGTTAGCTTATCTTCTGCGGCAGTTTTATTAATACCGGCAGCCTGAAGCTGCTCCAACAATGCTGCTGGAGTGCGCTTCAGTTCTTTTGCTAAATCTTCTACGGTCGTGGTCGCCATGCGAACCCCTTATGAATCAGTTAAACCAGTGTGCGCGAGCTTTCATAATGAGAGCTTTTGCGTCTTCTTCGTTGATGCCAGTCATTTCGACTAATTCATCAACAGCCAATTCCGCTAAGTCATCACGGGTATGGACATTACCTGTTGCCAACTTTGCAACAAGGGTGGTTGTCATACCATCCAAGCTACGTAAATCTTGTGACACCTCTTCTACAAGCTCTTCTTTTGCCAACTCCATTGTTAACAAGGAATCGCGTGCGCGAGTGCGCAATTCATTCACAGTATCTTCATCGAATGCTTCAATTTGTAGCATTTCTGACAAAGGTACATACGCAACTTCTTCTAAGCTATTAAAGCCTTCTTCAATCAAAATGTCGGCTACTTCTTGGTCAACGTCTAACTTGTCCATGAATACAGCACGAATCTTTTCTGATTCTTCCTCAGTCTTCTGAGCAGACTCTTCTGGCGTCATGATGTTGATATGCCAGCCAGTTAACTCGCTAGCAAGACGAACGTTTTGACCGCTTCGACCAATTGCAATAGCTAAATTCTCTTCGTCAACCACCACATCCATCGCATGCTTTTCTTCATCAACAACGATAGATTGAACTTGAGCAGGGGCTAAAGCGCCAATCACAAATTGGGCTGGATCTTCAGACCATAAAACGATATCCACTGCTTCGCCCGCTACTTCATTACGAACAGCAGTCACGCGAGTACCACGAACACCTACACAAGTACCAATAGGGTCAATACGCTTATCGTGAGCAACAACAGCAATCTTGGCACGAATACCAGGGTCGCGAGCAGCGCCTTTAATTTCTAAAAGACCTTGCTCAATTTCAGGCACTTCATTTTCAAATAACTTAATCAAGAACTGAGGTGCTGTGCGTGACAACTCAATCTGTGGACCGCGAGCTTCACGATCCACTTTCAAAATAAATCCGCGTACACGGTCACCGCTTCTTAGATTCTCTTTTGGAATCATTTGATCGCGACGCAAAAGTGCTTCAACACGACCTGATTCAACAATCAGACCATTCTTATCCGCACGCTTAACGGTACCAGTCATGACGCTCTCGCCACGCTCAAGGTAATCGTTCAAAATTTGCTCGCGCTCTGCATCACGAATACGTTGCAAAATCACTTGCTTCGCCGTTTGCGCACCAATACGACCAAACGCAACAGACTCTACTTGCTCTTCAATGTAGTCGCCAATTTCGATATCAGGAATCTGCTCTTTTGCTTCAAAAGCAAGAATCTCTTTATCTGGTTCTTGCAAACCAGCTTCGTCAGGTACCACCAACCAACGACGGAATGTTTCATATTCGCCAGTATCGCGATCAATTGAAACACGCATATCAACATCTTCTTCATAGCGCTTCTTACTTGCAGAGGCTAATGCCATCTCAAGCGCTTCAAATACGATATCTCTATCTACGTTCTTTTCACGTGCTAAAGCGTCAGCTAGCATGAGGACTTCACGACTCATGATTTTCTTCCTTTGAAATCAACGACGGGAACCAACCGAGTTTTATCAACCTCGGCTAGAGTAAATTCAAACATGGCTTCGCTGCCATCTGGGTTCTTAATTAACAAACCTAGCTTGGCATCAACTGAATCAGCGTCTCCACTGATTAAGCCTTGCAAAACACCTACATAGTTCTTTCTGCCGGCATGAGCCACTCGCAATTTCACATTAGCTTCCAATCCGGCAAAGCGGATATGGTCAGCGACTGTTTTCACTGGGCGATCCAAACCTGGTGAAGAAATCTCTAACCGCTCATAGTTCACGTTATCTACAGGCAAGCTGTAATTAAGATGACGACTCACTTTTTCACAGTCAGTAATATCAATTGGACGATCAACATCAATATTTTCAATCGTAACGCGCAGGAGTCCACGACCTTCTCGTTCAATATCAACGAGTAGGTAGCCTAAACTTTTCAGCGCATCAGCAATCAAAACTTGTTCGTTCGCCATAAGCTATTACGTTTCATTTCACCAAAAAAAAATGGGCATATAGCCCATATTCCTAAACAAAGAGAACATGCCCGACTTACGTTGAACGCAACTTCAGCCGGATCTACTAAAGATTTGAATTATATAGGAAGTTTCCAAGACTGCCAAGCGATGCGCCGAGGAAAACCGCCCATTTAACTAGCTTTTACTGAATTTTTTGCCATATTTGGCGCCCGATTTACCACTAGAGCCCCGATTTTGTCCCTGAGCACCTCTTGGACCACCCTGACCAGGACCTTTTTTGCCAAATTTTTGACCTGGACGCCCCTGACCGGCACCACCCGCACCAAATGCACTACCGTGGTGCACACCTGCCTGACTATCCTCATCACGACGGTGACCAAAACCACCTGATCTACCTTGAGATGGTTTACCTCGCCCACCGCCATTTTTACCCTTAAATTTGCTGCCACGATCATCACCATGACCTTGAGTAAAGCCTCTAGTTGCATGAGAAGCTTGGCGTAAAGCATCTTTAGACCCCCAGTAAGAAACTGAGGTTTGCATTGGATCTGGCTGACCGCCTCCATGAGTTCGTTGCGCCCCGCCTTCACGAGGATCACGTTTAGGCTTTTGCCCCATGCCTTGAGGTACTTTTAAGCCAGCCATTTTCATTAACTGAACAATTTGGTCACTAGGCACTTCTTCCCAACGACCACGACGTAATCTTGGTGGCAATACAAATAACCCGTAACGCGTTCTAATCAAGCGAGAAACCACATGACCTACCGCCTCAAACATACGACGCACTTCGCGGTTTCGTCCTTCAGTCAGCGCCACGTGATACCAATGATTAGCGCCTTCTCCACCACCATTGACTAACCTTAAGAAACGAGCAACACCATCATCCAGCTGAACACCCGTTTTTAATAGCTTTTCTTGCTCAGCATCTAGATCACCCAAAATGCGCGCAGCGTATTCACGCTCCACACCATAACGTGGATGCATTAAGCGATTAGCTAATTCACCAGAAGTGGTGAATAAGAGCAAACCTTCAGTATTGAAGTCTAGACGCCCAACGGCGATCCAACGCCCTTGCTTAGCTTTAGGCAGACGATCAAAAACAGTTGGACGACCTTCAGGGTCTGATTGACTCACAATCTCGCCAGCAGGCTTGTGATACAAAATCACGCGCGGTGGTTTAGTTTGAATCTTGCGGTGAACCATCTTGCCATTGATGCGTACTTGATCCGTAGGACCAACGCGCTGACCAATGTGAGCTGGCATACCATTGACTGAAACTCGCCCCTGAATAATGAGGTCTTCCATATCACGGCGAGAACCCATACCAGCATCAGCTAGTACCTTGTGTAACTTAACAGTATCTTCGTCAAAGTCATCTTCAACATCATCTAGATCTGACCAAACTTCGTCACGCAAACTTAGAGGTAACTCATCAACACTAGAAAACTGTAAACCTGGCAAAGCTTCCTCTTCAGGAGTAGCTTCTTTTTCAGCCCCCTCATCGACATGATCTTCAGCTTCGATGTCAGCCAAAGTTTGAGCCACCATCTCATGGGTCACTTCTGGCTCAGCTTCTGGCGCTTCTAGACTTGCATCAAAGGCTCCGGAAACCACTGAAGCAAACAACGCCTGGCTTTCTTCAGCAAGCAATGGATTTTCTTTGGGAGGTTTAACTTCTTGGTGACCCTTTTGTGGGCGATCCCCTCTCTGAGGTTTTCCTCTTTGTGCTCGAGGACCTTGGCGACCCTGACCTCGTGCATGACCTTGACGAGCTTGCCCCTCTGAACTTGAGCTTGCAGAGGATTCAGTTTCAGATCCTGCTTCTTGTGATGTCTCGCCATTGGCTATTAGGGCATTAGCTGCATCTGATGAAGCTTCTGTAGATTGCTCAGAACGCGCACGTGGCTTACCGCGAGATTTGTTGTAAGGACTACGACTTCTGGGGCGACGTTCAGCACCTTCAGCCTGACCAGACTCAACGGACTCGTTCACCTGAGCTGGCTTATCAGATTCAAATTCAGATGTTGTCATTAGGCTTAACGTCACTTGGGTTATCAGTAGATACTTCCGATGTATCTACTACATCAATCACTTCAGCCTCACTGCTTACTGGGGCGGCTATCTCAGGATGCTCTCCCTCAAACTCAATCACTTTCTGAGCGAGTGATTCTGCTTGCGCATCAGCATCCTCCAACATCGGCAAATCTTGCAAAGTGGTCAAACTTAAATCATTTAAAAACTGACGAGTGGTTGCATACAAACCGGGGCGACCCACTGTATCTTTATGCCCCACTACTTCAATCCAGCCACGATCCTCTAGCTGCTTTACAACGCTCGAGCTCACAGTTACACCACGAATCTCCTCAATCTCGCCGCGAGTAACCGGTTGACGATAAGCGATGATGGCTAAAGTTTCCATCACTGCTCGAGAATACTTGGGTGGCTTTTCTGGTGTTAGACGATCTAAGTATTCACGCATCGATAAGCGACTCTGGAAACGCCAGCCAGTGGCTAACTCAATTAACTCCATTCCTTTTTCAGACCAATCAGTCTGAATTTCAGATAAAGCCTGTTGAATATCTTCGGCAGGGATTTCTTCCATGAATAAACGACGTAAGTCGTTAATCGTCATAGGTTCATCTGCACATAAAAGTGCAGTTTCAAGCACCAGCTTGAGCTGTTCAGGATTCATAAATTAAAAAGGGAAACTTATTTATATTAGGGTTAAGGACGTCCGGCATTTAGACACCGGGCATTTATAGAATTCTTATTAACCGACTAGGTAAGCATTGTAATTCAAACTTGAGGCAATGCAAAAACCACCTTTCAAAAGAGCTTCTGGCAATGTAAATGCTCTATATAAGCCTATTAGTCCAGTCACGAGCATTAAAGCAGCTGTCAGATAGCGAGCCCAGACCTGATGCCCCCACCCTGCAAGCCTTGCAGACATGCCAGAAATAAGCAGTAAATTAGGCAAGGTACCCAAGCCAAATGCCAGCAACAAAAGAGCCCCAGAAAGAGGATCACCAGATAAGAAAGCCAATGGTAAAACGCCATAAATCAAACCGCAGGGCACCAAACCCCACACTAAGCCTTTGATAAATCTCGACAAATAACCATGAGAACGATCTCTCTTGCTTAAATAATGAGCAAGGCTAGACCACCAATGAGCAGTTTTAGCTTCTATCCAACGTTCCCAAGTGTTTGTATTCGTTTTGTTTTTTTGAAGAATACGATACGCCTGGAACAAGAAAATCAATGATGCCAAGGCAAACATGCCTCGTTGAATTGGCAACCAATCTTGTTGCCAAACAGGGACGCCTATTAAACCTGCAATAGCACCCAAGCTTGTATAAGTTAGGATACGACCACCATGCATCACCAACTGTTCACCGAATAATTGAAATTGAGTTGTTTTTTGAAGTCTTACTTCAGCTACTTTTTCTGAAGCTGCAGCAATTCCACCGCACATGAGTGCGCAGTGCCAACCACTCACTAGAGCGCCTAAAAAAACAGTTAGTAATAATGTGCTAGTGATCATCTTGATTCAAATCAAAGTTTTGGCAATATTCATAACTAGGCTTTAGAATAGTAGCTATTGGGATAACCCATCAGAAACAGAGTCAACATAAAGAATGAATCGTATCAGCACACCAGAATCCCCTAACAAATGCTCAACATGCGTTTTAGGTCAATTCTGTCTGCCAGTTGGTCTTAGCTCCGATGATATTAACAAGATTGATACCTTGGTCACAGAAAGAGTTCGTCTTAAAAAGGGTGAATCTCTTTATCGCCAAGGCGACGAATTAACTGCAGTTTACGGCATTAAGTTTGGCACCCTCAAAACTGAATACGCTCTTCCTGATGGTCGCGAACAAATCACTGGATTTCATCTCCCAGGAGAGATGCTTGGTTTAGATGGTATTGGAGAAAATCACTATCAATCAAATGCAATTGCCCTTGAAGATAGTGAAGCTTGCGTTGTGCGCTTTAGTGATTTTGAAAGTCTTGCTAGACAAATCCCGTCACTACAACATCAGTTCCATAAAATTTTAAGTCGCGAACTCACTCAAGATCAAAGACACTTACTATCACTAGGTAGTCTGCGCGCTGAAGAGCGTTTAGCGAGCTTTTTACTGAATCTTTCAGATCGTTTAGCAGTTCGTGGATACTCACCGACTGAATACCATCTCCGTATGAGCCGTGAAGAAATCGGTAGCTATTTAGGCATTCAATTAGAAACAGTCAGTCGCTTGTTCTCACGCTTTACAGAATCAGGTCTCATTCAAATTAAACAAAGACATATCAAATTAATTGATATGGATGGCTTAATGGAACTAGCTGGCAAATCAAGCGCCATTCATTGCCAAAATCCTCATGGGCAAGTCAGCACTATTATCAAAACTTCTAATTCATAAATCACAAAAAATAAGTGATCAGAAGTGATCAATAAAAAAGCAGCTTAAAAGCTGCTTTTTTATTGATCAAGATTTGAGGTTTAAATTAAACCACCATCTGCTTTTTCATTTAATTCACAAATAGAGCCCGGTAAGATATAAATGGTCAGTGCGCTTGATAAAGCACATAACAACCAGAATAAAAAGAATCCCACCGTATAAACTGCTTCATGTGAAGCAGTCACTGGTTGATCAAAGAAAATCAAATCTTCAGGATGGACAATCGTGAAGAAGAGACCCTCAGCAACACCTGCAACTAAAAATGATGGCCACAAGACCCACATCCAAATACGACATTTCATTTGGTCACCTGCTCTACTTTTAGTCCTTGTTTAAGAACCCCATCTCTGATGGGTTGATCGACATCTTTTGTGAAGGCTAGGTAAATAGTAATAGCTGCGCCAACGGCACCAATCGCCGGTCCACTAATAATCAGCCAAGGCCATAACTGCTTCCACCAAGGTTTCTTACTAACTTCATTTGACATCGTATGACTCCTATTTCACAGTCGCAGTTTATCGCGGAACGATAAAGCTAGATTTCTCTTCACGAGTTCTCGGTTTATCAGAAGCAAACTGCCCTTCTTCCTGACCTTGAATCTCAAAATGAATCGGATGATGACCTGTCGGCACATCGCCAATCGCAACCCTTACTTTAACTGGCATCAATAGATTGCTAGAAGAATTAACAACCACTTCAGTTACTTCTTTGCCTTGAGAATTTAATACCTGAAGATTCGGCAAGCCTGTAGCTTGGATCTTGACGCGCATCGGATTTTCAGAAGAATTCATGATCTGCAAGCGATAAATGTTCTCAATCATCGTGCCTTCGATTTCACGGGCTAAAGCACCACGATCTCGCATTACGTCCATTCTCAAAGGATTACGCAAGAACAAGGACACCACAAAAGCCGTCATTAAGACCGTCATGATGCCGATATAGATCATCACGCGAGGTCTAAAGATATAGTGACGAGCCTTCTTGTTATCCATGTGTTCTAACATGGCTCGCTCAGAGGTATAACGAATCAAGCCCTTGTCATACCCCACCTTATCCATCACTTGATCACAAGCATCAATACAAGCGCCACAACCAATACACATGTATTGCAAGCCGTCTCGAATATCAATACCCGTTGGACATACTTGGACACAAATGCTGCAATCCACACAATCACCTAAACCCAGAGATTTATGATCAGCAGACTTTGAGCGATTACCTCTTGGCTCACCACGGGTCTTATCGTAAGTGACCACGAAAGTATCTTTATCCACCATCACACTTTGGAAGCGTGCATAAGGGCACATGTACTTACAGACCTGTTCACGCATAAAGCCAGCGTTACCCCAGGTGGCGAAGCTATAGAAAAGCAACCAGAAGGCTTGCCATGGTCCTAAGGTCAAGGCTAAGGTTTCAGCACTTAAAACTTTAATAGGTGTGAAGTAACCTACAAAAGTGAAACCTGTCCAGAGTGCAATCAAGATCCATAGAGCATGCTTAGTCAGCTTAATGCGCCACTTGGTAAAACTCCAAGGCCACTCCTCACCATCTAAACGAATCCGCGCAAAACGATCACCCTCAACCTTGCGCTCGATCCACATAAATAATTCGGTATACACCGTTTGTGGGCAGGCATAACCACAGAACAATCGACCGGCAACCGCGGTAAATAAGAAAAGCGCCAATGCCGACAAAATCAACAAGAGCGTTAAATAAATAATATCTTGTGGCCAAAGCACTAAACCAAAGATATAAAACTTACGAGAAACCAAGTCAAACAAAACTGCTTGACGATCATTCCACTGCACCCATGGCAATCCATAAAACAGGATCTGAGTGAATAGAACAAGATACACGCGCCATTTGGCAAAAACCCCACTCACTGAGCGGGGGTAGATTTTGCGTCTTACTTCGTAGAGAGATAGCTCTACAGTTTCCTGAGAGCCATTCTCTTGATTTATTTCATTTGACATTAGTATTACTTAGCAGTTTTATCTTTAACGTTAGACAAGCTCCAAACATAAGCTGTCAAAAGATGAATCTTTTCTGGTGTCAAGATAGATTCGTGAGCAGGCATTTTGCCATTACGACCTTTAGTCACTGTTTCAACAATGGCTGCTTCTGAACCACCATACAACCATACCTTATCAGTTAGGTTAGGCGCACCCATAGCGATGTTACCTTTACCATCACCACCATGACATGCCGCGCAATTAGCTTTAAATACTTCTGCGCCACGTGCTGATTTCAACTGATCAGCAGCCAAACCAGACAAACCACGTACATAGTTAGCCACATCAGATACTTGACCACCTTCTAGATGAGCAAATGGGGGCATCACACCTGCACGACCAGCAATCAATGTTGTCTTAATATTGTCAGGTTCGCCACCATATAACCAATCTTGGTCAGCTAGGTTTGGATAGCCTTTAGCACCACCCGCATCTGAACCGTGACATTGAGCACAATAGTTCAAAAATAAGCGTTGACCCATTTCACGAGCTTTAGGATCAGCAGCTACCTTCTTAACATCCAACTCCATGTACTTGGCATAGATAGGCTTTAATTCTTGGTTAGCTTGGTTAACAGATGCATCATGCGCACCTGTTGTTGTGTAGCCCAATGT
>JACCDL010443323.1_pt1 | contig 20499 bp, 19 predicted proteins | sample 7441931 | NCBI WGS metagenome assembly JACCDL01 (sample SAMN15323437, study PRJNA562643) | freshwater metagenome | isolation source: river surface water | place: USA:Blue River Watershed | collected 2017-08-16 | reverse complement strand
GTTATTGCTGCCGTTGCATCAATCGATCCAGTTATGGGAGGTGTAGATCGCTAATGGCATTAACTGACGAAACCAGAGTTAAGGCTCGCGAAATTATTGCTCGCTACCCAGTGTCTCGGTCAGCGCTACTTCCAATGCTGCACTTAGTGCAAGCAGAAGAAGGCTATGTGACTGCAGATGGAATTGCATTGTGTGCAGAAGAACTTGGTTTAACCACGGCTGAAGTTGCTGCAGTTGCGACTTTTTACACGATGTACCACCGAAAGCCTGTAGGCGAATATCACATCGGTGTCTGTATTAACCCAGGTTGTGGAATTTTAGGTGGCGATGAAATTTGGTCAACGCTTTGTAGCCGTCTTGGAATCGGAAACGATGAAGTAACTGAAGATGGAAAAATTTCTCTAGAACGAATTGAGTGCCAAGCTGCTTGCACGCATGCACCAGTTATGACCGCAAACTGGGAATTTCTTGACAACATGACTCCAGAAAAAGCCGTAAATGTTGTTGAGAAATTGCGACGTGGGGAAGAAGTGTTAAGCACTCGCGGTCCGCGCATTCGTACATTCCAAGAAAATGAAGCTACGCTTGCTGGTTTTGAAGATGACTTAGTAGATGCTGGCGGCAATGCGGATGAACTTATGTTGGCAGGGCTAAAGCGTGCAAAAGAACTTGGCATGAGCGCTCCGGAGGCAAAGTAATGGCGATTGCACAAGGTTCGTTAACTCCAGTTTTATCTGCTCATTGGGATGAACCAGATTCATACACAATTGCCGGTTACATGCGACATGGCGGATACACCGCATTCAAAAAAGCATTTGCCAAAGGTCCAGACGACATTATTAATACTGTCAAAGACTCAGGGTTACGCGGTCGCGGTGGAGCAGGATTCCCAACCGGACTTAAGTGGTCATTTGTGCCGCAAGGGGACGGCAAGCCGCACTATCTAGTTGTAAACGCTGACGAATCTGAGCCAGGTGCTTGTAAAGACATCCCGCTTATGTTGGCCAACCCGCATGCCTTAATCGAAGGAATCATCATTGCTTCGTATGCAATGCGTGCTAATCATGCATTCATTTATCTTCGCGGTGAAGTTCCACACGTATTTCGTCGAGTGAATGCTGCAATTAAAGAGGCCTACCAAGCTGGCTACTTAGGCAAAAACATTATGGGATCAGGTTTTGATCTTGAAGTTGTTTTACATGCTGGTGCTGGTGCTTACATTTGCGGTGAAGAAACAGCACTACTTGATTCACTTGAAGGACGCCGCGGTCAACCGCGCTTAAAGCCGCCGTTCCCAGCCGTTGCCGGACTTTATGCTTCACCATCTTGCGTGAACAACGTAGAAACGATTGCAAACATTCCATACATCGTAAATAACGGCGTTGATTGGTTCCGTTCATTCGGTACTGAAAAATCACCAGGCTTTAAATTATTTGCAGTGTCCGGGCACGTGGCCAGACCTGGTATCTATGAAGCACCGCTTGGAATAACTATGCGTGAATTACTTGAGCATGCAGGTGGAGTCCGCGGTGGTCACAAAGTTAAGTTCTGGTTACCAGGTGGTTCATCTGTTCCAATGTTGACTCCAGATCATTTAGATACTCCGCTTACTTATGAAGCAATTGCCGAAGCAGGCTCAATGCTTGGTACAGGTACACCGATGATCTTTGATGAAACAACTTCAGTTGTTCGTGCAGTCACAGGTTGGTTGGCTTTCTACAAACATGAATCATGTGGCAAGTGCACGCCTTGTCGTGAAGGTACTTATTGGATTAGTGATGTACTACATCGCTTTGAAGAAGGTAAAGGTACTGAAAGTGACATCGACAAGTTAGTTGAAATCTGCCAACAGATTGCTGGTCGCTCATTCTGCGCGTTGGGTGATGCAGCGGCTACACCATTCCCAGCTGCACTTAAGTACTTCCGTGATGAATTTTTGGCTGCAACTACAACTTCTGCTAATGAATCATTCGATCCAACTAAAGCAACAGTTTTTGCGGGAGCGACTAAATGACCGTAACAACACAAACAGTGAATGTCACTGTTGATGGAGTCACTGTTGAAGTTCCAGCTGGCACTTTAATCATTCGAGTTGCTGAAATGCTTGGCACTGCTATTCCACGCTTTTGCGATCACCCTTTATTAGATCCAGTTGCTGCTTGTCGCGCCTGTCTTGTTGAAATCGAAGGTCAAGGTAAGCCACAACCTGCTTGTGCGATTCCAGTAGCCGAAGGCATGGTTGTTAAAACTCAGCACACCAGTGAAATGGCGAATAAAGCACAAGCTGGCGTGATGGAGTTTCTCCTTATTAATCATCCACTTGATTGTCCGATTTGTGACAAAGGTGGTGAATGTCCGCTACAGAATCAAGCGATGACTGCCGGTCGTCCCGAAACTCGATTTGATGGTGCCAAGCGAACATTCCCAAAGCCAATAAATGTTTCGGCTCAAGTTTTACTTGATCGAGAACGATGTGTGTCCTGTGCGCGCTGTACTCGATTTGCTGACGAAATTGCTGGTGATCCTTTCTTGGCGCTGCTTGAACGTGGTGCTAAGCAACAAGTAGGTATATCTGCAGACCAACCTTTTGATTCTTATTTTTCTGGTAACACAATTCAGATCTGTCCAGTTGGCGCACTAACTAGCGCTAAATATCGTTTCCGCTCGCGCCCATTTGATTTAATTTCTGTGCCTACTGCATGTGAACACTGTGCAAGCGGATGTGCATTGCGCACGGATGTTCGACGTGAACAAATTATGCGTCGTTTGGCATGGGATGCACCAGAAGTAAATGAAGAGTGGAACTGCGACAAAGGTCGGTTTGCTTTCACATATACAAATGAAGGTCGCTTAACGACTCCGCTTGTGCGTGATGAAGAAGGCAATTTAGTTCCTGCCTCATGGCCAGAAGCAATTCGAGTTGCTGCTAAAGGGTTAGCAAGTGCTGGGGCTAAGACTGCAGTCCTTACCGGTGGGCGACTAACTGTTGAGGATGCCGATGCATACGCATCATTTGCTCGAAATGTACTTTCAACTTCGGATGTAGATTTTCGGGCTCGCGCCACAAGTGATGAAGAAACTGCGTTTTTAGCAAATCATGTAGCGGGCAAAGGTCTTGGCGCTACTTATGGTGACCTAGAAAGTGCAAAGACTGTTTTACTTGTTGGTTTAGAACCAGAAGATGAATCACCTATTGTTTTCTTACGTCTTCGTAAAGCCGCGCTGAAACGTGGAACAAAAGTAATTGCGATCGCACCTTACATGACCGCAGGTTTTGCCAAGATGAAGGCAAAATTAATTGCAGTAAGTCCGCGAGATGAAGTTAGTGCCCTAAATAATGTGGCAAGTGAACTCGGCGAGAATAGTTTTGTTTTAGTTGGCGAGCGTGCAGCAACTACTCCTGGAGTCTTAACAGCAGTTGCACAAATAGCTAATCAAACTGGGGCAAAGTTAGCCTGGGTACCACGTCGGGCTGGAGATCGTGGCGCAGTAGACGCAGGGCTATTACCTGTTGGTGGCCGCAATACAACTGCGATTATTAACGAGACCGGTAAAAGTATTAAAGCGTTACTCGTTGCTGGCGTTAGTGCCACAGATGTTGACGGTGATTTGATTAGCGCTGTTGATCGAGCTGACTTTGTTGTTTCACTTGAAACTCGACATACCGAAATCACTGCAAACGCAGATGTAGTGCTTCCGGTTTCTGTTGTGGCTGAAAAAGCTGGCACTTTCCGAAACTGGGAAGGACGCGATCGTTCATTCAAGGCAGTACTTAAAGCACCTGGATTATTAAGTGATGCGGACGTGCTTACCGAACTTGCTACTGCGATGGGTAAAACTCTGGGTGAAAATAATTTCTGGAGTAACGCACAGTTGCCACAACTAGTTGCAGGTTCTGCTGACAATACTTCTATTTCAAATGGACAAGCAGTTTTAAGTACCTGGAAACACTTACTTGATAACGGAAGTTTGCAAGAGGGAGAACCATACTTAGCTGCAACTGCTCGAGTTGGTGTTATTCGTGTTAGTCCAGCAACTGCGCAAAGCTTGAATTTAGTTGATGGGGCAATGGCAAAAGTTTCACATGGCGCTAAGCAAGCATCTGCTCCAGTTATTGTGACTGCTGGAATGGCCGATGGAGTGGTTTGGTTACCGACTAATAGTTCGGATTGTGCAATTAATTTGCCTTCGGGAACCGTGGTAAACGTTTCGGCAGGAGGTGCGTGATGGGCTCTATGTTTGGAAACGACTCAGGTTTAATCATTGCGATTAAAGTCCTAGGCATTTTCGCAATCATGGTTTTGATGACTTTGTTTACGATTTGGGCAGAACGTCGAATCGTGGGTCGGATGCAAATGCGCATTGGCCCAAACCGAGTTGGTCCTTTTGGCTTACTTCAATCTTTAATGGACGGAATTAAGTTAGCCCTCAAAGAAGAAATTATTCCTAAAGGCGTGCACATGGCGGTGTACGTACTAGCGCCAGTAATTTCAGCAACCGCTGCATTTTTAACGTTTGCAGTAATTCCATTTGGTCCTGAAGTTTCGATTTTTGGTCAGCTAACTCCGCTCCAACTAACTGATTTCCCAGTTTCAGTTCTTTATGTCTTAGCAATTGCATCAATTGGTATCTACGGAATTGTGCTTGCGGGTTGGTCATCAGGATCTACTTACCCGCTACTTGGTGGACTACGTTCAACGGCGCAAATGATTAGTTACGAAATTGCCATGGGCCTTTCGTTTGTTGCTGTTTTCTTGTATGCGTCATCAATGTCAACATCAGAAATTGTGGCTGCCCAAGAGCCACTTTGGTACGCAGTATTACTTCTACCATCGTTTGCAATTTATGTAATTTCAATGGTTGGTGAAACTAACCGTGCACCATTTGACTTACCTGAAGCCGAAGGTGAATTAGTTGGCGGTTTCCATACTGAATATTCATCTTTGAAGTTCGCGCTGTTCTTCCTAGCTGAATACGTCAACATGGTTACAGTTTCTGCGTTAGCAACAACGTTGTTCCTCGGTGGCTGGCGAGCACCTTGGCCAATTTCTTTGTGGGATCAAGCCAATACTGGCTGGTGGCCAATGCTTTGGTTCTTTGGAAAATTATTCGTTTTCATTTTCGTTTTCATATGGTTGCGTGGCACGCTACCGCGTATGCGCTACGACCAATTCATGCGCTTTGGTTGGAAAGTTTTAATTCCAGTTTCGATTGCTTGGATCTTGATCGTGGCAACAGCTCGCTACTTACGTTCAGCAGGTGCAGTCGACACCCAGTCGTTGCTATTTGCGGCCGGTGTTGTACTTGTGGTGGGTCTAGGTATTTCTTACTTACTTGAGCTAAGAGCTAAGAAATTGGCTGCGCAAGAAGAAGCTCGCGCTGCAGAGTTAGCGAATAAAACTTTTGATCCATTCGAAGGCGGATTCCCAGTTCCACCGCTTCCAGGACAACAACCTCTTCCATCTAGACACCAAACACTAACCGTTACCGCTAAAGGGGAGGGAAACTAATGGCGCAGTTACCACAACTTGTTCGCGGTTTTGGAGTTACTTTCCGCTCGATGTTCAAGAAAGTAACAACTGAACAGTATCCAGAAGAAAAAGATAAGTTTCCACCGAAACCTAGATTTCATGGCCGGCATCAACTAAATCGCCATCCGGATGGCTTAGAAAAATGTATTGGTTGCGAATTATGTGCGTGGGCGTGTCCAGCTGATGCAATTTATGTCGAAGGCGCTGATAACTCAGAAGAAGAGCGTTTCTCGCCAGGGGAACGTTACGGTCGGGTTTACCAAATTAATTACTTACGTTGCATCCTTTGCGGCCTATGTATTGAAGCTTGTCCAACTCGCGCATTAACTATGACAAACGAATATGAACTTGCTGATAATTCACGAGCCAAACTAATTTACGAAAAACAAGATCTGCTGGCCCCATTATTACCTGGCATGCAAGCACCACCGCATGCCATGGCACCTGGTACCACTGAAACTGATTACTACTTAGGAAACATCAAAGGTGATTCTGCGAAGGTGGAGTCATAGTGAACGGTGAATCAGTAGTTTTTTGGGTGACTGCAATTTTCTCAGTTGCTGGTGCAATTGGAATGGTAGTTTCGCGAAAAGCAGTGCATAGCGCACTGTGGGTTGCGTTCACAATGATCAACATCGCAATCCTTTACTTTGCACTTGAAGCAGCGTTTTTGGGTGTTACTCAAATAGTTGTTTATACCGGCGCTGTCATGATGCTCTTTTTATTCGTGCTGATGATGGTCGGTGTTGATTCATCAGATTCATTATTAGAAACGATCAAAGGTCAGCGCCTCGTTGCAATACTTTTAGTGCTGGCTTTTTCCGCAATGGTTGTTGGCGGAATAGTGGCAGCAGGCGTCATTTCGGCTCGAGGGTTAGCAATTGCCAACAACTTCAATGGCGGAAACGTTCAAGGATTAGCTGAATTAATTTTTGGTCGCTATCTTTTAGCTTTTGAAGTAACGTCAGCGCTTTTAATTACTGCGGCTGTTGGTGCAATGTTGTTAGCACACCGGGAACGCGTAAAGCCTCGGAAAACTCAAGCAGAATTACAACGTGAACGGGTATTGGGTGGTCACCCGACACCACTACCTGCACCGGGTGTACTTGCGACAAACAATGCTGTAAATGTACCTGCGCTTTTGCCCGATGGTTCTCCAGCTCAAATCTCATTGCCTCCACAGTTTGCTCAGCCAGAACAAAGTAGCCGTCCGGAGGTGAACAAATGAACGCAAACAACTATTTAGTTCTTGCTGCAATTTTGTTCTCGATCGGAGCTTTTGGAGTTTTAGTTCGACGTAACGCAATTATCGTTTTTATGAGTGTTGAAATGATGTTGAATGCAGCAAACTTGGCGTTTGTGGCCGCAGCTCGAATCACTGGAACACTCGATGGTCAAGTAACTGCTTTTTTCGTGATGGTTGTGGCAGCAGCTGAAGTAGTTGTTGGGTTGGCCATCATCATGACTATTTTCCGTACGCGTAAATCTGCTTCGATCGATGAAGCAAGTCTGCTGAAGTATTAGAGGTTTATTGATGATTGCTGCACTAATTGGGCTGCCTTTATTAGGCGCTGCTGTCCTATTAATAGGTGGGCGCAGGACGAATGCGTGGGGACACTACTTCGCTGTACTTATGTCAGGTGCTGCTTTTGTACTTGGCAGCTCACTATTTATCCAAATGTTAGGTCGCGCAGAAGAAGAGCGTGAAATCAAACAACACTTATTCGACTGGATTGCCGTTGGTCTATTCCAGGTGCCGTTTGGATTACAACTAGATCAACTTTCAATTGCTTTTGTCCTACTAATCACTGGCGTCGGAACTTTAATCCACATTTATTCAATTGGATACATGGAACATGACGAGAATCGTCGCAAGTTTTTTGCCTATTTGAACTTGTTCGTTGCCGCAATGTTGTTATTAGTTTTGGCTGATAACTACCTGCTTCTATATGTTGGTTGGGAAGGCGTCGGCCTTGCTTCCTACTTATTGATTAGTTTCTGGCAACATAAACCATCAGCCGCAGCAGCTGGCAAGAAAGCTTTCATTGTTAACCGAGTTGGCGATGTCGGGTTGTCGCTTGCAGTTATGTTGATGTTTGTAACTTTAGGCACTGTAACTTTCGAAGGTGTGGCTGAAAATATTGCCAATGCTAATGACTCAACAGTTACTTGGATCGGTTTAGCTCTACTTCTTGCTGCATGCGGCAAGAGTGCGCAGTTCCCATTGCAATCGTGGTTATTGGATGCGATGGAGGGCCCAACTCCGGTATCAGCGCTTATCCACGCAGCAACCATGGTTACCGCAGGTGTTTACTTAATTGCTCGGGCACATTCAATTTTTGATTTATCCGAAACTGCCAGAACTGCAGTTGTAATTATCGGTGCGATAACACTTTTACTTGGTGCTTACATCGGAACTGCAAAGGATGACATTAAAAAAGGTTTGGCTGGTTCAACTATGAGCCAAATCGGCTACATGATTCTTGCTGCTGGCTTAGGTCCTGCCGGATATGTTTTTGCTATTTTCCATTTACTTACTCACGGTATGTTTAAAGCTGGATTGTTCCTCGGTGCTGGTTCAGTAATGCATGGAATGCACGACGATGTGAACATGCGTCACTATGGCGCTCTTCGTGGTGCAATGAAAGTTACTTATGCCACCTTTGGTTTAGGTTTCTTAGCCATCATTGGTATCCCACCTTTTGCTGGCTTCTGGTCAAAAGATGAAATTATTTATGTTGCATTTGGCCAGAACTTCATAATTGGTCTAGCTACCTTGATAGGTGCCGGAGTCACAGCTTTTTATATGACTCGAATGATGACTATGACTTTTTACGGTGAAGCACGTTGGCAGTCTGGTGTTCACCCGCATGAATCCGGAAAAGTAATGACAATTCCGATGATTATTTTGGCTGTTGGTTCAGTTTTCGGTGGTTTGCTGCTGCTGTTTGTTGGCGACATCGAACACTGGCTAGAACCAGTAGTTGGATATGCAAAATCAGAAGGTGGAATATCACACAACACCTTGATTCCAATCACGATGGCAGTTGTCTTAGCTGGAGCAGGATATGCCTGGGTTAAGTATGGTCGCCGACCAGTTCCAGTTGTGGCTCCAACTGATGTGAATTTCTTAACTCGAGCTGCTCGTGCTGATGCATACGGTGATGCATTCAATGAGGCAGTATTTATGCGCCCAGGCCAACACCTAACTCGCGCTCTAACTTACTTCGATGCCAAAGGTGTTGATGGTGTGGTTAATGGACTAGCCGCTGCAATTGGCGGACTTTCCGCTAGGGCTCGAATGACACAATCTGGATTTACTCGTTCGTACGCACTTTACATGGTGGCAGGTGCTGCATTGATTGCATTTGTCCTACTCTTAGTGAGGCTTTAACTATGTTGTTAACCACTTTGATGGCACTTCCACTTGTCGGTGCCTTGGTAGTTTTTGCTCTTCCGGTTGGTCGTGAATTACTTGCTAAGCAAATTGCGTTTGTAGTTTCTTTCGCTACCGCTCTTAGTGCGATCTACCTAGGGTTAAATCTTGATAATTCCAAGTCGGGCATGCAATTTGTAGAAAGCTATGAATGGATTCCAGCTTTTGGAATTAATTGGACTGTGGGAGTTGACGGCATTTCAGCTGTGCTCATAGTGATGGCAACTATTTTGGTTCCACTTGTGATTATTGCGGGCTGGAACGATGTTGAACGGCTTGGCCAAGGAACAGTAAAAGGTTATTTTTCACTTTTCTTGTTATTAGAAACTTTCATGATCGGCGTTTTTGCTGCTACCGATTTATTCCTGTTCTACGTTTTCTTTGAAGCAATGCTAATTCCGGTTTACTTCTTGATTGGAAGATTTGGAGGTCCTCAACGGGCTTACGCTGCGATGAAGTTCTTACTTTATTCATTAGTGGGCGGATTATTCATGCTTGCTTCACTAATCGGACTTTACGTTGCTTCTGGCAAAGAACTAGGCAAAGGAACTTTTGATTTCACTGCATTAGCAAACCTTAACCTTGATCCAGCAACTCAAAAATTGCTTTTCCTTGGTTTCTTTTTTGCGTTTGCGGTTAAGGCACCCATGGTTCCATTTCACACCTGGCTACCAGATGCAGCAGCGCAAGCAACTCCAGCAACTTCAACTCTGCTCGTTGGCGTGCTAGATAAAGTTGGAACTTTTGGCATGATTCGTTTCTTGCTGCCAATTTTTCCGGACGCAAGTAAGTACTACGCTCCGGTAATCATTGGTCTTGCAGTAGTAAGTATTTTCTATGGTGCATTACTTGCAATAGGCCAAACTGACTTGCTTCGATTAGTGGCATTCTCATCGGTTTCGCACTTTGGTTTCATTGTGATGGGTATTTTTGCGATGACGTCTCAAGGTTTAAGTGGCGCAACTTTGTACATGGTTAACCACGGCTTTTCAACAGGCGCCTTATTTATAGTGGTGGGTTTCTTAATTAGCCGCCGAGGTTCTAAGTTCATTGCAGATTTTGGTGGCGTAAATAAAGTGGCTCCGTTGTTAGCCGGATTTGTTTTGCTATCTGGCTTGTCTTCACTTGCGCTACCAGGCATGTCGAGCTTTGTTTCTGAGTTTTTAGTGTTAGCTGGAACATTTGCTTACAACAAAACTGTTGCAGTTATTGCAACATTTGGCATTGTGTTAGCTGCTTTCTACATTCTTTGGATGTACCAACGGACGATGACTGGCGAACCTTCTAACGAAGTCACGCAGACAGTAACCGAGATAAACCGTCGAGAAATCGCTGCCATCTCACCGCTAATTGCACTAATTATCGCTTTAGGTTTTGCACCTCAGGTTGCGCTGAATGTAATTAATCCAGCGGTTGGACAAGTGCAAGAATTTGTTGATGTTCAAGATAGTCAGCCAGAAATTAATTCAATTGGTCTGGTCGAAATTTCGAAGAGGGTTGGTGCCTAATGCAAATTTCTATTGAGTATGCAGCATTAGCGCCGATCTTAATCGTTTTAGGCGCTGGAGTTCTTTCAGTATTACTTGAAGCTTTTACCCCGCGCGCAGCTCGCCGACCACTTCAATTAATTTTAGTTTTTGGTTCATTAATGCTGGCCTTTGTTTATGTTGTGGTGAATTCTTCAGAAGTTTTAACTGGCACTGCGCAAGAAACTGGTGGTCAGACTAAAGGACTTCGACAAATAATTGCGCAAGGATCAGTTGTTGTTGATGGGCCTGGATTATTCATCCAAGGAATTTTGCTAATTATTTCTTTCATCGCAGCCCTAATGATCGCGGAGCGAAACATTGATCCTCAAGGTGATGCATTTGCGCCGCGTGCATCGGCATTACCTGGAAGTGAAGACGAACGCGCTTTTACTGCTCAAGGCGTCTTGCAAACAGAAATTTGGCCACTTTACTTATTCAGTGTTGGTGGCATGTTGCTCTTTCCAGTTTCAAACGACTTACTCACCATGTTTATTGCGCTAGAAGTTTTCTCACTTCCGCTTTATTTACTAGCTGGTATGGCCAGACGTCGTAGATTACTCAGTCAAGAGGCTGCACTTAAGTACTTCGTACTTGGCGCTTTTGCCAGTGCGTTCTTCTTATTTGGCTCAGCGTTAATTTACGCTGTTACAGGCGTATTGCAGTTTGGCCAACTTTCTGAAGCTTTAGCAAATTCTGGCCAAGACGGTTTAGTGCTATCTGGCATGGGACTAATTGCAGTTGGGTTATTGTTCAAAATTGGTGCTGTGCCATTCCATCAATGGACACCTGATGTCTATCAAGGATCTCCAACTCCGATCACCGCATTCATGGGGGCCGCCACCAAAATTACGGCATTCGCTGCTTTGCTAAGAGTCTTTTATGTTTTGTTTGGCGGTCTGCGGTGGGATTGGCAACCAGTGATGATTGTTGTTGCGTTACTGAGCATGATTTTTGGTTCACTACTTGCCGTAACTCAAACTGATATCAAGCGCATGCTTGCATATTCTTCAGTTGCGCACGCAGGTTTCTTACTTCTTGGCCTAATTGCAGCATCGCCAAATGGTCTATCAAGTTCACTGTTTTACTTGTTTGCTTATGGTTTAACTTCACTTGGAGCATTCGGAGTAGTTTCACTAGTGCGTGACTCGTCGGGTGAAGCCACTCATTTAAGTCAATGGGCTGGGTTAGGAAAAACATCTCCTTGGATAGCCAGCACATTTGCGCTATTTTTGTTGGCGCTAGCTGGAATTCCTTTGACTAGTGGATTTACCGGTAAATTTGCGATCTTTACCTCAGCCGTAGAAAGTGGCCAAACTCCATTAGTAATAACTGCAGTTATTGCGAGTGCCATTGCTGCATTTTTCTACGCTCGCGTAATTGTCTTAATGTTCTTCACAAATGCGCCAGAAGATGCGCCAAGTGTCGTCGTGCCAAGTTTGCTCACCACAGTCGCTATTGGCGTAACTGCAGCCTTCACCTTGCTGTTAGGTGTTGTGCCACAACCAGTGTTGGATTTATGTGCCAATGCTGGCGTGTTTTTGCGCTGAGGACTGGAAGGATCGAAGCGCCAGTAAGGATTGCGCTAAAGGACTGTAAGGATCGAAGCGCAATTTCTAATTCGCCGATTCATCTAAACAGTGAAAGAATTAGGTTGTGACCGTATTATTTCCGGCGAATTTAGCCTCACTTGAAGCAGCATTAGTTGCTGGGTTAGCTGCGGTCGAAAAACAATTACGTGATGAAATCAAATCTGATTACGAATTAGCTGACATCACTGCGCGCCACTTAGTAGAAGCTGGCGGAAAAAGATTTCGACCACTTATGGTTTTGCTGGCAGCCCAATTTGGCGATCCAACCGCAAAAGGTGTTGTGCCATCAGCAGTTGTTGTGGAATTAACCCATCTAGCAACGCTTTACCACGACGATGTAATGGATGAGGCCACAGTACGTCGGGGCACCGAGTCAGCAAATAGTCGCTGGGGTAATACTGTGGCGATTTTGAGCGGCGACTTTTTATTTGCTCGTTCGTCTAAAATTCTGGCTGACTTAGGTCCTGAAGCGGTGCGGATTCAAGCACAAACTTTTGAAAGATTAGTAATTGGGCAACTGCGCGAAACTACTGGTCCAAAGCCTGGAGAAGATCCAGTCGCGCATTACTTAGAAGTTTTGGCTGGCAAAACTGGGTCGTTAATTGCTGCTGCAGGTCGTTATGGCGCATTGATGAGTGGGGTAAATCCAGAATTAACTGAGCGAATTGCCCAGTTTGGCGAGAATATCGGAATTGCTTTCCAATTAAGCGACGATTTATTAGACATCAAATCAAATAGTTCAGGTAAGACTCCAGGTAAAGATTTACGCGAAGGTATCAAGACTTTGCCGGTTTTATTGGCTCTTGCTGATCCATCGACAACTCCGCAATTGCGACAATTACTGAGCGGTCCCATCACTGACGATAATGATCATGCTTTAGTACTTGCCCAACTTCGTGAACATCGAGCCATGGATCAAGCAAACGACGTACTTCTTGATTGGGTTTCAAAGGCCCGCGAATTACTAAGTGATTTTCCAGAAGGTGAACCAAAGGCGGCCCTGCACGTACTTTGCGATTCAATTGTGGATCGAGATATTTAAATTTAATGACCAAGCAGCAACGCGGTGACGCCGCTCAAGGTGTCTTGTATGGGTTTGCTGCTTACATAATTTGGGGAATTGTCCCAATTTATTGGCCGCTTTTACAACCGGCAACTGCGTTAGAAATTTTGTCACATAGGGTTATTTGGAGTTTAGTTGTACTTCTTGCTTTTTTAGCAGTTAAGAAGCGAATTCGAAAAGCTCTATCAATTTTTAAAGATCGAAAGAAATTATCAATCCTGACCGTTGCGTCAATTTTCATCGCAGTTAACTGGGGTCTGTTTATCTGGGCTAGTGTTTCTGGGCGAATTTTAGATTCCTCTTTGGGTTACTACATAAATCCACTTTTCAGCATTGGGCTTGGGGTAATTTTGCTCAAAGAAAAATTACGTAACTTGCAATGGTTAGCAATCGGAATTGCCACGATAGCGATCATTTATTTATCAGTAACACTTGGAAGCCCACCGTATGTGGCACTATCTCTGGCATTTACTTTTTCTATTTACGGATATTTAAAGAAGCGGGCAAACGTCGAAGCTATCGATAGCTTGACCATCGAAACTCTTATTTTGATTCCACTGGCCCTTGGCTACATCGCTTACCTATCTGCAGTTGGTCAGAATTCGTTTGGCGTAAACGGAATTGACCATGCCATTTGGTTAGCCAGTGCTGGGATAATTACTGCAGTGCCACTTGCGCTATTTGGTGCAGCGGCAATTCGAATTCCGCTTTCTACCCTTGGCTTTATTCAATATGTTGGTCCAACATTGCAGTTCATTATTGGTTTGTATCTCTTTAATGAACCAATGCCTCGGGATAGGTTCATCGGCTTTGCGTTAACTTGGTTAGCAATTGCGATAATCAGTTTCGACGCACTTCGCCATCGAAATAAAGTTAGTAAGCAGTACGTTCCAGAAATTGATTAATTAACTTGCCAAGTTTCTTTGCCAAGAAGCAGCTTGGTTAAATCACCTTTACCAGTTTTATTAATGACTTCATCGAGTTGTTCTTGCATCAATCGATCGTACGAAGGCCTGGCCACATCTCTGAATACACCAATTGGTGTATCTTGCAGTGTTTCTGGGTGCGATAGTCGACTGAGTCCAAAAGCTAAGCTTGGGTCTTCATGGTGCGCGTCGTGGACTACGATCTTTGCGGGATCAACATCTGCAACAAATGCAACCTGTAATTCACCCAACTCATTTCGCACAACACATCGATCTTGGTTAGCACCAAAAATAATTTTCTGTCCATGTTCAAGGCGAATAGTTACATCATCTTTTGTTTCAGAATTCTTGAGTGGTTCGAATGCGCCGTCATTAAAAATGTCACAGTTTTGGTAAATCTCGATGAGTGCTGTGCCTTCGTGAGCAGCGGCTGCTCTAAGGACCGACTGCAAATGTGCTCGATCACTATCTATTGTTCGTGCCACGAAAGTTGCTTCAGCACCAAGTGCAACCGAAAGAGGATTGAATGGGTAGTCCAAAGAGCCAACCGGAGTACTTTTGGTAATTTTTCCAAGTGGTGAAGTAGGCGAGTACTGGCCTTTTGTAAGGCCATAAATTCGATTATTAAATAACAAAATTTTCAAATTCACATTACGTCGAAGTGCATGAATCAAGTGGTTTCCACCTATTGATAATGCATCGCCGTCGCCGGTAACTACCCAGACAGATAAATCTGGACGACTAGTTGCTAAGCCTGTTGCAATAGCTGGCGCGCGACCGTGAATTGAGTGAACCCCATAGGTGTTCATGTAATAAGGAAAGCGACTTGAACATCCAATGCCCGAAACAAAAACAATATTTTCGCGTTTAACACCAAGTTCTGGCATAAATCCTTGAACGGCAGCCAAAATTGCGTAGTCGCCACAACCAGGACACCAACGAACTTCTTGATCAGTTTTAAAATCTTTTGCCGATTGCTTTTCGTCAGTTTTAGGTACTAGCGCTAGAGATGGAAAATTTTCAGACACTGGCCACCACATCCTTGATTGCATCAACGAGTTCTTGCGTTTTAAACGGTAATCCGCGCACTTGGTTAAAGCCGATTGCATCAACTAAATACTTTGCCCGAATTAATAAAGCTAACTGACCAAGATTCATTTCTGGAATTATGACTTTGTCGTATTTCTTCAGAATTTCACCAGTATTACTCGGAAATGGATTTACATGGCGTAGGTGAGCATGGGCAATTTCTATACCTTGCTTACGTGCTTCTTCGCACGCAGCATTTACTGGACCGTAAGTTGAACCCCAACCCATTACTAAAACTTTTGCTTTTCCTGAAGGATCATCCACAGAAAGGGGATCTATAGTCTTTGCGATTCCATCAACTTTGGCTTGTCGTGTGCGCACCATGAAATCGTGATTAGTTGGGTCGTATGAAATATTTCCGGTGCCATCTGCTTTTTCGATGCCACCAATTCGATGCTCTAGACCCGCAACACCTGGAATGGCCCAAGGTCTAGCTAAAGTTTCTGGATCACGTTTGAATGGCCAAAATACATCGGTGCCATCTGGCAACTTATGATTTGGTCCAGTTGCAAATTTAGGATCAATTTCAATCAGGTCAGCTTCGGATGGCACTCGCCATGGTTCGGCTCCATTTGCAATGTAACCATCAGATAGTAAGAAAACTGGTGTGCGATAAGTAATAGCAATCCGGCAAGCTTCCATGGCAGCGTAGAAACAATCCGATGGCGATTGTGGAGCAACAATAGGAACCGGAGCTTCACCATTTCGGCCAAACATTGCTTGAAGTAAATCAGCTTGCTCTGTTTTTGTTGGTAGGCCAGTGGATGGTCCACCACGTTGAACATCCACAATAACTAGCGGCAATTCCAATGCGACGGCTAAGCCAATTGCTTCACTTTTTAGTGCCACACCAGGGCCAGACGTTGTGGTGATACCTAACATTCCTGCATAGGATGCACCGATCGCGGCACCAATTCCGGCAATTTCATCTTCAGCTTGGAAAGTTCTTACCCCAAAATTTTTGTGCTTACTTAGTTCATGCAAAATGTCACTAGCCGGAGTAATCGGGTATGAACCAAGGAAAAGTGGAAGTTTACTTCGCACTGATGCTGCAATCAGCCCATAAGCTAGCGCTAAATTACCACTTATATTCCGGTAAGTGCCCGGCAACATTTTTGCTGGTTTAACTACATATTGGTTTGCAAAACTTTCAGTAGTTTCTCCAAAAGACCAACCAGCCTGTAATGCTTTTTCATTTGCAGCCAAGATTTGTGGTTTTTTACCAAATTTTGTGCGTAAGAATTCAAGAGTTGGTTCTATCGGGCGAGAGTAAAGCCAAAGAAGCATACCTAGTGCGAACATATTCTTTGCTCGCTCAGCCTCTTTTTTAGTTATTTCGAATTCACTTAGCGCTTCAACAGTCATGGAAGTAAGTGCAATTTTATGAACGTTATATCCGTCCAGCGTTCCATCTTCAAGCGGATTTGAGGTGTAACCCACTTTAGAGATAGCTCGATCACCAAATTCGTCAGTATTTACAATGAGATCGCCGCCAAGCCGCAACTCTTTTAAATTTGCTTTTAGGGCAGCGGGATTCATGGCCACCAAAACATGCGCTTGATCTCCTGGCGTCATGATTGTGTGATCACCAAAATTTAATTGAAATGCTGAGACACCCGGGAGCGTTCCGGCAGGTGCGCGAATTTCAGCAGGAAAGTCAGGAAGAGTTTTTAAGTCGTTTCCGAAAGCAGCTGTGGTCGAGGTAAATTGGTCGCCGGTTAATTGCATACCGTCGCCCGAGTCTCCGGCAAATCTAATGATTACCTGATCGAGTTCTACGATATCTTTCGACACTTTTTCCTAGCCAATTTTCGATTCTACTTAACTCAATTTTCTCATGAACTCCTTTAGAACTCCTAACGGGTCTTGGCCATTGGACTGTGTAGATTAACCAATGCTCTAGAGTGAAAAATGTGAATTCTGGTTCGGTGTACGTATTTCAGGCTGGTTTGGCTTGTTGTGGCGTAGAAGCAGCCGCAGTCGACTTAGTTGCTAGCACCGGAGTGCAGATTGTTACTGCTGCGAATGATGCAAATGTTTTAGTTGTTGCCGGAACCGTAACCAAAGTACTAGCGCAAAAAGTAATAGCAGCGTATGAAAAATTAGCTGAGCCTAAAGTTGTAGTGGCCTTTGGCGTGTGCACCATAACCGGAGGACCTTATTGGGATTCTTATTCAGTGATTCCTGGTGCACATGAATTAATTCCGGTGAATATAAATGTTCCTGGTTGCCCACCCAGCCCAGCTGATTTAGCAAGTGCATTGACTCAAGCTCAAGCGTTGGTGAACCAAAATGCGTGAAGTTCAGCCAAATAATTGGGTTTCCGAACATGAAAATCTAAAGCAACAAGGATTTCTTCGGTTTGAGTATTTAACTGCGGCACACAACGGACAAGATGATTTTGAATTATTTACCAAAGTTGCCAAAGCTGATCTAACCGAATCAGTCCTGTTAAAAACGACTGCAGTGAAGGAAATTCAAACTTTAACTTCGGTATTTCCATCAGCAGTATTCCATGAACGCGAAACAGGGCAAATGTTTGGCGTTCAGTTCGTTGGGCACCAAGAGATGGAAAAAGCATTTGAAGTAGACTTTGCAGGTTTTCCCTTACGTCGAGATTTCGCCTTGACGACTCGGCAGAATACTAATTGGCCAGGGACTACCGAATTAGATGAGAAAGCAAAGCGTCGACCAAGTTTGCCACCTGGCGTGCACGAAAGTTGGAGTGAGTAAAAGTGGAGCATAAAAGTATTGCGCTACACCCAGCTTCATGCACTTCTTGCATGCTTTGTGTTCGCGAATGTCCAGATTGGTGTATTTCAATCGAAGCACATAGCGAGCCAGATCCAGATGCAACCCAGTACAGCAACGCACGTCGCCCAACCACAAAAAATGTCCTAGATAAATTCAGCATCAATTTTGGTGATTGCATGTGGTGTGGAATTTGCGTTGAAGTCTGTCCATTTGATGCACTTTTCTGGTCGCAAACGCCGATCGAAAGTTCAAATAATCCAGCAGATTTAGTTTTAGATCAATCGGCCCTGGTTAAATTTTTACCTGGTGCGAAAAGGTTGGATGGTACGAGTGCTCCGCAATTAGCAGATCCACCAAGCGGTCGCAGAAAAAAGTAATTAGCGGTAGTTCGTATATTGAACTGGAAAATCTAAATCTGAAGAATTCAGTAATCGCTGTACCTCTTGCAAATCATCTCGACTTTTACCAGTTACACGTAATTCATCACCCTGAATTTGGGTTTTAACATTTTTCGGACCTTCGTCGCGAATTATTTTCCCAATCTTTTTAGCTTGCTCCTGACTGATTCCAGCCTTAAAGTCGCCATTAATTTTTACTTCTTTACCCGAAACACGCGGGTCACCAGTATTTAACGCTTTTAAACTAACACCGCGCTTTACTAGCTTTTCTTTAAAAACATCTAAAGCGGCTTTAGCGCGATCTTCAGTTGAAGAAGTTATTTCGACACCGAGTTCACCTTTCCATTCAATTTTGGTTTCGGTGCCTTTGAAATCAAAGCGGGTCGCTAATTCTTTTGCGGCTTGGCTTAGTGCATTGTCAGCTTCTTGACGATCCACTTTGCTCACAATGTCCATACTTGAATCAGCCATTAGTTCCTCGCTCCAACTTTGCTATGTGTGCTCAAAATTTTTATCGACTTGGAATAAAGACTATATAAGAGGTGATAGTCGGGTTTTTCTAGGTCTAAGAACGATTGGGATATTCCTTGAATTATCGGTATTCTCGTGGGGTTGCCTATTTTTACTCACTGTATTTATAGGAAGCATGGCAGGTTGCCCGAGCGGCCAATGGGAGCGGACTGTAAATCCGTCGCGTAAGCTTCAGTGGTTCAAATCCACTACCTGCCACCATTTAAACAAGCGGGTTTGGTTAGATCAGGCTAACCTTGGGGTCTTAATTACAGTTGAATTGAGGCGCCATGACTGCACCTAAAGTTGTCATTCTTGGCGCCGGCTTTGGCGGGCTAACTGCAGCCAGAGCACTAGATAAAGATGCGCAAGTGCTGCTAATTGATCAGCATAATTATCAAACTTTTCTACCTTTGCTTTATCAAGTTTCTACAGCTGGGTTAGCAGCAGACCACGTTGCTTATCCAATTCGAGGCGCATTGCGCAAAACTAATGTGCAGTTTCGCATGGGCTCACCAGAAGCCATCGACCATCAAAATAGCACCATCACTTTGTCAGATGGGTTTGAGATTAAGTATGACCACCTAGTTATTGCACTCGGTTCGACTACTGCTGATTTTGGAGTCCCGGGAGTTACCAAGTATGCGATGGGGATGAAGACTGTCAGCGAAGCATTGAACATTCGATCAAAAGTTATGTTGGCTTATGAAAAAATGTGTGCCTCGAATGACATGCAAAGTTTTGAAATTGCAGTTGTTGGTGGTGGACCAACTGGCGTTGAAATGGCAGGTGCATTCGCAGAGTTAATTCGCGGACCTCTCAAATCAGATTATGCGCAAGTTGCCAGCCGATTTAAAGTTTCAATTATTGAAGCAGGTACAAGATTACTGCCAACTTTTGCACCGTCGCTTGCGCAAAAAACAAAAGAAGATTTAGAAAAACTTGGTGTTACGGTTTTGACAAATACAGCCATTAAAGAGGTTAAGTCAGATTCATTAGTAACTTCCGAAGGCTCGGTTATCCCAGCCAAATTAACCGTTTGGGCAGCAGGCGTAAAAGGTGTATCAGTAATCGAAAAATTGGGTTTGCCAATTAATCGCGGAAGATTAGTTGTAGATCAAACGCTACAAGTAAACGGATTTAAAAATATTTGGGCAATTGGCGATGTTGCTGGAGTTCAAGATAACTCTGGAAACTTATTGCCAATGGTTGCACCAGTTGCAATGCAACAAGCAAGATTTTTGGCCAAGCAAATAAATTTGAGTAAATCAACTAATGAGCTTGCGAATTTCAAGTATCGAGATAAAGGTGCCATGGCTACGATCGGTAGACATAAAGCCATCGTTGAAGTAAAAGGTATTAAATTATCTGGACCAGTCGCCTGGCTAGCTTGGTTATGGCTACATCTGTTTTACATTTTGGGTGGGCGAAACAAAATTGGAACTATGGCTGACTGGACGTGGAATTATTTAACTTTTGATCGTTCAAACCGGCACATTATGGATTCGCTTTAATCTTTGCTCCGCTAAAGCCATGTAACTAATCAACGAGGCTTTGCTGCTTCAAATGAAGAAAAAAACCAAAAACAACTTGTCACCGTAAAACAGGCATGCTTAAATACAGATAGTAAATTGTTTACAATCTGATTGGACGCAGTATGGGCTTGGCTTTAAT
>JACCDL010304031.1_pt1 | contig 20503 bp, 19 predicted proteins | sample 7441931 | NCBI WGS metagenome assembly JACCDL01 (sample SAMN15323437, study PRJNA562643) | freshwater metagenome | isolation source: river surface water | place: USA:Blue River Watershed | collected 2017-08-16 | reverse complement strand
CAACTCAGGATGCCCAGGATGTGCCATCTCAGGCTTTGATCAAACCAAGCCAGGCGTACTCTACTACTTAGCAGTTTTGACCGATAACAATGAAACCCTGTACAAAATTGGCATCACCAACCTATCCGTAGAAAAACGATTTCCCAATGCCGATCTAGCTAGAATCAGAGCGATAAGGACATGGGACTTTAAAGAAGGTACTGAAGCAGCCAAAAGAGAATTGACCATACTTAAAGAATACGCAGATCATCTGTATTGTGGTCCAAATGTATTAATCGGCTCAGGTAATACTGAACTCTTTGTAAGAGATGTATTACAGCTTGACTCTGAGGGAAACATCCAAGAATACAAACAACTTCGTCAGCAGCGTTTTGACTTTAAGGATGAGTGAAATAGGTCTCTCTACTCACCGCAGTGGGGAAAAATGTGGGGAAAAAGAAAAAGAGGCTAAAAAAGCCTCTTATCTATTGACATATTGGCGGAGACGAGAAGATTCGAACTTCCGATCCAGGTTTTGCCCAGATGCTCCCTTAGCAGGGGAGTGCCTTCGACCACTCGGCCACGTCTCCTTATGTCTTTGTTGAATTAATTCAGCAAAGACATAGATTTTAAATTACTTTTGGTCCAACTCAAAAGCTTTATGCAAAGCTCGCACTGCAAGTTCCATGTATTTCTCGTCAATTAAGACTGAAATCTTGATTTCGCTTGTAGAGATCATCTGAATGTTGATGCCCTCTTCTGACAAAGTGCGGAACATTTTGCTAGCAATACCAACGTGTGAACGCATACCAACGCCCACTACAGAAACTTTAGAAACTTTTGGATCGCCCAAAATTTCTTTAGCCTGAATGTGCGCTTGAACTTGGTTCTTTAGAAGATCCAAAGCTTTTTGATAATCACCACGAGGCACAGTGAATGTGAAATCAGTCTTACCATCTACAGACTGGTTCTGAATGATCATATCCACATCAATATTAGCGTCCGCAATCGGACCTAAAATTTGATATGCAATACCTGGCTTATCAGGCACACCTAAAACGGTGATTTTTGCTTCGTCGCGGGCGAAAGCAATACCCGAAATGACAGCAGCTTCCATAGTTTCTTCTTCCTCGAAAGTAATCAAAGTACCCGAATTCATTTCTTGTTCGAGCGACATCAATGGATCAGTTAATGATGATAGAACACGTGTCTTCACACGATATTTACCAGCAAACTCAACTGAACGAATTTGTAAAACCTTTGAACCCAAGCTTGCCATTTCTAGCATTTCTTCAAAAGTAATCTTGTCTAAACGACGCGCATCTTCACAAACACGTGGGTCAGTTGTGTAAACGCCATCCACGTCTGTGTAAATCAAACACTCGTCAGCATCTAGTGCCGCAGCAACCGCTACGGCTGAAGTATCAGAACCGCCACGACCTAAAGTAGTGATGTTGCCGTTCTCATCAACACCTTGGAAACCAGTAATGACAACTGCTTTACCAGCGTTTAAGTCGCCCAAAACTTTTTGACCATCAATACCCTGAATACGTGCTTTGGTATATGAAGAGTCAGTCTTGATAACTACTTGCCATCCAGCATAACTAACTGCAGGAACGCCTTGCGCCTGAAGTGCCAAAGCCAATAAGCCAGAGCTCACCTGTTCACCAGTTGATGCAATCTGATCTAACTCGCGAGGGTCAGGATTAGCGTTGATCTCTTTAGCAAGACCAAGTAAGCGATTAGTTTCGCCAGACATAGCTGAAGGTACCACCACCACTTGGTGACCAGCCTTCATCCATTTAGCGACTCGCTTGGCCACGTTTTGAATGCGCTCAACAGAGCCCATCGACGTGCCACCATATTTATGAACAATTAGAGCCATGTGTAGGAAATATCGTAAAAATCGCACCACAGAGGTGCGCAATCAAACAAAAGTGTGATTTTACACGTTTGGCAGCCACTCTGGGCTAATTCTCTGACCTTGGTCGGTTTGCCAATCTGCGCTGATACCAATCCCTGCAACAGCTACCAATTCATCGCCAATATAGAGTAAAGGGACTTGCCGCTGCCAAGGTGGAATATTAGCCTCTTGATAGAGGTTTTTAAGGGACTTCCTGGGTCGTTTAGAGTGCACCTTGAACTTCTCACCACCATCTCTAATCATCGTGTTGATGAGACCTTTGTTTTTTGCCTCATTAAAACGTTCTTTAGGAATACCTGGCTTTTTTCTATTGGCAGGAATAGCTTTAAACACCCACTCCCCCAAAGAGTCTTCACCATCAGTACCCGCTGTCTCTTCTGGATGAATTGTCAGGACACCACGCCAAAGCTTGATGGAGGATCCATCATGTTGCCACTGCAAGCGTGTGTCTACTCGAACTTCAGATAGATCACGCCACCAGGCATTTAGTCGCTCCTCACTCGGGTAAGCCAAATGATTGATTTGTAACCAACGTCTCAAGGCGTTACTCGCCCTTGCCTGACTTGTTTTATAAAGTCTTACCAAGTTAGTTTTTGATAATCCAGCCTTCGTTTGAATCAAACCCAAATCAATATCGGCCAGTTGATTTAATAACTCTTGTGATTGAGCCAAATGCTTTGCACTTCTTGCTAGATTTTGAATGGCGCCCGTTTGTACTTTTTCTAATTGAGGCAATAAAGTTTTTCTAACGGCGTTGCGGCGATAGGATTCATCTTGATTGCTAGGATCTTCAATCCATTTCAAACGATGCATATGCGCATAGGCCTCAAGATCTTGTCGTCGCATCTCCAAAAAAGGTCGCCACACATAAATGGCCTGGGATTTTGATGCCGCCTTAATTGAAGTCTTAATCGCAGGCATGCCAGATAAACCCGCTAAGCCAGCTCCACGCATCAACTGAATCAATACAGTTTCAGCCTGGTCATCTAAATGATGAGCAACCAGCAAGTCTTCAATCTGATGAGATTCGCACATTTCATATAAAGCATCGTAACGAAGCTCCCTTGCTTGAGATTCAATATTAGAAGCTTGCTGGAGATGAACATTGCGAGTGTCAAAATGACAACCCCATTGCTGGGCTATTTTTTGACAATGCTTTTGCCATTGATTGGCTTCTTTTTGAATACCATGATTCACATGGAAGGCATAAACGTTTTTAGGGCCATGCGCCTGAATGGTCGCATGAAGTAATACCGCAGAATCTAGGCCTCCACTGAAAGCAACAGCCAAACGTGTTGGCTGTGTTTTTTTCGCTGGGAGGCTTTTTTTGATCTGCTTACTTCTCTTTGTTGGTGTCTTTGAACTTGCCATAGCTCATTAAACGCTCATGACGACGCTCAAGCAACTCGTCAACACCCATCGTTTGGAACTGACGCAAGGAATCAGCTAAGGCACGCTTAAGCATACCTGCCATTCCAGCGTGATCGCGGTGAGCACCTCCTAAAGGTTCGCTAACAATCTTGTCGATCAAACCTAAAGCTTTTAGACGATGTGCTGTCAAGGCTAACTGCTCAGCTGCCTCAGGGGCTTTTTCTGCAGTTTTCCAAAGAATCGAAGCGCAACCTTCTGGAGAAATAACTGAGTAAGTTGCAAATTGAAGCATCTGCACAACATCACCCATCGCAATTGCTAAAGCACCACCCGAACCACCCTCACCAATGATGGTGGCAATGATAGGTACACGCAGTTCAGCTTGCACGAATAGGTTATGACCAATAGCTTCTGATTGATTACGCTCTTCAGCGTCGATACCAGGGAAAGCGCCCGGTGTATCAACAAATGTGAATACTGGAATATTGAACTTTTCAGCCAAACGCATCAAACGTTTTGCTTTTCTGTAACCCTCAGGGCGACTCATACCAAAGTTACGCATCGCGCGTTCTTTCGTATCACGACCCTTTTGGTGACCGATCACCATACAAGGCATGCCATTAAATCTTGCTAAACCACCAATCATGGATTGATCATCAGCAAAGTTTCTGTCGCCATGTAATTCATGGAAATCAGTAAAAATATTATTCACATAATCCATGGTGTATGGACGTTGTGGATGTCTAGCAATCTGGGCTACTTGCCAAGGCGTTAAACGTGTATAAAGGTCTTTGGTAAGTAATTGGCTCTTTTCAGACAGCTTGCCAATCTCTTCTGAGATATCTACAGCAGATTCATCCTGAACAAAACGTAACTCTTCAATCTTTTGTTCGAGTTCAGCAATTGGCTGCTCAAATTCTAGGAAAGTGATTTTCATAGGCTCTATTCTAATATCTCTTAGGTTTGATGCCTAATATTCTGAAATTAAGAAGTTTTAGGCAGGCTTAGGCCTTGTTTTATAAGGATTTAGTATTCCACCGGAATTGGGTCGATACTGCGCCACATATACCAAGTAGCCACTGTTTTCCAGGGATCCCAATTAGCTGCCACTTCTTTGGCTTCACTACGAGAAACTGGCTCACCACTGAAGTAGGCTAAAGATATCGCTTTAATCAGACCAATATCATCCAAAGGCAAGACATTAGGCCTCATCAGATAAAAAATCAGAAACATTTCAGCCGTCCAACGGCCAATACCTCGAATTGCCGTTAACTCAGCAATCACAGTGTCATCATCTAGCTGATCCCAGTTCGCACAATGAAGTCCACCATTCACAAAGTGATTGGCCAAGTCTTGTATGTATTCCACTTTACGAAAAGACAACCCTGCATCTCTTAAATCGCTCATCTCAAGTTTTAAGACGGCTTGAGCTGTGAATTTACGACTAACTTTTTTAGTTGCTAAAAGAACTCGCTCCCAAACAGACTGTGCGGCCTTAACCGAGATCTGCTGGCCCACAATGGCCCTTGCCAGTGTCTGAAAAGGATCACCGCGAGTTGTTAAAAATTCAATTTTTGGATATTTCGGAATTAACTTCCGAAGAATTCGATCTTGCTTCATTAAGGCAACGCAGGCTTTATCCCAATAATCAGGAGCCATCACATCAGAGGCTAAAGCTTTAGGCTTCGCCTCTGACTTTTTGCTAGACGGCATTAAGCACGTCTCCAGAGAGTCACACCACCCGGCTTGTCTTCCAAAACAATTCCTTGAGCCAATAGGTCCTGACGAATTTGATCAGCTTTGGCAAAGTCTTTTGATTGCTTGGCATCGGCCCGAGCTTGAATAGCAGCTTCGATAGCCTGAGCATCATTCGCTTGGGCACTGCTACCGCCCCCTGCTTGCAAGAATACTTGTGGGTCGCGCTCAAGAAGACCTAATAGTTTTGCTAATTGTTTTAGCTCGCGAGCTAAATCACGCTTCACATCACCCTCAGCCTTATTGATCTCGTTGACCAACTCAAACAAGATAGCAACGGCTTCAGGTGTATTGAAGTCATCATTCATGACTTTGACAAAACGAGTGCGCCACTCACTTTGCTTGCCATAATTAGGAATATCTTGAACACTAGATAGTGCGTTGTACAAACGAGTCAGACCTTGCTTGGCTTCTTCGAGATGAGCATCGCTATAGTTAAGCGGACTGCGATAGTGCGCCTTCAGAATAAAAAAGCGCACCACCTCTGGATCAAACTCTTTAAGAACTTCACGGATCGTGAAGAAATTTCCCAAAGACTTCGACATTTTTTCTTCATTCACCCGAACAAAGCCGTTATGCATCCAGGTATTAACAAAAGGCTTACCCGTCTCCGCTGAGAAAGCGCCCTCACTCTGTGCAATTTCGTTTTCATGGTGAGGGAACTGCAAATCTGCGCCACCACCGTGGATATCAAAATGATGGCCTAGCAACTCACAACTCATCGCAGAACATTCAATATGCCAACCCGGGCGACCAACACCCCACGGAGACTGCCACTTGGTATCTTGAGGCTCATCTGCCTTGGCCGATTTCCACAAGACAAAGTCCAATGGATCTTGTTTGCTACTTGCCACAGCCACACGCTCACCAGCTCTCAAGTCATCTAAAGACTTACCTGATAAACGGCCATAGGTCTTGAAGTTTCTGACGGCAAAGTTCACATCACCATCATCTGCCTGGTAGGCATAGTTATTGTTCATTAGGCGTGTAATGATGTCTTGCATTTGGGGCACAAACTCTGTGGCACGTGGCTCATAAGTTGGCCTTTCAATGCCCAAAGCATCTGCATCAACATGCATAGCATCAATAAAACGCTGAGTTAACTCTTTAATGGTTTCTTTATTCTCAACAGCACGCTTAATGATCTTGTCATCAATATCAGTGATATTGCGAACATAAGTCACTTCAAAGCCAGAGGCCTTCAACCAGCGCTGAACCATATCAAAAACCACCATCACGCGGGCGTGACCAATATGACAAAAGTCATAAACCGTCATGCCACAGACGTAGAGCTTCACCTTGCCAGGCTCAATCGGGGTAAAGGTCTCTTTTTGACGCGTTAAGGTATTAAAAATTTGCAGCATATTGGCAGCGAATAACTTGATTAATAATTGGGGTAAGTTGCACTAAATAAATCGCACCGATCAACGACCCCAATCCTTTATTTTAAGAACTTAGCCCGAATCCAGCATGATTTGTTAGACTGATTGCTGAGTATAGCTAATTCAGCCACCACTAAAACAATCAATACCCTTAAAATCATGTCGTCATTGACCCGTCTAGCGAGACCCCAAAAAATGCGATTTAACTCTATTGGCAAGGCTATTAAAGCTAGCATGCTCACTTTGGTGTGTTGCTCCACCCTTCCAGCTTTGGCTCAAAGCACAACCAGCCCACAAAAAACTACTCGCGAAAGCATCGCTGCCAAGGCAGAGCCTTCACCATTTGAAAATAATCCAAGCGCCGTCCAATCAGCACAGATGCAACCATCTTTAGCTACGCCATTTATTGTTTTGCAAAAAGTGCCCGAGCCAAAAAACAAAAATGCAATCCCTGAAGTAATTTACAAATTAATTAGTGACAAGAAATTTCCTGAAGCGATTGAAGCGATTGATAAAGAATTAAAAGTTAATCCAAGAAATGTTCAATTACGATTTGTTCGTGCACGAATCAATATTGAAATGGGCAACATCCCAGCAGCCAAGAACGCCCTTTTAGAAATTACACAGCAATTTCCTGAGCTACCTGAGCCCTACAACAACTTAGCTGTTCTAGAAGCCCAAACAGGCCACCTAGAGGAAGCAAAAGATTATTTAGAGTTGGCTCTCAAGGTTCAACCCAGCTTTGCAACAGCTCATGAGAACTTAGGCGACGTCTACACACGCCTAGCAGCCAGAGCCTACGGCAAAGCTTTAAGCATTGATCGCAAGCAAATTCAAAATCGCCGCAAAATGAAACTAGCGGAAGATATTTTGAAGCCCGTGAATTAATACTCTATTACTCAATCATCGTTTTAACCCCAACCGAAAGAAGAAGGAACTAGCATGGCAAAAGTGCAACTAAAAACCAGTATGGGCAACATCACACTAACTCTTAATGATGAATTAGCTCCTAAATCAACTGATAACTTTTTAGCCTATGTCCGCTCAGGTCATTACAACGGTACTATTTTCCATCGCGTGATTGCTAACTTTATGGTTCAAGGTGGCGGCATGACTGCTGGCATGAAACAAAAACCAACCCAAGCGCCGATCGACAACGAAGCTGATAACGGTTTACCAAACAAACGTGGCACAGTGGCTATGGCCAGAACAAGTGATCCACATTCAGCAACAGCCCAATTTTTTATCAACACGGTTGATAACGAATTTTTGAACTTCTCAGCACCAACAGCTCAAGGCTGGGGTTACGCTGTTTTCGGTGAGGTTACTGAAGGCATGGATGTGGTTGATGCTATTCGCCAAGTTAAAACTGGCAGCTCTGGCTTCCACCAGGATGTTCCAAAGGAAGATGTCACGATTGTTGAAGCAACCATTATTGAAGAGTAATTCATGCACGCGAGCGCTATTCTAATTTCAGATTTACACCTCACTCCTTCTATGCCTAGAACGGCAGAGAGGTTTTTTGAATTTTTAGAAAAAGAAGCTCGCACCCATGAAGCTTTGATTATTTTGGGTGACTTATTTGAGTTTTGGGTAGGGGATGATGCAAAAGCACGCTCCCCTTTCCATCAAGATGTTGCCTCAAAACTGAAAGCAGTTAGCCAAGCAGGTACAAAAATCTATTTCATGCACGGCAATCGTGACTTCCTTTTGGGTGAGCAATACGCTCAAAAATCACAAATGGAATTTCTACGCGACCCTCAAGTGATGAAAATTGCTAACCAAGATTGGTTACTCACTCATGGCGATGTTTTGTGTACAGCTGACTCGGCTTATCAACAATTTAGAAAAGTTGTTCGCAGTCAATTTGTACAGAAGTTATTTTTAATGCTTCCTACATTTTTACGCATCAAGATCGCCAGCTCATTACGTAGCAACAGCACAGCAAAATATCAACGTGCTCAAAAGTTCAACCCTGAAGTGATTCAAGTGAAGGGTGATGTTACTTTGAATGCCACTGCAGCCTTAGTTGCAATGAGCGGATGTCAGCAAATGATTCATGGGCATACACATCGCCCGGGATATCACCAAGAAAGCTTAGGCGGCCAATCTTGGCAGCGTTGGGTTTTATCAGATTGGGATTTTGATCATCCAGAAACAGTGCTCCCCAAGGGTAATGCTTTGAGCATTACCGCTGAGGGTATTCGTTCTTTAGATTTAGTGAGATCTTAAGAGTCGAGTTGTTAAGCTTTAGAGTACTTACGTAAGGTAGTCACTAATTGGCCAAATAGGCGTGGGTTACCCGCCATGATCTCACCTGTATTTAAGTATGACTCTTCGCCAGCGTAGTTACCTACCAAGCCACCAGCTTCAGTAATCAACAAAGCGCCAGCAGCCATATCCCAAGGCTTCAAGCCTTGTTCAAAGAAAGCATCTAGACGACCTGCAGCCACATAAGCCAGATCCAATGATGCTGCTCCTGGACGGCGTAAGCCGGCGCATTGGCGAGTCATTTGGGCAAAAATTTCTAAATAAGCTTCAACGTCCTGATCTTCGCGATATGGAAAACCTGTACCAATTAAAGCTTCTGACATTTTTAGGCGCCCTGCCACACGCAAACGACGGTTATTAACGTAAGCGCCAGCACCACGAGTCGCGGTAAAGAGTTCATCACGATTAGGGTCATACACCACCGCTTGTTGAGTGATGCCATCAACTGCCAAAGCAATTGATACGGCGTACTGCGGGAAGCCATGAATGAAATTGGTCGTGCCATCCAATGGATCAATAATCCAAATATGGCTTGGCTGATCCGCCATTGAAGAACCCTGGATCTCACCAGTTTCTTCAGCTAAAAATCCATGATCAGGGAATGCGTCTTTTAAAGTCTCGATAATGGCAGCTTCAGCTGCTTGATCGACTTCAGTGACAAAATCGTTGTGTTGTTTACGGGTAACCTGAATACGCTCGCTATTCAACGAAGCTCGGTTGATAATATTTCCTGCGCGACGGGCGGCCTTGATGGCCACATTAAGCATGGGGTGCATAGTATTTTTTAAGTAACACAACGAATTGGAGAAGAGCAATGTCCAGCGATAAAGCTGTACGACGAAAGCAGATTTTAGCTCGAAATGAGGAATCCTTGGAGCTTTTGAAGAAAAACTGGCCTATTAAGTGGGTCATGATGCGCACCAGCCACCCTGGCAATGTGGGCTCAGCAGCCAGAGCCATCAAGACGATGGGCTTCTCCAGCCTGCACTTGGTGAACCCAGCCTATCAATATATGGCTAAGAAAGCTGAAGCCATTTCCCTATCTAGCGGGGCTTTTGATGTCCTAGAAGGCGCCCAAAACCATGAGTCCCTCGTTGATGCTGTGGGCCCTAGTCAGCTTGTTTTTGGACTAACCACCAGAGATCGCGAATTCGGCCCACCTGCCATCTCTTTGAATGAGGCTATGGAGATGGCCAGCACAGCTTTAGTTGCAGATAAGCCTGTGGCCTTTGTATTTGGCACAGAGCGAACTGGCTTAGATAACGATGATCTTAAGCACTGCACTCATCGCGTATGGATAGACGCCAACCCAGACTATCCATCACTTAACTTGGCCCAAGCCATGATGATCGTGGCTTACTCCATGCGTCAGGGCCTAATGAATGCCTTGGATATTGATTCAAAAACCACTTATGCAGAGTTGTCTTCCTCAGGCAATATTGAGTTGGCTGATCAAGCAGCTATTACAGCGATGCTAGATCATTGGCAGCAAGGCCTTGAAGCTATTGGCTACCTCGATCCTCAAAATCCCAAAAAACTAATGCCACGACTCCAAAGTCTATTTGCCAGATCATCTCTTCAGAAGGAAGAAATAGATCTTTTACGTGGCATTGCGAAACAAATGCTTCTACACGGTAAAATCAAGTAATGCCATTATTCGAACACGTTGATTCCATCATTGCCCGCGATCCTGCGGCCCGCACTCGCTTAGAAGTCATTCTTTGCTATCCGGGCTTGCACGCCGTTTGGCTGCACCGTATTGCCCATTTTTTATGGAACATCGGTCTCAAACTGATTGCGCGCATTATTTCTCATACAGCTCGTTTCATCACGGGTATTGAAATACACCCAGCTGTTGTGGTGGGTAAGCGCGTGTTTATTGATCACGGCTTAGGTGTAGTGATCGGTGAGACCACGGTGATTGGCGATGATTGCACGATCTATCAAGGCGTTACTCTTGGCGGTACATCTTTATACAAAGGTACTAAGCGCCACCCTACTCTTGAAGCGGGCGTGGTGGTAAGTGCCGGCGCTAAGGTTTTAGGTGGCTTCACTGTTGGTCAAGGTGCTCGCATTGGATCTAACGCAGTGGTCCTTAAAGCAGTTCCTGCCGGCGCTACAGCCGTGGGTATCCCTGCACGCATTGTTGAAACAACTGATTCTCAACACTCATTCACAGCCTACGGCATCACACCAGAAGATCTTAGTAACTGATGAACCCGATGGAGTTGGCTAAGCACACGCCTGCGATGCAGCAGTTTTTAGGCATCAAGGCTGAGCACCCACACTCTTTAGTTTTCTTTCGGATGGGCGACTTTTATGAGCTCTTTTTTGAAGATGCCGAAAAAGCCGCCAAGATTCTAGATATCACGCTGACCCAACGTGGTCAGTCAGCTGGCAACCCGATCAAGATGGCAGGTATCCCTTATCACGCGGCTGAGCAGTACTTAGCCAAGCTTGTGAAATCAGGACACTCTGTTGCTATCGCAGAACAAGTCGGTGACCCCGCACTATCCAAAGGCCCTGTGGAACGTCGTGTGATGCGCGTGATTACGCCTGGCACACTGACAGACTCTGCTTTGATGAGCGATCGTCAAGACGCCCCCTTATTGGCTATCGTGCCATCTGCCAAGAAAAATAATTGGGGCTTAGCTTGGTTAACAGTTACTAGCGGACAACTTAAATTAGCCCTATGTAGCGCTGATGAGTTAGCCCAGTATTTAGCCCGCATTCAAGCAGTTGAAATTCTTTGTCCACTTGGTAGTGAAACCCAGATCAAAGAGATTCTTCGAGAGTCTCATGGCGCCGACCTTCAGCTATCAGGTAATACCATTCCTGATTGGGTGTGGACACCTGATGAAGGTAAGCGTCGTCTCATGGATATTTTCCAGATGGCTAGCTTGCAAGGTCTTGGGGTAGATCATGAAGAAACACAGGCCCCTGCTCTAGCAGCGGCTGCCGCAGTCTTGGCTTACGGTGCCAACACGCAAGGTCTTGGATGGCATGGCAAATTGCCACATATTCAACAATGTCAATTTGAAGAAGATCAAAATTACATCGGTATCGATGCGGCTACTCGTCGCAATTTAGAAATTACCGAAACACTGCGCGGTGAAACTGATCCGACATTATTTTCTTTGCTAGATAGCTGTTCAAGCGCGATGGGAAGTCGCTTATTACGCCATTGGCTTCACCACCCATTACGACAACAAGCGATTGTGATTGATCGCCATCAAGCGATTGACACACTATTAAGCCATCCGTTTGTTCTTGATGATATTCGCCAGGCACTCAAACAAATTGCTGACGTTGAGCGTATCAGCGCTCGTCTAGCACTTGGCAGCGCACGTCCAAGAGATCTCAGCAGCTTAAGAGATACGCTTCACGCCCTTCCGGATTTAGCAGCCAAGCTAGCACCACTAGGTAAATCAAGTGAGTTATTGAAAAAATTATCAGAGGTACTAGCATCAGCACCGCCTGTTTTAGATTTGCTTCAACGCGCTATTGCGCCTGAGCCTTCAGTAGTTATTCGTGAAGGTGGCGTGATTGCCAATGGCTATAACGCTGAATTAGATGAGTTGCGTAGCCTAGGTGATGATTGTGGTCAATTTTTACTAGATTTAGAAACCAGAGAGCGTGAACGCACTGGCATCACTAATCTGCGTGTTGAATTTAATAAAGTTCATGGATTCTTTATTGAAGTCACGAATGGTCAGGCGGACAAAGTTCCAGAAGACTATCGTCGCAGACAAACTCTTAAAAATGCTGAGCGTTACATCACTCCAGAATTAAAAGCTTTTGAAGATAAAGCCTTGTCTGCGAAAGAACGCAGCTTCGCACTTGAAAAACAACTGTATGAAGCTTTGTTATCAGAGCTGCAATCTCATGTCAGCGCTTGCCAATCAACTGCGCACGCTCTCGCTCAAACAGATGTGTTAGCAAGCTTTGCGGAACGAGCTCAAACATTGGGCTGGACAAAACCAGAGCTCAACGAGGGGTCCGGCATTCAGATCCAAGCTGGTCGCCATCCAGTTGTTGAAGGTCAACTAGCCAAGCGATCTGAATCGTTTGCGCCGAATGATGTGCACTTTGAGAATAGCAGACGCATGCTTCTGATCACCGGTCCTAATATGGGTGGTAAATCAACTTATATGCGCCAAATCGCATTAATTGTTTTACTTGCATATGTAGGCTCATATGTACCGGCCAATCAAGCTACTATCGGATCTATCGATCGCATCTTTACTCGTATTGGAGCTGCTGATGATTTAGCAAGTGGCCGCTCTACTTTTATGGTGGAGATGACTGAAGCAGCCGCTATCCTTCATCGTGCAACCCCGCACTCTCTAGTCTTGATGGATGAAATTGGACGGGGCACGTCTACATTTGATGGCCTAGCTCTCGCATGGGCGATTGCTCAGCAGTTACTTGCCAAAAATCGTTCATGGACTTTGTTTGCAACGCATTACCTAGAGTTAGCTAGCTTGCCAAGCAAATACCCACAATGTGCGAACGTTCACTTGAGCGCTGTTGAAAAAGGTCACGGCATTGTTTTCTTGCACACCGTGCAAGCCGGTCACGCCAACCAAAGTTACGGTCTTCAAGTAGCTCAATTGGCTGGCGTCCCACAAGAAGTTATCAAAGACGCTCGCAAACATCTGCAACGTTTAGAAGAAACAGCCAACCAAGAAAGTCATCAGGCGGATTTATTTACACAAGCATCAGAGCCTGAAATAGAAACAGATCCTCTGACAGAAAAAGCTTTGCAGCTGCACAAAGAAATAGAGGCCATCCAATTGGATAGCCTCACCCCTAAAGAGGCGCTCGATTTACTCTATCGCCTCAAACAGAATAGTTAAAGATTAGTGCAAAGTTGGGCGTTGCTCTGTCTGACGAGAAATTTCTTCCTCTAACTCTGCTTCATCATCGTCATCAATATCCATACCAAAAGCACCCTGAGGATGACCGTCTTCTAATTCTTCTTCAGTAGCTTCACGCACATCGGCGATTTGCAACCAGAATTTCAAAGCCAAACCTGCTAAAGGATGGTTGCCATCTAAAACAACCTTGTCTTCAGCCAAATCAGTCACTGTGTAAATCAATGCATCTTCATCATCTTCTTCATCAGCTTTTGCTTCGACATCAGCCTCATCATCCAAGAGCCCTTCAAACTGCATACCCACTTCTAATGGCTCAGGAAATCTTGAACGAGCTTCAATTTTTAATAATTCAGGATCGTAATCACCAAATGCATCTGTAGGCTCTAACTGAATCGTGGTTTCGTAACCAACATCGTGACCATCAACAGCTTCCTCAATCTTTGGGAAGGTACCTTCATAGCCACCATGCAAATAAACCATCGGTCCAGCAGATTCTTCGATAAGATTATCTTGAGCATCGGTTAAACGATATCTTAGAGAAACAATAGTATTCTTTTGTACTTTCATAATGACTATATTTTACGGTAGTCCACTTAACAGAGTCTTAATCCCATCATGAAGCAAGCTTTCAGAAACCCCTACAACCCTCCTAAACCACCACAGCCCTTGCCAATTAAGGAATCTTGGGCTTTGCTAGGAGGTATCAGTCCTGAGCGCTTCATGAAGGAATATTGGCAAAAGAAACCTCTTTTAGTACGGGGGGCCATTCCAGCGTTTCAGCTTGCAAAAGAAGCCGGGGAACCACTCCATAGCCCAATTTCAATCACAGAACTGACTCAGTTGGCTGGCCAAAAAAATGTTGAGTCACGTCTAGTTAGCAGCAAACCTTGGTCATTGGCCCACGGCCCCTTCAAATCAAAAGACATTCCTGATTTAAAGGACTCAGATTGGACGATGTTGGTTCAGGGCGTGAATGGCCATCACCCGATGGCTCAAACGGTAATGTCATGGTTTAGATTTATTCCAGAGGCCAGACTAGATGATTTGATGATCAGCATCGCTGGCCCTCAGGGCGGTGTTGGCCCTCACATAGATTCTTATGATGTATTTCTACTCCAGATGGAAGGACGTCGTCATTGGAAAATTTCCGCACAAGATGATTTACGTCTTAAAGAAAATTTACCCGTCAAAATTTTGAAAAACTTTAAACCGACTAATGACTGGATTCTGGAACCCGGTGATATGTTGTATCTCCCACCCAATATCGCCCATGACGGAATTGCCTTGGATGCTGGCTGTCAAACATGGTCAATTGGATTCAGAGTACCTAATTACAAAGAGCTTGTTAATGAGATCCTCTGGAGAACTACAGAAGCCCTAGAAAATGAGCCTGACTTGTGTCAGCTCTATAGCGACCCTCAGCAAACTGCGACATTAGACCCTGCCCTTGTCCCTAGTCAACTTGTAGAAGCGGTCCAAAAGAAGCTCAATAGCCTGCAATGGAGCAAAAGTGACGTGTCTTGTACTCTGGCAAGTATTTTGAGCGAACCCAAGCCTCAAACTGTCTTTAACCCACCCAAGCAACTACTAGATCTTCCTAGTTTTAAAAAAGCAATCGCCAAAATGGGTCTTGAGCTATCTCCACTATCTAAGTCACTGTATGACAAGGATTTTTTCTATTTGAATGGGGAAAGTATGAGTGATTCAGAAGCTGAAGATTGGCATTACTGGTGCCAATTAGGCCGAGAACTTCGCCTATCAGCCCAAAACTGCTCCCAAGTGGCCCAATTAATTGATCAAGCTGATAATCCATGGTTTGAGGCTTATCTGGCAGGTTGGCTGACGTTATCTAACCCGATAGAGCGCTAGGGTAAATACTAGTATTTTTTATAAATCTATTTATAATCACTACCTGATTCTTAAATGACTTCATTTGAGGATCCGGTCTAAATCACCGTTAGATGATTAGCTAATCTTTTAAGGAAATAAAAATGACAAAATCACTATTGATCGCTTCTTTGTTAGCAGTTGCTTTGGCAGCTTGTGGTAAAAAAGAAACTCCAGCTCCAGCAGCTCCAGCAGCAGCTCCAGCTGATGCAGCAGCTCCAGCAGCAGCTCCAGCAGCTCCAGCAGCAGCTGAGCCAGCTAAGAAGTAATTCTTACTGAAATAAAAAGACCACCCTCGGGTGGTCTTTTTTTTGCCTAAATTTTATTGATGCTCTTATTGATTAAAAGAGCACCATCAGATTTATAGGATTACTTACCGACTTGCAAATCTAAAAGTGTCAAGATTTGGATCGATACTTCACCAAGCTCTGGTACACCCTTTTCATCCTGAACTGCAACAGTGATTGTTCCTGCAGCATCCTTCACAAGCACGCGATAACGTTTCGCTTTTTTCATATCGTCATCAGTTTTCTTGCTAAATAACTTATCAAAGAAACCACGTTGATTCGAAAGATCTTGTGTGTTCACGAAACGCACAAAGTAAATACCTTTGCTACGATCTCTATCGTCAACCGTGAAGTTAGAACGGTCTAAACCTACACCAACATCTCTCCAAGCACGATCAAAGCTACCAGCGAACTCAAGACGTGGTGTTGGAGTCTTTTTCAAATTAGATACTTGTACCGCTTTACCATTTGCTTTTGCAGCAGCAACAGTTGCTTTAGCAGACTCTTCGGCGTAACCAAGACGCTGCATCAAACGAGCCAAGAACTCTGCCTCTAGCTCTGGGTCATTAGCACGTGTTGTCCAGATTGTTTGTGTTTTATCTGTGCCTGTTAACTCTTCAGTCGCACCACGGTGAGTGATAAATACTTCTGTCTCACCTTTGCTATTGAGTTCTAAACGTGTACGGAACTTATCGCGCTCACCTGTTGAATAGATAGAGTCCAATACCTTACCTAATGCACTTCTAATAAAGTCCTGAGGAATCTTTGCACGGTTTTCAGCCCAATCCGTTTCCATGATGCCTGTCTCTGGTGAGTCCAACATCAAGATGAATCCTGTCTCTTGCCAGAAGTCACGAATACTTGGGTAAAGCTCTTTCGCTGGTTTGTTAACAACCAACCAACGTCGAGTACCATCACGCTCAATGCGCATTCCGGAGACAGCAGGAAGAATCGCTTCTTTACCTGTTGGCTTTGTTTTAACAGCATTGCTATAACCAGACAATGTTGCACCACCATCAGGCACCACATAGCGCTTGTCGCCACCTGTGACAGTCATATCTGGAGGGAAGGCTAAACTAGGCCCTTTCTTTTCACCAGCTGATTTGTAATCAATGGTGTCACCTGAAAAAGTACTTGCACAAGCAGACAATAAAAGGCTCACTGTTAAACCAGCAATAAGACCTAATCTTGACTGAGAAGTTGCTCGACGCATATTTGTCCCTAAGTTATCCAACGATTATCTTGATTCTAGATTGATTACTTCTTAACCAAACCTGCACCTTTTAATGCTGCAAGAACTTGCTCTTGCGCAGGTGTGGTTAAAGTTGTTAGCGGCAAACGAATGCCAGCTTCCATTTTGCCCATGGCATGAAGAGCCCACTTCACAGGAATCGGATTAGCTTCCACAAACATAGATTTATGAACGGCCAACAACTGATACTGAATGTCTCTTGCACGCGCTACATCACCTGCCATTGATGCCACACATAATTCATGCATCAATTTTGGAGCAACGTTAGCAGTTACAGAAATATTGCCATGACCACCCATTAACATTAATAACAAAGCAGTTAAGTCGTCACCTGAATAAACCGCGAAATCTGCGCAGCCTGCGGCTTTTAAGCCAGCAATTAATTGAGTGCCGCGCTCAAGACTGCCGGTGGCATCTTTCACACCAATAATCCCTGGCACTTTTGCCAAACGAATGATGGTGTCATTACTCATATCGGCAACAGTGCGGCCAGGTACGTTGTACAAAATCACTGGCAGATCAACTTTTTCTGCAATCGTTTTGAAATGAAGGTACATACCTTCTTGAGTTGGCTTGTTGTAATAAGGCACCACTTGCAAGCTGGCATCTGCGCCCACTTTTTTAGCAAACTCAGTTAGTTCAATCGCTTCACTTGTTGAGTTACCGCCCGTACCAGCAATTACTGGAATACGTTTAGCCGTATGTTCAACAGCTACTTTAATTAACTCACAATGCTCTTCTACTGAAACAGTTGGAGACTCGCCAGTTGTTCCAACGATCACGATACCGTCAGTTCCTTCAGCGATGTGCCAATCAATTAATTGGCGCAATCCAGGTAAATCAAGACTACCGTCAGCATGCATAGGCGTGACGATAGCAACCAAACTTCCAGTGATTTTTTTAGCTAATTTAGTCATGTTTCGATTGTAGCGGAACAGCACAGACTCTTTGAACACAAGCAGGCTTCGGTGTCTGTACTGTGAGGTCTTCAAAGGCCAATATTTTCATATTTTCAGCCAAGTTCAAGAGCTCATTGGGTTGTAATAAAAAGTTGGGGTTACTAGGTTTACCGTAGGCCTCATTACCTATTGCAAAGGTCTCATATATTAAAAAACCCATTGGATTCAATAATTTAGTGATATTTTTGAGATAAGGGCGGTACAAATAATTGGTCACAATCACTGCGTCAAACTGACCCAAATGATCCAAACCCCAAGTGGGGCCCTCAAGATCAAAACAGGCAGTTTCAATCGAGGCCTGAGAGATACTTTTAGACTGTAATTGGATCTGATCTAAGGCTTCTTGATCGCGGTCGATAGCCAAAACACTGAAACCCTGTTGAGCCAAATAAAACGTGTGACGACCGCTGCCACAGGCATAGTCCAAAACACGTCCATTAGGCTTGATTTTCTGCGCATGAGTGACCACCCATTCGGATGGTGGCACCGACAAATCCGAATGAGGCTTAACTGTAATCAAGCCCCATCGCCTCACGAACATCACGCATCGTTTCTTGCGCTGATTTACGAGCTTTATCGCAACCGTCAGCAATGATGGCACGCAATAAACTTGGATCATCCAAATACGTTTGCGCTCTCTCCATCATCGGCTGTTGCTCTTTCAAAATGCCATCGATAACGGGTTGCTTGCATTCAATACAACCAATGCCCGCACTCTTACAGCCTTTTTCAGCCCAAGCACGAGTGTCATCATCAGAATAAACCTCATGCAATTGCCATACTGGGCAGCGTGCAGGATCACCTGGATCAGTCTTACGAACACGAGCAGGGTCAGTTGGCATAGTGCGAACCTTCTTCTCAACTGAAGCAGCGTCCTCACGCAAAGCAATCGTATTGCCATAAGACTTAGACATTTTTTGTCCGTCTAAACCTGGCATTTTTGATTGCTGAGTTAATAGCGCTTGTGGCTCAGGAAGAATGATTTTTCTAGAGCCCTCTAGGTATCCAAATAAACGCTCACGATCGCCCATTGATAAGCTTTGAGCATCAGCCAATACAGCCCTAGCTTGTTCTAGAGCCTCTTCATGACCTTTTTCTTGATACTCAGTACGTAACTCTAAGTACAACTTAGTACGCTTGCTACCTAACTTCTTAGCAGCCTCGAGAGCCTTCTCTTCAAAGCCAGGTTCACGACCATATAAGTGATTAAAACGACGAGCTACTTCACGAGTCATCTCGACGTGGGGGATTTGATCTTCACCTACAGGCACGTGTTGTGCGCGATAAATCAAAATGTCTGCCGCTTGCAATAGTGGGTAGCCTAAGAAACCGTACGTTTGGAGATCTTTTTCTTTGAGCTTCTCAATTTGATCTTTATAGGTTGGCACTCGCTCCAACCAACCCAGTGGCGTTCCCATGGATAGCAATAAAAATAGTTCTGCGTGTTCAGGCACTTTACTTTGAATAAATAAAGTTGCTTGGGTTGGATCAATACCAGCAGCCAACCAATCAATCACCATATCCCAAACTGATTGCTCAATGATGTCTGGTGTTTCATAGTGAGTAGTTAGAGCATGCCAATCAGCTACGAAAAAATAGCACGGGTATTCAGCCTGAAGCTTGACCCAGTTTTTAAGAACACCGTGATAGTGACCTAGATGCAGAGCGCCAGTTGGGCGCATACCTGATAAAACGCGTTCAGAAAACATATATCTCTTATTGAAACACCGACCAAACAGGTCGTAATTGTGATGGCAAATCAGGCAATAAACCTAAATCGGTATGACTCTCTTCTGGATCATGAAAATCAGACCCTCGAGATGCCAAAAAACCATACTCTAGCGCTACTTTAGCAAATGTTTTGTACTCAGCCGGACTATGACTGCCTGTGACCACTTCAATCCCCTGCCCACCCAGGTCCTTAAATTGTTCATACAACTGAGTTAACTGCAAAGAGGTGTATCTATAACGCCCTGGATGAGCGATCACAGCAATACCACCAGCTTGCTTAATCCAAGTGATGGCATCAGTTAAGTTGGCCCATTCGTGACCTACATAACCAGGTTTACCTTCAATCAGATAATTAGCAAATACTTCATCTGTATCTTTACAAACTCCGGACTCAACTAAAAATCTAGCGAAGTGCGTTCTCGAAATGAGTTCAGGATTTCCGACAAATTGAAGAGCCCCCTCATAGGCATCTTTAATACCTACCTGATCCAACTGAGCAGACATCGCTTTAGCGCGGTTAGATCGACCGTTACGTGTTTGATAGAGGCCTTGCAATAAGTCTGAATTATGATGATCAACACCTAAACCAACGATGTGTAATGTTTGAGAGCACCATGTCACTGAGATTTCTACACCCGGGATGTATTGCATGCCCAGATCTAAAGCGGCATTTTTGGCCCGCTCTTGCCCGCCTAACTCATCATGATCTGTTAAGGACCAGATCTTGACGCCATTAGCATGCGCACGAGATGCCAAAGCTTCTGGGGTTAAGGTCCCATCAGAAACCACAGAGTGGCAATGCAAATCGGCGTTGATTGTGTGCAT
>JACCDL010466408.1_pt1 | contig 20509 bp, 21 predicted proteins | sample 7441931 | NCBI WGS metagenome assembly JACCDL01 (sample SAMN15323437, study PRJNA562643) | freshwater metagenome | isolation source: river surface water | place: USA:Blue River Watershed | collected 2017-08-16 | reverse complement strand
TATTTTCAAGAAGGTGGATTTACCTGCGCCATTAGCACCGATTAAACCATAACAGTTACCTTCCGTAAATTTGATGTTAACTTCTTCAAAAAGGACTCTTTTCCCAAAACGAAGGGACACATTAGATACTTGCAACATAGGAGCTGGATTAAATAGGGTGCAAAATTACTAATTTTGGCACCGATTATCATATTTTTTTTGCAATTTCGAAACGAATTAGAGACTATGGAACCCACAAATTCGGACGAAACATTGCATCTGCGCCTAAACGCTGAGAATTTCCGGGAGCAATTATTAGCTCACCCGAAAAAGGATATCCGAATAAAAGAGGTACAGATTGAAATCTCAAATGAACATTTCCTATTAATTCCGAAAACCTTTGATTCACCTATCTACCGCCTAGGCTTTCTTGAAAAAGCATTAGGTGAACACGCATTAGTGGGGAAAGAAATACAACAACAAGCCATTTCAGCCGAGGATGCTAATCTGGTCTTTTTAGTCCCTAGTGATTTAAAGGACCATATATCAGCCTATTTCCCTTACGCAAAAATTAGTTACACTCACACGTTAGCCTCGTGCTTACAACGAAATGATCAACAATTAACGCTTTTTATAGAAGGTAAATTAGCTTTTGCCAGCCTTTATCAAGGAAATAAATTACAATTAGCGAATGCATATCCTTTCGAATCCTCCATTGAATTAGCCTTTTATTTGCAATCTATACGAGATGCATTTTCTTTGAATTGGACTTTATATCCACCACTATTGGTATCTGGATCAGAGGAAATTGCTGACGCATCACTCTATCAAATACCCTATGTCCAATCCTAAAAAAGCATTTTTCCCAGGTTCTTTTGATCCTTTTACGAAAGGGCACGAAGATATCGTACTTAGAGCTTTAGCTTTATTTGATGAAGTTATTATAGGCATAGGCCAAAACTCCTCCAAATCACGCTATTTCCCACTAGTGAAAATGGAGGAATATATTCGCAAAACATTTGAAGGAAAGCCCGTTTCCGTGGTGACTTATCAAAACTTAACGGCAAATGTAGCACATGAATATGGTGCTAAATTTATCATTAGAGGATTACGAAACACGACAGATTTCGAATATGAAAACTCGATATCCCAAGTAAATAGACACATACACAATGAATTAGAGACGGTTTTCCTAATTACCTCGCCACATTTGGCCCCTATCAGCTCCACAATTATCCGCGATCTACATCGCTATGGAAGTCCTGTGGACCAATACTTGCCTTATACCTTAGACTAATTTCTTGAATTTTTCAATGACGTATCGAATCGAAGAGTAGGTATTGGTTAAAGCCTGTATTTGCTTTTTCTCATTTAACCACTCTACTTTTTCTATACCCTCTTCTGTTTGCGGAATTAGCTTACCTGTAAAGGCTGTTTTCATCGCATACCAACGCGTCTTTTTCAACACAAGCTTATTTTTATGAGTATAGGTATGGTAAGTGGTGCAGATTTTTTTTCCTAATACAGCTTTAACATTACATTCTTCTTCTACCTCTCTGACTGCAGCTGTTTCAAATTTCTCGTTCTTCTCCAATTTCCCTTTAGGCAAATCCCATTTTCCTAAACGATACATCCACAAAACGTGTTGATCCTGATTAACAACTACCCCACCAGCCGCTTCTACAAGTTGATATAGCTTGACAATTTTTTGTTTAAATAGCTTACGATCTTCAACAATTAGATAAAGTGCGTGAAAATGAATACCTGATTTAGCATGCAAATTCATCAGTATTTTCTCAACTTGATCTGTGCTTGCATTGATGATGCAGGTGTGACCACTAAAATTCTCCACTTTTAATGGGGACAAACGAGCATCTAATACTAAATCAAAATCCTCTTTAGATGGCATTTCTCCCAACTCTTTCTTCTTCACAATTCTGATCGGTCGATCATCAATAAAAATTACCATCTTTTCAATTTTGTGTGGCAAAAATAGAATTAAATAGTGAAAGATAAACTGAATAAATTATTTTTGTACATAAATTCATAAACAGCCCTCATGCAAAATTTGACGATTCCACAAGAAGTTGCCCAACACCTGTTAAAGATTCAAGCTATTCAATTGCGACCGGATCAACCATTTACTTGGGCATCTGGATGGAATTCTCCGATTTATTGCGATAACCGCGTTTCTTTGTCTTTTCCTGAGGTACGAACTTATATCAAAAACTGCTTATCCGCTGCTGTTAAAGCTTACTTCCCTCAAGCAGAAATCATTGCTGGCGTAGCAACCGCTGGAATTGCTCAGGGCGCTTTAGTCGCTGATTTTTTAGACTTACCCTTTTGTTACGTTCGTCCGGAGCCTAAGAAACATGGCATGGGAAATCAAATCGAAGGTAAAGTAGAAAAAGGCCAAAAAGTCGTATTAATCGAAGACCTTATCTCCACAGGTGGTAGTTCATTAAAGGCTGCGGATGCCTTGAAAGAAGCTGGGGCAGAAGTACTAGGCATGGTCGCTATTTTTACCTATGGTTTTGAAATTGCTTCGGATAATTTCAAAAAAGCAAGTATTCCCTTGTATACTTTAAGTGATTATAATGCACTAATTGAAGAGGCCGTGAAATTAGATTATGTAACGGAGACACAATTAGTAACCTTACAAGACTGGAGAATTTCACCTGATACTTGGCGAAAATAATTAGGCAAGCATATAGCCATCTCCATCTGTCGATCGTATCATCCCTTTTAATTCTAAATTCAATAGAATCAGCCCTAGCTCGTCTTGTTGAACTTCGGAACGTTGCAATAGTTCATTAGAAGACAATTGTCCTTCCCGGTGTAACATGGAAATGATTGTAGATTCATTTAATGTGAAAAGCTTTTGACTTAACTCAGGGTGTAATGCTATTCGATCTTTTGCTTGCTCCCAATTCAATTCCTGCATAAAATCATCCCATGAAGTATAAATAGTGGCTTTATTGTTTCGAATTAATAAATTACACCCTTTTGAGAAAGGCCGATTTAAACTACCTGGCACTGCGAAAACGGTTCGATGGTAATTAAGCGCATAATCTGCTGTAATGAGTGCCCCACCCTTTTCTGCGGCTTCTACCACCACGGTTGCATCTGAAAGACCTGCAATAATGCGATTCCGAATAGGAAAGTGATAAGATGTAGGAGGAATATGAGGGGCATATTCTGTGAGCAAAGCCCCTGTAGCTAAAATTTGATCTACATACATCGCATTTTCATGCGGGTAAATATGACGAAAACCACCTGCTAGAACGGCTAAGGTAGGAACATCAAATTTCAGACAAGCTTTGTGTAGTGCGATGTCGATTCCTCTAGCAAAACCACTCACCAGCATAACCTCATCTTTAATCGCAGACTGAACTAATTCTTCAGTTACCTTTTTACCGACATCACTCGCGTGACGCGTACCAACTACTGCCACGATACGGTGAGCGTTCAAATCTGCTTTTCCTTTCTTAAAGAGAATAAGAGGGGCATCATACAACTCTTTAATCCGCTGTGGATATTCCGGATCTTCGAAATAGAGTATTTGAATATCATCTTCCGTACATAAAAGAACCGTCTTTTCAGCTTCGCGTAAGGCTTCCGCTGCGAAAGGTTGATAAGAAGCTAATCGGAAAATATCAGATAAATGAGGGTATAGTGAAGCAAGCTTTTTGCCTTTTACAGGACCTACCTCTGGAAGATAGGTTAAGGCTATCTGGTAAACAGATAAGGGATAGGTGGTTTTCATCAGCGTAATTTTCCGAAAACTACGCCTATTCCATCTCTAAATCCGCCTTCATCCCTTGTAAAAAATCGCGAATATCAGTTAGTTGATTAATAATGTTTTGGTGAGGATTCTTTTCCTTTCCTTTGAAATTCAAGGCTTGCTTTGCGCCTTCGATAGTAAGCCCCCTTTCGTCAATCAGATTTACCAAAACCTTGATTTTTTCAATGTCTGCTGGGGTATATTTACGAATACCTGAAACCGCCCGCCTAGGAGATAAATGAGGAAATTGAGTCTCCCAATAACGAATCTTGGAAGTGTTCACCTTGAAAATGGCCGCTACCTCTGAAATTGAATAATATTGCTTGCTTAATTCCATCAATAATTTTAAACCCAAAATGGGCTTCTTCAAAAAATAGACTTAATTTTGTGATTCCATTCATCAGGACTCCTTTAGTAAAAATACAAAGGTTCCTTTCATTTTACAATAAAACGCATGACCTCTTCTCAGATACGTCAACAATTTTTGGATTTCTTTCAATCAAAAGGCCATTTAATTGTTCCTTCTGCTCCTTTAGTGGCTAAAAATGACCCTACCCTCTTGTTCAACAATTCAGGTATGGCGCAATTCAAAGACTTCTTTTTAGGGAACGGGACTCCGCCTTCGAAAAGAATCGCGGATACGCAAAAATGCCTTCGTGTGTCAGGAAAGCACAATGATTTAGAAGATGTGGGCTTTGACACCTATCACCATACGATGTTTGAGATGTTAGGTAACTGGTCCTTTGGCGATTACTTCAAAAAAGAAGCCTTAACCTGGTCTTGGGAATTATTAACAGAGGTATTCAAATTACCGAAGGATCGTATATATGTATCTGTTTTTGAGGGAGATAAAAAAGATGGAGTGCCGTTTGACCAAGAGGCATTCGATATTTGGAAGGCTATTGTGGGCGAGGATCGCATTATTTATGGTAACAAAAAAGACAATTTCTGGGAAATGGGTGAAACGGGTCCTTGTGGGCCTTGTTCTGAAATCCATATTGACCTACGAAATCAAGACGAAGTAGATAAAGTATCTGGCAAATCACTCGTAAATGCAGATCATCCGCAGGTTGTAGAGATTTGGAATAACGTATTTATGCAATTTGAGCGGATGGCTGATGGTTCATTAGTTCCGCTTCCTAATAAACATGTAGATACAGGAATGGGCTTTGAACGCCTATGTATGGCGATTCAAGGAAAGCAATCCAATTATGATACAGATGTTTTCCAGGGAACCATTCAATATATTGCTGCAAAAAGCGGGAAAAAGTACGGAGAAGAGAAATGGGCAGATATCGCGATGCGCGTTATTGCTGACCATATTCGTGCGATTGCCTTTACGATTGCAGATGGACAGTTGCCTTCAAATAATAAGGCGGGTTATGTAATTCGTCGTATTTTACGTCGTGCAGTGCGTTACGGATATACGTATTTGGACTTCAAAGAGCCTTTTCTTCACCAATTAATTCCTGGATTAGCGCAACAATTCAAGGGGGTATTTGATGAATTAATCTCACAAGAGGCCTTTGTTGCGAAAGTGATTTACGAAGAGGAAGTTTCTTTCTTACGTACCCTATCATCCGGATTAGTTCGTTTGGACAAATTAATGGAAGAATGCTCAGGTAAAGTGCTATCTGGAGAGGATGTGTTCGAGTTAAATGACACCTATGGTTTCCCAGTGGACTTAACCGCGCTAATTGCCCGTGAGAAAGGCTTAGATATTGATGAACCTGGATTTAATGCAGCACTAAAAGCACAAAAAGAGCGTTCTCGTAAAGATGCTGGCGCTAGTGCAGAGGATTGGGTCATTGTGAACGAAGGAGATGAAGTAAGCTTCATCGGATACGATTCATATGAGACGGAAACGCAAGTTTTAAAATACCAAAAGATTCAAAATAAGGCGGGTGTTCAATACAAAGTCGTGTTAGAAACGACTCCTTTTTATGCAGAATCCGGTGGACAAGTGGGGGATACGGGTATATTAACCTTCACCACTTCTGGCATGGCTCTTCCTGTGATTGATACAAAGAAAGAGAATGATTTAATCGTACATATCGTATCAGATCCACGTATTGAGACAGTAGCAAACGAACCTGTAAAAGCGAGCATTGCTACCTTACGTCGTCGTGCGATTACACACCACCACAGTTCTACGCACTTAATGCAAGCAGCTTTACAAGAAGTGTTAGGAAAGCACGTAGCTCAAAAAGGTAGTTTAGTGAATGAGGATTTATTGCGATTTGACTTCTCGCACTTCCAAAAAGTGACAGAGGAAGAAATAAAGCAAATAGAGCAGATTGTGAATGCCAAAATCGCGGAGAACATTCCTCTTTTAGAGGAACGCAATGTTCCTATAGCTGAAGCGAAAGACAAAGGGGCGATGGCCTTGTTTGGTGAAAAATACGGTGATTTCGTGCGTGTAATAACGTTTGATAAGAACTTCTCCGTTGAACTATGTGGAGGAACGCACGTTCCATCTACGGGCGAAATTGGCTTGTTTAAAATTACTTCTGAAAGTTCTGTAGCTACAGGTGTTCGCCGAATCGAAGCGATCACTTCCCAAAAGGCCTATGAATTATTAAGCGAGCAAGAGACATTATTAAGGGAGATTAACGATTTGTTGAAAGCGCCGAAAGATTTGGTTAAGGCAGTTGCTAACTTAATTGAGAGCAACTCAGCCCTTCAAAAAACGGTTACAGCTTACCAACAAAAAGAAATTTCTGGTTTGAAAAATAGCCTTCTAAAAGAAATCGTGGCTGGACCTGTTAATTCCATCATTAAACAAGTCTCTGCTCCTACGGCTGATGCCTTGAAGAATTTAGCCTTTGATTTACAAGAGAATCAAGAGAACTTGTTCGTACTTTTAGCAGCTGAAATTGAAGGAAAAGCTAGTTTAGCGATTTCCATTTCAAAAGAATTAGTAGCCAGTAAAGGGTTAGATGCAGGCAAAATCATTCGTGAATTAGCGAAAGAAGTGCAAGGTGGTGGAGGTGGTCAACCTTTCCTAGCTACGGCAGGTGGACAAAATCCAGCTGGCATCCCTACCTTATTAAGTTTAGCGCCTTCGTATATCGCCTAAATTCCATGAAATCAATCCCCTTTTCACCCTTTACAGAGGTAGCTAAACAGCTGGACTTTTGGGGTGAAAAGGGGATTCCTTTTGTCTTTTTTGTAGACTATTCCTTAGAGAAGGCTTGGGCCGGTTGCGAGCAAGAGGCTCATGACTTGGGTATATTTTTTGAATTTGATGGATCCGGTGTTCCATCTGAACAGGTATCCTTTCATAAATATCCTCTTACATTCGAATCGTATGCTGAAAAATTTAATCTTGTCCAAGCTGGATTAAAGCGGGGTGATTCATTTCTTCTGAATTTAACAGCTGAAACAAGTATTGAAACTCCATTAACACTAAAACAGATTTACGATAAAGCAGAGGCTGCCTATAAAATTTTGGTAAATAATCATTTTACCTCCTTTTCTCCTGAAACATTTGTCCGAATTCATGGAAATGAAATAGCGTCTTTCCCTATGAAGGGCACGCTTGAAGTAAATTCAACTAATCAGGCTTCACAACTTCAAAATGATCCCAAAGAGAAAGCAGAACATGCGACTATTGTGGATTTAATCCGAAATGATTTGAGCAAAGTGGCCTACCCGATACGAGTAGAAAAATACCAGTATATAGACAAGGTGAAAACAAATACGGGGGAACTCTGGCAGATGTCGTCTAAAATCACCGGCGAATTAATCCCCACCTTTCGAGGAAAATACGGGTCTATTTTGCTGGAATTATTACCCGCTGGATCCATTACCGGAGCACCTAAAAAAGCAACCATGCAACTCATCAAGGAAGCAGAACAGTATGAACGAGGGTTTTATACCGGAATTATGGGTAAATTTGATGGTGAGTCCTTTAATTCTGGTGTAATGATTCGATTTATCGAAAAACAATCGGACAGTCACGTTTTCAAAAGCGGTGGCGGCATCACCGTATTTTCAGATGTCAAAAAAGAATACGACGAATTAATCCAAAAAGTTTATCTCCCCTTTTAATATGTTCTCATTCTTAGAAACCATTTGCATACTCGATGGAAAAGCGCAACATCTGGATTTTCACCAGATGCGGGTGAACGAAACATTCGACCAATTTTTTCCGGAATGGGAACCCTTTGATGTAGCAGAACTTGTCTCGTCACAAACCCTTCCTGCAGATGGAACACATCGGCTTCGCATTACTTACCAAGAAGATCCTGAAAAGATTGAAATATTACCCTACACCAAGAAGGAGATCAAGCGTTTCGCCTTAGTGGATACCGGCGAAATCGATTATGGCTTCAAATGGGCAGAAAGAGGCTTTTTTCAAACCTTTTTAGAGGCACATCCAGAAGCAGATGAAGTCATTTTCGTGAAAGATGGAAAGGTGCAAGATTGCAGCATGGCGAATTTAGCGTTTTTAAAAGACGGAATTTGGTATACGCCTGAAGATCCATTGCATTGGGGAACGACCAGGGCGAGATTGATTATCGAGGAAGAAATAGAAGAAACTGATATTTTTGTCGAAGAATTAGCCTCCTATGAGCGCGTTTGTTTAATAAATGTATTTCGACCACTTTCGCTGGAAAATTCACTATCAGTAGCCGATTCTATTTTGTAAATTGACAAATGTCCACAGAAAAAAGTCCCAGCTTTTTATTGCACCAAAAGTTTCCTTTTGAACCTACTCCTTCCCAGGCGTCGCTGTTTCAAAAGTTAAGTACTTTTGTGCTTAATAAAGACGAATGGGCACCCTTAACCTTTATCATTAAAGGATATGCGGGTACAGGAAAGACCACGGTCATTTCTACTTTGATAAAAATTTTGCCTGCTTTTGGTTATAAAACACAACTATTAGCTCCTACGGGTCGTGCAGCCAAAGTAATGGCCAATTACTCAAAGAAGAAAGCGAGCACTATTCACAAAAAGATTTATAGACAAGTCAGCAATCCACATTCAGGAGCACTCCAGTTTCAACGTATGAATAATTATGCCACAAACACGATCTTTATCGTGGATGAGGCGTCGATGATTACGGATGAATCGGATTTTGGCACGAATAGCTTGCTAACTGATTTAATCGAATACGTATTTACGAATCCTGAGAATGGCCATACGGGTAATAAATTAATTTTTGTGGGTGATACGGCTCAATTGCCACCCGTAGGAAAAAGTCTCTCTCCTGCCCTTTCTAGAGATTATATAGCGTCAGAATTCCATATGGAGGTGTTGGATCATGAGTTAACAGATGTCATGCGTCAAGATTTGGATTCTGGAATATTATTCAATGCGACCGCCTTAAGGCAATTGCTTTTAGCTAATTCAACAGCCATTCAATTTAATACCAAATCCTTCAAAGATATCTTCCGGATGACGGGAGAAAAGATGGAGGATGGAATGCATTATGCCTATAAGAAGTTTGGGAAGGAAGAAACGATTATTCTGACCCGATCTAATAAGAGTGCGGTTCAGCTGAATGAATTCGTTCGAAGAACCATTCTGTACCAAGAGGATGAAATTTCTAGTGGCGATTTACTCATGATAGTTCGTAATAATTACCATTGGTTAGACGAGGATTCTCCTGCGGGATTCTTAGCCAATGGAGATTTTGTGGAGGTCATGAAAATTAAACGAGAGGAGGAAATGCACGGACAACGCTTTTTGGATGTTTCCCTACGGTTATGTGATTATGAAGACCATCCGCCCATTGAGGCAAAAATCCTTTTAGCAACCTTGCATTCTGCTGAATCAGCACTAGGTAGAGAAGCTAACAAAAAGTTGTATGACTCTGTTTGCGAAGATTACGCTCATATTCCTAAGAAAAAAGAACGGACTGAAGCCATCCGAAAAGACCCTTATTTGAATGCTTTGCAAGTAAAATTCGCTTATGCCTTGACGGTTCATAAATCACAAGGTGGACAATGGTCAGCTGTTTTTGTAGATCAAGGGTATCTAAAAGAGGATCAGATAGATGCAGAATACTTGCGTTGGTTATATACCGCTATTACGCGGGCAAGTCATGAAATCTTCTTAGTCAACTTTCATGAAAGATTCTTTCCCCTATAAATTAAAGGCAGCTGCAACTCCAGGATGGAAAAGTTTACTATCATAGATCGTCAATCCTTTATTTAAGGCTTCATTTTGGATGCAAGCCTCCGTCCAACCCAAATTAGCTAACAGGTGCACATAGGGCAATGTAGCCTGCGTCAAAGCCATCGTGGAGGTTTGTGGAACCGCTCCTGGCATATTAGCCACGCAATAATGAACGATTCCATCGATTTCAAAAATTGGATTCTCGTGGGTTGTAGGTTTACATGTTTCAATACATCCACCCTGATCGACCGCAACATCTACTAAAACCGTACCAGGAGCCATCTTCTTCAAATCATCTCGTTTAATGAGATGTGGCGCTTTGGCACCATGCAATAAAACTGCACCTATCACCAAATCAACGGTGGGTAATGCTTCCTGAATCGCATAAGAAGTAGAAAATTGCGTGGAGACATTAGCTGGCATTACCTCATCTAAATAACGTAAACGCGCTAAATTCGTATCCATAATCGTCACATTAGCTCCTAATCCGGACGCCATCTTCGCTGCTTGGGTTCCTACTACTCCTCCGCCAAGTATTAATACATTCGCAGGTTTCACCCCAGGGACACCTCCTAGTAACTTTCCTTTTCCACCCTGAGGTTTCCCTAAGTAAAAGGCCCCCACTTGAATAGCCATACGTCCGGCCACCTCCGACATCGGGGTCAAAAGAGGTAAACTACGATCCGCTAACTCCACGGTCTCATAAGCAATACAAACCGCACCAGAACTTAGCATAGCGGAGGTTAGTTCACGAGACGCGGCGAAATGGAAATAAGTAAATAAAATTTGGTTCTTTTTAATAAGTGGAAATTCGACTGCCAAAGGTTCTTTCACCTTGACAATCATATCGGCTATGGCATATACTTCAGCAGCTGTGGCTAAAATAACCGCACCTGCCTCTACATATTGTGCATCTGAAAGGCCAGAACCTTCTCCAGCACTAGCTTGCACATATACATGATGTCCAATAGCCGTTAAGCCTTGAACACCTGCCGGAGTTAAGCCTACCCGAAACTCCTGAATTTTAATTTCTTTAGGGACATCAATAACCATAACATTTCTATTATAAAAGAAAGTCCACCGAAAAAAAATCCGCTGGCCTTTACCTTTGATGAAGTATAATACACTACAAATATAGATATGACAATAAAATATTTTGCATATTGATATATAATAAGTAATATTTACTGCATAAATTTACTTATACAAGAAATATTAAGATTATTATCGCATTTCGAAGCGGAAAACCGAAAACTTTATGGCAAAAAATACTAACCTCGATGAATTAGATTATAAAATATTACAAATCATCCAAAATGATAGCCAAAAAACGCTCAAAGAGATCTCTGAACAAGTAAATTTATCTCTTAGCCCCACGCACGATCGCATCAAACGAATGGAATCAGATGGGTACATCCACGGTTATGTGGCGTTATTAAATCGCAAGAAACTAAATCTAGGCCTTTTAGTGCATTGTCAAGTCACTTTGGAAAAACAAAACCGAAAAAACTTTCGCGAATTCGAGTCAGCTATTCTCAACTTCCCGGAAGTAACCTCATGCCATTTAGTGTCAGGAAACTTTGACTATTATTTAAACGTTGTGAGTGCTGATGTTGAAAGCTACAATCAATTTTACCAAGAAAAATTAGCCGTGCTGCCATCGGTAGCCCATATCAGTACCTTGTTTGTGATGGACGAAATCAAACAAACTACTGCTTTACCTGTTTAAATTATGTATCTTTGTACTTCTAAATGGGATCGACCGGTTTTGACAGCTTATGTAGTCCGGTTGTAAGCACGTCGGGAGTTGTAGGCATTTCCTGTTAAAAAAACCTTCGAATTATAGCTGGCAATACTTCGTATGCCATGGCTGCTTAGTCTGATAGACTAACCAATTGCCATCGTTCAGCCCTGTCCAAACTATGCAGACGGTGGATTCTGAGCGTCGACATGCAGAGTAGCTGATTTTGATTTCTCTAATGAATCAGTAGTATCCAGAGGATAAGTGTTAGGTAAGGTCTGATCTGAACCTATCTGACATCGAAAATTAATCAAATCTAAACGTGTAGAAAGCAACAGTTCTCTAGGTTTGGACGAGGGTTCGAGTCCCTCCGATTCCACAGATGGAAATTTAGTTCCGATGAAAGCATTCATGAAATCGAAAGACTTTGTGAATGCTTTTTTTGTGAACTGGTGATAGATTAATCATTTTGAAATATATTTACAAAATATAAACATCAACAATGAAAATACACTTAACCATCTTATTATCCTGCCTTTCCTTTTTATCCTTTTCCCAAACAGATAGCACCGATATCTTAGAGGATTACAGCAACTACGGTGAGCCTGAAGGAGTAAAAAGATACACCACCCAGAAAGTGCTAAACCAAACACCCCAAAAAATCATTAGTTTGGGATATGATTATACCGGCGAATTTCACATGCCCGGGATTCGAATCGCAGAAAATATTACCCAATTAGAAGATAGACACGTTAACCAAGTGAATGTTTTTAGAGCACAATTGAACATTCCGGTGGTAGCCACTAATAAAATAATATGGCAATTAGGAGCTAACTATTGGGGATCACAATTTCAAGTGGAAAATGCAAATAGCAATTCATTCACTAAATTAATAAATCAATCCTCTTTAATCAGTGCCGGAATTAATACCACTATTTTCAAACCATTGAATGAGACTAACTTTCTGATTTTTCAAGCCAGTGCTGATGTGAACGGACTGTTTACTGAAAACACAAAGGTAACCTCCAATGCGCTAACTGTCAGTGCAACAGCTATATATGGATGGAAAAAATCAGAGAAAAACATGATCGGTACTGGTATTGCTAGATCCTACAGAGCTGGGAGGATGATGTATTTTCCCGTATTGTTTTGGAATAAAACATTCAATGATAAATGGGGCATGGAATTATTACTCCCTGCAAAAGGACATATCAGATACAATATCAACACATCCAATATGATTCAGGCTGGTTTCGAATTAGAGGGAAATCAATTCTCCATGCCTATTCCATCTACTCAACGTGATTTATTTTTTATCCAACGAGGGGAATTAAAACCAAGAATCATGTGGGATAAGAAAATTACCGGATTTTTATGGTTTAGTGCCCAAGTCGGTCTACGCTATAATTACCGATTTGATGTGATGAATACCTATGATGGAAAAGAAAATAACGAGCGGTATTTTACCAGTAAGTTGGGGAATCCACTCTACTTTAATATCAGTTTAAACTTAGTTTCACCCTAATAAAAAAGGCTCCCAATGGAGCCTTTTTTATTACCTTTTTATTTTGCTACCTGTCTTGTCCAGGTGTCCGTTCTACCGATGAGGGAAACTCCAATAAATCCGCGAACTTCAAGCGTATTGCCATTAATCAAACGCATAGTTGAAGAATAGGTATTTCCATTTTTAGGATCATATATATTTCCTCCTTCCCAAAGACTTTCACTTTTATATTCAAATCCCCAAATATTAATTAAACCTAAAACCGGCTTAGATTTAGCTGAAGCATCTTCGTTATTTTTATCTAGTTTAGGCTTTCCTGTTTCAGGATCGATTGGTTCTTTTAACCAAACCACCCTGCCCTGGTATTTATTTCCATTCTTATAAATCTTAACCATTGCAGTTCCCTCGCCAGTTTTCCACACACCGACAATCGCATCTGGATTGTCGGAAGCAAAGCAACTAAAGGAAGAAATTAATACTCCTACAAAAAGGAAAACAAGTAATTTTTTAGCTGTTGACATGATTGATAAAGGTTTAATTTAAAATATTGATTTCTGAGCGGCCATCTTTTCGATTTCAGCTACGGATCTTGGAGAACCTTTGGAAAGATTCACATTCCCTGTCTCTGTAATCAAAATATCATCTTCGATACGAATACCGATGTTCCACCATTTCTTATCGCATTTACTTCCAGCTGGAATGTAAATACCTGGTTCCACAGTTACGACAACTCCTGCTGCTAGCACACGTGGTCCTAAATCATGCACATCTAATCCTAAATGATGTGATGTTCCGTGAGGAAAATACGTGCGTGCTTCTTTCTCGTTCGCAACAATACCTAATTTAATTAAACCAGCATTCACCACTGCACGAGAAGCGGCATCGATATCTGCAAACGGAGCACCTGCCTTTCAAGCAGCGATACCTGCATCTTGAGCCGCTAAAACGATTTCATATAGTGCTTTTTGTGCTTCTGTAAACTTCCCATTTGCAGGAACCGTGCGCGTAACGTCAGCTGAATAGCCATGGTATTCTGCGGCACAATCGCTCAACAATAAATCACCATCTTTTACTGTTTTCAAATTAGTAATGTAGTGAAGAACGCAGGCATTTTCTGCCGCCCCATTGATACTGTTATAACCTGGATATTCAGAACCAGCATTCTTGAAATGGTATTCCATAATGGCTTGAGCCTGGAATTCCTTCATCCCCGGTTTAATAGCACGCATCACATCATTATGACCTAAAACACTGATTGAAGCTGCTTTTTGGATTAAGGCGATCTCTTCAGGCTGTTTAATGCCACGTAAAGCACGTAAGGTATTTAAAGTTGTTCTAGCTGCCAAAGGCTTAGCGGATGCGATCACTAAACTATCCACTAATGAGGCCATACGAGTCAATGGATCAGGTTTTGCCTGGTATTTAGCAAAGATTCCTTCCGTGCGGTATAAGGTATAAACGGAGTCAACGCTCGCTAAAGATATAGACGAAGCTGTAAACTGGTCGTTGATGAACACATTTTCCATTTTACTCTTTGCCTTGAAACCATCCGTTCCTAAGATTTTACCCGTCCAAAGTTCTTTAAATGGATCGCGGTTTTGGACAAAAATGAACTCCGTACCTGTCTTACCTAATAAGGTCACCGGCTGCTTAAATAATAATAAAACGGCATTAGGCTCCTCTAATCCTGTTAAATAATAGAAGTTTTTGTTTTGTGCATATTGAAACTCCGTGTCATTGCTACGCTGGCGAGTTTGAGAAGCAAAAAAGATACCAACGCCCTTATCAGACATTTTCTCTTTAAAGGCTGCACGACGACCTGCGTGAAATTCAGGGGTCAAATAATCTGTTGGATAATCTTGTGCAAATACAGATTGTAAAGACAAAGTCGCGAACAATCCGATGATGAGGTGTTTAATTTTCATGGAATAATAGAATAATGAGGAAGCAAGATAAGAAAAAAGGCTCCAGATGGAGCCTTTGAATTAATTTTTTTGACCAAAATATCGACTCAACCAGAAGCCACATAGCCCCCAAGCGACAACGGAGTCAATTAATTGCGCACGTAAATCATATACCGGGTACCAAATGTGTTCTGTGTAAGAGGTATTGCAAAATGCAATCAACCCAATGACCACCGAAACACCTACTATCGTAGAGCGTCTAGGGATCTTAAGTTTAGAGATAATCCAAACCAATAAAAAGACCATGAATATGTCTAAAACAAAACCACGAACCATGTTCATGGTCATATCCGTTTTATAGGATGGATAAAATATGACCCGTGCCCAAGGTTTTCCAGCGATTGATTTTGTAAAGCCTTCTAACTCCTCCATCGATTGATTGTGACTCATACGAGGTAAAATATATCCTCCAGGAGCTAATTCCTGCTTATTCAAATAAGTTAAAATAGAGTCTTGCTTCGCTGTGTATTGCTGAACTGGTTCATGCAAATTGAAGGCTACATGAGATAAGGTTTGCCAAATAAAGATAAGTAAGCCGCCTACTAAAGAACCAATAATGACTTTTTTCATAGTAAATAATTTATTGAACGGCAAAACTAAGAATAAAATCCTAATCAGACTAAAAAATATACTATTTATTGTTAGAACCCATTTACGTTGACCTTCCATTCTTTGGGGAATCCAACAAATGCCTTATCTCCGCTGTGTCCTTTTGCCATCCAAGCCAAGGCAGTTAATAAACCACCATTCCCTGGCATATAAAGTCGCAATCTTGTATCCTGGTAATTATGTCCATTCTTTAAATAGGTATTCTTCTGTAAGGGCTTTAATAAAAGATCAATCGCATGATCTGATTCCTTTAAGCGAATGGCTGTCATCGCCATTAAGGGATAATCCCAACCCCAAGTGCTATCCCAATTCCAGACTTTTTCAATTTTAGTTAAAGTAGCTTTCATTTTCTTAGAATCCGTGGAAGGCAACGGCTCCACCATTCCCATCGCACCTAAAACAGCCGGATGGTCAGAAATGAATTTAGGGTTTAAGTAGGTATCACCATACCCAGCGGCTGCTTGATAAATCCCCTCATATTCCGGGAGCGATGGGAAATGTGTCAAGATATGATCCCATTTTTTATTCACCGCCAAACCCATCGATTTTCTCCATTCCTGAGCTACACGTATCCCTTTATACCAATAAGCTAATTCTAAAGGTGCATTAAATGTTGTTGCAAAAGGTAAGGATTCCTGAGCAGGAATAAATCCTGGACCTAAGCGATAAACCTGCTTCAGCGAATCCCATGAGATTAAATCTTCCATAGCCATTGCCGTCTCCTCCACGAGATAGCCATATTTTAGCTTAAAGGATTTCGGTTTATTCTTAGCTAATACATCCAACATATCGATAATATGTGGTTGTTGCCAAAGCAAAAACGACCCTACCGAGGACGGCGATTCTCCCCCAACTGGATCTGTCATTTTTTGCCACCTTGCCCCCCTCAGACCTTGTCTTTGGGCTAATTCTTTGGCCTTAATGAAATTCCGTTCATACCATGGTAAGACCTTTTCAAGGTATTCCCCTTTTCCCCAAAAAGCAAAATGCATCAAATGCCACCAAGTCATTTCTAAATGTGGTCTCCCGAACCACGAATTATACACCAACCCTGTTTCTTGAGGAGGTTCTTCACTTATTGATTGAACTTTAGCGAGGTACATACTTAGAATCATTCTCCTTTCTAATTCCTTGGCACGAGAATCTTTCACACCTCCGAAATCAATCATCCCTCCTTTTAGCCAATAATCTTTCCAGGCAGTTTGATTTTGCTGCAATGCTGGAGACCAATCCAGCCTTTTTTCTGAGCCATATCCTACACTAATCTCTAAATCATTTACTCGCGTTGGAATAATATCAAAGTGATGATCTCGTATTCTATTCGCTTTAACCGCTTGATTTGAAGTAATGGCCACCTGATATCGAAGCGAATCTAAGCTATGCTGAATCAAAATTTGCTTGCCGGAATCTCGCAAGAGAGTCGAGTTGTGTTTTTCCGGATTAGCCGTAACTACTCCCTCATCAAGAAAGGATTGAGATGGAAAAGGGAAATCCAATTGAAAATGCATTCGCCCTTGTTTCAATAAATCTGACTGAACTTTCACATAGATCACATCATCCTTGTTATCAGAAATGGTCCAAACTTTCACCAGTACACCTTCCACAGAAAAAGTTGAAAAGATTATACCCGTAAACGGATTTAATGTTTGATTAATTCCTTTAATGTCTATCGGAGTAGCAATCTGACCATTATTTAATTGAATTCGAAAACCAAAATGTCCTAGATGAATACGGTGTGGATTCGCCCTGTAATAATCTGTGGCAGCATCTTTTCTCGCCTCTTTATGACCTTGCAAAGCATACGAAATAGAACGACCAGCATAGGGCTCTGAACGATAAGTTTCAGTACGACTGAAATTGGCTGTATTGGGAAAGGAATGCCAAGACCAAGAACTTTGGGTACCCAACGGTATACCTTTTGCGTAAAAGGACGGAAAAGTTTGTAAACCGGTAGCATCCACTGTAAATGCAAAGTGGCCATTACCTACAGATAAAGAAGATAAGGTATCTAAAGAGCGAATAACGACTTTGTGCCTTTCTACTACTACTTTTCGATTAATTTTCTGCGCAAAAACACTAACCGAAATCAGCAGCAAATAGAGGATTTTCATTACTTCGCTTTTAGGATTTCTGATCCAGCTAACAAATAACATCCAGCCCCGAAGTCTTCAAAATTAGGAACTGATGTCTTTGTCACGGGTTGTCCGTCTTTGGGCTCCTTACCTGTTCCTTGTACGTAGGCTAAGAATCCATTGGGTTGAACACAGGAATCAATAGCCTTCCAACCTTTATCAACTGACTTCTGGTATTTTGAAGCTGGTATAATTCCGTGACGAATTCCCCAAGCCATACCGTAAACGAATAAAGCTGTTCCAGTTAGTTCGGGACCGCCGTAATTGGACTCATCGGTTAAACTTACATTATAAAACCCATCCTTACGTTGTAAAGGCAATAAGGCTGCAGCCATATCTTGGAAATCTTTCACATATTCTGCCCGATGAGGCGCATTAGCTGGCATTAAATCTAAGGTTCTTGCTAAGGCAGCAAAAACCCAACCATTTCCCCGAGACCAATAACAATTCGTTCCATTAGGCTCTTTGTACGGTGGAATGAAATCTTTATCGCGCCACCACAAATGCTCTTGCTGATTGTATAGCTTTACTTTCGTATCTGTGTATAAATCGTGCATTTTATGAAAATAGCGATCATCTTTAAAGCGAACACCTAAACGGGTAAAAACTGGCATACTCATTTGAAGACAATCAATCCAAGACCAGTCATTTGACTTTTCAGTCGCAACCATATTATCTACATTCTCTTTTATTGGCTTAATTCGCGCAGAATCAGCCTTCAAATCGAACATATCTAAATACACTTGGCCACAGGCTTGGTCATCGGCATTCCTTGTTTTCAATCCATTCCGCAAAGACCATTGATGAAATTCACCCCAATCCTCCATATATTTCAAGTCAGAGGCGTGAGGGTCTAACTTATATAATTCTATCAAGCCTTCATAAAAAACCGCTCTTGTCCATATGTTCGATGGACGGGTTTTATCCGGACTCACTATCACTTTCGTTACGTCAGGCCAAACTCCTTGGAAATAGGATTTCGCCAAGTGCATATGTTGCAAAACTGCAGCAGGATCAGGCTTTGCTGATATTGCCACAAAAGGCAGTAATAAAAAAAGGAGCTTTTTCATTAGGCTAAATAAAAGACAGGGGTTAAATCTATCGAAACCGGAGAATGATCCGCATTTGTTTCCATTATATCTGCCATATAGGCCCACCAACGCTTCATTACTTCTTTTGCAGGTAAAGATTCCAAGGCACTTAATTCAGGAGCCTCTAAATAACCATACAAGGTACGGGTACTTTCGTCTAGAAAAATGGAATAATTTTGGATTCCGACTTGATGGAGTAATTCGGCTAATTCAGGCCAAATTTCGTCATGTCGCTTCTTGTATTCTACCGAATTACCAGGTAATAAATACATTTTAAACGCCTTTCGCTGCATAAGAATTGATTTCTTATAGAAGACATTTAAGCCGGAATTTTACTCTTTGACTCTTTCTGAAAAAGCCTGAAGCGCCTCATCATCAAATCCTAAATGAGTTACGAAACGCACATAGGTAGGACCGAAAGGAGCACAATAAATACCCCTTTCCTTTAACTCGGCCACTTTTACTGATGAAGACAAACCGTCCTGCAACTCTAAAATAACAATATTCGTAGTTACTGGAAGTATCGCTTTCACCCAGGGTAATTTTTCACAAACAGTTGCAATCTGACGAGCTCTAACGTGATCCTCCTTTAAGCGCTCTACTTGATGGTCTAGCGCATAAATTCCAGCAGCAGCTAAGAATCCAGCTTGACGCCAGCCACCACCTAGACGTTTACGAACACGGCGGGCTTTTTTAATAAATTCGGCAGAACCCACTAAAACAGAGCCGACTGGCGCACCTAAGCCTTTGGAAAGACAAACAGAAATAGAATCAAACCAAGTACCGAATTGAGCCGGAGTCTGACCCGTTTCAACGATCGCATTAAAAATTCGAGCCCCATCTAAATGGAGTGGAATAGCAGCGGAACGACAGAAATCGGAAATCTCTTGTAAGGCTTCTGAAGTATAAATACTTCCGCCACCTTTATTGACCGTATTTTCTAAACTAACTAAGCGACTTTCGCAGGCATGAATGTCATCTGGTGAGATAGCTGCACGGATTTGAGCTACATTCAAACGACCTAAATCTCCCTTCAATAATTTCACAGATGCACCGGCATTCGCCATGATTCCACCGCCTTCATATAAATAAATATGAGACAACTCGTCGCAGATTACCTCCTGACCTTTGGAGACATGAACCGAAATAGCGATTTGATTTGTCTGAGTCCCAGATACACAAAAGAGCGCGGCTTCTTTGTTAAACAACTTAGCTACCTTTTCCTCTAACGCATTCACCGTAGGATCCTCTCCAAAAACGTCATCACCTAATGGAGCAGAAAACATGGCTTCTCTCATGCCAGGAGTGGGTAAAGTAAACGTATCACTGCGTAATTCAATCTTCATGTTAGAATTGCTTTAGAAAGGACAATTTAGCTAAAAAACTTTGTTGCTTCTGTTGGGTGCTGTCGGAACCTTGGTAATTTAAGGTATTAAACACGAGATATACATAAGACAAGGGCTGGTATTCCCAAGCCAATCGCATATTCACTGAATTCAAATTATCAGTCGTATTTTTCTGATAGAAGCCGATTAATTGCAATCGTGGATTGATAGCCATCCGAGTCTCCAAAATCAAC
>JACCDL010541263.1_pt1 | contig 20516 bp, 19 predicted proteins | sample 7441931 | NCBI WGS metagenome assembly JACCDL01 (sample SAMN15323437, study PRJNA562643) | freshwater metagenome | isolation source: river surface water | place: USA:Blue River Watershed | collected 2017-08-16 | reverse complement strand
GATGACCTTCTGGGCGGCTTTCTGGCTGTCCCAGAAATTCTGGGCGCCCATCTGCTCCTCGAGCTTGGCGATGAGGGCCTGCTTGCCCGTCACGTCCAGGAACTTCCAGAGGTGGCCGGCGCGGCGTTCGACCTCTTCGATCTGGGCGCGGATTTCAGGCGGAATATACATCGAAAATACTGGGGAGAGGGAGGGCTGACCGCGGAGCGCGACAAGCGAAGTTGGGTGATACGGAGGCCGGACGGCGTTTTCAATGTCAGAGTGCTCCGCCGTCGTGTCAGGGTCGCTCTTGCGCCCCGGCGAGGGAAGGGCATACATCCACCGTATGTCCACCCTCGAAGGCCTGAGTTTCGCCCAGATCGCCGGCCCCGTACCCGAACGTCGGGTGCTCGCCAACGGACTAGAGGTCATCTACTCCCACCGCCCCGGCATCGGCCTCTGCACCGTCCAGGCCTGGGTCCGCACGGGCAGCATCCACGAAGGCCGCTGGGAAGGCTCCGGGATCTCGCACTACCTGGAGCACATGGTGTTCAAGGGGACCGGACGTTTCACGAACCGCGAGCTGACCGACGCCATCCATCGCAGCGGCGGTTCTTCCAACGCCTATACGACCTTCGACCGGACGGTGTATTACGTCGACGCCCCGCAGGAGGGGTTCGAGACCGCGATGGAGGCCATCGCCGACATGGTCTTCGACCCGCTGATCACCGACGCCGACGCACGCATGGAGCGCGAGGTCATCCTGCGCGAGATCGCCATGTGCGACGACGAGCACGACCAGATGCTCGCGAAGTCGGTGTTGGAGGAAGCCATCCGCGCGCATGCGTTGCGCCAGCCCGTCATCGGTCATCGCGACCTTTTCATCCGCATCACCCCTGACGACCTGCGCGCCTACCATGCCGGACGTTACGTGCCTTCCAACGTCGTGCTCGCGCTCGGCGGCAGCATGCCTCCTGAGGAAGCCTTCGCCTCCGCCGAACGCTGGTTCGGTCGTTTCGCCCGCCGCCCGCTCGTCGAGGCTCCGGATCAGTTCGAGCCCCCGCAGGGCGGCGTCCGCCGGGCCGACCTCGTGCGCGAGGTCAGCACCGTGAAGGGCGTCTCCAGCTGGCGCATCCCGGGTTATTTCGACGAAGGCCGTCTCGCGACGGACCTCTTCCTGGGAGTGCTCGGCGCCGGTAACAGTTCCTTGCTGTGGAGCGAACTCCGCGAGAAGCGTAAGCTCGTGCATGCGATCGACGCCTCCGGTTTCGGCATCCGGGACCTGGGTCTCGCCTGGTGCAGCTGGAGCGGCGAAGCCGGGTCGGACGCGGGTGTCGTGGAGCGCGCCATCGCCGAGGTCGTCGACGGACTGCTCCAGCGAGGCGTCACGGCCGATGAGTTCGCGAAGGTGCGCCGCCAGTCCGTGGTGGGGATGGTCAACGGCCAGAAGAACATCCATGGCCTGACCAGTCGGGTCGCCCATGCGGCGACGATCGGTCATGACATCGCCTGGCCCCAGCGCGGAGTCGAACACCTGGCCCGACTCGGCGCCGAAGACCTCACCCGGGAGGCTCGCAAGTGGCTTCGCGCGGAGAACGTGACCCTTGGCACCATGCGCTCGGCTCAGGTCAAGGCCGTCGCCCCGAGAGCTTCCGCCGTGGCCACGCCTGATCGGTTCGAGACTTTGACGCTGGAGAACGGCGTCCGGGTGGTGCTGCAGCACGACGACACCATCCCCAAGGCGGGCCTCGGGGTCTTCCTGGCGGCCGGCGTCGCTTATGAGGACGAAGCCAAGCGCGGCACGACCGGTCTGCTCGGTACGCTGTTCGCCCGGGATACCGCCCGTCGCACCAAGGAGGAAGTCGCCCAGTTGGTCGACGGACTCGGCGCCACTTTCGCGGACCACGGTTCGCAGGTCTCCTGCGGGCTCTGGGGCGAAGCCTTGAGTTCGGATTTCGACCAGCTCGCCGAACTGGTGACCGATGGCGTCCTGACGCCCCGGTTCCTCCCCGAGACTTTCGCCACCGAACGCGCCGCCCTGATCAGCGCCTGCCGGGAAGCCGAAGACGACATCGTCGAGAAGGCCCGCCTGCGTCTCCAGCGCCAGTATTTCGGAGCCCATCCTTTGGCGGTCGACGCGTGCGGCACGCCGGAGACCTTGGCCCGGATCGAGCCGACGGATCTCGCGGAACTGCACCGCAAGCTGGTCGTGGCGGAAAACGTCGTCGTCGGCGTGAGCGGCGCCTTCGACCGTCAGGCGGTCCTGGATTTCGTTCACCGTCGTTTCGGGGCTATGCCGAAGGCCGCGTTCACCCGCCGGACTTTGCCGCTGCACGTGCCGGCGGCCGCCTCCCGCCTGCAGGAGCATGCCACCGGCGAACAGGCCGTCGTGGCCTTGGCTTTCCCGCATTGCGGCTTCGCGCCCGATGAGGTCGTCGCGGCGAACGTCACCGAAGAACTCCTCAGCGGCATGGCCAGCGGACTGTTCCGTCGCGTGCGCGAAGAGAAGGGCATGGCCTATTTCGTCGGCGCCACGCGCGTCGAGGTCGTCGACCAGGGCATGTTCTATCTTTACGCCGGTACCGCGCCGGCCTCCGCGGCCGCCGTCATCGCCGAGATGCGCCTCGAACTGGAACGCCTCCGGGCCGGTAAGTTCGGCGCGGACGAGATCGCGGACGCCAAGCGTCGGATGCGGGTCTCCCGCCGTCAGGGCCGTCAGTCCGCCGGCGCCCGCATGCAGGGCGCGCTCGTCCGCGAAGTCGCCGGACTCGGGGCCAATTTCGACGCCGAGTGGGAACGCCGCATGGCGCTGACCGACGAAGCCGCCGTGCAGGCCTTCGCCCGACGATTCCTCGACCGCAAGTTCGAGCAGGAGCTCGTCGTCATCCCGAAGGCCTGATCAGGCTTCCGTGAAGTGGCGTTTCGCCACCACGGCCGAGATGATGCCCGGGATGGCGAGGCTCAGCGCGAACAGGAAGTAGTGCGCGTAGCCCAGCTGCTCGGCCAGCGCGCCGGCCCATAGGCCCGGCAGGTAATTGGCGAGCAGGGCGAAGGTCGAGAGCGCGGCGTAACGGACCGCGGCGCCCGGGCCTGCGGCGAGCTTCATCATCGCGAGGATCAGGGCGCAGAGGCCGGCGCCATAGGCCACGTATTCGACGATGAAGACGGCGCCGATGACGCGGAGGTCGTGCGAGCCGTCATAGGCCAGCCAGGCGAAGGCCGCCAGCGGCAGGTGCATGATCACGCCGAGCGGGAGGAGCGAGCGGGCGAGTCCCAGGCGGGCGACGACGAGCGAGCCGATGACGCCGCCGAGCGCCAGGCCGCCGACCGCGGAAAGCATGCGTAGGAAGGCGTAGGTCTCGTTGTCCAGGCCGAGCCCGCCGTTCTCGGCGGATTTGGAGAAGAGCGGGATGATGCGGGCCATATGCACTTCACTGGCGCGGTAGAACAGGATCAGGCCGAGCACGGCGTAAAGCCTCGGGTCGCTCCCGAGCGAGCGGAGGCCGGCCAGCATGACGGCGAAGCGCTCCTTCACCGTGCTTCGGTCGGAAGAGGTCCGGGGTTCGGCGGCGAGGCCCCAGGCGTTGGCGCCGAGGGTGATCAGGGCGAGCAGGGCCGCCGCGACCATCGCCCAGGACCAAGCATCCACGGTCTGCGGACCTTGGTCCATGATGCGACCGACGAGCCAGATGAGACCCGGACCGGCGAGCACCGCCCCGACCTTCGTGGCGACGTTCAGCACGCCGGCATGCGTGGCGCGGCTCCGGTCGTCGAGCGCGGCGACGAAATAACCGTCGAGCGCGAAGTCATGCGCGGCGGCGAGCAGCGACAGCATGATGAGGCATCCGATGATGCCGCTCAGCGAGGCCTCGCCGGCGCCAAGGAACATGGCCATCAGGCCGAACACGGCGGCGATACCGAGTTGTGACGCGAGGATGAAGCGGCGCGGATCGAAGCCCGCGACCAGCGGGGACAGGAGGATCTTGAAGCCCACGATCAGTCCGAAGGCCGCGACAGCCCGGGTGTTCCGGGCGTCGGGGTAGCCCAGGTCCTTGAGCGCGACCGGAAGGGCTTCGTCGCGGACCGCGGCGGGGATGGCTTGGAACAGGTAGGCGGCGAAGACCCAGAGCCAGGCGCGTCGGGGGATCGTCGCGGGCTCCTTCATCGCTTAGGCGCCTTCGCCGAGCTGGGCGCGACCGAAGTGGTCGACCGAGCGCAGGAGACCGTCGACGAACTTCGTGGCGGTGATGTTGAGGCCGAGGAGTTCGGTGTCGGTCAGGTCGAGGATCTCGCCGGGCTTGAAGGTGCGGGTCGTGTCGCTGAGGCGGGCGATCGTCTTCGGCTTGGCCACTTCGCCGGCGCCATGCACCGTGACGCCGGGAGGCGGGGTCGGCGCAGCGGCTTCGGCCGCGGGTTCGGGGAGCACTTCGACGTCCTTCATCGCCTTGAACTCGAGGGTCAGCGAGCCGTCCGGCGTGATGTCGTCGTTGGTCACGAGGCCTCCGCGGGCGAGCACGCGCAGGGCGGCCGCGAGGCTGAAGATCCCGTCTTCGAGTTCGCAGAGGATGCCGAAATCTTCTTCCAATGCCGTGAAGCGCGACTGCAGGTTCATCTTGAGGAAGGCCTGGTGTTTCTCCCCGATGATCTTCTCGACGAGCGGATCCCGGCGGGGATTCTTGCCCTGTTCGCGGATGAAGAGGCAGAGCAGGTAGCACTGCGCCATGCATTCCGAGGAAAGCGTCAGCAGGTCGTTGATCGTCGTGCGGAGCATCAGGCCGCGGGCGTAGGCGAGCATCTGTTCCGGGGGCAGGTGCGCCTGGGGGACCGGCATCACGCGCGAGACGGTCGAGAAGTGCTCGTAGGCCTTGGGGTCCGCCGTGTGCAGGCCGGCGATGCTGAAGGCGAGCATGTCATGCTGGCGCTGCAGGGCCGTGAAGAAGGTGCGGCTGATGTTCTGGAGCGAGAGGACGTTCTCGCCTTTGCCGGGCGTAGGTTGGGACATGGGGGTCAGCTAGCGGGATTGGAACCCTTGTCCTTGGCGTGGCGAGCCCTTTTGCGGGACAGGAAGCCGTCGACGCGGGGTTGGGGCGTGGAGGCGAACCAGGCGAGCGCCAGCGGGGCGATTTCCGCGAGGCTGAGCGGCGGCTGGCCGACGAGGCCGGGGAAGCGGTAGCAGTGTTCGACCCGCGGCTGGATGTCCGGGTCGAGGCGGCCGCCCGGGATGAGCAGGGCGAGGTGACGGGCGGGTACGCGGACGGGGACGGCGAGGTCGATCTTGCGTCCCATGTCCGGCGAGAGGGCCACCACGCAGCAACGGTCTTCGACGAGCTTGAGGAGGCCGCCGAGGGCGGCAGCGCGCATGAGGCGGAGCTGTTCCATCGCGCCGCGGGCGAGGTGCCAGGCTTCCGGGTCATGGGCGAGCTTCTCCGTGCCGCCCGAAAGCAGCAGGCGTTTGAGGCCGAAGGCGGCCATGCCGCGGGCGATCGCCGCGAGGTCCGCGGGATCGGTGACGCCGTCCGCGATGACGATGCTCTCGCGGCTTTCACGCCATTCGGTGAAGTCCGAAATGCGCGCCAGGCCGGGTTCGGGGCGCATGGTCAGGGCGCACACGTCGGCGCACGGGCCTTCGGCCGTCTGGGCGAGTTCCATCGCGCCGACGATGCGCGCCTTCACGCCGAGTTCGGCGAAGGTCGCGTCGTGTTCGGCGAGATTCGGGGCGAACGCGGCCGTCGCGACGACTTCCCGCAGCGCCTTCGGATGATGCTTGAGGCAGGCGAGCAGGGGAGCGATGCCTCGGAGGATCAGGCGATGAGGGTGGGGGTCTTGGGTATTCACAGAATGCGGCCCTCGTCGAAGTCGATCATGTCGGCGAACGAGATGATGTCCGTGCGGTGCTCGGATTTCATCTTACGTTTGGCGTCGAGCAGGGCCTCGCGGCCCATCTCGCTCATGCCTTTCTGGACCAGCTCCCGGTTCCAGACGTGCACGCGGAGATCGGCGGGGAAAAGGGCTTTCAGCCGGGCGTCGAGGTCGGCCTCATCGCGGGCTTCGCGGACGCAGGTGACGACCTGTTCGGGATCCACGCCGAGGTGGAGGCAGAGGAAGCGGTCGAAGCCTTTGCAGAAATTGCGCTGGTAGGATTTCGGCAGCTCACCTTTCAGGTGCTTGCGGGCCTTGGCCAGGAAGCGCGGCAGGTGCAGGAGGCCGGTGCCGGCGTGCGGGATGTAGGAAGACGGCAGGTCGTAGCAGATCTCGCCGGTGGCTTCGGAGAAGCCGTTGGGGCGAGGCGAGGAAGGCGTGGTCATTTAGGAGGGGAGGCCGGGGTCCGCAGCCAGGCGGCGAGTTCGGAGGAAATCGCCGCCAGGTTGGCGGACTGAACCTGGACGTAAGCGGCGGCGGAGCGTTCCTTGAGGGGGCTGGCGTGGGCCAAGGTCTTGACGGAAATCAGCGTGCCGTCGGCTTTCTCGAGTCGGCAGGACAGCTGGAGCGTGGCGGTGGAGGGCTTCTCCGTCCCGCCCGGCAGGGAGAAGATCGAGCGGTCCGGTCGGGACGGCGCGAGGAGTTCCATCTTATCGACGGTGACTAACAGCACCAGATGGTCTTCGGAGGGAGTCTGTGTGGTCGTGACGATACCGGTGCGGGCGCTTAGGTGGCGGCTCACCGTCTCCGGGATGGTGCGGTCGAGCGGGGCGACCCACCGGTGTGCGTCCTCGATCTGGACCCAGCCGTCGTCATCGAGCATTACGACGTTGGGACGGCGCAGGGCTGAGGGGATGACGGCTCGCGGGATGAAGACCTGCGGGCCGGTGGAAACGGCCCGGTCCGGTCGGGTGCCGGGCGCGGCGAACTGATGGAAGACGACGGCCTCGCTCTTCTGGTCGAAGATGATGCAGCCGCTGAGGAGCGCGGACAGGCAGAGGATCACGGCGCGCAGCATCATTTGGCAGGCGGCGCCTCCTTGGCCTGGGCGGTGGGCGCGGGGGACTTGCTGCGGCCTTGGATGATCGTCTCCGGATTTCGTTCGAGGAAATCGGCCAACGACCGGATGGCCTGCGCGGCTTCCGACACGTCGGCGAGCGCCTGATCCAGGTCGCGCCGCGCGGGGGAGCCGGGCTTGGTCAGCGTGCGGAGGTGTTCCGAGGTCTCGTTGAGGCGTTCGAGGGCCTTGCGGCCGGCGACGGCCATGCCCTTGATGTCGTCGGCGACCGGATCGACCTTGCCGGAGAGTCTTTTCACCAGGGAGTCGACGCCCTGCATCGCGGCGGAGAAATCGGCCACCGCCCGGGGGATGGTCGGGTCGCCCGTGATCTTCACGATGTTGGCCGACGCGGCGACGAGGTTTCCGTTGATCTTCTCGAAGTCGATCTGCGCGGCGCCTTGGTCGATGCGGCCGAGGATCGAGTCGACCTTCTTCGTGATGTTCACGAAGTCGATCCGGCTGAGCTGGTCGAGCGTCTGGGAGATGGCCTTCGTCAGGGCGCCGAGGTTCGAGGGCTGGGTCGGGATCTCCGGGAGCGGTCCGTCCTTGGCGTGGAGCCTGAACGTGGAATCGGGGAAGTAATCCAGCTCGACGTAGAGCACGCCCGTGACCACCGACTGCTGCTGCAGCTTGGCGCGCAGGCCTTTGCCGATCGAGACGCCGAGGCCTTCTTTCTGCAGGAGGGCTTGGTCGAGTCCGCGGCGCGTCAGCAGGTCAGGCGAGAATTCCATCACGACCGGCACCGAGTAATCGGCGGCGGATTGGCCGGACGTGTGGAGCAGGACCTGGCTGACCTTGCCGATCGTGACGCCGCGGAACTTGACCGGGGCGCCGATGTCGAGGCCGCTCACGGAGTCTTCGAAGTAAGCGATCGCTTCCGGCTTGGCGCCCGTGAAGGAGCCCGCGCCGAGGAGGACGACCGCGGCGATGATGAGCAGGATGCCGCCGGCCACGAAGGCTCCGATCAGTGTCATGTTGGCGGAACGGCGCATGGTCAGTCGATACGTGCTTGGGTGAAGAAGGCGTGCACCTTCGGAGGTTGGCCAGCCTGAAGGAAGCTTTTCGGCGGCCCGTATGCACCCATGGTGCCCGTCTCCGGGTCGAGGTAAATGCAGAAGTCCGCCGTCCGGAGGATGCTCGGGATCTCGTGGCTCACCAGGACGACCGTGGTGCCGAAGGCTTCGCGGAGCCGGAGGATGAGTTCGTCCAGCCGTCCGGAGCTCATCGGGTCGAGGCCGGCGCTGGGTTCGTCGAGGAAGATGACCCGGGGGTCGAGCGCCATCGCCCGGGCGATGCCGGCGCGCTTGGCCATGCCGCCGCTGATCTCGGAGGGCAGTTTGTCCATCGCGTCGGCCAGTCCGACCAAGGCCAGTTTGTATTCGGCGAGCTGGCGCATCTCCTTGGCCGGGCAGCGCAGGAATTCGCGCATGGGCATCTCGATGTTCTCTCGTAGGGTCAGCGAGGAGAACAAGGCCGCCCCTTGGAACAGGAAGCCGCTGCGGCGAAGGATGTCCTGCCGGGCGGATTCGTCCGCCGTCGCGAGGTCGACGCCCATGAGCCGGGCGCTGCCCCCGAGCGGGGCGTCCAGCCCGCCGAGGGCGCGCATCAGCGTGCTCTTGCCGCAGCCGCTGGGGCCGACGATGGCGAGGATCCTGCCGGCGGGCAGGGCGAAAGACAGCCGGTCCATGATGACCTTGCGGCCGTGGCCGATGGCGAGGTCCGCGCAGCTGACGATGTCCGTCGGGTCGCTCACAGGTTGAAGAGGTTGAAGATGACGGCGAAAATCGCGTCGGAGACGACGATCAGCGTGATCCCGAGCACGGCGGCCGAAGTCGCGGCCTCGCCGACGCCGAGGGCGGAGCGTTTCGCGACGGAGCCGCGATAGCAGCCGGCCCAGGCGGCGATGAAGCCGAAGGCGACCGATTTGATCAAGCCGACCAGGAAGCTCTTGAACGAGATGGCCCGGATCGCCTGCGTGAGGTATTGTTCGATGCTCAGGTCGCCCGCGCAGGCGACGATCATCCCGCCGAACACCCCTACGAAGGTGGCGAAGACCGCGAGGAGGGGGACCATCAGCGTCACCGCGAGGATGCGCGGGAGCGCGAGGTACTCGACGGGTTGGATGCCCAGCGCTCGCAAGGCGTCGGTCTCCTGGCTGACGTTCATGCTGCCGAGCTGCGAGGCGAAGGCGGTCGAGGTGCGTCCGCAGGCGATGACGCCCGTCATCAGGGCGCCCATCTCCCGGGTCATGGCGAGGGAGACGAGGTTCGCGACGTAGACGGTCGCTCCGACCTGGCGGAGCTGGATTAGGCCGACGTAGGCCATGATGAGGCCGGTCAGGAAGCCGAGCAGGGCGACGATGGGTAGGGCGTCGACGCCCGCGGTCTGGAGCTGCAGCGTGAAGTCGGCCCAGTTGACCTTGGCCCGGCCGATGAGCATGCGGGCGAAACCGAGGGAGGTATGCCCGATGTGTTCGAAGGCCCGGGCCCAGGAAGAGCCGCTTTCGATACCCCATGTGCCGAACTGCTCCAGGAGTCCCAGCTTCTCGTCTCCTGTCTCTTGGAAGGCGGCCTTTTCGGCCATACGGACCAGGGACTGGAGGCGGGGAGGGAGGGCGGATAGGTCGAACTCACGGATGTTCTTTCCGTGCGCATGCAGCCAAGCCGGAAGGGAGGAGTCGAAGTCGCCGAGGTCCTGGGCCACGACCCGGACGCGGTCGCCGCGGACGACGACGGAGGGCAGCGGGTCATCGAGGTTCCAGCAGCCGCCGACGGTCACCACTGCGAGGCCATCGGCGCGGACTTCCGTCCGGGCAAAAGGCGAGCCTGAGTGCGGTTGGGACATCCTGATGGTCAAATACTTGGACAGCCTTGGCTTCACAAGTCAGAAAGGCGTTGTCCCTGCCTGCGGACGTCGCTTTGCTGTCGTTTCGTCGATGTCCTTCGCCCGTCCATTCGCCCTCCTTTGCCTCGCCCGACTCGCTTCGGCTGCCGAGACCGCCGACACCCCTTGGGTGGTCGCCGTCACGGAGGAGAACGACAAGTTCGCGCCCACGAATAAGGACCGATATTACACCCAAGGATTGAAGGTCTCGGTGAACCGCGGCGATGGCGTCTTCTTCTCGATGACCCAGGAGATCAATACGCCGTCCGATACGCTGAATCCTCCTTCGGTGTCTCCCCCCTACACTGACCTGCCTTATTCCGGCGCCCTCTACTTCGGTTACGGTTACGGTCGCGTCCTCGAGCGCGGTGGCCGTCGGGACAGCCTGTTCTCCGTCGAGGCCAAGTTCGGCGTCATCGGTCCCGCGGCCGGCGGCGAGACGGTCCAGAACAAGTTCCACGACCTCATCGGCACCCCTCAGGCTATCGGTTGGGGTACGCAGTTGCCCAACGAACTGCTCTTCAATCTCGACGGCGAGTTCCGCCGTCGCTTCGACCTCGATGGTCCGGACAAGGATGCCCGCGATCTCGTCGCACGGGCCGTGCTGCAACTCGGCACCATGCGGACCGAGGCCATCTTCGGCGCGCAGTTCCGTTGGGGTTCGGACCTGGGACGTTCCTGGGGGCACAGCTATATCCGCCATTCGAACGGTTACGACCCGTCCTCGGACCTGCGTGGTCCGGGCAAGGATGGCTTCGCCTTCTGGGGTTTCGCCGACACGCAGGTCGAGGTCGTCGTCCGAAATTACGCCACCGACGGCACCAACTTCCGCGACTCGCGCGGAGTGGTGCGTTCGCCGATCGTCCTGCAGGCCGCCCTCGGTTTCACCGCGCAGGTCTCGTCCTGTTCGCTGACCTATTTCTGTGCCGCCCGCACCAAGGAGTTCGAAACGCAGGATGGCTTCCATCTGATCGGCGGACTCAAGGGCCAATTCCTTTTCTGAACATGTCCGTCATCGCCGTCGTCGACGTAGGCTCCAATTCCATCAAGGTCGCGGTCGTCGCCGCGGCCGACCGTCGGGAGCTCGGCCGCAGGTCCGAACCCGTCCGTCTCCAGCCGGAGGGCGGGCCGGCCGAACCTTTCTCGCCGGAAGCGCGCGCTGAAGCCGTCGCGGCCATCGGTCGCCTGCTGGCATTCGCCCGTTCGCTCGGGGCGTCCCGTTGCTGCGTGCTCGCCACCAGCGCCGTGCGCGAATCCGTCAGCCGGCAGGATTTCGCCCGCCAGGTCGAAGCCGCGACCGGCGTGCCGCTGACCATCGTCTCCGGCGAAGTGGAGGCCCGCCTCGCCGCGGCCGGCGTCCGCTCCGATCCGGCTTACCAAGCCTACGCCGACATCCTTTCCTTCGACCTCGGCGGCGGCAGCCTCGAAGTCTCCGTCCTCCGGGGTCAGCGTTGCGTGCTCGCGCGCAGCTTCCCCTTGGGGTCGGTCCGGCTGACCCACGGTTTCCTGCGTGGCGGAGACGGACCGGTGGACGAGCTCGACCAGCTTTCCATCCGCACCCATCTGCTTGCCTCCCTCCAGACCGTCGTCCCGGCCGGCGCGGCCGAGAAGTTCCTGGTCGTCGGCGCCGGCGGCGTCTTCGCCGCGGTGGCCCTGCATCTTGAGGCCTTGGGTGAGGCTCCGGTCGGCGGCCGGCTGCCCCTGCTGCGCATCCGGGAGCTGCGCGACCGCATGTGCGCCACCGACCTGGCCGGGCGACGGGCGATCCCTGGCATCCCGGCGGACCGGACCGATATCATGCCCGCTGCCCTGATCACCCTCTGCGTGCTGGCGGACCTGACGGGGGCGGACGCCTTCCATCTTTCGCACTACGGCATTCGACATGGCATGATTGAGCTGCTTCTTGGTCCCTCCGGAGAACACCTCTGAACATGAGACCCCTCAGCTTACTTTTCCTGGCCATGGCCGGCCTTTCCGCCGCCACTGAGTCCGGCAAGGTGGCGTCCGTCTCCGCGGACGGCTGGGCCAGGATCGTCCACGCGGATGGGTCGACGAATTTCCTTCGACGTTTCTCCGAGGGCGACCGCAAGGTGGGCTGGACGGGTCGCTTGGTGCGCTATGACGCCGTGACGGAAGGCGGCGAGACCGTGGCCCGTGGCATCGTCTCGGCCGACCCCGAGGAACTCCGTCGGGTCGCCGAAGTCACCGACGTCCTGCGCCGTGAGACCGTCGACAAAGGCCGGTTGGTCACGCGGATGCCCAACGAACTGATGCCGAACATGGCGCTCTGGGATCAGGCCGGCCGCCTGGTGATGAAGAAGGACCTCCTCGGCCACGCCGTCGCGCTGAACTTCATCTTCACCAGCTGCCGCGTCGCCCGCATGTGCCCGGCTTCCACCGCCTGCATGAAGTCTCTGGGCGACCAGCTTGCCAAGGATCCCGCGGCGGCTGGCATCCGGCTGGTCACGATAACCTTCGACCCGGAAACCGACACCCCCGGCCAGCTCCGTGCCTACGCCGACGGCTACGGTATCGATCATGCCCGCCATCGGTTCCTCACGGGCGACGCCGGACAGATCAAGGACCTGATGCGGCATTACGGCATCCAGACCCTGCGGGATGACGGCACGATCGTCCACAACGCCGCCCTTATCGTCATCACCCCCGAAGGTCGGATCGCCTACCGTAACGAGGGCGCGTCGTTCGACGCCGAAGAAGTCGCCCGCCGATTGCTCGCCCTCGAAGGAGGCGCCGGCGCCCGCCGCTGATGTCGCCCCTCCGTCAGGTAGGAATCATCACGCTCGTCGCCCTCGTAGGTTTCTTCGGCCTGCGGGCCTTGCCCGATACCCAGTGCACGTTCCTGCACGCCGATCACCAGCCGGTCGTCGTCGACGGGCTGGAGTTCTGCGGTCTTAATGAAGAGGCCAACTTCTACTCGCCGAAGGCGCTCCGTTTTCCGGTCGAACTCAAGGTCACCCTGGACTCCTCCGGGACGGCCGGTGAGCTCCGCCTGCTGAAGGATGATGGCCATCCCTATTACGCCCACGAGGTGGCCGTCTCCCACACTCAGCGGGTCCACCTGCATCTCCGTCAGCGCGGCGGTGAAAGGGCTTATGCCCACGTGCATCCCCAGCCCTCCGCCGACGGTTCCTGGCGTTTCGAACTGCCTGCGCACCTGAAAGGCGTGCCTCTCCGGGCTTACGTCGATTTCACGGATGTCCGCACGGCGCGTACCATGCTCGCCGAAGCCGACGTGGCGTCGACGACGGCGGCTTCCGCTCAGGCTGCCGCGGTCCGCAACCGGATCGTCGAGCTGACCGCTTCGACCACCCGGACCGGCTCTTCGGCGATGATCCGGCTCCAGCTGGCTGGCCCGGCGGGTAAGACCCTCCGCCTCAAGCCTATCATGGGTTCGCTGGGCCACGCGGTCGTCTTCTCGGTCGACCGGCCGGAGGCGGGCTATGCGCATATGCATCCGACCCTCGAAGGCGGCGAGTACGCGGATAACCCGACGTTGGCCTTCCGCCTGCGTTTGCCGGCGCCGGGTACCTACGACTTCTGGCTGAATCTCAATGACGGCCAGGATGAGCTCCTGCGCGCGACGTTGGTCGTCACGCCCTGAGCTGTCGGAAGTATTCCACCGTCTCGGCCAGGCCGGACCGGACCGAAGACTTGGGTTTCCAGCCGGCCGACAGCAGTCGCTCCGTCGAGGCCAGAGAGTGTCGGACATCACCGGCCCGCGGCGGCAGGTGTTCGATCGTCGACTTCGAGCCGGTGAGACGGATGATCTCCTGCGCCAGTTCGAGGATGGATTGGCTGCGGCCGTAGCCGACATTGTAGGTGCCGGCCATGTCGGCCGAAGCTCCGGCATAGGCCAGCGCGCCGACGATGTCGGTCACGTGGATGAAGTCGCGCGTCTGGCCGCCGTCGCCGTGGATGCCGATGGGCTCGTCGCGGAGGGCCTTGGCGATGAAGATCGGCACGGCCGCGGCGTAGGCGGAGCGCGGATCCTGCCGGGGGCCGAAGACGTTGAAGAAGCGTAACGAAGTCGTGCCGAGGCCGTGGGCCTGGCGGTAGGTTTCGAGCAGGCGTTCGCCGGCGAGCTTAGTCTCCGCGTAGGGGGACTTCGGTTCCGGCGACATGCTCTCCAACTTGGGCACGGTCGGGTTGTCGCCGTAGATGGCAGCGGAGGAAGCCAGGACGACCTTGCGGCCGCCCGCGGCCACGGCGGCGGCCAGGACGCGCCGCGTGCCCTCGGTGTTGAGTTCGGCGCATTCCGCGGGCTTGGCGACGGATTCCGGCACCGAGATCATGGCGGCGAGATGGTACACTTCTTCGGCTCCGGCCATCGCTTCACGCAAGGACGCGTCGTCGAGGATCGAGCCGCGCACGAAGCGACAGGTGATGCCGTCCAGATTCCGGGCGTAGCCGCTCCGCAGGTCGTCGAGGACGGTGACCTCCGCCTGGCCCGCGAAATGGCGGACGAGATGGGAGCCGATGAAGCCGGCTCCGCCTGTGATGAGGACACGTTTGCTCATGCGCGTGCGACGATCTCCCGCATGGCGGGCAGCTGCTCCTCGATCGAGGCGACCAGCTTGAACTGGGTGCGGCAGCGGTCGAGGTTGTGCGTGGGACGCTTGATCTTGAAATAGGTATCACCCTCGAGCCAGTCGGTCAGGAAGCGCAGGCCGATCTCGAAGGTGATGAGCTTCCCCGCGAAGGGCAGGAGTTCTTTTTCGCGGGGCGTGAGGAAGCCGCGCGCGGAGGCGAGGTAACCGCGGACTAAGGCTGCGAACATCGGGAGCTGCATGCGGACCAGGGAGAGGTCCGTCTCGTCTTCGGCGGCGGGGGAAGTCGAGGTACGCACCAAGTCGCCGAAGTCGTAGAGGGCGGAGCCCGGCATCACCGTGTCGAGGTCGATGACGCAGACGCCTTCCTGGGTGACGTCATCGAGGAGCACGTTATTCAGTTTGGTGTCGTTGTGCGTGACGCGTTCGGGCAGCGAACCCTCGCGGAGGGCGTCGACGACCACGCTGACTTCACCGGCCCGGGCGAGGGCGAAGGCGATCTCCGGCCCGGCGGCGGCGGCCCGGCCGTGGCTGTCCTTAGCCAATGCCGCCTTGAAGCGGGCGAAGCGGGACGGGGTATGGTGGAAATCCGGGATCGTCTCGTGGAGGCGTGCTCCCGGCAGGTCGGCAAGCAAGGATTGGAAGGCGCCGAAAGCCTTGGCCGCCGCCTCGGCCTGGGCGGGAGAGCGGACCACGTCATGCCCGGTGGCGCCTTCGATGAAGTCATAGCAACGCCACCGGTTGCCGCTCGGATCGATGTGCCAGGCTTTGCCTTGATGGGTCGGGATCAGCCGGAGGGCGTGACGATGGGCGTCGGTAGCCCCGGTGGCGCTCAGTTTCGCATGAGCATGGGCGCAGACCCGCGCCACATTCTCCATGAGCAGGTCGGGCTGCTTGAAGACCTGATGATTGATGCGCTGCAGGATGAAGCGCCTCTGCCTGCCGGCAATTTCGACCAGCGTCAGGAAGGTATCGTTGATATGTCCGCTGCCGTATGGGACGGCCGAAAGGACCTTGCCTCCGAAATCGAAGACGGAGGCTACGTGCAAGGCTTCGGCGGCGGTGGCGGCCATGTCAGGACCAGAGCGAGGCCGGATAGGCGCCCGACCGCACCTGACGCAGGATGCTGGCCTGCACGACCGGTTTGTCTTCGCGGTAGGTGACTCCGAACCAAGCGGAGTCGGTGCGCAGGACCTGGCAGGTCGCCTGGCCGGCGCGGATCAGGTTGCCGACGGACATCGGGATATAGGCTTCGCTCTTCATCTCATTGCCCTTGGCGCGGAGGAAGGCGTCGAAGTCGGCGTCGAGCTGCGGGAAGATGGCGGGCGTGAAGCCCCACATGTTCATCGAGACCGGCTCTTCGCCCGTCAGGCTGACGACTGAGCCGTCCTCGCCGCGGTGCTCGGCGCCGCTGGGCAGTTTGGCAATCTTCGTCAGTTCCTGGATGTCGGTGAGGCGGCCGGACGCGTCAGTCTGGCAGACGCCGCGGGCGACGGTGCCGTGATCGGAGAGGGTGTGCTTCAGCGTGAAGCCGACCATGGAGTAGTCGGTGGAGCGTACGTCGAGGCTTTGCAGATGGCGGGCGAGGACCGCGTAGGAATCTTGGCCGTAGAAATCGTCGGCGTTGATGACAGCGAAGGGCGTGTCGACGGCGTCACGGGCGCAGAGGATCGCGTGCGTCGTGCCCCAGGGCTTCTCGCGTCCGGCGGGCACGGAGAATCCGGCCGGCAGCTTATCGATGGTCTGGAAGGCGAAACCGACGGCGATCCGTCCGGCGAACTTAGCGGCGATGCGCTCGCGGAAGTCCTGCTCGAAGTCGGGACGGATGATGAAGACGACCTTGCCGAACCCGGCGCGCAAGGCGTCGAAGACGGAGTAGTCGAGGATGGTCTCGCCCGACGGGCCCATCGGATCGATCTGCTTCAGGCCGCCGTAGCGGCTGCCCATGCCGGCGGCGAGGACGAGGAGGGTGGGTTTCATGTCAGAGGCATTGGCGGAGGCGGGCGGTGACGTCGGCCTTCAGTCGGTCGATGAAGCCGGTCACATAGGCGATCGGGTCGAGCGAATCGTCCTGGACCAAGGGGGTGAGGTCCATCGCCCACTGCATCGCCGACTCTTGGTCGGTCGCATGCGCCTGGCTGAAGGTCGCGTTGGCCGTACGGCGGCCGATGACGGCGAGGTCGTAGCGTTTGCCGCCGGCGATCTGGGTCGCGAAGACTTCGTTCAAAGCACGGGCGAGCTCCGGGCGGGCCGAGACGGGCATCGGGGTCTTCTCTGAATCCACCAGCCAGTCGAGGTCGCGCCAGACTTCGCAGCCGTAGACCTTTTGCGGGCGGTCGGCCATGGGCAGACGACGCAGGGCTTCCAGGCAACGGAGGGCGCAGCCGACATGGGTGTCATGCTTGTCGGCGAGATTGTGGAGATAGACGACTTCGGGTCGGGCGGCCTCGATGATCCGGAAGAGGTCATCGCGGACGACGGTCTCGCGGGCGTCACGCACGGACTTGCTCGGATGGCCGAGCTGGGCCATGAAGGCGTATTGGCCGATCACCGCGGCGGCGTCCTGCTCGCGGATTCGCTCTGTGGCGATCTGGTCGTCGGTCCAGTCCCGGAACTTGCCGGCGCGGGAGCTGCCGCGTCCGTCGGTGATCGTGACTCCGCCGAACCAGCGATCCTTCCGTTCGTAACAGGCCAGGATGCCATGGAAAGCCATGAACTCCAGGTCGTCCTGGTGGGCGCCGATGCCGAGATGGGTGGTCCGGCTCAGGGCCTCCGGCACGGCGAGGCCGTCCGGAACCATGAGGCGGGCGCGCGGGTTGAGCGTGATCATCGGCGGAGGGAAGGGAGGGAGGCGGCGGCGACGGCCTGTCCGTGTCGCTTATCTTTCTCGGACGGGACCACGAGGTCGATGCGAAGTTCTGGGAATTCGTCACGCAGGACGGCCTTGGCGTGTTCGATGATGACGTCGCCGCCATGGCCGGAGGTCACCCGGCCCATGATCAGGAGGCAGCTCATCTCGTAGAAGCTGGCGAAGTGCGCGATCGCGTAACCGAGGGCGATGCCGATGGCCTCGTAGACCAGGCGGGCGCGCGGGTCGCCGGCGAGCATGAGCCGCTGGAGTTCCTCGAGCTGCTCGGGCAGCTTCAAGGACGGGGGCAGGTCGATGCCTGCCAAGGGGAGCAAGCGGCCTACGCCTTGCTGGCTGAAATACTGCACGGCGCAGCCGTGGTCGCCGGACCATTCGTCGGTCGGACCGTCGGCCCGGTAGTCGACCGGGACGAAGGCCAGTTCGCTGAGCCAGTTGGTGAGGTTACCGGCTTGGTCCACATAGCCGGCGGCGACGCTCGTGCCCATGGCGACGCCGAGGACGGCGTTGCGGCCGAGGGACATCGATGCCGCGAGCGCGGTGACGTCGCCGTCGTTGAGCACCTCGAAAGGCACGCCGTGCTGCTTGGCGAGATCGACGAACATGTCGCGCACCCGGGAGTCAAAGACCGCCGGGTCGGTCACGCCGCGGAAGAGCGAGGCGACTCGGACCTTGTTATTGACGTAGACGCCGGCGGAGGAGCCGCCGATGGCGTCGACGCGGGGAAGGTGGCGGGCGGCGAGTTCGAGCGAATGGCGGATGCCGTTGAGATGATAGTCGGGGTCGGACTGGAAGTAAGGATCCCACTTCACCTCTTCCGAGAACACGACCTTTCCGTCGATGAGGGCGGCGCACTTGCGGTCCGAACCTCCGAGGTCGAAGCCGATGCGGCAGCCATCGAGGTGTCGCCCGAGGGGCAGATGCGAAGCGGAGGCGGCCGGAAGCTCGGCGGCGGCGACGCTGCGGAACGACAGAGGGGCTTCGAACACCTTCCGGAAGAAGTCAGCGTCGAAGGCTCGTCTCCCGGAGGGGGCGTAGTCGGCTTGGAGCTTAGCGCTCAGGTGCTCTGCGGTCTGGCCGCTGAGCAGGACTTCGGAGCCGCCTCGCGCCCAGAGCAGGAACTTCACCGACCGTTCGACGTGCTGGTAGGTGGAGACGTCGTCGATGCCGGAGGCGAGGATCTTTGTATGAAAGAGAGAAGCCGTGCCGTCGGCACGTCGCAGGGCGATCGTCAGTTCCGTGGAGCCCGGGGTCGAGGCGCAGCGGCGGAGGTAGGCGCGCGTCCAGAGGGACGCGGGCACCAGGTCCGGATCGATGACGGAACGATGGCGTGGGGTGACGTCCATCGGGATCTCAGAGCCCCTTGGCCGCGGCGGCGTCGAGGTGGAAGGTGCAGGCTGGGTGGCGCTGCAGCCAAGTCGCCGGGCAGTCGGCGGAGGGAACTTCCTTGATGGCGCGGGCCACGATCTCGGACTTCGCTTCGCCGAAGGCGATCAACGCGACCTGGCGGGCTTCAAGGATCGTCGCCACGCCCATCGTGAGGGCGCCGTGCGGGACTTGCGTGAGATCACCGAAGAAGACCGAGTTGTCCTTGCGGGTCACGTCGTCGAGGTGCACCCAGCGGGTCCGGCTCTCGGCGGCCGAGGGCGGTTCGTTGAAGCCGATGTGACCCGTGCGGCCGATGCCGAGGATCTGGAGATCGATGCCGCCGGCGGCGCGGATGGCCGCTTCATACTCGGCGCAATGGCTCGCCGGGTCTTTCGCCATCCCATCCGGGATATGGATGTTGGCCGCGGGGATATCGAGATGGCGGAAAAGGTTCTCCTCCATGAAGAACCGGTAGGACTGCGGATGGGCCGGACCGAGGCCTTCGTACTCGTCGAGGTTGAAGGTGATGACCGAGCGGAAACTCAGGGCTTCTTCGCGATGCAGGCGGATGAGTTCCGCGTAGAGGGGCAGGGGCGTGGAGCCCGTCGCCAATCCCAGCACCGTCGGTTTGCCCGATTTCGAGCGTAACTGAATCAGACCGGCTATCTCCCGGGCGATCGCCTGCGCGGCGGATTGCTTGTCGGAGTGAAGCCGGGTCGAGATCATCTTAGCCGAGCGTCGTGAGCATGCGTGCGATTTCGTCGCGCTTGGCCTTGGCTTCATCGAGCTGCTTGCGGGCGCCCTCGAGGATCTTCGGCGGGGCCTTCGAGACGAAGGCCTCGTTCGTAAGTTTGGCTTCGCCGGCGGCGACCGCCTGTTCGAGCTTCGAGAGTTCCTTGGCGAGGCGGACCTTCTCGGCGGCCACGTCGACCGTGCCGGAGAGTTCGAGCATCACCGTACCGAGGGAAGTGAGCGAACCCGTGCGGTCGCCGGCGTCGTCGGCGAAACCGATTTCGGCGAGTCCGGCGAGGCTGCTGAGCTTCTCGCGGTTGGCGGTGAGGAGGGCCTTGGCCGTGGCGTCCTTGGCGACGACCGTGATCACCGCGTCGCGTCGCGTGGCCTGGTTGGCCTGAGACTTCAGGCCGCGGACGGAAGCGACGAACTCGCGGAGCAGGGCGACGTCGGCCACCTTGGCGGCGCTGAGCTTGATGCCGTTCTCGCGCAGGACGCGGAGGAGGTCGCCGCCGGTGCCGGTGTGATGGTTCTGGATGAAGTCCTTCTCCGTGCCGTAGCCGAGCAGGTGCCAGAGCTCTTCCGAGATGAACGGCGCGACCGGGTGGAGAAGCAGGAGGAATTGACGCAGGACGAGGTCCTGGACCGCGAGGCAGTTGTCGACCAGGGCGGCGTCGCGCAGGCGGGCCTTCGAGGCCTCGACGTACCAGTCGCAGAAGTCGCCCCAGAAGAACGAATAGAGACCCTGCGCGTAGGCGGTGAACTCGTGTTCGTCGAGGTTCTTGGCCGTGCTGTCGGTCAGTTCGGCGAGACCTTGCAGGATGGCGAAGTCATCGTCGTCGAGCTGCGAGGCCTTGATGCGGCTGACCACGGCGGCGAGCGTCGCGTTGTCGGCCATCGGGCCGGACATCTGACGGAAGCGGGCGGCGTTCCAGAGTTTGTTGCAGAAGTTGCGGCCTTGGCCGACGCGATCTTCGTCGAACAGGATGTCCTGGCCCTTGGGGGCGATGGACAACAGGCCGAAGCGGAGGCCGTCGGCGCCGAACTTGGCGATCAGGTCGAGCGGCTCGGGCGAGTTGCCGAGGGACTTCGACATCTTGCGGCCGAGCTTGTCGCGGATGATGCCGTTGAAGTAGACGCG
>JACCDL010431200.1_pt1 | contig 20518 bp, 19 predicted proteins | sample 7441931 | NCBI WGS metagenome assembly JACCDL01 (sample SAMN15323437, study PRJNA562643) | freshwater metagenome | isolation source: river surface water | place: USA:Blue River Watershed | collected 2017-08-16 | reverse complement strand
TTGTTCATTTTAGTTTCCTCCGAATTTGACCTGATTAGTTAGCTGATCGAGTATCTACTTGAACACCAGCACTCATTGTTGAAGACATAAAAATGCTCTTCACATAAGTACCTTTTGCAGCAGAGGGCTTCAATTTTACAAGCGTTGAAATCAACTCTTGTGCATTTTCTGCAAGCTGTTGAGCATCAAAACTAACGCGACCGATACTTGTGTGAACAATACCTGCCTTGTCTACTTTGAAATCAATGTTACCAGCTTTCTTCTCTGTAACTGCTTTGCCAACATCCATCGTAACTGTACCAGTTTTGGGGTTAGGCATCAATCCTCTTGGTCCGAGAATTCTACCCAAGGCTCCCACCTGACCCATTACGCTGGGTGTGGTAATAATAACGTCAACATCGGTCCATCCGCCTTTGATCTTTTCAATGTATTCCGCCAAACCTACGTGGTCCGCTCCTGCTGCTTTTGCTTCAGCCTCCTTGTCAGGAGTACACAAAACCAATACACGAACATCTTTACCTGTTCCGTGAGGAAGAGATACAGTGCCACGAACCATTTGGTTAGATTTTTTAGGATCTACACCGAGACGAACAGCGATGTCCACTGACGCATCGAACTTAGTGGTGGTAATTTTCTTTACCACATCGGCTGCTTCTACTAGCGTGTGAGCCTTGGTAGGATCAAACTTTCCAGCGACTGCCTTACGGTTCTTTGTAATCGTTGCCATTTCTTCTCAGTTTTACATTAAAAAGGGCGTTCTCCTGTAACCTGAATACCCATACTTCTTGCAGTACCTGCTACCATACTCATAGCTGATTCAATCGTGAAGCAGTTTAAATCAGGCATCTTGTCTTCTGCAATCGCCTTTACTTGCTCCCAAGTCACAGAACCAACCTTTTGACGGTTAGGCTCAGCTGCACCTTGTTTTGCTTTTGAAGCGTCTAAAAGTTGCACCGCCGCGGGAGCTGTCTTGATAACAAAGTCAAAAGACTTGTCAGCATAAACAGTAATCAACACGGGACAAACCTTTCCTGCCTTATCTTGAGTTCTAGCATTGAACTGCTTACAGAACTCCATGATGTTAACACCTTTAGAACCCAATGCAGGTCCTACGGGGGGAGAAGGGTTCGCGGCGCCACCTTTGATCTGCAGTTTTACAAATCCAGTTATTTCTTTCGCCATTTTATTATTTATTTAATCATCGCTCCGGTTGTAAAGGGAAGCTTCGTAACATTAGGTTACATTACAACCAAGACACGTTTTTAGTTCTACTTAATTAACTCTCTTTTTCTACTTGCATGTAGCTCAACTCCAATGGAGTCTTACGTCCAAAAATCTTAACGCTTACTTTCAACTTCTTCTTCTCTTCATTGATTTCCTCAATGATTGCAGAGAAATTGTTGAAAGGTCCGTCAATGACCTTAACACTTTCACCAACAACATATGGAATATTGATTTCCTCAGAGCTCTCAGCCAACTCATCCACCTTACCTAAGATACGATTCACCTCAGACAATCGCAATGGAATCGGCTCACCTTTTTTCTCTGAACCCAAAAAACCAATAACGTTGGTAATGTTTCTAATGATGTGTGGAATCTCACCTATCAAATTCGCTTCGATTAAAACATAACCAGGTAAGTATGAACGCTCTTTGCTGATCTTCTTACCATTGCGAATTTGAAATACTTTCTCTGTAGGAATCAATACTTGAGACACGTAGTCTTGCATACCACGGGCCTTAATTTCACTCTCAATAAATTCCTTAACCTTCTTTTCCTTTCCACTGATGGCACGAACAACGTACCATTTTTTTTCGATATCACTCATGACTCAGAATTAGCTTAAAAATGAATAAATGAAGCCTACTACACCTTTCCAAGTAGATGTTGAGTCACCGCTTACACCAAAAACAAAATCCATCAAAAAAATGGATACTGTCAATATCAAAGTAGTGATAAAAACCAAAACAGTACTTTCTTGCAACTCAGACCAAGTAGGCCAAGTTACTTTGCTCACTAATTCATTATAAGATTCTGAGATATATGTTTTGATGCTAGCCATTGTTTTATTTTTTATCTCGTTTGCACGGGCACCTGGATTCGAACCAAGATCAACGGTTTTGGAGACCGCTATTCTACCATTGAACTATGCCCGTGTTTATTAAACCGTCATTAAACACCAAAGTGAAGGTGGTATCCAAGGACCCACCTTCACTTATAATGTGCAATTCAATTAAGCGATGATATCAGTTACCTGACCAGCACCAACTGTACGACCACCTTCACGGATTGCGAAACGCAAACCTTTGTCCATCGCGATTGGAGCGATCAACTTCACAGTGATAGATACGTTATCTCCTGGCAATACCATCTCACGACCCGCTTCCAAGTTAATTTCACCAGTCACGTCAGTTGTACGGAAATAGAACTGAGGACGGTATTTGTTATGGAATGGAGTGTGACGTCCACCTTCTTCTTTCTTCAATACATAGATCTCAGCTTTGAAATCGGTGTGAGGAGTGATTGAACCTGGAGCAGCGATAACCATACCACGACGGATATCAGACTTATCTACACCACGCAACAACAAACCTACGTTATCACCAGCTTCTCCACGATCCAAGATCTTACGGAACATTTCAACCCCAGTACAAGTTGACTTCAACTTCTCTGAATTGAAACCAATGATATCAACCTCGTTACCAGTGTTGATTACACCACGCTCGATACGACCAGTTGCAACAGTACCACGACCAGTGATGGTGAATACGTCTTCAACTGACATCAAGAAAGGCTTCTCAACTTCACGAGGAGGAATTGGAATCCAGCTATCAACTGCATCCATCAATTCCATCAATTTAGCAACCCAAGATGGCTCACCGTTCAATGCACCCAAAGCAGAACCACGGATGATTGGTGTATTGTCTCCATCATACTCATAGAAAGACAACAATTCACGGATTTCCATTTCAACCAAGTCTAACAACTCAGCATCGTCAACCATATCCACTTTGTTCATGAATACAACGATACGAGGAACACCTACCTGACGACCCAACAAGATATGCTCACGAGTTTGTGGCATTGGTCCGTCTGTAGCAGCTACAACCAAGATAGCTCCGTCCATTTGAGCAGCACCCGTTACCATGTTCTTAACGTAGTCAGCGTGACCTGGACAGTCAACGTGAGCATAGTGACGATTTGCTGTAGAATACTCTACGTGAGCAGTGTTGATGGTGATACCACGCTCCTTTTCTTCTGGAGCGTTGTCGATTGAAGCGAAATCACGCTTCTCAGACAAACCTGCGTTAGCCAATACAGTTGTAATGGCAGCAGTCAAGGTAGTTTTACCGTGGTCAACGTGACCAATCGTTCCAATGTTCACGTGGGGCTTGGAACGGTCAAAATTTTCTTTAGCCATAGCCGTTTTTTTTAATTTTTAATTATCGCGTTTTTAAATTGCCTTTGTCAAATATTCCGTGATTCTGTAAATATACGTGCGTTTTATAAATGAGCCGTTGACGGGAATTGAACCCGTGACCTCTTCCTTACCAAGGAAGTGCTCTACCCCTGAGCTACAACGGCTTTTATCAGGGTAACCTGAAAATATAAAAGAGCGGGAGACGAGGCTCGAACTCGCGACATTTAGCTTGGAAGGCTAATGCTCTACCAACTGAGCTACTCCCGCTTTTAAAACTTTTTTATACTTTAGAGTTAGTGTGGGGAGAACAGGATTCGAACCTGTGAAGGCATATGCCAACAGATTTACAGTCTGTCCTCGTTGGCCGCTTGAGTATCTCCCCAGTGAAAAATGGAGCCGGTGGAGGGATTCGAACCCCCGACCAGCTGATTACAAATCAGCTGCTCTGGCCAGCTGAGCTACACCGGCATTGTTTCACTTATAAAACGTACAATATTTCAAAGAACCGCCCTCGGAATTCGGGGTTGCAAATGTACAAACAATTTCTTTCTATCCAAATCAAAATGAAAAAAAAATTAGTTTTTTTTATTTTTCTTTTGATCGAGGGTGCAATTTTTCATGAATACCCTTGAGTTTACCAATGTTTACGTGGGTATACACCTGTGTTGCTGTTAAACTACTGTGACCCAAAATTTCTTTAATCACATTCAAATCTGCCCCCGCATTCAACATATGTGTAGCAAAACTATGTCGTAAAACGTGCGGACTCTTCTTTCGCATTGTTGTCCATCGAGACAACACCCGTTTGACATCTGAATATAGCTGCGATTTACTCATGGGCATACCCGATAATCCCAAAGCCCAATATAATTTATCCACCTCCTTTCCTTCTCTGCTCAAAATCTCCATTTGTCTTTGGTAATAAAGATTCATGTGTTGACTCAACTCATGAGAAATTGGAACTATTCTGATTTTATCCCTCTTTCCCAATACCCGAATGCTCCCCTTGGAGAAATCAATATCATTCAATTTAATCCCCAATAGCTCCGCTCTTCGTATGCCTGTTTCATAAAGTACTCTTACCAATGTCATCGCCCTGAAATCCGACCAATCAACCGGCTGATCCATTTCAACATAGAGCTGCGCCGTTTGACCCTCATCCACATAAGTAGGCAATCTCTTCGGAATCTTGGGTTTTTTAATCATTCTAAACGGGTTATTTGAAACTACACCTAGATTCATTAAAAATTTAAAATATGCCGATGCACTGGCTATCTTTCTGTGAACCGATGTTATCGCTAGCGAATCTTCAATCAAATGCGACATCCATTGCCTGGCCATCATGGCAGAAACCTCTGATATATCCATACCAGGAAATTGACTTTCTATAAAACCATGAAATTGCTCGCAATCTCTGATGTAGGCCTCCTGCGTATGAACACTCTGCCTTTTCTCAACGGCTAAGAAATCTTTGAATTGCGCTAGGTACATAATAAAAAAAGGGCAAACAATGTTTGCCCTTCAAAAGTATTACAAAAGAACTATTATTGTTCTTGACTTCTTAGTTTGTTGATATAAACAGCATGTTTAATCTCCTCACGGCGAACGATACTGAATTTCGTATACTGTTGACGGCTACGTAATTCTTTCACAACACCTGTCTTTTCAAATTTCTTTTTGAACTTCTTTAATGCTCTATCGATGCTTTCGCCTTCTTTTACTGGGATAATTAACATGTCTTTTTCAATTTGGAGTGCGAATATACAAATAAAATTGTTCTTCGCAAATTTTTTTTTAACTATTCTAATATTGCATCAATAGCATGGGACATTTTTCGGTCCTTGTCTGATACCATATCACCCTGATCATGGGTAGAAAGTTCAACTCTTACGTAGTTGTATGCATTGAACCAGCTGGGATGGTGATCCATACGCTCGGCTATAAGCGCGACACGCGTCATAAAAGTAAATGCTTCTTGAAAATCTTTGAAACGAAATTCGCGAACTAACTTATTATCAATTTCTCTCCACATAATTGGTAAGATTTATTCAAATATAGCATTTATTTGATGAACGAGTTTAAATTTCTGTTAAACGATAAATCAATCCTATTTTTGTATTCATGAATAAGTCTTGTGCCATTAGCATTGTTCCGATGAGAAAGGAGCCATCTGATAAGTCTGAAATAGTGAATCAGCTATTGTTTGGTGAAAAATTCGACATCATTGAACTCAATGAGAAATGGGCCAAGGTTCAAACGGAACAAGATGGATATTTGGGATGGATAGATCGCAAGCAAGCCGAAGCAGAATCGACTATAGCTACATCCACTACTCCATTGCCTTTTCCTACTTTTCTTCAAAATCAGTTTTTTCCCGCAGGTTCTTACGTGGATGTTCCGAGTATCAACCAACCCCATAAATCCATTGATCAAATTGCCCTGGAATATCTCAATACTCCATATTTGTGGGGAGGAAAAACCCACGCGGGCATAGATTGTTCTGGTTTTACACAGATGGTATTTCGTATTTCAGGCTGCCACATTTTTAGAGATGCTTATCAACAAGCAGAAATGGGGCAAGTGATCTCATTTGTTGAGGAAACGCAAACCGGAGACCTGGCTTTTTTTGACAACGAGGAAGGGCGTATCATTCATGTTGGAATGATTATTCGAGATGAATATTCCAATTTTCCATCCATCATCCACGCGTCAGGATGGGTAAGGTTGGATAAATTGGATAACGAGGGTATTAAAAACGAAAACGGCAAGCAATCTCACCGTTTACGTATTATCAAAAGAATAAAGTTCTAATTATCAAACAGCAATTTGGTGGAAAGCACAAGCCAATCCACCCATGATGCCCAATGTGAGCATCCAGTATCCTACATGAATAAATATGTACTTAAATGACTTGTTTTCAAACAGCGCATTTAGTCCGATAATCGGAAAAACAAAGAACATCGCCGTTATAACTCCATGTAATGCTCCATGTTTGAAGGTACGGAATTTCATTCCATGCTGACTAATAAACTCATTGTAGAATTGCTGAATAGCCGAACCTTCAACTCCAAATCCCTCTGTGCCATTTAACGTTGATGCCATATGAAATTGATGAATAACCAATGTTGGCATGAAAAACATGATCATCACACCAAACAAATAGGAGAAGCCAAGAATTTTGCCCAATCCCTTTGGTTTTTCGCCATTGTCAACAAAGCCAATTTCCTTCTTCCAAGCAGAACCGAATGCTTTGTCACTGTACCAAATAAATCCGATTAATAACGGCACCAATCCACCGCAAAATGTCAAAATAACATTATTCATTGTATTTAAATTTTGCGATAAAACTACAAAAAATCAAATTACTAAAGATTGATTCCCAACGTCGCTGTAGCAATTCTTGGTGAACCAGGCATTAATCCAGGACCTGGCAATCCTCCTGTTCTTCTGGTAGCGTACTTGGCGTTTGTTATATTGTTTACGTTGATTTGCAAAAAAACATGGGTAGAAAAGTTGTATTTTAAGGATGCATCAATAACTGAATAACCATTCAAATAACCAACAGTTGCATCTTCACTTGGAGCCATTGTATTAACCGCATCTGTATATACAGCACCTACTCTATTCCAAATTCCTTGACAAGAAATTTTCTTGTAAGAAAAATTGACTCCCGCCCTATGAATATACCTCGGAGCATTTTCGACCCGCTTATTTTCAATCATCTTCTCTGCATCAACGATTGTTTCATCATTCCATTTGGTATATCTCACATCCATCCATGACAACGACGCCCACAAATTGTATGACCAAAGTTTACTGGAATGTGTCCAACTGTAATCTCCCATTACCTCAATTCCCTTACTTACAGCATCACCTATGTTGGTTTTGTACAGCACATCATCTTTTTTATAACTTCCTAATCTGTCGCCATAATAAGTGTAGTAAGTCCCCACGTGATAACTCAAGTGTCCTAAGACTTTTCCGCGAATCATCATATCTAAATTATATCCTTTTGCATCCTTGATATTGGGATCAATAACATCGGTTGTTGCAGTTGGTGTCAATTCAGAAAATAAAGCAGGTCTGTAAGATCTATTGTAATTAAATACTATTTCATTATTTTGATCCATCTGATAATTTGCGGACGCGCCATACAACAATACGTTTCTGTTTTTGGATTGCTCCAAAATTTCATAAGCACTCGAATATCTTCCATTCACTGTATTTTCAATCCACTCATAGCGCACACCTGGAACAATGTTCATTCGATTCCCAATATGGAAAATGGCCTCCTGATAAATCGCCAAATTCTTAGAATAATAATTCAAATCACGATCAAAGATTTGATTTTCATCCAATGAAAAGTTTGCATCAATACCCCGTGTTCCTTTACCATTCTGCAATCGATCTGTGTCTCCTTTGAATACGCGAATTCCACCAGCTAGATCAATGTTATGAATTGTTTGAAATTGATAGCGCGACTCAAAGGTTATATTCTGATACAAATCTTTATCCAGCTTTCTTTGGGCATATCCCAAACTATCATCATAAACGTCATCTGCATATATTTTACCCGTAATTCCAACTGAATTTCTTTCTCCTCGCATTACGGATACTTGATTTTTCCATAGAAAATTATTGTTTTGGTAAATCGATGTTAAACCCAACACTTGCCAATCCAACTCAAACCAATTGCGAGAACGGTTAGAAGAGAAAATAGATTGCTCAAAATCTTTATCCGTCAATCCCCCTGGTTGTTGCGAGACTGAATGATGGCGATTGTATTCGGATTGAATTTTAAAATGCGCGTTGATTGCTCTATTCCATTTCAACAAATAATTCCTTGTTCTGTATTCACTGTTTTCTCTCCAACCATTACTTTGTCTTTCTTGAAACCATGCTCCAAATGAGTTCTTTCCTTGAGTCCCGCTGATTCCGTGAAAATGACTTTCCGTTCCATAATCCCCAGCACTGTACAATCCAAGATAATTGAGTTTTTTGTTTGATGGATTTATAGTTTGATAATTGATTGCACCTCCGAATTGAGTTCCAAAAGCCAAGGCCCCAGCCCCTTTAATCAATTCAATGTTTTGAATAAATTCCGTAGGCGGTGTGTAATATGCCTCCGGATAACCTATTGGATCACTGGCGATATCCATTCCATCCATACGCACGTTTAAATCCCAAGATCGATTAGGCGACCATCCTCTCGTTGATACCGATGTATTTAAACCCGAGCCATCACTTTCCCAAACCGAAACACCTGGAACCTTTGAAAACCATTGACGCGCTGCATTGGACGTGGCATCAACTTGCATATTCTTTAATATTACATTATGCGACGCTTTACCTGCATATACAATACCCTCTTTCATTTGTGGCATGAATTCTTGGGTATTGGTCTTTGAATAATCAAAGAACTCCAAAGGAAGAAGGGTTGTATCTAATATTATCTTTTTATACGTTTGAACAGTCTGCGCGCAAGCAACAAAAATTCCAAGTAAGGAAACGACGGCTGTTAGAGTTATACTTTTCATTATTTAGATTAATTCTTAATAATGCAAATATTGTGACTACATCCATTTTCACACAATACCTTGTTTGCGGTATTTTGCCTTCTTGTAGTATTGTTCTCGCTGATCAAAAAGAACTTTCAATTCTTCCTTGGATAGCGAGTTTGCGAGAGGTCGATCATTGATTTTGGCCAACCTCTCAACTATCGCTTCCCATGGAGTATCCAGCCAAATGGTCTCGGATATCTTATTCAACCAATCCATGATATCTGGTTGACAAACTGACCCACCGCCAGTTGCACATACAAAGGACTCTTGCTTACTCAAAAGGCCATATATAACATCGCGTTCCATGCGACGGAAATATTTCTCACCCCACAATTGAAAAAACTCAGAAATTGACATTCCGATTTTCTCCTCTATCAAGGAGTCCGTATCTACAAAGGGAAGATTTAAATCATCGGCCAATTTTCGACCATATGTGGTCTTTCCACTTGCCATAAAACCAACGATAAAAATCTTTCTGTGCATTTGACTGCAAATATGGCTGCATTATTCGATAATATATGACGTTATTTCACGATTGCCTTAGAAAAAGTGCCAATGTTACTGAGTTTGTATGATGGAATGAAGGTTGGTCGCAGAGAAAAAAAAATCAATATGGATTTAAATCAATTCACAATAAAATCACAAGAAGCTATAACCAAAGCGCAACAGCTTTGTTTAAGCCAAAATCAACAGCAGGTTGAAAACAGCCACCTGCTCTTGGCTCTGATTGAAACTGATCAGAATGTTATTCCCCACATATTGCAAAAGAGCAATGCCGATATTGGCATGGTCAAAGCCAATTTACAAAAGACAATTCAGGGCTACCCCCAAGTGACTGGCGGTCAAATTCAATGGTCCAATTCCTCTTCAAAAACTTTGATTAATTCATTATCGAAGGCTCAAAAGATGAATGACCAATATGTTACTGTTGAGCATATCCTACTGGCCTTGTTCGAAAACGTTGATGCTACATCACAGATTCTGAAAGATCAAGGAGTCACGCTTAACGCACTAATGCAGGTAATCAAAGACATGCGCAAAGGCGAGAAGGTAACATCATCATCGCAGGAAGAAAGCTTTCAAAGTTTGAGCAAGTTCGCCAAGAATCTAAATGCACTTGCCCGAGATGGTAAGTTAGATCCCGTTATCGGAAGAGACGAAGAAATCAGGCGCGTTTTACAAATTCTCTCACGAAGAACCAAGAACAATCCATTGTTGATTGGAGAGCCCGGAGTGGGAAAAACAGCAATAGCGGAAGGAATTGCTCATCGAATAATCAACGGCGATGTTCCTGAAAATCTATTGGACAAAACCATTTACAGTTTGGATATGGGCGCACTCGTTGCAGGTGCCAAATACAAAGGTGAATTTGAGGAAAGATTGAAAGCCGTTGTCAAAGAAGTCCAAAGCAGTGATGGCAATATCATCCTGTTTATTGACGAAATTCACACGTTGATTGGCGCTGGTGGCGGTGAAGGTGCAATGGATGCTGCCAATATTTTAAAACCGGCATTGGCCAGAGGCGAATTGCGCAGTATCGGTGCAACAACACTCAACGAGTACCAGAAATATTTTGAAAAAGACAAAGCCTTGGAACGTCGATTCCAAAAGGTATTGGTTGATGAACCAGATCGTGATGATGCCATAGCCATCTTGAGAGGTCTCAAGGAAAAGTATGAAAATCATCACAAGGTTCAAATCAAGGATGACGCAATTATTGCAGCCGTTGAGTTATCACAACGCTACATCACGGACAGATTTTTGCCTGACAAAGCAATCGATTTAATTGATGAAGCGGCTTCCTTGATACGAATGGAGATGAACTCAAAACCTGTTGAGCTTGATCAAATTGAACGGGAGATCATGCAATTGGAAATTGAACGAGAAGCTATCAAAAGAGAAAACAATACCGTTCGCCTTGGAGAAATTGAAAAAGAACTTGCCAATTTGCAAGACAATCGACAGAACCTACATGTCAAATGGAAATCCGAAAAAGATGTCGTAGAGGAAATTCAACAAGGCAAGACACAAATTGAAAGTCTAAAGAATCAAGCAGATCAGGCAGAACGTGAGGGCAATTATGGTTTGGTTGCTGAAATTAGGTACGGAAAAATTAAGGAAACTGAAGAGCAAATTGAATTGGCCAAGAAAAAGTTGGTTGACTTACAAGTCAACGGAAAGATGGTTAAAGAAGAAGTTGATCCAGATGAAATTGCTGCTGTAGTTTCCAAATGGACCGGAATTCCCGTTGCTCGAATGATCGAAAGTGAGCGAGAAAAATTGCTTCGATTAGAAGAAGAATTAAAGAAACGCGTTGTAGGTCAAGATGAAGCGATAATTGCGATCAGTGATGCTGTTCGAAGAAGCAGAGCAGGATTGAGCGATGAAAGAAAGCCAATTGGTTCGTTCATTTTTTTAGGTACAACGGGAGTTGGAAAAACGGAAGTTGCCAAGGCGCTATCTGAATTGCTTTTCAATGATGAGAATGCCATGACTCGAATTGACATGAGTGAATACCAAGAGAAGCATTCTGTAAGTAGATTGGTTGGTGCCCCTCCTGGTTATGTGGGATATGACGAGGGTGGCCAATTAACGGAGGCTGTCAGACGTAAACCCTATTCTGTTGTATTGCTTGATGAAATTGAAAAAGCACATACTGATGTATTCAACATATTGTTGCAAGTACTTGATGATGGGCGTTTGACAGATAACAAAGGTCGAGTTGTAAACTTTAAGAACACGATCATAATCATGACGAGTAACATGGGGGCAAGTATTATTCAGGATAATTATGACAAAATGAAACCTGGAAAAGAGGAAGAAGTTTTTGAAAGAACCAAAGATGAAGTGCTACAAGTTCTACGTCAAACGTTGCGCCCAGAGTTTTACAATCGCGTGGATGAGATTATCATGTTCACCCCGTTGGATAGAAAGGAACTTGAAGGAATTGTAAAAATTCAAATGAAGCAATTGCTTGATAAACTTAAACTTCAGCAGATTGATTTGCAATTAACCCAAGATGCAATTCAGTTCATTATCGATCGAGGGTATGACCCAGCTATGGGAGCAAGACCTGTTAAACGTGTAATCCAAAAAGAAGTTTTGAATTCACTTTCAAAAGCAATATTGAGCAACGCCGTTAGAAAAGAAGAGACCATAGTAATGGACGTTTTCGATGGCCAAGTGGTTTTCAGAGGTCCCATTGAAAATGAAATTTTGGTTCATTTTTAATCAATCCCAATAGGTAAAAAGGGCCCTATTCTGGGCCCTTTTTTATATAATCAAAAACTATAATACATAACGAATATCGATTTTAACAATTACATCTAATGTATAGTTTTACCAAAAATAATTTGATATGAAAAAAGCACTTCTATGTATTGGAATGTTAGCATCAACAGGCTTGTTTGCGCAACATGACATGGACAAAAAAGAGGGCGCATCATGCCCGTTTCACCAGGGTCCCAAAACTGGACAAACAGGTAATGGGATACAAGATTGGTGGCCCAACAGACTTGATCTAGGTGTTTTAAGACAACACTCATCGATGTCCAACCCCATGAATCCGGATTTTAATTATGTAACCGCGTTCAATTCATTGGATTATGCAGCGATTAAGAAGGACATTCAATCACTTTTAACCCAGTCTCAAGATTGGTGGCCTGCTGATTTCGGAAACTATGGTCCATTGTTCATTCGCATGGCATGGCATAGTGCTGGAACATACAGAACTGGCGATGGACGTGGCGGAACTCGCTCTGGCATGGAACGTTTTGCACCTCAGAACAGTTGGCCCGATAACGCCAATTTGGATAAAGCCCGCAGATTGTTGTGGCCAATCAAGCAGAAATATGGAAGTAAAATTTCATGGGCTGACTTGATGATTCTAGCAGGTAATGTTTCGATGGAATCGATGGGATTTCCCATATATGGATTTGGTGGAGGTCGCGAGGATGTTTGGGAACCAGAGCAAAACGTGTACTGGGGATCTGAAACCAAATGGTTAGAAGATAAGCGTTACACAGAAGATCGCAAGCTAGAAAATCCATTGGCAGCTGTTCAAATGGGTTTAATTTATGTCAATCCAGAAGGCCCAAATGGCAATCCTGATCCAATTGCTGCAGCAAAAGATATTCGAGAAACATTTGGCAGGATGGGGATGAATGATGAAGAAACAGTAGCTCTAATTGCAGGTGGCCATAGTTTCGGAAAAACACACGGTGCCGGACCCGCAAGTCATGTGGGCCCCGAGCCAGAAGGTGCGCCAATTGAAGAACAAGGATTGGGTTGGAAAAGTGATTATAAATCCGGCAAAGGAAAAGATGCGATAACCTCAGGATTAGAAGTGACTTGGACTACAACACCTACCCAATGGGGACACAGTTATTTTCAAATCTTATTCAACAATGAATGGGAACTTACTACCAGTCCTGCTGGCGCAAAGCAATGGGTGGCAAAAGACCCCAATATTTTGGTTCCTGATGCATTTGATCCAAAAAAGAAAATAGCTCCATCTATGCTTACTACGGATTTGTCAATGCGATATGATCCAGCATATGAGAAAATCTCTCGAAGATTTTTGGAACATCCTGAAGAATTCACAGCTGCCTTTGCAAAAGCATGGTTTAAATTGACCCACCGTGATATGGGACCGAAGTCAACCTATTTGGGTCCAGAAGTTCCCAAAGAAGACTTGATCTGGCAAGACCCCATTCCTGCATGTAATCACGCAATCATTGAAGAAAGTGATGTTAATTTACTCAAGCAAGAAATCCTTCAATCTGGATTATCCATTAACGAAATGGTAGAAGTTGCGTGGGCATCCGCTTCAACATACCGTCATTCCGATAGACGCGGTGGTGCAAATGGTGCGCGTATCGGCCTTGCCCCACAGAAAAACTGGGAAGTAAACAATCCCAAGCAAATTGAAAAGGTATGGAAAGCACTTGAGAAAATTCAGAAGAAGTTCAATGCAAATGCCACGAAAGGAAAGAAAGTAAGTATGGCTGATTTGATTGTTCTGGCTGGTAATACCGCCATTGAAACTGCAGCTAAAAACGCTGGATTTTCGATCAAAGTACCTTTTCATCCTGGTAGAATGGATGCTTCACAAGAGCAGACAGATGTTCAATCTTTCGCTGTACTTGAGCCGATGGCTGATGGATTTAGAAACTACACCAAGACCCAATACACCATTACCTCAGAACAATTATTGGTGGACAAAGCGCAGCTATTGCGATTGACAGCACCAGAAATGACAGTTTTGGTCGGAGGGCTGCGCGCACTAGGTGCCAATTACAATGATGTGAAGCATGGGGTTTTTACCAAAAAAGAAGGTCAACTTAACAATGACTTTTTTGTGAACCTTTTGGATATGAATACCACTTGGAAAGCACAAGGTGAAAGCAAGGAAATATTTGAGGGCCGTGACGCAAAGACTGGAGAATTAAAATGGACCGCTACAAGAGTTGACTTGATATTTGGTTCACACTCTGAACTTCGCGCATTGGCAGAAGTTTATGCAAGTGAAGATGCCAAAGAGAAATTCGTCACTGACTTTGTTCAAGCTTGGACTAAGGTAATGGAATTGGATCGTTTTGACTTACAATACAAGAAGTAATTCTAACATTATTCAATAAAAAAGGGAGGCTAGCCTCCCTTTTTTTGTCCAGAGCGATAACTTATTCAACAATTAATTTTTCTGTTATTTTTTGTCCCTCGTTTACAAGCTGGATAAAGTACAATCCTGAAGTCCATTCTTTGGTATTAATTTCTATACTATTGATTACATTATTCTCTTTAAAAATCAATCTTCCATTGCTATCTACAATAAGAATATTTCCTCCTTTGGGCACAAACAATTTCACATTCTCAGAAGCCGGATTTGGGAAGACCAACAGCTTATTGACCGCACTTGGTTTCTCCTGAACAGCAACTCCTGTGTAATCAGAGACAACTACATCATCAATATAATAAAGCCCCTGACCTTGCGCCATATCAGTTCCAAAAAAGTCAAATCCCGACAATTGATTGACCCCCTGGGTTCCATTTGCATTGTTCAATGACCACTTAGAGGCAACGATTTGATTGTTATCCATCTTTACCCAAATGCTATCCATATCTAAATCAATGATGATTTTGATGGCAAACCACTGATCAATGGGATTGCTTATTGGACTTGCCGTTGTTACAGAACCGATGACAACAGATGAAGCCCCTGCACCATCAAAGAACATATCCATTCCCCATTCGTATGCCGTAGATGCTGCAGACCAGGTGTGCAATCCGTTGAAATATGCACCAGTACTTCCAGATGGGATTAGCATGTTAAAAGAAGTAACATATTTTCCTGTTGTAAAAGGTCCAATAGGCAAAACCAAATCAACCGTTTGACCATTTATTTCGGCACTGTTAGCTGAAGACGCAGCATAATTATTGTTCACAGAAGCATCTGAAGGAGTGGTTGACCAATAACTCCAAGCTGGGTTTGAAGCTACTACTCCACTTCCAGCAACATAGGAATCAAAATTGTCTGAGAAAATAGTTGTCTGCGCTTGAATCGTTGATGACAATGCTATAGCGATTGCCAATGCGTAATGTTTTTTCATAGGTTAAGGTTTTTGTTTAATACGAATATATGAAAACAATGACGGTGTTGTAATTTGAAATACTGTTGTACTCGTTTCTGAATTACTTTCGTTGAAAAGAAACGACCTTGATCGAAAAAGAAATTTATCTTCCGAATATTGATCCCATAGAATTTTTTGGGCCCAACAATATCAAATTTAAACTCATCTGCACGAAATTCCCCAAATGTAAAATTGTATCAAGAGGCAATTTTATCAAAGTACAGGGTAGCGAAAATGATGTCTCGCAACTGGATGATCTTCTTACGCTACTTTTTTGGCATATCGAAAAATATCAGAATTTATCCATGCAACACCTCGAGTTAATTTTGGCTGGTGAAAAGGAGGTTACTCCCAAAGAAGGTCGTGACGATGTTTTGGTCTATGGTCCTGGTGGACATCGAGTGGTTGCAAAAACACCCAATCAGCATAAAATCGTACAAGCTTGTGACAACAATGATATGATTTTTGCAATTGGTCCTGCCGGAACTGGTAAAACATACACAGCTGTCGCTTTGGCTGTAAGGGCGCTTAAGGAGAAACAGATCAAACGCATTATCCTAACGAGACCCGCTGTTGAAGCAGGAGAGAATCTTGGCTTTTTACCCGGAGATTTGAAAGAGAAATTAGACCCTTATTTGCAGCCATTGTACGATGCATTGATGGACATGATTCCATATGAGAAATTGGCTGAATATATCGAAAAGAATGTCATTGAAATTGCGCCATTGGCGTTTATGAGGGGTCGAACATTAGACAAAGCATTTGTCATTCTCGATGAAGCACAAAATGCTACTGTGGCGCAAATGAAAATGTTTCTAACCCGGATGGGACAGAACGCTAAGTTCATCATCACCGGAGATGCTACACAAATTGATTTACCTAAATCACAGAAAAGTGGATTGATGCACGCTGTGCACATATTAAGAAATACCCCCGATATTGCCATCATTGAATTGGATGAGCAAGACGTCATCAGGCATAAGTTGGTAAGGAAAATAATTGCAGCTTATGAAAAATCAGAAAATGCCCAAGCTTAGACTTGGGCTTTTTTTTATCTGATACGATCGATAGACCTAATTTTTGCTTCGTCCTTTTGGACTGCACGAAGTGCAAACCAAGTAAGAATAACTGGGACAATAGGAATGCTAATCCAAGCACGATTGTCGTAGTTCCCACTTGTTCTGGCAACCCATTCAATGGCCACCGCAAAAACACCCATCAAAAGCATCGCCAATTTGGTCCATTGAATTTGCGTTTTTCTATTCTTGAATTGAAGAATTGAACCCATTATCAAAATAAACGGAAGGGATTGCAAAAGAACAATATTCTGATCTTTCACCCAGTAACCCCAATATGCTTGGAAGACCAATGTAAATGCGGCTCCTAGCCAAAATAATGTTTGAACTCTTTGAATCATATTGCCAAAGATAATACCCGCATAACTTTTAGGAAAAAAAACTTGCGCATTCAATTTTCTGTCGTACAATTGCACCGCCCACTCGGGCAAATTCCTAAAATTAATTCCTTTTACATGTACGATATTGTTTCGCTAAATGCGATGAAAGTTGGAGAGTTACGTGAAATTGCTGAAAAAGCAGGTGTAACAAATTCCGATAAATTAAAAAAACAAGATTTGGTATTCAAGATTATTGATGTGCAAAATGCAAGTCAAAATAATTCGGATTCCAAAGCTATTGCCCCTGCAGAGCAAACCTTACAATCAGATAAAATCGATACAGTATCGAACATAGCAACGCCATCTGATAGCCCGGAAAGAAAGGATTCTGATTCAAATGCCAAACGAGAAAGGACAAGAATAAAAACTTCTCAAGTTGAAGCAGGAATAGATGCTCCTTTGCAATCTCCTGAAGACAAATTAGTAGTTGACAATCGTCCTCAAAGACAGCACCCTCCAAGAGATAATAGAGAACCTCGCGAAAATCGTGAACCTCGTTTTCAAAATGAGAATAGAGAAAATCGTCCCCCAAGGGAGCATCGCGAACCTCGTCCACAAAATGAGGGAAGAGAGCCAAGAGAACATCGTGAGCCTCGAGTTCACAATGAAAATAGAGAAGGAAGAGATAATCGTGAACCGCGCGAGCACCGCGACAATAGAGAAAATCCAGAAAGGAAAAATCGTCCTGAACACAAGCATGAGCATGCCAATCAGAGCAACTCGCAAGGCGATGGAGAGCAAAAAAACATTGCTCGACCAGACCGCTCTAAACGCGGACAGCCCGATGAGCATGGATACAATTTTGATGGTGTTGTAATCGCAGAAGGTGTTTTGGAAATGATGCCTGATGGATTTGGTTTCTTGAGATCATCAGACTTCAATTATTTGAACTCTCCTGATGATATCTATGTCAGCCAACAACAAATCAAAACATACGGATTATTAACGGGAGATACTGTTCGCGGTGCGATACGCCCTCCTCGTGAAGGTGAAAAGTATTTTCCCTTGATTCGTGTAGACATGATCAATGGTCGTGAACCAAGTTGGGTTAGGGATCGTGTTCCTTTCAAATTTTTGACTCCCCTATTTCCCAATGAACGTTTCAAATTAGCGGATAAGAACAACAATATTTCCATGCGAATCATGGATTTGTTCTCTCCGATTGGTAAAGGACAACGTGGAATGATCGTGTCTCAGCCCAAAACTGGTAAAACAACTTTGTTGAAGGATGTAGCCAATGCCATTGCTCAAAATCACCCTGAAGTGTATTTGATGGTTCTTTTGATTGACGAGCGTCCTGAAGAGGTAACCGATATGAAGCGAAGTGTGAAAGGGGAAGTTGTTGCTTCTACATTTGACGAGCCCGCTGAGCGCCATGTTAAAATCGCGAACATCGTTTTAGAAAAAGCAAAACGATTGGTTGAATGTGGACATGATGTTTGTATTCTTTTGGATTCAATTACCCGTCTGGCAAGAGCATATAATACTGTTGCCCCATCCAGTGGTAAAGTATTGAGTGGTGGTGTCGAGGCCAACGCATTGGAGAAGCCCAAGCGATTTTTTGGAGCTGCTCGTAAAATTGAAAATGGCGGTTCATTGTCCATTATTGCCACTGCCCTCGTTGACACAGGATCCAAAATGGATGAAGTGATTTTTGAGGAGTTCAAGGGAACAGGTAATATGGAATTGCAATTGGATAGAAAGATTGCCAACCGACGAATTTATCCTGCCATTGACATATTATCTTCTGGTACTAGAAGAGAAGATCTTTTGCATGATAAAGATGTATTGCAAAGAATGTGGATTTTACGTCGACACTTGGCTGATATGAATGCTGTTGAGGCGATGGAATTCGTTAAAGACAGAATTGAAAAAACAAGAAACAACGAGGAATTCCTCATTTCAATGAATGCGTAAGTTTTTAACTTCTCCTTATATGGTTCTAGTCATTGCAGTGCTTTGGTTATCTGCGCGCTGTTTGATTGGATACTTGACAAAGTTTAATGCTGCGGAAGGAAGCAAATGGGGCGTTTTGACCCATTTGTTTTTTATTCTTTTGGCCATCGTTGTAGCGATGGTTCGTTCCCATCACAATCAAAAATATGGTTTTGTTGCCCTGTTCAAAATGGCTGCTAAATACGGTGTTTTATATGCTGTACTGGGAACAATGATGGTGGTTGTTTATTACAATTGGATCAGTGATGAAATGGTAATCAAGCAACAACAAGATATCGCAACCATCATCCAATCCATAGATTCTCCTGAAGAGTACAAAGCCATTGTTAAGGATAACCCTACTCTATCCAAACTAAGCGCGGATCAAATCAAAGCCAAAGCTATCGAAAGAACTTTGTTGTTTACAAAAACGAGTTCAATGGCTAGTTTAGGCGGTGTTGCACTGATCATCGTCGCGATGATTTACTCCCTCATCGCGGGCTGGCTGTTCAACATGTTTTTATTCAAGGAAAAGGTTTAGAACTAACCTTCAAATGAAATCGTGAAAATGTAAGCTCTTGTTTTCAAGGCCTGAATAGGTGACGTGTATCGTGTTCCATCTTGGATAATTAAATTAGGAAATCCGTAAGAAACTTTGAATTCTGTAGCGAATTTAAAAAAGGGCATGAAGAAGTCCATCCCTCCCCCTACTTCTAGACAATAATCCTTATTGGCTAATTTAATGATGGCCTCACCTGCCAAAGCACTATTCACGTCTTTTTGGGTTTGCATATCAATGGAATACTTTCCTCCTAACAAAGAATAAGCTGCAAAATTTCCAATTCGATCTGTTCTCATTTTCAAAAGGAGCGGAAATTCCAACCAAACGGATTCTGTTCGAACCATGATACTTTCTTCTTTGCCGTTGGGTTTTAGGAAACGATATTGAATGGCCCTATCTTGAAATGACAATCCCGGAATAAATCTCAAACTAATTGGGCGCCAGGGGTTATACGATGCAAGCAACGCTAGATTAAATCCAGCCTGCGGAACGTTTATAGCTCCCAAAAGCGAGTCTCTAAATGAAAAATCAGGTTTGTATTGAATGTCAAAAAAGGATCGGTTACCTGAAACCAAAAATCCAAAATGAAAAGGATTGTCGTCAAAATCAGACAAGTTCTTTGGAAGGACTTGTTGCGCTTGCACACTGCTCCACTCCAATAAAATAAACAGACAAACAATAATTTTTCTCATGATAGCTTTCCAAAAATACAATGCGGAGAACAATAAATGGTGATAAAATAAAAAAACCGCCCGAAGGCGGTTTTATTGTTTCGAAACTAGATTTATTTCTTCATCCACTTCATGTGATAAGTACCATTGGCACCTTTCACTTGAATTTGATACATACCTTGACTCCAATTCTGAGCATCAACGACAATCATGTTTTCTCCAGTTGAAGCCATCGCAGCAACTGAAGTAACTTTTTGACCTGTCATATTGAAAACCTCGATTT
>JACCDL011371237.1_pt1 | contig 20534 bp, 16 predicted proteins | sample 7441931 | NCBI WGS metagenome assembly JACCDL01 (sample SAMN15323437, study PRJNA562643) | freshwater metagenome | isolation source: river surface water | place: USA:Blue River Watershed | collected 2017-08-16 | reverse complement strand
TTTTGACACCGTATTAAAGGTTTCGTGGTCTGGTCATCAAGAGTAAAGATACCACTAAAACCAATAAAATCCCTACCACGCCCATGGCAGCCAAACGTTGCATGTAATCTATTTTTTGCATTCTAGAATCGGTGTATTCTAGGTAAATACTCAAAGTGGCCATATACAATACCGAACCAACTATTAAAATTTTAAAGCCCTGCATCATGGCTTGAAATAAACTCATTTTGTTTCGGAGTTGTTTTCGATAACTTTTAAGTCCAAAATAAAGTCCACCGAAAGGAATACCTACCGAGAGGTATTCGGTCCAGGTAATGTCGGCCAGGGCCTGTGGATTCAAATGATAAAAACCGAGTTCGTGCATCAACATGATCCAAAAACCACTTAAAAACCCAATTGCCAATCCATATTTAATTGCATTTCCCATAGCCCTGGCTAATAACCCTTATAAAACAGCGATGTGGCGAACTTGTTTTTTAGAAATATGCTGTGGCTTAAGCTATATTTGCAGCGAAATCAGGATTAGTGAACATCAGGGAAATTATTCATCGATACAAGGATGATCCCCGGATTGCCGAATTGGGCCAAGCGCTGAATTCGGGTAAAAATCCAAAGATACACCTTAAGGGTCTCGTCGGATCAAGTGATGCGATGCTGGCTACTGCATTGTATTTTTTTCAACATCAGCCTGCTGTTTTTGTACTCTCCGACCGAGAAGAGGCTGCTTACTTTTTGAGTGATTTGGAAAATCTGCTCCAAAAAGAAGTATTATTCTTTCCGGGATCGTTCAGAAAGTCTTTTGATTTCACCCAGCCCGACAGTAGCATGGTGTTGCAGCGGGCCGAAGTACTCAACGAACTCAAGTACCAGAGCGAATTTGGAAAGCTGGTGGTAACCTATCCCGAGGCTTTGTGCGAAAAAGTAATCGATCGGACTGCACTCGAAAAAAATACGCTCGAAATTGCCAAAGGAAATAAGCTGGATATTGATTTCATGGCCGATTTTCTGAGTGGCTACGAATTTGATCGTGTCGACTTTGTGTATAGCCCCGGCCAATTTGCAGTAAGAGGTGGAATTGTAGATATTTTTTCGTTTTCACACCAACGGCCCTACCGGGTAGAGTTTTTTGGCGATACCATCGAAAGTATTCGTGATTTTGAAATCGAAGATCAGCTTTCGGTTAATCATTTTGAAGAGATTACCATCATTCCTAATGTTCAGGCAAAAGTTCTTGGCGATCACAAAATATCGCTTTTAGAATATGTGGATTCTACTAGCCAGATCTGGTTTAAAGATGTGCAACTCACACTCGATGTGATTGAACGGGGCTGTAAAAAAAGTGTCGAACTGTGGAAGGCTCTTTCCGAAACAGATAAACAGCAAAATCCGGAGTGGATTGATCCTAAATTTCAATTCATAGACGATAAGTTGCTCGCCGATCAGCTTCAAGATTTCCCGGTAATTGAATTTGGTAAACAGTTTTTTTACAATGCCGATGTGAGCATCCGGTTAAACATGAGTCCCCAGCCTTCGTTTAACAAAGACTTTGGATTGCTGACTCATAACCTAAAAACAAACGAGGCTGAAAAAATTGAAAACTTTATTTTCACCGATTCGGCTAAACAAGCGGAACGTTTGTACAGCATTTTTGAGGATCTCGATAAAACCGTACACTTTACCCCGTTCCAGCTTTCTTTGCGTGAGGGCTTTGTAGACCGCGATCAAAAGCTGGCTTGCTACACAGATCATCAAATATTTGACCGGTTTTACAAATACAAAACCAAGAAAGGGTATGTACGTTCTCAAGCGCTTACCCTTAAAGAGCTTCGCGATTTAAAACCAGGCGATTACATTACGCACATCGACCATGGCGTTGGCCGTTACGATGGTTTGGAAAAAATAGAGGTGAATGGCAAAACCCAGGAAATGATTCGTTTGGTTTACGCCGATAATGATTTGCTTTATGTAAACATCAACTCATTGAATCGCATTGCGAAGTTTTCGGGCAAAGAAGGTGCGATTCCAAAAATGAATAAACTGGGTACCGATACCTGGGAAAAACTAAAGCGTTCGACCAAGAAAAAGGTTAAAGATATTGCCCGCGATTTGATTAAACTTTACGCACAGCGTAAGGCGCAAAAGGGAAACGCATTTAGTCCGGACACCTATTTACAAAACGAATTGGAAGCTTCGTTTATTTACGAAGATACTCCGGACCAGGAAAAAGCAACCGCCGATCTGAAAAAAGACATGGAGGCCCCGCATCCAATGGATCGGCTGATTTGTGGTGATGTGGGTTTCGGAAAAACAGAAGTGGCCATAAGGGCTGCCTTTAAGGCAGTAGCCGATGGAAAACAGGTGGCCGTTTTAGTTCCCACCACCATTCTGGCCTTACAACATTTCAAAACCTTTAGTTCGCGACTAAAAGATTTTCCTTGTACCATCGATTACATCAATCGATTCAAAACACCCGCACAAATCAAAGAAAGTTTGCAAAAACTGGCGGATGGTAAGGTAGATATCATTATCGGAACTCATCGTTTGGTGAGCAAGGATGTGAAGTTTAAAGATTTGGGCTTACTCATTATTGATGAGGAGCAAAAATTTGGAGTTGGCGTAAAGGAAAAATTAAAACAGTTCCGGGTAAATGTAGACACCCTAACCCTAACAGCCACCCCGATTCCAAGAACACTGCACTTCTCGCTTATGGGTGCCCGAGATTTGAGCATCATCAGCACTCCACCGCCCAACCGGCAGCCGGTTTTAACCGAGCTGCATGTGTTTAACGAAGGTTTGATCAAAGAGGCGGTAGAGTATGAATTGGCAAGAGGCGGGCAGGTATTCTTTATTCATAACCGGGTTCAGGATTTGGCTCAACTAGGCGGATTAATTCAAAAACTGGTGCCAAACGCCCGAATTGGTATTGCCCACGGGCAACTGGAGGGAGATGCGTTAGAAGATGTGATGCTCAAGTTTGTGAATGCCGAATCCGATGTATTGGTGGCCACCACCATAATTGAGGCTGGGTTGGATATTCCGAACGCCAATACCATCATCATCAATCACGCCCACATGTTCGGCTTAAGCGATCTGCATCAAATGCGTGGTCGTGTGGGTCGGTCTAACAAAAAGGCTTTTTGTTATTTATTAAGTCCGCCGCTTTCTACCCTAACCAGCGAAGCCCGGAAGCGCCTGAGTGCTATTGAAGAGTTTTCGGAGTTGGGCAGCGGTTTTAATGTAGCCATGCGAGATTTGGATATCCGCGGAAGCGGAAATTTATTGGGTGCTGAGCAAAGTGGCTTTATCGCCGAAATTGGTTTCGAAATGTATCACAAAATATTGGACGAAGCCATTCAAGAGCTAAAAGAAGACGAGTTTAAGGGTTTATTTGAGGAAGATGTTAAAGAAACATTTGTGGGCTTTACCCAAATTGATACTGATCTCGAGGTGCTGATCCCTAATGAATACGTAACGAGTGTGGCCGAGCGGTACAATTTGTATACTGACCTGGCTAAGCTAGAAAACGAAAAGCAATTGCGAGCTTTTGAAGATCAACTTAAAGATAGATTTGGGCCGGTGCCCGAACAGGTAAAAGAATTGTTCAACACACTTAGGTTGCAGTGGTTAGGTAAACGGATTGGTTTTGAAAAAATAGCCTTTAAGAAAAATACACTGAAGGGTTATTTCATTAGCGATAAGCAATCGCCGTATTTTGAATCGGAAGCTTTTGGTCGGGTGTTGCAATTTGTTCAGGCAAATTCAAGGGTGTGTAATTTGAAAGAGGTAAAAAATACCTTGAGAATTGCTTTTGAACACGTTCAAGATTTGGGGCAAGCGATTGCACTTCTACAACAGATGGTCGTTCCGGCAAATATCAATCAGCCAGTTGAAAAAGAATAGGCAAAATATAGGTTGATCTTACCGCTTTCCCTTCGGCTATTCCAGGCGACCATCGGGGTGATTTTCTCAGAACACGAAGCGCTTCTTCATCGCATCCCGCACCAATACCTCTAACAACTTTCAGGTTGCTCAATTCGCCGCTTGGCTCTACAATAAAACTAATAAAAACACGGCCTTGAACCCGTTTTTCAAGTGCTTGAGATGGATAATTAATCGATTGACCCAGAAAACGTGCCAGCTTTTTTTCACCTCCCGGAAAGCTAGGAGCAATATCAAGTGTGCCTGAGCTGTAGATGCTGTTCTCGTTCGGTTCCTTAATTCGGACATCTGTATTTGGTGGTTCGGGTTGGCTTACCGGGGCTTCATCGGTCACCAGTTCGGGTTCATTATTTAGAATTTGACTGCTGATTAGTCTGATTTCTAATTCTTTTAATGAGCAGATTTTCCCTTCTTTAGTTATGCGCATCTCCAGCAAAATCTGTGCGGTTTCCTGGGCGTTTTTGGACGGCTTGAAATAGCTTTGCTGAGTCCAATAGGTCGCCACAAGTGTGTCGTTTTTGTGTTCAAAACTTAGGGTTGGTACCTGCCAAATCAGTTCTAGGTTTTTCAAGTCGGCCAGGCGAGCTGCATTAACTTTCTTCAGTCCTTGATAGGTTAAGTTATGGTAATTGAAATACGTTTGGGTAAGCGGGGCGAAATAGCTGGGTGGGTCAAAATATCCTTTTCTCTGATCCACATAAAAGGCTTCGATAAATTTGGTTAAAGATGCTTTTACCTCCTGGTCATCCATTTCTTGTGATTGCTCCAGTAGCTGTTCTGTTCCGTGTTGAACAATGGTTTTGGGGGATTGCTCGGGTTTAAAATACGAGCGAATATCTTCGGCATAAATGCTGATGAGTATTAACAGCAACACAATTGCGCCCATCGCAATAGCAAAATTTAAAACCGATCGATCAGGTTTAATATCTGGCTCTGATAAATTGGGTTCTTCTTGCTCTAAATTGATAGACATTGCTCAGTAGGCGTTTAAAAAAACAATAGGTAAAAATAAACCAGGGGTGCTGCAAAAAACAGGCTATCAAAACGATCCAACAAACCGCCGTGGCCAGGCAAAAGTCCTCCGGAATCTTTGGTGTTCAGGCTTCGTTTCAACATGGATTCGGTCAGGTCTCCAAAGGTTCCTACAACCGAAGCTATTAACCCCACAATTAGCCAATTGTTTAAGTTAAGTTCTGTAAAGTACTGGCTTAAGATTCCGGCGGCAACTAGGGTAATAAATAGCCCGCCAAAGAAGCCTTCCCATGATTTTTTAGGCGAATGGCGCTCAAAAAGACGATTTTTACCAAATTTTACTCCAAATACATAGGCGCCTGTATCGTTGGCCCAAATCAGGAGCAATAACCCAAGTGGGTACTGAAAATTAAAGGTGCCGTCTAAAAAAGCAAGGCACAGGTACAAACCAAATGGGACAACAACATACACCGGACCAAGAATAGTAAGTGCTATGTTTTGAAATGGTTTTTCGGTCTTTCTATATAACTCTACGATATAGATTAGTATAACTACTGGTATGCACAAAGCCAGGAGTTTGTATTCTAAACTTCCTTGGGCAATAGAACTAAAAATCCTAAACAATAAAGTGCCCAATGCAATACCCAATGGTAGTTGGGGGGTATACTGTTCAGATCCGACCAAACGAAAATACTCGAACAAGGTGGCCATGCTTAGGAAAAGGTAAAAGGTTAGAAAAACGGTTTCTCCAAGTAAAAGTGAGGCAAGCATGGCTGTGCCAAAGAAAAACGCGGTTATGGCTCTGGTTTTCATTTTTCTGTTTCGTGTTGGGTAATTACTGCTTTGGCGGCTTCGGCGTCAGTTTCTGCTGTCCAAATCTGCACTTCGCCAAAGTGATAGGATGAGTCTTTTTTGTTGAGCAGAACGGCTTCAATTGCGTTTTCAATCAATAATTGGCGAATCAATTCGGCCTTTAAAAAATCGGAGTGTGAATACACCTTAACCCAGTTTTTATCCATGTTTATGCGTGTTTGGTAAAGCCCGGCTTTGTGAATAACGATAGAACATCCACAGTGTAGCCGAGGTAAAAAATAAACTCAACGTATAAACAGGGGGCGATTCAATGGTAGCCTGGCTTAACGTATCGATCGGTTTTCCTTGCTGTTGGTAAACAAAGGCGGCAATTACTGCGGCACCGTTATTGATGAGGTGGGCGAAAATCGGGAACCACAAGTTGTTGCTCCATAGCATTAAGTAACCAAAACAAGCACCTAGTAACATTCGGGGAAGGAAACCGTAAAACTGAAGATGGATAGCACTAAAAATGATGGCGGAGATCCAGATACCCCAATGTGGATTTTTGGTCCAACGGGTAAAAATATGCTGGAAACAGCCCCTAAACACGAGCTCTTCGCCAATAGCCGGTAACAGTGCAATCATGAATAAGTTGAGCGCAAGCTGACCATAGTTATCCATTTTTAACAGTTGTGTGGTCAAGTCGGCCAATTGATCCTCCTGTTGGCGCATCCAGGCTTCCAAACTTTCTAAAAATGCCGGTAAATGCATGCTTTGGTTAAGCACTTGTGTCCATTCGAGCAATGCCGATGAAGCAAACATGAGAATAACCGTCAAAATCAATAAAAGTGGATGAAATCTGGTGTTCAGTTTAAAATACGCAGTTGGCATTTCTCCCTGAAAGCGGGCAAAAAACCATGCGGGAACGATGAAAGTGCCTATGCTAGAAAATATTTGCAGAATTTTTAAAAAACCAATGTTGGCCGTACCCGTGGTCATATTTAAAAGTTCAGCTGTGCCGTAGATCAGAGAACCGATTAGCATACCCAATAAACTGAAAACCAGTGTTCCAGCCAATGCAAATAGGATTAAATAAAATAGTGAATACAATGGGTGGCGATTCTGGATTTGCGATTCGGGCATGGTCAATTGATAATTTGTACCTTTGTGTATCAAAACAAAAATAGCGAATTCAGTTTAGCTAATGTCGGTAAAGATTGGAAATATAGATTTAGGCGAATTCCCGCTGTTGCTGGCACCCATGGAAGACGTGAGTGATCCGCCATTCCGTTACGTGTGCAAACAAAACGGGGTAGACATGATGTATACCGAATTTATTTCCTCCGAGGGTTTAATTCGCGATGCCGCCAAAAGCCGCCAAAAGCTGGATATTTTTGAGTACGAACGCCCCATCGGAATACAAATTTTTGGCAGCCAGATAGAAACCATGCGGGAGGCTACAGAAATTGCTACCAAGGCCGATCCTGATTTAATTGACATCAACTACGGTTGTCCGGTAAAAAATGTCGCCTGCAGGGGAGCTGGGGCAAGTTTGTTGCAGGATATTGATAAGATGGTGGCTATGACCAAAGCGGTTGTGGAAAGCACCCACCTTCCCGTTACGGTGAAAACCCGCCTCGGCTGGGACGATACCACCAAAAATGTATATGAAGTGGCTGAGCGTTTGCAGGATGTGGGCATCAAAGCGCTCACCATACACGGGCGCACAAGGGCGCAAATGTATAAGGGTTTGGCCGACTGGACCTTGATCAGAGAAATTAAAAGAAACCCTAGAATTCAGATTCCAATTTTTGGGAATGGAGATGTGGATAGTGTGGAAAAAGCGGCAGATTGGAGATTGGAATACGAAGTGGACGGAATTATGATCGGCAGAGCTGCGATTGGCTACCCCTGGATCTTTAGAGAAATTAAACATTTCTTTAAAACTGGTGAAAAGCTGGCCGGTCCAACATTAGAAGAACGTATTGAGGTTTGCCGAACACACTTGCAAAAATCAATTGAATGGAAAGGTGAAAAAACCGGTATTTTTGAAATGCGAAGACATTACGCAAACTATTTCAAGGGAATACCTGATTTTAAAGAATACCGAATGAAACTGGTTTCTTTACAAAATGTTGATGCTATTGAATCGGTTTTAACGGAAATTGCTGGTAAGTTTGAAGTGGTTTCGGCCTAATTTTTGAGCTATTGCCTAAGATGGTTACACAAATTACAGACGGTGTTAAGGTTTCGGTTGAAACGGTGTTTCAACCAGAATATTCAAATCCTGCTAGCGGGCATTATATGTTCGCGTACAAGATCACGATTGAAAACCTGGGAGAATATACTGTGCAGCTCCGGAGAAGACACTGGATTATTTACGATTCTAATGGAACATCTCGTGAGGTAGAAGGTGAAGGTGTGGTTGGAGAACAGCCCATTATTGAGCCCGGAGAGTTTCATGAATATGTATCCGGCTGTAATCTAAAAACCGATATGGGAAGTATGAAGGGATCGTATGAAATGTGTAGATTGTTAGATAATCAACCCTTATTGGTGAACATTCCCGAGTTTCAGCTAATCGCTCCCCATCGACTGAATTAATAAAAAAAGCCCCGTGAAGTCGGGGCTTTTTTCTGATTTAACGCTGGATGATTAACTTCTGTGAATAAACCTCTCGGTCTCTTCTCAATGTAATTAAGTAAATACCGTTGGCATAATTAGAAACATCCAGCCCTCTTCCATCCCAAGGTTGTTTAACTAAAAGGCGCATTCCTTCCGAATTGTACAACTCTAGTGTAAAGTTTTCTGCACTTGTTCCTTTTATACTCAAATCAACCCTATCGGTAGTCGGATTTGGGTACAGGTTGAGGCTTACCGGATCTAAGGGTGCTTCTGTTGAAGTGTTGTCGGTTTGGGGTTTAGGAGCCATTAAAAATTGGCCGTTTATTAAATAATTGGGGTTATCTAGATACAGTCCAATATCCATAGCGGCTTTGAAAAGTACCGTTTCGCCAGAATAAAGTGCCGGATCATACCCATTGATTCCCTTTCCACATGGGGTAGCGTCGTAAAGGGCCCCGTTGCCACCATAGGCATAGGTGCGCATAATGGTGTAGCCCGAAAGTGTAGTAGCCCATTCTGGAACTAGAAAATTCACATGATATGTATTGCTTGCTTTATCGTATTTGGCTTTATATTTTTCGCCCAATTCAAATACACCGTTTCGATTAAAGTCAATCCAGAAATAGGCTTTGAATTTATTCAAGCACAATGCAAAGTCCTCAACATCGTCAGCAATTAATGGACACGAACCACCCATACTAGATTCATCTTGGGGTTCCTTATTTGGATTATCCTGTAAATCACCCAGGCTGAAACCGAATGGAGGTTGGGTTTGACAATTTGATAAAAACTGATTTGCGCCTTGATCAGCTGGGGCCAACTGCAATCCAGAGGGTTTGAAACTAAATGTTATAGAATAGGATTTTCCAGCTTTTAAGGTAAAGTTGCTGGCATCAAAAAAGTAGGTCCCCTGGCCCACATTGTGGTCAAACATCACACCCTCCTCACAGCCCACTAATTTGAAATTTTTAAAACTTAATCCGGTAAATTCGGGATGTGCGGAAGCAAATGCTGGAAGGGTACCGTTTTTGATTTCACAATAATCCTGAACCACAATACCATAGTCTTCCACATATCGGTCTTCTATGTTGTTAACATCAGGACACGCTGCTGCGTCTTTTTGTTTACTCAGTACTACCCTTAAGATTAGTTTTTGTCCTTTTAGATAACCAGCGGCTGGAACCGTCGTAGCTACTCCAGCAGTTCCATTGCCTATTTTCTCTGAAAGATCAAAAGAGCCATCGGCATTGGCATCAATCCACATGGTCCAATACAGGCTTTCTTGAAAATAGGGTTTTTTTATCGCGTCAACTTTTACATCGTACAAAAATCCCGGTGCGGCTTCTATGGTTAAATAGGTATAATCGCGGTAGCCGCCAATAAAGTCTTTGGGTTTGGATGTTTGGATGTTCGCCATACTAAACGAACTGATATAAAAATGCGGGTCATATCCCGCTGGTGGGGCGCAGGGTTGATTTGAACTGTAATCCAATTGGTCAATTCCGACTGCATTCCAGGCGTTTTTTACTGCATCTACTTCCGCAGCATCTTCACCAAAAATGATTTTGGCAGCCAATATGGTTTGAAGCGCAAAACTATGAAAGTCGCTAGTTGAGCCTAAAAAATTTATGGTAGTATGGTAAATGATCTTGGCCACATTTTCTATCCCAATACCCTGAACAGCAACTGTGTTAGCTGGGTTGGTTTCGAGGGCAATGTTGCCGCCCTCTGCTAACAAATAAGTCCAATGCGAAATTACTGTAGAGTTGAAATGCTCATCGTGTGTTGTATTGCTCCAAAACTTTCCCTTATAGAACGCTGGATGCTGGTTTGAGTTGGGGTCTTTTGCATTTCTAACTACCGAATATCCCATCAGGTTTTCATAATATTCTTGAAATCCGGGGCTTCCAGAACTGGTTACCCAGTTGTTGCCAAATTTTTCTTTGTAAGCTAGCGGGTTAATGTCGTTTTGGGGTACAGGATGTGTTTTTAGGAAGTAGTCGGATAAACAATACGACCAAATATCGCTCAGGGATTCATTCAAAATCCCGGGTTCGGTATAACCACCAATCAGACCCGATTCGCTAACCGTAAACGCATGTGAATATTCATGGTAAACTGTTTTTAGGCTTGGAAAAACATAAATTTCAGGGTCTTTAATCCCAGGATCGAAGGGAAAAAATAGGGTTGATTCTCGATCATAAAATGAGCCAGCTAAGGCTTTTTCCAACACATATGTCTTCATGGGTGACCAAGCCCCATCAAATCCCCACCTGCCATATTCAAGCATAAAATAATCAAATATGTTCTCGGTTCCTAGAGATACCAATTCGGCAATCTTAAATGCATTAGCTGTTTTTAAACGATAGTCTCCTTGACCCAGGTACTCATCGGTAGTATTAAATTGTTGCGGTAATCCAATAGGCGTCGTGCCGTTATAGTCTTCGATTTTTTCGACGTCTATTCTGGCGTTGCCATTTTTTAAGTAATAGTTTTGATTTTGCTGATCTTTTACAGCTGATACTAAGAAATCACGTTGATCAACCCTTACCCACGCTGACGTGGAATTCAAGTTTTCATTGGCTTGAAAATCAGTTGATTTTAACGCAGGTGGGGTGCTTAGCTTATTTTCTTGATGCATCAGGTTGATCTTTTTAATAATTTTTCCTTTTTCTGCATCAACATATACGAATTCTCTACTTAAGGGTTCCACGGCAAAAACTTCAGCCTTATATGCCAAGCGGCCTTCGGGTAAAATAAGTAGTTCGGGTTTGGGGAAATACGTTGCCTTCTGGTCGTTTTTTCGCTCTTTTAGTGCGGATTCTAAATTGGGATCTTGCCAAGCGTATTTGCGGGCCCCGTTGTTGCTTAAGATTTTGGCCAGGGCCCCCTCGGGCGATAGTTGGGCTTTGGTGTTAATGTCTGTTATGAGGTTGTCGAAATCCTGCATAACATAGCGGGGTTTTCCGTTTTGATGTACCAACCTGAGTTCGCTGCCCTCTACCCGAATTCCTTTGTAATACAGGTTATACACATCGGTTACCAGACCTAAAGATTTGTCTTGCTTAGATTTTACTTTTTTAAATTCCTGATTGTTGCCGGGGTGAAGTAATTGATTAATTGTGTTTCCCGGCGATCGATCATCCGGTTTAATCACCTGAATTCGTTGTGTTTTTATTGGTTTTTGGGGTTCTCTTTGAGGGGTTTTTACCTCCTGACCCTTGGCCACCAATAGCCAGGTCAATGCCATTAAGCATGTACATGTTTTTTTCATAATTGCGTTAATTTTAAACCTGTTGTTAATTAATAGTTAAATATAGGTTTATATATAACAGCAATTATTGGCATTTATTGTTCTTTAATTAACCTTTGATTAATTTTAGTGTTGGGGGGATTTATTCTAAAAACAAAAAAGCCCGTAAACGTTCTGTCTACGGGCTTGAATAAAAATGGAATGCCAACTAGTCTCTTCTATTTAGAAGCATGCTGGCGTAGTAAACGAGTGTGGCTAATGAACCCAGCGCTGCAACTACATAAGTCATGGCAGCCCACCAAAGCGCATCTTTTGCCTGGTCGTGTTCCTCTGCATTTCCAGCCATAACTCCACCCTGAGTGTTTAACCAGGCTAGAGCACGGTTACTAGCATCGAATTCTACCGGTAGGGTAATAAAGCTAAAGAAAGTAACGATGGCTAAAGCAGCAACACCAACTGCCAATACGATATAATTTCCGGAAAAAGCCATCAATAAAACACCGATCATAAGTGTCCATTGAACTAAGGTTGAAGCTACACTTACCACCGGAACCATCGATGAGCGGAATTGCAACCAAGAATAGGCTTTAGCGTGTTGAACGGCGTGACCACATTCGTGAGCGGCTACTGCTGCAGCGGCCACACTTTTGCCGTGGTATACTTCTGGACTCAGGTTTACGGTTTTGTTTGCCGGATTGTAATGATCGGTTAATTGACCTTCTACCGAAATAATTTGTACATCTGCTAATCCGTGATCGGCCAACATTTTTTCGGCAATATCTTTGCCACTCAAGCCCGAGCTCAGCCCAACCTCTGAATATTGTTTGAATTTACTTTTAAAGCGCCATTGTACTACAAAACTGATAATACCAACAGCTATTAATAAGAATAATCCCATGTTTTTGCGTTTGATTAATGGTTAAATATAGAAAGGTTTATTCAAAAAGTATTCCGCAATTGAAACGGAAACTAATTTTTACCTTTAAGAGATGGAAAAGTCATTTTCATTTTGGGAACAAGAGCGCTTTTTAGCCCGCTTTGATGTATTGGTTATTGGTGGTGGGTTGGTAGGTTTAATGGCGGCCTATCAAACCAAAAAGCAAAATAGTGCCTTGCGGGTTGGCGTGGTAGAAGCGGGTTTTTTACCTACTGGTGCAAGCACTAAAAATGCGGGTTTTGCTTGTTTTGGTAGTATTTCGGAATTGACAGATGAGCTTGAAGAAGGAAGCTCAGAAGCTGAATTGCTCGCTGTGGTGGAGCTCCGCTGGAAGGGTTTGCAGCTTTTGCGCTCTATTTTGGGAGATGAAATTATTGATTATGAACCCCTGGGTGGTTTCGAGGTGTTTAAAAAAGCCCAGTCTGATTTAGCTCAGAAAAGTTTGGATCAAATCGGTCATTTTAACAGTCTTTTGTCTGACATTACCGGTAGTAGTGATATTTACCGACCCGCTTCAGAAAAAATTAAAGACTGGGGACTGGGCAATACCGATGTGGTTATTGAAAATAGGCTGGAGGGGCAGATTGACACCGGAAAAATGATGTTGGCGCTCATTAGGCGGGTGCAGGAGGCTGGTGTATTGGTGTTTACCAATTGCCGGGTGGAACAAATTGAGGGTGGATCTGCGGCACAAACTGTTTATACCAATCAGGCTAAATTTAGCAGCCGGAAAATTATTGTGGCTACCAATGCCTTTAGTGGTTCATTGTTTCCTGAGCTAAACATTATACCGGGTCGGGGTCAGGTGTTGGTTACTGAGCCTATTCCGAATTTAAAAATACGCGGCGCCTTTCATTACGACAGGGGTTATTATTATTTCCGAAATGTTGGTGATCGGATATTGTTGGGCGGGGGTAGAAATTTAGATTTTAATGAAGAACAAACAACCGAGTTTGGGGTGACCGATTTGGTGCAAAACGAATTGGAAAAATTGTTGACCGAAGTTATTTTACCGGGTCAGAAACCAAAAATAGACTATCGCTGGAGTGGAATTATGGCTTTTGGCGATGAATTAAAACCGATTATAACTGAAGTAATTCCGGGTGTTTATACGGCGGTTAGGTGTAATGGAATGGGGGTGGCCATGGGTAGCCAAATGGGTAAGTTGGTGGCAGAGCTTGTTGTAGAAAGTGTTTAGGTAACGAAGCATCGCCATAGCTTATATTTGTATTTTAGTTTAATAATATTGTATTCATGGAATTAGCTGTTTTAGCACTTGCTGTATTGGTTCTGGGTTTTGCTGTTTTTTTAATTATTAAAAAACCACAAAGCGCTGAAGGGGTTTCTCTCGACGAATTGAATCGGCTAAAAGCCGAAAACCAAAAATTAATTGTGGAGCAGGCAAAGGCTTCGCAGTTGGCTGAAGGTTTAAGCCAAGAAAGGGAGCGATTGGAGCTGCGTTTAACCGAAATCAATGCCGAACTCGGCCTAGAAAAGTCTCGAATTGCAAAGGCGGAAGAGGCGTTTAAAGCTCAACGGGAGCGCTTGAACGAACAGCAAGAATACATTGATAAGCTGCAACAACAGTTTAAAACCGAATTTGAAAACATCGCCAATAAATTACTCGAAGAAAAATCGAATAAGTTTACTGAGCAAAACCGAAATCAGCTAGACACCATATTGTCTCCATTTAAAGAAAAATTGAAGGATTTTGAAGAAAAGGTAGATAAGGTTTACAAGGCTGAATCTGATGAACGAAATACCTTAAAGGGGGTTATTGGACAACTGATGGAGCTCAACAAGGTGATGAGCACCGATACCCAAAATTTAACCAAGGCGCTCAAGGGTGATCAGAAAAAGCAGGGTAACTGGGGGGAGGTTATATTGGAACGGGTGTTAGAACGATCTGGCTTGGTGAAAGACCGAGAGTTTCGGGTTCAGGCTAGTTTAACCGGCCCAGATGGGAACCGGTTGCAGCCCGACGTTATTGTTGACTTGCCGGACAATAAACACCTGGTAGTAGATTCGAAAGTTTCGCTGGTGGCTTACGAAAGACTGGTTAACTGTGAAAGCGATGAGGAGCGCTCGGTGTTTGCTAAAGCTCACGTTGAGTCGATTAAAAACCACGTGAAAGATTTGAGCAGTAAGAATTACCACGATTTATACCAAATTAACTCCCCGGATTTTGTGCTGCTGTTTGTGCCTATTGAGTCTTCATTTAGTATTGCTGTTCAGTCTGAGCAAGATCTGTTTGATTTTGCCTGGGAGCGACGAGTAGTAATTGTTAGTCCATCTACCTTATTGGCCACCCTAAGTACAGTTGCTAGTATTTGGAAGCAGGAGCGACAAAACAAAAACGTGCTGGAGATTGCCCGGTTAAGCGGGGCGATGTACGACAAGTTTGAAGGATTCATTAAGGATCTGGACGGGATTGGTAAAACCTTGCAACAAAGTCAGAATTCGTTCGAAAGTGCGATGAAGAAACTCACAAGTGGTAACGGTAGTCTTACCACCACGGCCGAAAAAATCAAAAAGCTAGGCGCAAAAGCCAGTAAGCAAATCGATCAAAAGTTTTTAGACGAAGAAGAATCTGCAGATTAAGCTTTAAAGGCGTTCCAGCCTTGGGCCTTAATTTCGTGCATGTTTCCAGATTTTGAAATTAGTTGGCAACCGGAAGCCAAATCGGTAATGTGTCCAATTACACTAATATCTGGACTGTTTTTAATCTTGTCGTAATCGGCTTGTTTAATGGTAAACAACAATTCGTAATCTTCACCTCCGTTTAAAGCACAGGTTGTTGGGTCAATACCAAACTCTCTGGCGGTATCGTAGGTCATTGGGTCAATAGGGATTTTTTCTTCGTAAATATGACAGCCTTTTTGAGATGCTTTACAGATGTGTTTAATTTCAGATGCCAAACCATCCGAAATATCAATCATGGCTGTTGGTTTTACTTTGATTGATCTTAGGTATTCGATTATATCTTTGCGGGCCTCGGGTTTCAGTTGTCGTTCTACAATGTAGTCTTTGCCCTCTAAATCGGGCTGAATATTTGGATTCTCCAGGAAAATTTGTTTTTCTCTTTCCAGTAATTGTAAACCAATGTAAGCCGCACCTAAATCGCCCGAAACACAGATTAAATCGCCTTCTTGTGCACCATCGCGGTAGCAAATGGCTTTTTCATCGGCAGATCCGATGCTGGTTACACTTATAATTAGGCCTTGTTTAGAAGATGAGGTATCGCCGCCCACTAAATCAACCCCGTATTTTTTACAAGCTATTTGGATGCCTTCGTATAATTCTTCTATCGCCTCAAGCGGAAATCGGCTCGATAAACCAATAGAAACGGTAACCTGACTTGCTATACCATTCATGGCGTAAATATCGCTTAGGTTGACTTGTATGGCTTTATAACCTAAATGTTTGAAGGGTATATAAGCCAAATCGAAATGGATACCTTCTAGTAACATATCGGTAGAAACCAGGGTTTTTTGCTTTCCGAAATCTAAAACAGCAGCATCATCGCCAATTCCCTTAGTAGAACTGCTTTGTTCTAACTTAAAATGTTGGGTGAGATGGTTAATTAAACCAAACTCTCCTAATTTTTCAATTTCTGTACGCTCTTTATTTTCAAACATTATCTAAATTATTTTGCTTGTTGTTCTATAAAAGATTGTCTATCCCAATACCCTCGCTGACTTTTAATTTTTCCGTTTTCAATCCAAAAGAAACCGCAACCTCTCAAGCCTTTTGGATCTTTCCATTCTAATATACCTACGTTTCCATCTTCAAAAATATTCTCTACCAAACATACCATCTCATAGGTCTTAAAGTCTTCTTTAAAAAATTGTTTAATGTTTTCTCTTCCCCGAATTATACCAATAGGGGTTTGATGATTACTAGCATCTTCATGGTATAAGGACGCTAATCCATTGTAATCTTGTTTATTAAAAAATACAACAAATTGATGTAGAATATCTTTTGGTCTCATTGCTCTTTTATAAACCAATTTGGGCAGATATTTCCAGCATCCGCTCAATGGGTTTTTGTGCTTGTTGAATTACTGTTTCGGGTAATGTAATTTCCGGAAGTTCGTTTTTTAAACAGAGGTATAATTTTTCCAAAGTATTGCGTTTCATGTGCGGACAATCGTTGCAAGCACAGGTGGTATTTGGTGGGGCCGGAATAAACGTTTTATCTGGATTCGATTTTTCCATTTGGTGGATAATCCCACTTTCTGTTGCCACAATAAATTCCTTAGCGGGATTTTCAATTGTGTACTTCAGTAATCCTGTAGTTGATCCAATATAATCAGCCATACTTAAAATCGCTTCTTCACATTCCGGATGAGCAATGAATTTAGCGTTAGGATGCTGGCTTTTGAGTTTTAAAATGCGTTGTTGCGAAAAAATCTCATGAACCATACAAGCGCCATTCCATAATACCAATTCTCTACCTGTTTTTTGAGCTACATATCTGCCTAAATTTCGATCAGGACCAAAAATAATAGGCTGATCTTTAGGTAAACTATTTACAATTTGAACAGCATTAGATGACGTACATACAATATCGCTCATCGCCTTTAGTTCAGCTGTACAGTTTACATAGGTAATCACAACATGATTCGGATAACGTTCTTTAAACTTGGCAAATAAATGCGGCGGACAACTATCTGATAAAGAACATCCTGCTTTTAAATCGGGTAATAAAACCTTCTTTTTAGGTGATAAAATCTTAGCTGTCTCGGCCATAAAATGAACACCTGCAAATACAATTACCTCTGCATTTGTTTTAGCAGCTTGCTGTGATAAGCCTAAACTATCTCCAATATAATCGGCAATATCTTGAATATCTGGCTCCTGATAATAATGTGCTAAAATAACTGCATTCTTTTCTTTCTTTAACCGGTCTATCTCTGCAAATAAATCTAAAGTAGGATCAATAGCCTCTTCTATAAAACCCTTCACATTCAACTCTTCTAAGGTATTCATTTCTACACCGATTAATAATTACTATTTATTTTATATAAAAGATTCTTATGGTTTATTAAGCTGTTGGTATTGTGAAAAAGTCACACGCTTTTTTATTGTGTTTTAACTTATTCTTTTTTTATCCACAGATTTATTCCTCTATTTAAAAACTAACTTATTGATTATCAGTTTTTATAATTAGAAGTAAAATTTTAATTCACAGAGTAGTGTTTATTTTTTATCAGTCTATAAAAAGTGGATAACACCCAAAACTTAGCTGATAAATTTTTCAAAACTCGATGTTTTAACTCCCTTTTTACACCCAATTTTCCTTTATGAGTTTTTACTAACTTTTCTTCTACACAAAATTAACATCTTTATTGGCGTTATTAACAGGGATGTCAACGTAATATTATCATGAAGACCGATTTTTTAATCATTGGATCAGGTATTGCCGGTTTAAGTTTAGCTTTAAAACTAGCTCAACATGGAAAAGTGTTGATCATCACTAAATCTAATGAAGATGAATCGAACACAAAATATGCTCAAGGTGGTGTAGCTGTAGTGGTGGATAAAACCGATTCGTTTGAAAAACACATTCAAGATACCCTAATTGCTGGTGATGGTTTATGCGACCGGTATATTGTTGAACTTGTTATTAAAGAAGGCCCCGAACGCATACAGGAAATTATTGATTACGGTACTCATTTTGATAAAACAAGTCAAGGTGCTTATGATTTAGCTAAAGAGGGTGGACATTCTGAACATCGGGTATTACATTATAAAGACGTAACGGGTTTAGAAATTGAGAGAAGCCTTTTAGCGCAGATTCATCAACATCCCAGTATTGAAATATTAACCCATTATTTCGCTGTTGAACTAATTACGCAACACCACCAAGGTAAGTTAGTGGATAAAAGTACCGATACTATACATTGTTTTGGTAGTTATGCGCTTAACACAAAATCTCATCAGGTAGAGAAAATTCTAGCTAAAGTAACCGTTTTAGCAACGGGAGGTGCCGGTCATATTTATGCCAATACTACTAACCCAACCATTGCTACCGGCGACGGTATTGCCATGTTATACCGAGCAAAAGGCAAGGTGCGAAATATGGAATTCATCCAATTTCATCCAACAGCCCTATACCATCCCGGAGAATATCCGTCATTTTTAATTTCTGAAGCAGTTCGAGGTTTTGGTGGTATTTTAAAAGATAAAAACGGACGTGAGTTTATGCAAGATTATGATGAGCGAAAATCATTAGCTCCACGTGATATTGTAGCTCGGGCAATTGATTCTGAAATGAAGAAATCGGGCGATGATTTTGTTTATTTAGACATTCGAAATCGCTCTAAACAGGATATTTTAACCCATTTCCCGAATATTTATGCCAAATGTTTAAGCATTGGTATTGATATGACCAAGGAGATGATACCGGTTACACCTGCTGCGCATTACATGTGTGGTGGCATTTTGGTTGATGAGCACGGACAATCATCAATTCACCGATTATATGCTTGTGGAGAGTGTGCATCTACCGGTTTACATGGAGCTAACCGATTAGCATCCAACTCTTTACTGGAAGCTACTGTATTTGCGCACCGCATTTATTTGGATGCTATCGCTAAATATGATCACTACGATTTTCCGGAAGACATTCCAGATTGGGACGACAGTAATACACAACTTTCTAACGAAGATATTTTGGTTACCCATAACCTTCGCGAAACCCAAAAAATCATGAGCGATTATGTAGGTATTGTTCGTTCGGATTTTAGATTAGAACGGGCTTTGCGCCGATTACACCTGATTCACGAAGAAACAGAAGATTTCTATAAAAAAACAAAGCTCTCTGTTCAGCTTTGCGAACTTAGAAATGTGATCCAAACCGCGTATATTGTCATTAAATCAGCTATGCTACGTAAAGAAAGCCGGGGTTTACACTATACTACCGATTATTTACAACATAGCGACAACCCAACAGATACTGTTTTTTAATAGAATTAAACATGCCACTCGTATTACCCGTTAAAGGAATTTCCCCCGAATGGGGAACAGATTGTTTCATTGCCGAAAACGCCACGCTGGTAGGCGATGTACAGCTAGGAAATCAGTGTTCTGTATGGTTTAATGCAGTTATTCGTGGCGACGTAAACCACATTCGCATTGGAAATTGTACCAACATACAGGATGGCGCTGTTATCCACTGTACCTATCAAACCGCAGCCACTTCAATCGGAAATTATGTGTCTATTGGTCACCAGGCCATGGTACATGGCTGTACCTTAAAAGACCGAGTTTTGGTGGGCATGGGAGCCATCATCATGGATCATGCGGTGGTGGAAGAATATTGTATTATTGCTGCTGGTGCCATTGTTTTAGAAAACACGGTTTGCGAATCGGGATACATTTATGCCGGAGCTCCCGCAAAAAAAATTAAAGCTATTTCTGATAAGCAAAGGGAGCTTTTAGATCAACTACCCGACAGGTATGTGATGTATAGCACTTGGTTTACAGATCCTTTGGCACAGTAATCTTTTCTTCCAGATCCCAGTTTGCTCTTAGGGTAATTGTTTTTTCGTAATTCCAGATTTTTTCTGGTTGGGTATTATTTTCCAGGTTGCCAGTATCCCATTTTCCATTTTTGTTTTCATCTAAAACAAAACGAAGCATGTATTTTCCGGTTGGATATGTAGTATAAACCAGCTTTTTATTCGTGTTTATTACATCTTCTTTCACGATGTTTTTCTGCTCACCAATAAGCTGTACTACATATTGCTTACTGGTATCAGCCAGGTCAATAGTTAAAGCCAGATTACCGTAACTCTCCAGTTTATCGAGCTCAAACGTTCTGGAATAGGCCTTGGTTTTTAAACCCGAAATTGCGGTAAAAGCACCTTCTGCAAACTTAAGTTCATAAGTCCGCTCATTCTTAAACGGATAACTTAACTGAAATTCCTTGTTCGTTTTTCCCGCTTTAGTAAAAGTCCAACCATTAACCGCTTGCGAATCTGCCATTAGAACAATTTTACTCGTATCT
>JACCDL010921578.1_pt1 | contig 20553 bp, 22 predicted proteins | sample 7441931 | NCBI WGS metagenome assembly JACCDL01 (sample SAMN15323437, study PRJNA562643) | freshwater metagenome | isolation source: river surface water | place: USA:Blue River Watershed | collected 2017-08-16 | reverse complement strand
GTAAATTTAGAATTAACGTTTGATTTCGAATGCCGGCTGTTTGGCGACTTAGGATAGCGGTAGGAACATATTGCAAGCTCACAGAGCGCATTAACTCGCCAAAACCAGGCATCATCTTTTGACAAACAGCTTCTGTTGCCTCAGGAGTAACATCGCGTAAGGCGGGGCCTGTTCCTCCCGTTGTCACCAGCAGGCAAACTTCCTGGGACATCTCAATCATTTTAGACTCTAATTGGTCCTGTTCGTCAGGTACGACGGCGTACACCACCTCGAAATCGGATTCCAGGTATTCTCTTAATAACTCAACCACAGCCTTGCCTGGAATATCTTCATAGATACCTGCACTAGCTCGATCTGATACGTTAATTACGCCTATTTTGATCATTCTTTTTGGGTAGTTTAAGCTTCTTCTCCATCGGGATTGGTTCGTTTAATAAATCGCGAATAACGATGGATGCAACAACGCCTCCAAAGGCAGCTGGTAAATAAGAAATAGTTCCGTAGGCAGACTTCTTGAAGTTGCTGCCGTCTGTCAAGATGAGTGACTCGTCTTTGACTTTTTCTAAAGAGAATACGGTTTTTATCCCTTTTCCTACACCCATCTTGCGAATGCGTTTGCGCACCAAAGAGGCTAAATAACATTCACGTGTATCAAATAAATCAGCCGTTCTGATTTTAGTTGGATCCATTTTCCCGCCAGCGCCCATCGAACTGGCAATCTTAAATCCTAAATCGTAGGCTGTTTTAAGTAAGGTGACTTTAGGCGTAACAGAGTCGATGCAGTCCATCACGTAATCGAATTTAGTCTTCTCAAGTAAATTCTTAGCCTCTTCCGGGCTTAAAAATTGTTCGATAGCTGTTAACTCGAGTGCGGGATTGATGGATTTAAGGCGGTCAGCCATGATTTGGGCTTTGGAAACCCCATGGTTCGTCGCTAAAGCAGGCAGTTGTCTGTTTCGATTCGTTGGATCCACAACGTCTCCATCGACAATCGTCATTCGGCCCACGCCAGAACGCGCGATGAATTCTGCGGCAAAGGATCCTACGCCCCCTAACCCGACAACTAACACGTGTGATTTTTGTAATTTATCGATCCCTTCCGGTCCGATCAAGAGTTCAGAGCGGCTTAGCCAGCTTAGATCATTGTTTGGCATAATTAGGATATTTCTTCCTTGATTTGATAATTCGTCGTTTTATCCGAGTTTGTGATTAATAACTCCCCGATAAATCCGGCTAAAAAGAGTTGTACACCCAAAATAATCGCCACAAGCGCTAAAAAGAATAGCGGGTTATCTGTGACGTTTCGGTACTTTAAATTATAAGCGATGTTGTAGAGCTTTTCACCTATTAACCAGGTTGTCAATACAGAACCTGTGATAAATGACAAGATGCCTAAACTGCCAAACAAGTGCATCGGGCGTTTGCCAAAAATCTGCACAAATGAAATCGATAAAAGGTCTAAAAAGCCATATAGGAAACGTTCTAAACCAAATTTAGTGACGCCATACTTGCGTGCTTGGTGTTGAACAACCTTCTCCCCAATCTTTGTGAAACCATTCCATTTCGCTTGAACCGGAATGTAGCGGTGCATTTCGCCATATAGACGCAATGTTTTCACCACCTCCATTTTATAGGCTTTTAAGCCGCAATTAAAGTCATGCAATTGTACGCCAGACAATTTGCGGGTGGCTGCATTGTATAGTTTCGTCGGAATAGTCTTCGAAATAGGATCAAATCGCTTCTGCTTCCAGCCTGAAATCAAATCGTAATTTTCCTCTGTAATTAGTCGATATAATTCAGGAATCTCATCTGGAGAGTCCTGTAAATCTGCGTCCATGGTGATGATCACCTGTCCGGCGGCTTTGCTGAACCCTTCGTGAAGGGCAGCTGATTTACCATAATTACGGGCAAAGGAAATCGCTTTAAGCGTGCTATATTGTGCTGATAATTGCTTTAAAACTTCCCAAGAGTTGTCGTTGCTGCCATCGTTCACGAAAATCATCTCGTAAGAAAACGTATTTTCTTGCATCACTCGATCGATCCAAGAACATAGTTCTGGAAGCGATTCGGCTTCGTTATAAAGAGGTACTACGATGGATAGCTGTAACATACGAGCAAAAATACAAAATTATTACGAAGGAAAGATGATATAATAGGGTCTTAATAATTCGGTGAATTCCGGACTGTATTGGCCTTGGTCATTTTTGATGTAAATGCGACTTTTCAGAGGTGTGATTTCCCCACGTGAACCGCTCGCCATGACGCGTAATACGGGGCTATTTGGAGTGGAATGTATATATATCCATTCGTTTATATATAATCCTTTATCCTGGAGGGATTGTTCGAATAAGGCCAAAACCTCAGCTGGGTACAATACCGCAAATTCTCCCTCCTTTGTTAGTAATCGATCAATCGATACAGCTAATTCAGCAGGACTCAAATAATCCGCGTGAATCGCCATGTGTTTAGCCTCATCCGCAGCTGCAAGGTGATTCGTAAAAAAAGGAGGATTAGAGCAGATGAAATCGAATTTTTCCTCTGGGTTAAATGTTAAAACGTTCGTTTCGATGGCAAATAAACGATTTTGGAATGGGCTGTTTTTGAAATTTTCAGACGCAACATTTGCCACTCCTGGATGTATTTCGAGTGCTTTAACCGTACAAGAGGGATTTGCTTGTGCTAGCATGGAGGCAATTAATCCAGAACCAGTACCAATATCAAGGCAATTACCTCTCGCCTTCAGAGAAGCCCATGCACCAAAAAGGCAAGCTTCCGTACTGATTTTCAATCCCGGATTTCCGTGATGCAGAGAAAATTGTTTGAACTTAAATAGAGATCTATTTTCGGCCATAGTCCGCCGGATTTTCGCCCCAGTCCTCGGTTTCCCACTTCAGGACTTTAGTAGAATAATGATTGCTCTTTAACCAAGCGATGGCATTATCCACCATTTTGAATAATTCTTCAGTCCTTGCATTGCGCTCCAAGTTGGTTTTAATGGCTCTATTTCGAACCCATGCAATGGCAGTTCGTGAATCTGAATACAAAGGGTAGGGGCAATCTAATTTTTTCAAATAGGCAAGGCCATGCACGATGGCTAAAAATTCGCCTAAATTGACAGTTCCTTCCGGAAAAGGTCCACGTGCAAATAATACTTCTTTTGTTTCCGTATTGACTCCTTGGTATTCTAACACGCCTGGATTTCCAGCACAGGCGGCATCCACCGAAATACTGGGAACAATGATTTTAGCTGCTTGTAAACGAGGTGATTTAGGCTTGGAAGCAGGGGTTACGCTGGCCCAGTAATTCTTTTTAGCCGCATTCTCTGCTTCGGATTTGGACTCAAAAGACTTGTATTGAGCCCCCGCAAAGCCTTTGATGTGCTTCTCGGTCTCCGCCCAGGAATCAAAGATTCCGGTCTGATGACCTGCCCAAATCACATAATATTTTTGTTTTTTGGCCATCTACATCAAACGGGATTTAAAGATCTTAATTGCGATTGCAATCAAGATAACTCCAAAAATCTTACGCAAAATTTGCGTACCAGCATTCCCTAATTTCTTCTCGATCCAAACGCTTGAGCGCAAAACGAAATAAATGAAAAAAAGGTTGATGAATATGCTGATGATGATATTTTCCTCTTCGAACTGCGATTTTAGGGAGATCAAGGTGGTCATCGTTCCGGCTCCAGCGATAATGGGAAAGGCGAGCGGAACAATAGAATGCGTATTGGTTTCGATTTCTTCACTCTTAAAGATGTTACGACCTAGGGTCATTTCCATACCAATCAGAAAAATAATTAAGGCTCCGGCCATAGCAAAGGATGTCGTATCAACCCCTAATAAATGTAGAATGAATTTCCCTGCATAAAAGAACCCTATCATGATAATACCAGAGGCTAAGGTCGCTTGTCCCGGGTGGATATCTCCATTTTTCTTGCGCAATTCGATGATGATGGGAATGGATCCAAGTATATCGATGACGGAAAAAAGAATCAATGAAGCCGAAAGAATTTCTTTTGAGTTAAAGTTCATTTTTGATGGTTTGGATGAGTGTTTCAATATCTTCAACGGTGTGACTTGGGAAGTTAGCGATGCGAAAACTGGATTCCTTCCAAGTACCATACCCTTTTCCTAGCTCAATGCCTTTTTCGAGACAAATTTTATGCAATTGTCTAATTTTCTCAGGATTACCGGTCAAGGCTAAAACGGTAGGTAAGCGTAGCTCAGGTTTTTCAATCAGATAGCTAAAATCAGTTTGATTATCCCAAAAACCCGTCCAGCGTTTCATCTTTTCTACTGTCATTCGATGCGTCTCAGCTATCCCCGGAAGATGCTGTGTCAATCGGTAAACAAGGTAAATGCCTAACACATTAGGAGTCATTTGCGTTTGAAACAAGCGTCTGTTTTCTTCCAAAAACAAAACGTCATTATAATGTGTCAATCGGTTTAATTCTTTTGCTCTTTCTAAAGCTTTTGGCGAACAAATCAGTATTCCCATTCCTGCCGGAATTCCCATGCATTTTTGCACGGAAGCTAACCAGACATCCGCCTCATTCCAGGGAAGTTCAATGCCGCCCATGGAGGAAGTGGCATCCACGGCAATCAGCGCATCATCCGCTAATTGAAAATCAGCTCGCCGTATTTGTTGCCCTGTTCCGTTTGAAGTCTCACTTTGTACCAAACAAAGCGTATCTCCATTTATAGGACCTAGCTGCTGTGCAATTTCAGCAAGGCTTTGGTCTAGTCTAAATTCAATTGATTCAGCGAGTGCTCCGGCATAATGCGCCCATTTCTTGCCAAAAGCTCCGTTAAACAAGTGCGTAGACTTATTTCTGACCAATGATTGAATAATTATCTCCCAGGCTTCCGTGGCGGATGAAACGAAATAGATGGTATAGTCTTCTGGAATACCCCATTTCTGATGGAGCACGTCAAAGGTAGCTTCGAGTAGCTTTTCGAATCGCTGGCTACGGTGATTGATGCTGACAATACCCTGCTCAAAAGCCTCTTGAATGTATCCAAGGGCCTCTGGATGAACCTTAGAGGGGCCAGGGTAGAAGGATAACATCGGTTAAATGAAAGAATAAAGGCCTAATTCATAACCTCTAAGTCCGAAACCCACAATGATTCCCTTTGCTTTAGGGCTTAAATAACTGTGGTGACGGAAATCCTCCCTTGCGTGCACATTTGAAATGTGAATCTCAATGACGGGTGTTTTGATAGCGGCTACTGCATCACCTAAGGCTACTGAAGTATGAGTATATCCACCTGCATTGAATAAGATACCGTCGTAGCTGAATCCCACTTCATGTAATTTATTAATTAAAGCACCCTCTTCATTAGATTGGAAGTAGGAGATATCCAATTGCTTCCCAAACTTATCTTGTAAGATTTCCAAAAACTGCTCGAACGTCTGTGCTCCATATATTTCTGGTTCACGTGTACCTAATAAATTCAAATTAGGGCCATTCAGGATTAATATTTTCTTTCTTACCATATTTTAAAAAGCAACATTCGGTGTAAAAATACGTAATTACTTTAAATTTACGGGATTCATTGCATAAAATGTATATGTGGGAGGCAGAAATCCAGTCTTTTGGTGATTACTTGAAAATAGAGCGTGGGCTGTCCAAGCATTCCCACGAAGCTTATTTGCGCGATATCCAAAAGCTGGCAACCTATCTAGCCGTTTCTCCTATTGCGATTAACGAAGTAGACGAATCCCATATTTTGGCCTTCTTAAAAGACCTGCACGCCTTAGGCATCGAAGCAAGCACTCAATCGCGTACCCTTTCCGGGATTCGTGCCTTTTTTCAATTTCTTGTATTTGACGGTACTTTAAAAACGGACCCCACTGTTCATGTAAAAAATCCCCAAATGGGCCGAAAATTACCAGACACCCTCTCTTTTGACGAGATCACAGCCATCCTTGATCAGGCTGATCTTTCTACTCCAGAGGGAGTACGAAATCGCGCGATGCTCGAATTTTTATATGGTGCTGGTTTACGGGTTTCAGAATTAATAGGTTTAAAAAGAGAGGATATTTATGAAGATCAAGGCTTCATCAAAGTGCGCGGAAAGGGCGATAAAGAACGCCTAGTCCCAGCAGGCCGTGATGCATTTAAGTATTTGAATCTGTATCTATTATCAGTTAGACCGTCCGTGCCTGTCAAAAAAGACGCCACTCACTTCGTTTTTCTCAATCGACGTGGTTCCGGCTTAAGTCGGGTAATGGTTTTCTTAATTTGCAAAGATCTCGCCGCGAAAGCCGGCATTACGAAAGTAATTAGTCCCCACACTTTTCGACATTCATTTGCCACACATTTAATCGAAGGTGGTGCAGATTTGCGTGCCGTTCAAGAGATGTTAGGCCACGAATCCATCTTAACGACAGAGATTTATACGCACTTAGATCGGGCTTATTTGACGCAGATGGTGCAGGATTTTCATCCTTTTTCATCTTTAAAGCATAAAGAATAAAGCACAAAGTATAAAGATAAAGTCCGAAGGAAATGAGTCCGGTGAGAGCACCTCATGAATTCATCGCCGAAGGCGATACCAACTCTATGCTTTATTCTTTGTGCTTTATACTTTATTACTCTCTAATCTCCGACCCTTCCTCCGGAAAAGGAATAAACACAAAATTCGTAAACTGTCCATCCACCACAAATAGACAAGCGAATTCTTCGATGTCTTTATAGTTTTGGACAAATAATTCTATGTTTTCTTCTGCAATTAGTTTGCGTTGTACGAATTCTTCCATCATGGAGGCGTGGTAATTCCACTTGTTTTCGTGCAATTCGCCTACGCCAATGAGTTTTTGGCCGATGTCGATGGGACGTTGAGAAGTGACAAAGATGGGGAAATCAGAGAAGCCACGCTTTTTGATTTGGTAGGCCGCTTCTTTCAAGGCATCCGCTACTTTGATGAAATCAGAGGAGATGAGGCCTAAATATTTCCCGTTTAAATCCGGGGAATTTGGTGCATTGGAAAGGGCTGTGTAATCTTCGATCATGATTTAACTCTTACTTAGTAATAATAATTGAATGTCTTTAACCGGTTTGTTAAATAGCTTACCGGTGCTAGGTTGCGTAACGAAGCCTTTGTAACAGAATACGCCCTTCATAAAGGATTTTCCTTGCCAAAGCATTTCCTCCACACCTCCCGTTTTTCCTGCCTTTAAGATGAAGGAGGTCATCAAGTTGCTCATGGCTAAACTTGCGGTGTGTGCCACCAGAGATGGTATATTAGGTACACAGAAATGAGTTACGCCATATTTTTCGAATGTTGGCTGCTGAATCGTGCGAGCCTCAGATGTCTCAAAGCAGCCGCCTTGGTCAATACACACATCCAAAATCAGCGTACCAGGATTAAGTTTGCTAACCATTTCTTCGGTCACGATACAAGGGGTAATTCCGCTGTCTGAACGCAAGGCCCCTACAATGATTTGCGCATCCTGTAAAGCTTTTGCTAAGTTTTCGGAATCAATGACCTGAGTGACGATGGGGAAACCAAGCGCCGCTTTTAGGCGTTGTAATTTGTAAATGTCTTTATCGAAAACTTGGAATTGAATGCCTGCGCTCGCTGCCGCTCGCGCCACTTGCTCCACTACCTGTCCAGATCCTAATAGCACTAGGTTGCAGGGAGGAACGCCTGTGACGTGCCCTAACAGCAAACCTTTTTTCTTTTGAATCAAATTAGTCGCAATGGGTAAAATTAGTTGGCCGGCAATTTCGGCCATTATTTTAATAAATGGGAAGCCCCCGCCATTGTCTTCGACGAATTCGAGGCCGATAGCCATCAACTTTTTGGCATTAATTGCATCGATTAACTCGGAAGATAAATGCTGGTAAGATGCGCTTGAAATAAAGGCTTGGCCTTCCTTCATGCGGGCGATTTCGGCAAGGGTAGGAGGGTTGATTTTTAAAGTCAATGCACACCGCCAAATTAAAGCCAAATCCTCGCTCACACTCGCACCAGCTAATAAATAGTCCGAATCACTGAAGCCGGCACGCTCTCCCGCGCCTTTTTCGATCACAATTTCGTGGCCATTATTCGTTAATAAGGCAACAGCTTGAGGGCTTAAAGAAATGCGGTTTTCGTTTGGATCTGACTCCTTGGGGAGACTAATTCGGATGCTTTGAGCATTCTGCTTCGTCCAAGCCATCGCCTCTAATGGGGCGATTCCTTGTTTCGAAAGTAAGTCCTGAAAAGGGTTATGCTCTACTATCTTCGCCATACAACTTCTAATTTACGGTGTGTGTCATCGACGTGGGAGACGTTAATTTCCCTATGTTCAAAGGTCCAAAACTCCTCCGCCTGCTCAGGCCATTCGATTAAACACAGGTGTTCAGAATCAAGATATTCCTCTAATCCAATGTCAAAAGCTTCTTGAGCGTTTTTTAATCGGTATAAATCAAAGTGATAAACGGGATTTCCTTTTGCATCGATGTATTCGTTCACTAATGAAAAGGTAGGGCTTTGGACAGATTGCGTCACCCCTAATTGATGGCAAATCTCTTTAATTAAGGTTGTTTTTCCTGCACCCATTTGTCCTCGAAACAGCCACACATTGGGATAGGCTTCGGTCTCGCTAAGGAGACTAGCCGCTATTTCTGGTAATTCCGAAATGCTGTATTTATCCCAGGGTCTCATAGTTCGATATCCCCTAATTGTGGTCTGATCAGTATTTCTTCCAAAACTGTAGACGGATTCATCGAGTAGGCTGAATATATCGTGGACGCCACATTTTCCGCTGGTATAAACCGAGATTCAGGTAATTCCACCCCATCCCAAGCAGGCGTTAAAGTGGCTCCTGGTAAAATGGCAGTCACTTTGATGCCTTGTTGTTTAGTCTCCTCGCGCAAGACTTTAGTAAAGCCTAACAGGGCAAATTTACTAATGCAATAGGATCCGCCGGCGGTGTAGGCCGTAATGGAAGCAGTAGAGCAGATAGTGAAAATATGTCCTGATTTTTGGGTCTGAAGTGTAGGTAAAAGGGCGCGGGTCAAATGATAGGCGCTGTATAGATTGGCCTCGATTTGACGCTCCAATACCCCATCTTCTTCATTTTGGATTTGACCTGGCATGAAAAAACCGGCATTGTTAATCAAAACATCAATGGTCTTGGTTTGTCCTAAAACCCATGTTGCAAAGTTCTGACACTGTTTTTTGTCGCTTAAATCTGCGACAAATGTGTGCAATAATGGCGAATTGAACACAGCAGAAAGCGCCTTTAATTTTTCGTCATTTCGTGAACAAGTGTACACGGTAAATCCTTCCGAAAGGAATTTTTTCACTAACGCCTTGCCAATTCCTTGGCTACCTCCACTAATTATTGCCGTTTTGTTCATTATCTTTGATAAATATCGATGTGTAATATACCAATCAGATGTCAAAATTAGGCAAATATTTAATCTTCCTGGGCAAGCTTTTTACAAATCCAGAAAAATTTCGGGTTTATCTAGCCTTGACGTTTCAAGAATGTGTGGACATCGGTATTAATTCAATTTTGATTGTAGCGATTGTATCCTCCTTCTTGGGAGCCGTGACTTGTGTGCAAACTGCGGCGAATATGGATAACCCTTTCGTTCCTCAATATATTATCAGCTTAATTGTTCGAGATTCGACCATTTTAGAGATGGGGCCTACCATTACCTGTGTGGTTTTAGCTGGTAAAATCGGTTCTAACATCGCGGGTCAATTGGGGACCATGCGTATTACGGAACAAATTGATGCATTAGAAGTGATGGGGATTAACTCACGCTCCTATTTAGTATTACCTAAAATCATTGCCGCCATGATTACGTTCCCTATGCTGGTGACTTTAGCTTGCTTTTTGGCTATCTATGGTGGTTATTTAGCCGGCTGGTTAACAGGAGCGATATCCCCGCAAGAATACATTCATGGTTTACAATTCCAGTTCAAAGGAAACTACATGATTTTTGCCTTGACTAAATCAGTGGTATTTTCTTTCTTGATCGTCACGATCTCAGCCTTTAAAGGTTTCTATACTAAAGGTGGGGCCTACGAAGTAGGGAAGGCAAGTACCGCCGCAGTAACGAATTCGTGTATTGCCATTTTGATTGCAGATTATCTTTTAGCCCAATTATTAGTAGGCTAAATCCGCTCGATAAATACATCAGTAGTTAATTGCGAACTCGCAGGACCTCGATAGGATCCGTAAACGGGTGTAATTTCCTCCGGCAAACAAGACGCTGCTAATGGAATATGGTTGCCAGAAACAACCTCGTGCTGCGTAGGATCGTAGCCTCTCCAGCCACCACCTGGCAAATAAACCTCCACCCAAGCATGCAAATGGTGTGTCTGATTAGGCACATCCACCGGTGAAACCCCAATGTAATAACCCGAAACAAATCGCGTGGCTAAGCCCATTGCGCGGCAAAGAGCGGAAAACAAGACCGCATAATCCCGGCAAGAACCCTTGCGGTTAATCATCGTGAATTCAGGGGTGTTCGGATTTCCCTCTTCGCGGATTTCGTAGGCGAATTGGGTGAAAATGAACTCATTCAAGGCAGAAAGATACGCTGAAGTGCTGTATCGTACACCCGAAGCTATTTGGCGTGCCATTTGTTCCACATTAGGGGTAACACCCTCTAAACCTAAATAAGGGCTAAGTGTTTTTTGGTAGGAACGAGAATAAGTAATAGGCAATGATTTGCTTTCAAATGGGAAATAGACGAAGTCAAACGGGTTAAATTCTGTCGTTTCCACTGTGGCTGTCATTTCTATTTCCAGCGAACTCGTGGGATCTTTGAAAAACAAGATATTTTGGATGTTTCCCTCTGGATCCAGGTTTTTGGAAACCTGAACTGGACTAGGTTGAATGGCTAAATGGAAATCTTGAACCGTCAAAAGGGCACTTTTACGCGGGTGTAAATAGAGGGTGTGCGGATCTAAAGTGACCAACTCACTGTATTCATATCGAAGTTTATGCTGGATACGCGCGATCATTTCGTGGGTGAAATTAAGTCTTTCATCCAACCTTCTTCGATTCCTTCGAGGGATTTACGCAATGCTTCATTCCAGTCATCAGAAATCTTTTGCATGTCTTCCTTGTAGAGTCTGACTTCTTTGGCCTTAAAACTATTCTTTTCGTAAACCACCACATCGATGGGGAAGTCTACATCATTGGCACTTACTTGGGTAGCGTCGAATGACAAGAAGCCCATTTTTAAGGCGTCTTTTAGCGAAGTTTCATGGGTCAAATTGCGGTTCAACAAAGGCTTACCATAATTAGAGTTGCCAATAATCTGGTATTTTAAACCATCATTAATTTCGATCCAATTGCCTTCTGGGAAAATTAAAAACAATTTATGTTCGTTGTCTTTGGGCATTTGTCCTCCCACAATCGCATGTAAATTGAAGGCGTAGCCTTCTTTTTCTAGGGTTTCACGATCTTCAGCAGCCACTTGTTTTAGTTTTTGACCAAAAGACGTAGCCGCCTGAAACATATAATCATAGGATTCTTCCTCAGCTACGATGGCTTGATTGAAATAGGTGACTGCTTTATCCCGTACGGATCGTAACCCAGCTGTCATAATGAAAAGCGAATGATCTTTAATCTCATGGATGGAGATTTTCTTATTCGAATATACTTCATTACCCGCAGTAATTCGCGTGTCAGCAATGGCAATCAATCCTTCTTTAACGGTAATTCCTAAACAATACGTCATATGATGATGGGTGGCAAATGGGAGCGCAATATTACATTAATTTTGACAAATAGCCGGCCTAATTGACCGGCTTTAAATCAAAATAGGTGTCGTGAATGGTTTGTCCGATGTCGTTATTAGAGGTTTGGAAAGCATCTAAAAACTGATGTAAACCCGTATTTAAAATATCTTCAATCTCCGTGAATTGTACTTCAGAAAGAATCTTGGATAGTTTTTTCTCTGCTAAATTCGAATAGCCTTGGTCAAAAGAAGTCCCGGAAATAGCATATAACGATTGTTCCGCTTCCGTTAAACAATGTACGACAGAGCGTGGAAAGCCTTTATCGAGGATCAAAAACTCCACAATATTGGTAGGATTCACCACTTTGTATTGCTGGCGGAACATATTGTAGGCTGAAACTGATTTTAAAACGGAGGACCAGAGCAATAAATCTAATGGTGATCCCACCGAATCTACGTTTGGTAATAGGGTAAAATATTTAACATCTAAAAAGCGAGTGGTTTTGTCTGCCCGCTCTAACAATTTTCCTAATTGCCCAAAATGCCAGCCTTCACCCCGGGTAATCGTTGAATCCACGATGCCATAAAACAATTGACTTCCGGATTTAATTTCTTCTAAAAAACCTTGGTATCTGGCTAATTCCCAGCTTTTACTTCCCTCCACGCGATCCTTTACCTTCCAATAGATTTGGTTTACATACTCCCACATTTCCTTTGAAATACTCTCTCGGATAGTTCGAGCATTCTCGCGTGCAGAATACAGGCAAGAAAGTATCGAGTTCGGGTTATTCACATCAAAGGTCATGAAGTGTAATACATTCTCTCGGTTGGCTTCGGGATAATGTTCGAAGAAATTGTAATGATCGGCTGTCGCCACAATGAGGGGCTCCCATTGCTCCGGGACATTTGGGGGTAAATCTAGGGCAAGATTAAAATTCACCGAGATGAAGCGAGCGTAATTGTCAGCTCTCTCGATGTACCGATTCATCCAATAAATGGAATTGGCTACACGACTTAACATAGGCTATAAATTTTTCTAAAATGCTTGATATCTTAAAATTAGGATTTTTTTTCAGAGTGAGTCATCAGCTCATCCTTTTCTGTATTTTTGTCTATTAATTCGTCCAAAAAATCCACATGTTTTATCAAATTTTCATAAAACCTCTTTTCTTTTTATTCAATCCTGAACGAGCCCATTACCTAGCGGCTGATTTAATTCGCTTAATCTTGCGAATTCCTGGAATGTCTTTGCTTTTCAATGCCTTGTTTCAAGTGGAGGACAAACGATTAGAAAGGACGGTTTTTGGACTACATTTTCCCAATCCTGTAGGTTTAGCTGCCGGGTTTGATAAGAATGCAATGTTGATTGATGAATTCGCAGAATTGGGTTTTGGATTTATTGAGGTGGGTACCGTTACCCCTAAGCCTCAGGATGGTAATCCCAAGCCGCGTTTATTCCGTTTGCTCGAAGATGAAGCGATCATTAATCGCATGGGATTTAATAACGAGGGCTTAGCCGCGATGAAAGCTCGATTAGAGAAACGTCGTTCAAAGGTGATTGTAGGGGGTAATTTAGGGAAGAACAAAGTAACTCCTAATGAATTAGCGGATGACGACTACCGCCAAGGATTCGAAGCTCTATATGATGTGGTGGATTATTTTGTGGTGAACGTAAGTTCGCCTAACACCCCTAATTTACGCGCACTTCAAGAAAAAGAGCCACTGAAACAGTTGTTGCAGACCCTGCAAGATTTGAATGCCTTAAAGCCGGTTCAGAAACCAATATTATTAAAAATCGCGCCTGATTTGAGTAATGATCAATTAGACGACGTAATTGACATTGTGTTAGAAACGCGCTTAGCCGGCGTCATTGCGACGAATACAACCCTTTCACGAGAAGGTTTGCAATCTGTTCACAAAGAAGAAACGGGAGGATTAAGTGGAAAGCCTTTGGCCAAAAGATCAACCGAGGTGGTGGCTTATTTACATCAAAAATCCAATGGTCAGTTTCCCATCATTGGGGTAGGAGGAATTCATTCCGGAGCGGATGCCATCGAAAAACTGAAAGCAGGAGCTTCATTAGTGCAAATTTATTCCGGCTTCATCTACGAGGGTCCTGGATTGATTAAAGAAATAAACCAAGAAATACTCGCAGCTGGACTCTAATTTGATTTTGTAAATCGGATCAAAAAAGCGAAATTTATAAGATTATAACCTTGGTTCCCATAATGGCAAAAAAGATTAGTAACACTACAAGTACCTTACAACTTAATTTTGAGCAAGATAAGCCCAAAAGAAAAATGGATGGCGCTGTTTTATACCGCATTCAGTTAATTATAGCCGCCTTTTTGTTTCTGATTGGCACCCTTTTATTGGTATCATTTGGCTCTAGTTTTTTCGTAGGTGTTTCGGATCAAAGTGAGGTAGAGCGAGGCGTGGTGGACACTATCAAGGGTTCTGATATTCCCATTAAAAACTTTGCGGGACTTTTAGGGGCTAAAATTGCCCACTTTTTTTTATTCAAGACTTTTGGGTGGTCAACCTTACTGTTAATCCCCTTATTCTATTTATCGGCGTTAAAAGTGGGATTCAAAAAGGAGATTTATTCCTTAGAACGCTTGTCTTGGCAGGTTTTATTTTACATTCTTTGGTTTAGTTTACTGGCAGGATTTTTTGTTTTCTCGCTTGATTTACCTCATTCCATTGGAGGTGGAGTAGGGTATTTCGTGAACGAGAAATTGTATCAATTATTAGGTTACTTATCCATCTTTGTGATTGGTTTTGGCGGATTTATCTTTTTGGTTTTATTCTATCAATTAAATCCTAAAAAGGCAGTTGTTGCTGCACCTTTGACAACAGAGGAAGAGGAGGAAGAAGAAGAAAGTCTGTTTATTGATGAAGATGGGCCTTCGGTTCATGTAGATAATGATGATTTACAAGAGTTTAGACCCATTGTTCCGCCGGTGGTGGAAGAGGTGGTCCCAGAGATAGAAGCTCCATTTGAAGTACCGCAAGAGCTTGTTCCTGAACCAATAGTCGCGGAAGAAAAGAAAGAGGATGATTTAGACTTTACTTATAAAGTGGCTGATGTGGCAGATGAAGTAATCGAAGAAGAACCTGCTCCGGTGTCTCGAGAGATCAAAGCCAATGATTTAGTAGAGCAATTTGGCCTATATGATCCTACAGCCGATTTGCCTAAATACCAGTTTCCTACGATCGATTTATTAAAAGAATACGATCAAAAGAATCAGACATCGCAAGTGACGATGGATGAATTGAAGGCAAACAAGGAAAAAATTGTTGAGACTTTATTGAATTACGGTATCGGGATTCAAAAGATTGAAGCTACGATTGGGCCCACTGTTACCCTATATGAAATTGTCCCTAAGGCCGGTGTTCGCGTCAGCAAAATCACTTCTCTTGAAGATGATTTATCCCTTTCGTTGGCTGCCATGGGAGTTCGTATTATTGGCCAAATGCCGGGTAAAGACACCATCGGTATCGAGGTAGCTAACAAGAACCGTGAAATGGTTCCAGTTCGTGCGGTAATCGGTTCTGAGAAGTTCCAAAAATCTACTTTCGATTTGCCTATCACCCTAGGAAAGACGATTTCGAATGAAATTTTCGTTGCAGATTTAGCTAAAATGCCTCACCTTTTAATGGCTGGTGCTACAGGTCAAGGTAAGTCTGTAGGTTTAAATATGCTATTGACTTCTTTGATTTACAAGAAGCACCCAGCGACATTGAAGTTTGTTTTGGTTGACCCTAAGAAAGTAGAATTGTCTCTTTTCAACAAATTAGAGCGTCATTTCTTGGCTTGTCTTCCGGATTCAGCAGAAGCGATTATTACCGATACGAAGAAGGTAGTGAATACCCTGAATTCCTTGTGTAAGGAGATGGACTTGCGGTATGATAAGTTAAAGGACGCAGGTTGCCGTAACATTAAAGAATACAATCAGAAGTTCATTAACCGTCGCTTGAATCCAAACGAGCACGACTTTATGCCGTACATCGTTTTAGTCATTGATGAGCTAGCGGACTTAATGTTAACGGCGGGTAAAGAAGTAGAACACCCAATTGCGCGTTTAGCCCAGTTAGCTCGTGCCATCGGTATTCACCTAGTTGTAGCAACACAACGACCTTCAGTGAACGTTATTACCGGTACCATTAAGGCAAACTTCCCAGCGCGTCTTTCCTTTAAAGTAATGTCCAAAATTGATTCACGCACCATCCTAGATGCCGGCGGCGCAGATCAGTTAGTGGGGATGGGGGATATGTTATTATCGATGGGATCCGAAGTGATTCGTTTGCAATGTGCGTTCGTAGATACTCCTGAGGTAGAAGATATCTGTGATTTCATCGGAAACCAACAAGGCTACACCTCAGCTTATTTATTGCCAGAACCTGACTCTGAGGAAATGGGTGGACAGGATCGCGGGGATTTCGATCCAAGTGATCGAGATTCATTCTTCGATGAAGCAGCCCGATTAGTTGTGATGCACCAGCAAGGTAGTACCTCGCTAATTCAACGCAAGTTGAAATTAGGCTACAATCGTGCAGGTCGTTTAATTGATCAATTAGAGGCGGCAGGAATCGTAGGTTCATTTGGTGGTTCGAAGGCAAGAGAAGTGCTCGTGAAATCAGAGACTGAATTAGAAGAGATTTTGAAAAATTTATAAGATGAAAAAAGGACTATTATTAATTGCTTTCAGTTTTAGTGTTTTTGCACAAATGAACAAGGCGGTGAGCCTGATAGACGGGATGCAAAAGAAATACAAGGCAATGGGCTCATTCTCCGCTAACTTCACCTACCAGACCGAAGGAGCAGCTACTATGTCAGGATCAATCACCGTTAAGGGTACGAAGTTTCGTTTAAAAACGGCTGGCCAAGAGATCTTTAATAATGGAAAAGAAGTAGCCACCTACATCAAAGAAATCAATGAGGTAAACATCTCTAGTTTTGATCCCTCAGAGGGTGATTTAAATCCAGCTAAAATCTATTCATTTGATAAGAAAGCTTACAAGATCTCCTTAAAAGGCGAATCAGCTGGCATCTCTACGGTAGAGTTAGCACCTGTAGCAAAAGGTACTCAGGTGAAGAGTATCGCCCTTAAAATTGCTACTGCTGATCTATCAGTTAGTGAATGGACAATCATCAATAAGGCAGGTAAGAAACAGCACTTCAAAGTGGCAAAATTAAACCCGAAAGCAAATGCTGATGACAAGTTCTTCAATTTCGACAAGAAAGCCTTTCCAGGGGTAGAAGTGAACGACTTACGGTAAAATTCACTTTCAAGCATGTAAAAAAAAGGCCTCTCGAAAGAAAGGCCTTTTCTTGTATGCAGTGTAGAAGATTAAACTGTCTGCAAAATTAATTGCTTCATAATCTCTAATCCATCCGTATTATTCAAATCTGGATCTGCCGCTCTTTCCGGGTGAGGCATCATTCCGAATACATTTCTGCCTTCATTACAAATACCTGCGATGTTCAAAAGACTACCATTCGGATTAGATTCCTCTGTTACCTCGCCATGCTCGTCACAGTAGTAGAATAAGATTTGGTCATTTGCTTTCAAAGAGGCCAAAGTCTTCTCGTCTGTAAAATAACGTCCTTCAGCGTGCGCAATAGGTATTTTGTAGGCTTTATTCGTATCTAATTCTTGAGTTAACAATGAATTATTCGTGGCTGCTTTTAAGTAGATATTCTTCGAAATGAATTTCTGAGAATTGTTTCTTAATAAAACCCCAGGTAATAAATGTGCTTCAACTAATACTTGAAAGCCATTGCAAATACCCATTAAATAGCCTCCATTCTTCGCATGTTCAATTACGTGCTCCATAATTGGGGAAAAACGAGCAATAGCGCCAGAACGCAAGTAATCTCCATACGAGAAGCCACCTGGAACGATAATGAAATCGCAGTTTTGTAGATCAGTCTCTTTATGCCAAAGTTTAACAGCCTCATAGCCTAAACTTTGAATGACTCCGACTGTATCGTCGTCACAATTGGATCCTGGGAATACTACTACACCAAATTTCATATCTTCTTTGCAATTATTTTGTACAAAAATACGGTTTTTGAATGAAAAATGCAGACCCTCTTGTGCTTTTATTTTAGCCAAAATCCGAGTCTCAACCCAGCTTTGGATTCAAATCCATTTTGCCCAATTCCCGCATTTAAAGAAAAGTCTAGATGGATATGGCTACTGTAGTTTCGTTGAATACCCCAGACACCTCCTGCAAATAGATTGGTTGCCTCTTCCCCTTTTAAAAATACAAAAGAAGGCTCCGCAAACAATCCGATATAATTACCAGAAGAAGGAGTGGAGAGACGTCCTTCGTCTCTCCTTTTTTCTAAATTATAATAGTGTCGGTATTCACCTCTCAACATCCATAATTTAGATTGTATACCATTTGTACTCCCATATCCGATGGAGTTTCCAATCGAAAATTTCAGCGAGTTATTTTCTTGTATTTTCTTCTCTATGGCAATGGAAGGCGTTAAAATAGAGATGGAATACAATGGCTTGGTTTCTTGTCCTCTTATTTGAAGAGTGACCAAAAGCAGGATAAAAGGGATTAGGAATTTCATAGTCTGGAGATTAAAAATGTAAGGAATAAGTAAGGCCATTTCTTCCCCGGCAAATAGCCGTTCCACTATTTGAAGCCCAATTTAGGGGGACATAATTGAAGGTTTCGTCGATCACTGTTTCGATTTTATAATTATCTTGGGTGCTTGCAGAATAGTGTTTTGAAAAAGGAGTGTAATACTCGAGGAAGTTAATGTCACCTTCCATAGACATAGCTGCACTACTATTACCCCAATAATAGGTGAACCAAAAGCGTTGACGCCATTCATGCTTTACGCGGACAGCCAATTTTCGGTAGAAACCAAGGTCTAAAAGGTAAACTTCTGCGGTAAATCGACACGTTCCTTGCCCCGGATTTTCATAGGTGACTGTATTGCTTTCGACCATGTTCATCGTTTTGCTATTTGTATTTTTGATGCCAGAAGCAGACTGACTTTGATAAACCGTTGCTTGGGCCACTTTCTCAGGAGATGCGAGGAAATTGACCTTGTTTTGCTCGAAGTCTACCATTCTAATTTGAAAGACTTTAGAAGGATGGACCTGGTAGACTAGTTCGCCTATTTGTATCAGTCCATCTTTGTTTATCAACCGGCTTAATATGGGGTCGTCCACGATAGGCTGAAGTGATTTGTCATCGCCATTACCTACGAGTTTTAGCATATGTTCAAAACCACTGAGGTCGCCTGATTGCGCTATTTGTGTCAGTGTAAGTGAATCTAATTTGCGCAATGCCGTTCTTTGTGACTCTAAGAATTGAATGTCGTGCAAAATGCTGGGGTCAGAAGGATTTTTTTGGAATTTTTCGACATAAGTCTGAAAAGCGACTTGATCTTCAAAGGCTAAAAAGCCATTCGAGTTTAACAAGGTAGGAGCTGAGTTCGCAGGAAGAATGGAGTTAGCTGGGTCCTTAGAGCAAGAAGAGGCCATTAAGGTGCAGGCAAATAGGATTGCCACGACATAGGTCGTGTAGTGATTTTTCATTGTATTAGTGGTTAAAATGTGAGTACTAGGATAAAGGTAGCCTAATCTTTGAAAGTTTAGTGCCCACTGATAGAGATTACCAAGTAACTGATAATGAAAAAGGCCGCGACACGAAGAGTCGCGGCCTTTTTAAACCGAACAGGAAGTAAATCCTAGTATCTGTAGTGCTCTGGCTTGTATGGCCCTGCTTGAGGAACGCCAATGTATTCAGCCTGCTCTTTCTCTAACTTCTCTAATTTAGCGCCAATGTGCGCTAAGTGTAAGTAAGCTACTTTCTCATCTAAGTGCTTAGGCAGAATGTACACTTTATTCTCGTAGTTCGCAGAGTTCGCCCAAAGCTCTAATTGAGCCAATGTTTGGTTACAGAACGAGTTAGACATCACGAAGGATGGGTGACCCATGGCACAGCCTAAGTTCACCAAACGACCTTCTGCCAATACAATGATATTTTTACCATCCACCGTGTACATATCCACTTGTGGTTTGATTTGATCTTTCGTAGAACCGTAGTTGCTGTTCAACCACTCCATATCGATTTCGTTATCAAAGTGACCGATGTTACAAACGATTGCTTTGTCTTTCATTGCTTTGAAGTGACGATCACGGATGATTTTCACGTTACCAGTCGCTGTTACAAAGATGTTTGCACGTGTCGCTGCTTCGTCCATTGGAACTACTTCGTAGCCATCCATAGCTGCTTGTAAAGCACAGATTGGATCAATTTCCGTTACTAACACACGGCAACCAGCACCACGTAAAGAATCTGCAGAACCTTTTCCTACGTCACCGTAACCCGCTACTACCGCTACTTTACCTGCTAACATTAAGTCTGTCGCACGACGAATCGCATCTACTAAGGATTCTTTGCAACCGTATTTGTTATCAAATTTAGACTTCGTTACCGAGTCATTCACGTTGATAGCTGGCAAGAATAACGTGCCATTCTTCATACGCTCATATAAACGGTGAACACCTGTTGTTGTTTCTTCTGATAAGCCTTTAATACCTGAAATTAACTCAGGATACTCATCAAAAACCATATTCGTTAAATCACCACCATCATCCAAGATCATGTTCAATGGTTGACGCTCTTCTCCAAAGAATAACGTCTGCTCAATACACCAGTTGAATTCTTCTTCGTTCATCCCTTTCCAAGCATAAACGGGAATACCTGCCGCTGCAATAGCTGCTGCTGCGTGATCTTGTGTAGAGAAAATGTTACAAGATGACCAAGTAACCTCAGCACCTAAAGCGGTTAATGTTTCGATTAAAACTGCTGTTTGGATG
>JACCDL011229032.1_pt1 | contig 20575 bp, 17 predicted proteins | sample 7441931 | NCBI WGS metagenome assembly JACCDL01 (sample SAMN15323437, study PRJNA562643) | freshwater metagenome | isolation source: river surface water | place: USA:Blue River Watershed | collected 2017-08-16 | reverse complement strand
TCGCCGTCTGGCGGTAGTGCGGCGGTTTTATCAATTCGCCATGCGCAATCATCGTGTCAGCGCAGATCCGTGTTTGCGATTGCATTCGGCGAAGCAGCCGCCAAGATTCCCGAAGACGCTGTCCGAACAACATGTCGAGGCCTTGCTTGCCGCACCCGATGTCAATACTCCACTGGGACTGCGGGACAGAACGATGCTCGAGGTGATGTATGCCAGTGGCTTGCGGGTGTCGGAGTTGGTGTTGCTAAAGAGTGTAGAAGTGGGCATGAATGAAGGTGTTCTGCGTGTGACGGGTAAGGGTAACAAGACGCGGCTAGTGCCGTTCGGTGAAGAGGCGCGGGCTTGGATAGAGCGCTATCTTCGTGAAGCGCGCAACCAGATATTGGGTGGCAAAGTGAATGATGCGCTGTTCGTCACAGCGCTGGGCGGACCTATGACCCGGCAAATGTTCTGGACGCTGATAAAAAAATACGCAACGCAGGCGGGTGTGAATGTGCCGCTCTCGCCACACACCTTGCGCCATGCGTTCGCGACGCATTTACTCAATCATGGCGCTGACTTGCGTGTGGTTCAATTATTGCTGGGACATGCAGATATATCGACCACGCAGATTTATACGCATGTCGCGCGCGAGCGCCTCAAGAAAATCCATGCGCAGCATCATCCTCGAGGCTGATGAATTAACTATTGCATAATGACGAATCTTCAGTGACAGGAATAGTATGAACACGGCGATGATGAACATGATTTTGTTTGCAATGGGTGCGTATCTGATCGGCTCGGTGTCTTTTGCCATTGTGGTCAGCAAACTACTTCGGCTTGAAGATCCACGCACTTATGGTTCGCAAAATCCAGGTGCGACCAATGTGCTCAGAACCGGCAATAAGCTGGCGGCAGTGCTGACTCTGCTGGGTGATTGTGCAAAAGGCTGGTTTGCCGTGATGCTGGCTGTCTATTTCAGTACGCCGCTAGAGCTCGGTATAGCCGGCGTCTCACTTGCCGCATTTGCCGTGTTTGCTGGGCACGTGTGGCCGATATTTTTTGGATTCAAGGGCGGCAAGGGGGTCGCAACCGCGCTGGGTGTGCTTCTGGCGCTTAGTCCTCCGGTAGGCGTGACGACCCTGTGTACCTGGATCATCATGGCTTATACCTATCGTTACTCTTCACTGGCAGCGCTGGTGGCTGCGGTGTTTGCACCCATCTACCAGTTATTGCTGTTTGGTCCAGGTGTCAAATTGGCGGCGATCTTCCTGATGAGCGTAATTTTGATTTATCGTCATCGCGGTAACATTGCCAATCTCAGGGCCGGCACGGAAACCCGTCTGGCAAGACGATATGAAAAGAAGCCGCAGGAAGATCCCACGGTCGAGCAAGCGAAGGATGGCTGAGCGAAGGATCAGTCGATCGTATCCAGTGGCCAGCGCGGTTTGACATTGAAGCCATAATCAAAGCGGGCGGCCTGCGGATAGCGCGCGATGCGTAATGCACCTGCCAGCGCGATCATGGCACCGTTGTCTGTGCATAGGGCCAGATCTGGATAAAACACCTCGAAACGTTTTTTTGCCGCCGCCTCGTTTAGTGCTTTGCGTAGCTGTGCATTAGCGCCCACGCCGCCGGCAATCACGAGTCGTTTCATTCCCGTTTGTTTTATTGCGGCCAGACATTTTGTGACCAGCACCTCGACGATCGCCTCCACGAAGGCGCGTGCGATTGCGGCGCGTATCGTTTCGGTCAATTTGCCTTCTTGTTTTTTTACCAGCGTCAGTACGGCTGTTTTCAAACCTGAAAAGCTGAAATCCAGGTTTTTTGAATGCAGCATCGGGCGTGGCAGTTCAAACAGGCTTGGGTCGCCTGATTCTGAGAGTTGAGAAATCGCTGGGCCGCCGGGATAGCCAAGCCCGAGAAGCTTGGCCGATTTATCGAAAGCCTCACCGGCGGCATCATCCAGCGTTTCACCGAGCATCGTGTACTCACCTACATTGTCGACACGCATCAGTTGCGTGTGACCTCCAGATACCAACAGGGCGACAAAAGGAAATTCGGGTGCTTGTGCCGCCAGCAAAGGTGAGAGCAGATGACCTTCGAGATGGTGAACACCGATCACCGGTTTGTTAAGTGCCAGCGCTAGACCATTCGCTACCGATGCGCCGACCAGTAGCGCGCCGGCCAAGCCTGGGCCTTGTGTGTAAGCGATCGCATCAATCGACGACACGGATTCGCCGCTGTCCTTGAGTACTTGCTCCAGCAAAGGTATCGCGCGACGCACATGATCGCGCGAAGCCAGTTCAGGTACGACGCCACCATAGGCTTCGTGCATGGCGACCTGGGAATGCAGGGCATGCGCGAGCAGTCCGCGTTCGGTGTCGTACAAAGCGATACCGGTTTCATCGCAGGAGGATTCGACGCCGAGAACGATCATGGAAGAGGGACTGGGAGGTGGGCATAGGCCCTTATTTTAAAGTAAGCGCTTCCGTATTACGTTTTCCATGGCTGTGTTTGGCTGGAATCGGGTCAGTGTTCGCCCTGATGGCTTAATCGTTGTAAGCTTCGCGCATGCAGAACTCTGAGCAGCCATTGCAAGCGGCGCCCTTTATTCGCGAAATCGGTCGCGGCAAGAAGGGCGCTCGCGATTTGTCACGCGATGATGCGCGGCGTATGTATGCCGCCATGCTCAATGGTGAACTGTCTGATCTCGAGATGGGCGCCTTCCTGATTGGCATGCGGATCAAGGGCGAATCCGTTAGCGAAATTGCCGGTTTTCTTGAGGCTGCCGAAACTTCTTTTGATGCATTGCAGGCGCCTGAAGGTTCGTGTGCACCCGTGGTTATTCCGAGCTATAACGGTTCAAGACAGATGCCCAATCTCACGCCTTTGCTGGCGATGCTGCTCGCTCGCGAAGGCGTGCCGGTGCTGGTTCACGGTGTACTGAATGATCCCGGTAGGGTAACCACCGCAGAGATTCTGGGCCACATGGGTATCTCGCCATCTACGCAGACGGATTCTTTGCCAAGAGCCTTTGCAAACAAGTGTCCGGTGTTCATGCCGATCGCTGCACTAGCGCCAAAATTGCATCGCATGCTGGAAGTGCGGCGTGTGCTCGGACTGCGCAACTCAACGCACACACTGGTAAAGATCATGCAACCCTTTGCTCAGCCAGCATTGCGCTTGGTGTCTTACACGCATCCGGAGTATCTGACGATGCTGACCTCTTACTTTTCTGAAGCAGCGCCGGCCCATCGAGGTGATGTATTGCTGATGCGCGGTACGGAGGGTGAAACGGTTGCCAATGCAAAGCGTGCGCAGGCAGTGATCTGGTTTCATCAAAATCAGGCACGCACACTCATTGAACGTCAGGAGCCGGTGGATGAGATGCCACCTTTGCCGTCCGCCAGCGATGCAGCCACCACCGCCGAATGGATTGTGCAGGCGCTCCAAGGGAAGCAACCCATACCTGTGCCTATTAGTGAGCAAGTAGCCCAATGCGTGCAGGTCGCGCGAAAAATGAATGCCAGCCAATTGCGTGTGGCTCAAACGAAACCGAGCGAAGCACGATGAGCGAGATCATGGATGTCGCAGTGATCGGTGCGGGTGCGGCGGGCATGATGTGCGCCAGTGTCGCCGGGCAGCGCGGTAAAAGCGTCGTGTTGATCGATCATGCAGAAAAGCTGGCTGAAAAAATCCGTATCTCCGGCGGTGGTCGCTGCAATTTCACGAATGTGGATGCCACCCCGCAGAATTTTCTCTCGCAAAATCCGCATTTTTGTCGCAGCGCTTTGTCGCGTTATACGCCGCAGGATTTCATTGCCCTAGTCAAGCGCTACAACATTCCCTTTCACGAGAAGCACAGGGGGCAGTTATTTTGCGACCGTTCTGCCGAAGATATCATTTCCATGCTCAAAGCCGAGTGCGATCTTGGCGGCGTGGGGTGGATGCGGCCGGTTCAGGTAAAAGCTGTCGCCAAAGATGCCAAGGGGTTTCGCATTGCTACGTCAGGCGGTGAAGTACTTGCGCGGCAGGTGGTGATTGCGACGGGTGGGCTCTCCATCCCTAAAATAGGTGCGACCGATTTCGCGTTTCGCGTTGCGAAGCATTTTGATATTCCACTGATTGCGCCTGAGCCCGGACTGGTGCCGCTGACTTTTGATGCGCAGTTATGGGAGCGTTTTGTGCCGCTCGCGGGTATTGCGCTCGAGGTCGATATAACAACGGGCGAGAAAAAGGCGCGCGGTCAGTTTCGCGAAGACCTGTTGTTCACCCATCGCGGGCTGTCCGGCCCTGCAGTCTTGCAGATTTCCAGTTATTGGCGGGAAGGCGGGACCTTGATGCTGAATTTGTTGCCCGGTCACGATATCGCGCAGGCGCTGATCGAGGGCAAGCACAGCATCCGCAAGAACTTGGGTAACTGGCTGGCGCAGCTCCTGCCGAATCGGCTCGCAGAGGGCTGGTTGCTGGCCAATCAGTTTCAGCCTGATGCCCGGCTGGCTGATTTGCCGGACAAAAAATTGCGCCAACTTGGCGAATCCCTGAACCGCTGGACGCTGACCCCGGACGGTTCCGAGGGTTACAGAAAAGCCGAGGTGACCCTGGGTGGTGTGGATACCAAGGCTTTGTCTCAGCAGACCATGATGGTCAATGCGGTGCCGGGCTTGTATTTCGTTGGCGAGGCAGTGGATGTCACCGGTTGGCTGGGTGGATATAACTTCCAGTGGGCCTGGGCCTCCGGGATGGCGGCAGGATTGTCGGTTTGATATGCGTTTGCCCGTAGAAAAGGATTTTCCTCTCCCGCTTCCTTCTGTTGCTTCCCGCTGCTATAATCGCGGGTTCCGGTTCAAACCTAGTCATTCCATCAACACATGACCACTATACGCCTTAAAGAAAACGAGCCCTTCGAAGTCGCTATGCGCCGCTTCAAGCGGAGCATCGAAAAAACCGGTCTGCTGACTGAACTGCGTGCACGCGAGTTCTATGAAAAGCCGACCGCAGAGCGCAAGCGCAAGCTCGCTGCTGCCGTGAAGCGCCATTACAAGCGTATCCGCAGCCAGCAACTGCCCAAGAAACTCTACTGATTGCTTGCCTCGCCTTGGCGCGAGGCCGTTGAATTGCAAACCCGCTCCGGCCAGTTCCGCAGCGGGTTTTGGTGTTTTTATATGCATTGATTCATGCCGCCCGGCACCTTATCGAGGGAGATTCCATGAGCCTGAAAGAACAGATTACTGAAGACATGAAAGCAGCAATGCGCGCCAAAGACAGTGGTCGGCTGGCGACGATTCGTTTGCTGACGGCGGCCATCAAGCAAAAGGAAGTCGATGAGCGCATCGAACTGAGCGACGAGCAGGTGCTGGCCGTGATCGACAAGATGGTCAAGCAGCGCAAGGACTCGATCAGCCAATTCGAGGCCGGCGGCCGTCAGGATCTGGCCGATATTGAAAAAGCCGAACTGGTCATTTTGTCGACTTACATGCCTGCTGCCTTGTCGGATTCGGAAGTGCAAGCTGAAGTTGCAGCGGCAGTCGCAGCAGTTGGCGCCGCTGGCCCGCAAGACATGGGCAAAGTCATGGGCGTGCTGAAACCCAAGTTGGCTGGCCGCGCTGATATGACTGCCGTATCGGCGATGGTGAAAGCGGCGCTCACCAAATAAACGCGGACACTGTCTCGTGATCCCGCAAAGCTTCATTCAGGATCTGCTCAACCGCGTTGACATCGTCGACGTGGTGGGTCGCTACGTGCAACTCAAGAAAGGTGGCGCGAATTTCAGCGGCCTGTGCCCCTTCCATAACGAAAAATCTCCCAGCTTTACGGTCAGTCCGACCAAGCAGTTTTATCACTGCTTTGGTTGTGGTGCACATGGCACCGCCATTGGTTTTTTGATGGAGTATTCGGGACTCGGTTTTGTGGAGTCCGTGAAAGATCTGGCGCAGAACGTGGGTATGACCGTGCCCGAGCAGGAGGATCGATTACCTCCCGCACAGCGTGCCGAGCTGCAGGCAAAATCGCTTGCACTTTCTGATGCGATGACGCTGTCCTGTAATTTCTATCGACAGCAATTGCGGAGCGCACGACCTGCGATTGATTATCTGAAAGGGCGTGGTCTGACCGGCGAGATCGCGGCCAAATACGGAATAGGTTATGCCCCCGACGGATGGGATAGTCTGCGTGAGGTATTCACAGATTACGATAGTGATGTGCTGGTCGAGGCGGGCTTGATTATCGATCGCAGTGATGAAGATAACAGTCATCGCAAACGCTACGATCGATTTCGCGATCGCATCATGTTCCCGATACGGAATACCAAAGGGCAGGTGATTGGTTTTGGTGGTCGCGTGATGGGTGCAGGTGAGCCGAAATATCTTAATTCACCTGAAACGCCGCTGTTTCAAAAAGGCAGTGAGCTTTACGGTTTGTTCGAGGCACGTCAGGCGATACGCGATAAAGATTATGTGCTGGTCACCGAGGGTTACATGGACGTGGTCGCCCTCGCGCAATATGGTTTCGAGCAGGCGGTGGCCACGCTAGGTACGGCTTGCACCGCCACGCATGTGCAAAAGCTGCTGCGTCAGACCGACAATGTGATTTTCAGTTTTGATGGTGATGCAGCCGGTCGCCGCGCTGCACGCCGTGCGCTTGAAGCCTGTCTGCCGCACGCATCAGATAGTCGATCGCTCAAATTTCTCTTTCTGCCGACCGAACATGATCCCGACAGTTATGTGCGCGAACACGGCACCTCGCAGTTTGAGCAAATGGTGCAGGATGCGACACCGCTGTCCCAGTTTTTGCTGAGTGAAGTCACCGAAGGCAAGGACCTTGGTACCGCCGAGGGCAGGGCGCGCACGCAATTTGACGCAAAACCGCTGATACAGAGCATGCCGCCCTCAGGTTTGCGTCTGCAATTATTACGTCAGCTGGCGCAACTGACCGACAGTACACCGCAGGAGCTCGAGAGCTTGTTTGAACTGGGTCGATCCATGCCTGCCGGTCGCGCACCTAGTCCAGCAGTCAGGCGCAAACCTCCCGTGGAATTGGAGCGTCAGGTGTTGCGGCTACTGCTCGCGCATCCGGCGATGCATGATCTTTTGGACAACAAGGCGCTCGATCTGATTGCGCAAAGCGCGCCGGACGAAGGAGTGACATTGCGCACCGTGGCAGAAGTTGCGGCGCGTCTGCCTGAAGGCGCAAGCTTGGCGGTTTTGTCCGAAGCCCTGCGCGCGCAAGGCGTGGAACTCGGCTCTCTGGTGGCCGAAATTGCAGCAGAGCCGCCATCCGAGCCGGATCTGGCTCGCAAGGAACTTGCGGGAGCCATCCGACAGACTAAAATGAAATCGCTCAAAGCTGAGCTGGAGAGTTTGGCCTCGGCGGGGCTTGCGTCCGATTCGGCAAAAGCGCGCTACCGGGAAATCTCTGTCGAACTTGAGAAAATTCGGGCTGCTGTCGATAAGGATTTACAGGATTAATAAGCTCGCTATTCGGCTCGCAAGTTCGGGTTTCGAACGCGCTTGCCGCAAATCAGCAAACGCTCAGATCGGGCAGGTTTTAAGTATGGTTTCCGGGACAATTGCCGCTTTGGCATGAGCGCCTGGCGCAGTGTCATTTAGAGTGTGTTTGAACCGAACTAAGGCTCCCCTCTGTTATAATAGAAGGCTTTTTTACAAACATGCGTTTTCGTATTTTGCTTACGCATGCAGCAGTTTTTACCTTGCTGGACCCGCGGCTACCCATTGTGCAGAACCAGCCGGCGCAAAATGCGACCGCACTGCCAGCCGGCCGAAATAATCGGCCCAGACCGCGCTCCAGTTCCCATTGCAGCATCGGCAGTTCCCAATGGTGGATAGACCCATGGCGACAAATAAAAAACCCGTTAAAACTTCTGCAACCAAATCCAAGGCTGCTCAGCCTGCCAAAAAGCGCACGGCAACTGCCGTGGCCAGCAAGCCGGTGAAGTCCGCTGCAAAGACCGTGGCGCGCAAGGCGGTTGCCAAACCGGCAGCGAAGCCCGCGGCTAAAGCAGCAGCGAAACCAACGGCGAAACCAGCAGCCAAGGCTGCTGCAAAGCCGGCATCAAAACCTGTGACAAAGTCCGCAGCCAAGGTTTCAGCGAAGCCAGCAGCCAAGCCGAAACTGGTAGCTGCAAAAAAGACCGCGAACAAACCAGCCCCGAAAGCTGTCTCAAAAGCCGGCAAGCCTCCTGCCAAGCCGGCACCCAAGAAGCCTGTACAGGCCGCTGCCGTTCCCAGCAAACCCGGGGCGAAGTCGGCGACCAAGGCTGTAGCCAAACCCGCCGTCACGCCTAATGCACCTGTAAAGAAAGCTGTTGTGACGAATCGGAAACCCGAAGCAAAAGTTGTCGCCAAAAAAGCGGCGGTCGAGTCAAAAGAAGTAGCGAAGACCGACCACCAGATCATGTCGGTCAAGCAAACGACTGACGCCGCTGCATTGGCAGCCATTGATACGTCTGGCTACATCCTCCCGGGCATTAAGGTACCTGGCCGCCGTGGCCGCAAGCCGCGTGATTTCCAGCCTGAGAACGAAGAAATCGCAGCGCTCAATGCCGTCGAGCGTGCCGAACTCAAAGCGGCAGACAAGGCGCGCGCGCGTGACCGCAAGGCCAAAGAAAAGCAGTTCCTCAAAGATGCATTCTCTGCCGATTCCGAGGCGACTGAAGAAGAGATCGAGCGTCGCCGTCAGAAGCTCAAAACCCTGATCAAGCTGGGCAAGGATCGTGGTTTCCTGACGCACGCCGAAATCAACGATCACCTGCCGGAAAACATTGTTGATCCCGAAGCCATCGAAGGCATCATCAGTACTTTCAATGACATGGGTATCGCGGTCTATGAGCACGCGCCTGATGCCGAGGCCTTGCTCTTGTCGGATAACGTCGCCACCGTCGCGAATGATGACGATGCCGATGCTGCTGCTGAAGCAGCGTTGCAGACTGTAGATTCCGACTTCGGTCGCACTACCGATCCTGTGCGTATGTACATGCGCGAAATGGGTTCGGTCGAACTGCTTACCCGTGAAGGCGAAATTGAAATCGCCAAGCGTATCGAAGGCGGTCTGAAAGACATGATTCAGGCGATTTCTGCCTGCCCCATGACAATCTCCGAAATTCTGGCCATGGCAGATCGTATTTCCAAGGACGAAGCCAAAATCGACGAAGTCGTTGATGGTCTGGTAGACCCCAATGCACCTGATGATGCGCCGATCCCCCCCGCACCGATCAAAGGTGCCGCTGCCGACGACGATGACGAGGATGGCGACGAGGATGAAGAGGAAGAAGGCGAAGAGGAAGAAGGCAATGCCAATGGCGGCGCTGCAGGCTTCTCCGCTGAGCAGCTTGAACAACTGAAGCGCGATTCGCTAGCGAAGTTCGAGACCATCTCAACCCAGTTCGACAAGATGCGCAAGTCGTACGAGAAAGAAGGCTACAACTCCAAGCAGTATGTGAAATCTCAGGAAGCGATTACGAATGAGCTGATGGGCATTCGTTTCACTGCCAAGGTGGTTGAGAAACTCTGCGATACGCTGCGCGGTCAGGTGGATGAAGTGCGTCAGATTGAACGCCAGATTCTGGATCTGTCGGTCAACAAGTGCGGCATGCCACGCGCTCACTTCATCAAAGTTTTCCCGGGCAACGAAACCAATCTCAAGTGGGTTGACGGTGAAGTCAACGGCAATCATGCGTACAGCGTCATGCTGGCGCGTAATGTGCCCGCGATCAAAGAGTTGCAGCAGAAATTGCTGGATCTGCAGTCGCGTGTGGTCTTGCCATTGCCGGATCTGCGTGAAATCAACAAGAAAATGTCGGCCGGTGAAACGCGTGCCCGCAAGGCCAAGCGTGAAATGACCGAAGCTAACCTTCGTCTGGTGATTTCGATTGCGAAGAAATACACCAACCGTGGTTTGCAGTTCCTTGATTTGATCCAGGAAGGCAACATCGGTCTGATGAAGGCGGTGGATAAATTCGAATACCGTCGCGGCTACAAATTCTCGACCTATGCAACCTGGTGGATTCGTCAGGCCATCACACGCTCGATCGCTGATCAGGCCCGGACGATTCGTATTCCGGTGCACATGATCGAGACCAGCAACAAGATGAACCGCATCTCGCGGCAGATCTTGCAGGAAACCGGTGCTGAACCGGATCCGGCAACGCTGGCCATCAAGATGGAAATGCCTGAGGACAAGATCCGCAAGATCATGAAGATCGCCAAAGAGCCGATTTCCATGGAAACGCCGATCGGCGACGACGACGATTCGCATCTGGGTGATTTCATCGAAGACAACAACACGCTCGCTCCGGCCGATGCGGCGCTGCATGCGTCCATGCGTGGTGTGGTCAAGGATGTACTGGACTCACTCACCCCGCGTGAAGCGAAAGTGTTGCGGATGCGTTTCGGCATAGAAATGTCTACTGACCACACGCTGGAAGAGGTCGGCAAACAGTTCGATGTTACCCGCGAACGTATTCGCCAGATCGAAGCCAAGGCCCTGCACAAGATGCGGCAACCGTCAAGCTCGGACGAGCTCAAGAGTCTCCTCGAGGGCGGATAAATGCGCTTTGGCGATGAGGAAATTTTTCTCGCCGCCAGAGCCTTCTGGCGATAGAATCTTGTCTGATTAACAGCTTTTTCCGGGCCCCTAGCTCATGCTTGGTTAGAGCAGCGGACTCATAATCCGTTGGTGCCGTGTTCGACTCACGGGGGGCCCACCAAACAAAAAACCTCGGCATAATTGCTGAGGTTTTTTTTCGTCAGGTATGTTGCCTTGATAGCATCATAAGCCTTAAGTTAAGTCTCTTGGCCGAGCCGGGCGGGCAAGTAAAATGAATAACCCGCTTGGAATTAGTGTGTGACACGAGATCAAAGCCTGCAGGCAGTGCGCATATTGGTGATACTGTGCCTCGTGATCAAGCAGTACGTTTTCAGACTACCGCCGGTTGGGCCTTAAGGAGATAGATGCTCAGCCGTCATCGGCTAGTGTGTACTGGCAGTGAATTTTGAATCGGATTGATTTCACTAAAATCTATGATGACCCAAGCTACTGTCCACCACATAGAGCGTCTGGCAAGTCATTATCTCGCCAACTACATGGCTGAGGGCAGGGTCGTATTTCATATCAAAGTAAACATTTCCCGCGTTCGTGACGATCACGTTGTTGGTGATCTCCTGTACCACGATATTCCTATTGAAGGCGGTGCTTGTTATCCCCATACAAACATAAACCAAGTCGTTTATGAAAATTACGCAGATCTACAATATTTACCGCCGAGATCTGATGAAGAAAAATCCCCCGATTCTGAAGCTTTGCATATATCAAAACAATCGACACGTGAGCTATCTATCGAAGGAGATGAGCTCGGGGAGTGGGAGTTTGAATGCTTTTTGACACAAATAAACAAAGAAGAATGTGGACGGTATTTATTCGAGGCTTACGGAAGTAAGGAAAAAGTTGCTTTTACAATTTACCCCGAAAAGCTGCACTACTTTATGGAAGATGCTTTCGATACATATCTTCTGTTTGAAAAACTGCTTGATAAGACCATGCAAAAATATGGCTTCTCGTAGTTATCTTCGATAATTCCTGGCGCGGGTCAAAGCAATATGTGCACGTCGCTTCAAAGAAAAAATTGTATGTTTGCTTGAATTCACAGCGCCACTTTAAGTAGTATTTTTTCTTTGTCGTAGTAAAAAGTGTCAGAAAACATCTTTGAAAATTGCTGAGCAATTCTGACTAGCATGCGGTTAGGCACGCCAAATTCAAAGGGAAGACTATAGCTGGCAACGTAAAACGGCGTTGTGTCGTCAGCGTCGGCGTAGAAATTCAAAATCGGGGCGTGATGTTTCGCCTCCTTCAATAGATAGTCCATTTCTTCCTGCGTCACACTTTCCTTAACCTCTGCCTTGGCGATCAAGGTAAGGACCTGGTTTTCAGTATCAATTTGCGTGAAAAACGGATAAGGACACGGCCCACCTTTAAGCGATGAGGATGCGTAGACTAGATTGGGGCCTTTAATTGTCGTATCCAATTTGCCTTTTTGATAGACTTTGGATAAGGACTCAGCTGATACATCGACCGCTTTCAGGACTGCAATTTGATTGTCGTGACATTGAGTGCGAGTTTCTTCGACGATCTCCATAATGTGCGTTATCAGGCGAGGCGTATCCACTTCAGGTAGCCCGGCATCTATGAGTATCTTTTTGAGTACATCAATAACTTCATTAAAAATGGCAGCGCCCACTTGAATGCTTAAATCCGAGCTTTGTAAATAGCCGCCCAAATAAGAGTGATCAGCTTTCCTTAGAACGTAACTGGCAAAATTCTCTTGGTCAGCAATTATTTTCTCAGGCGTGACATTCAAAAAGTAATGTCTGAGATCGGCTTGGCTGTTTACCTGACTGTATAGATCGCGCACGATCATTTTAATTTTAGGTAGTCCGCCGAAAACTGGTTTGAAAATTTGTTTTTGTTGTTGATTGATTTCTGCTTTTGTCGGGCTAATCACTTGCACTTGCTCTTGCTCTGAAATTGGTTTGGCTACGGGCAGTGCGGGAAGTGCTTGTTGTGTTTGCTTAGATACGGTCGCTGGGGGAGCTGTTTGTTGTGTTTGCTGGGTGTTGCTGACAATTTCATCGCGCACTTCCAGCACCACGCCCATGATCAAAGAGATATCTTCGGCAGCAACGCCGGCCGAAGTTAATGTTTTTTTCAGAAGACGACCAATTTCATTGAAATCATCGTCGCTGATATTCAAGGGTTGATGCGCCTCGGCGAGTTCACGCCCGCCGTAAGTGCGAGCTGGTTTTCCCAGAATAAATGACAGAAACTGTACTTGATGGTCAATCAATTTTTCCATATTCAATTTCTTGAAAAAATGACCGACCTTAGGGCTGGCACGTGCATACATATAAAATTCACGGACCAAACTCCTCATGGTTTCTGTTCCGCCGTATTTGTCGAATAAGGTGTCCATGAAATATCTTCTTTAGATTTTTATTACCAATAGTCTTTGGGGGAATATTTTCCGTAAAAGGCAATCCTACAATTTTTGTAATCTGATCCGGTAGAGATTATGCGGCAAACTTCTATACTTCGTTGAAAGGCTTGAACAGTTATCGAGTTAGCCATTCGCAGCCGATGGTGCGATGAAATTGGTCTATAGACGCGTTCTGCTGCGGATTCGAAGATTGAATATATTTAACCTGCATATCACGCCTCCTAGCTTGGTTTTGCAAACCTGCCCTGGGGTACTCGGTACCATTATCGGAATGACCCACAGTAGGGCGTTCGCACCCGGCGATGTTCTGTTTTATGCTCACTATCCCCAATACTGGCAGAGGCGAGAAATCCATATCGATCCAGCACTTCCCCAATCTCGTTGCTGCAATAATGCGGATATCATGCGGCCTGACATCAAGAGAGCATCATTAACTTTGTTATTTTTGTAACTGTCAGATTATTATGTTTGGCGGTGCTTGTTGTTGTCACTTCATAATCGATCGAATTTGTAAGAATTCATTACCAGACGGCTTGCCGGCTACCTGAGGATTATGATCTGCACAATAAAAGCAATATCTTGCCTCGCACGTTATAGGGATGACTGAAGCTTGGTAGCTTTCACAGTGTCGATCCCCGGCCAGCGCGACAATGGTTCCAGGTCATTCATAAGATAAAAATGAAAAAACTTCGTTTCGCAACGACGCTGCTGCTCTTGATGCTTTCCCTGGGAGAGGTCCGGGCCAAGGTCGTGCCCGCTAGTGGCGAATACCTGTTCGGCCCCGAGACCTCCGAGAATGAGGCCTGCGAACTCGCACGGAACAAGGCCAAGTCAATGGCTGTATCACTGGTGGTGGGCGAGAAGGTCTCTAGCGAAGAGCAACTAATCTGCAATCAGACCACCGGTAAAACGACCGACTATGGTTGCGAATTCAATCGCATTACTTGGTCGATGATTGATGGTGATATTCGGGCGGTCAGGAATGAAGTCAGGAAAATTGAAGCGCGCGAGGGAGCCAGGGCGTGTGTTGTCAGTCTTGAGGCCGAAATCATCGAACCCACGAAAAAGCCCGACCCCAATTTTGATATCAGCGTAAAGCTGAATAAAAACGTTTTTACGGTCGGTGACGATATGCTAGTTGAGCTGGAGGGCTCGGAGCCCTTGCATCTGGTGATTTTCAATTGGTTACCGAACCAGAGAAACGAAGTCATTCGCATCATCCCCTATACAAACGATCCCAACATCAATTCGCTTTACCTGATCCGAGGAGACGCCAACAAGATTTTCCGCAAATTTCCGCTCGAAGTCCAATGGTCGGATGCGTACAGTAAAAATAAAAAATTTATCGATGAGTGGCTGATCATTATCGCCACCAAACGACCTTACAAATGGCTCTCAATCTACGATTTTGAGCAATTCAAAGAGCGTTTGCGTGAGATTCCCATTGACGAACGACGCATCGTTCGCAAGGGTTATCAGCTTACGCGTTGAGTCTGTCATGCGATCTTCCTACCTTACCCTGCTGGTTGTAGCTTCCGTGGTCGTCAGCTTATCCGGTTGCGCAACGCGTTATGTACAGGGTAATCCATCGACAGTAAACTCAGACGACATGATCGGTGATGTCGTGATTTCGGAGGCGGCGGCGGAATATGCATCTTCTCCCCCGGTGTGTCTTGGGTTGATGCCGTTAACCGTCAGTCGGCAGTCATTTTCCCCTGTTGAGGATGTTCGCAAAGCTTTTCATGCGCATCTTGCGCCAACAGGTATCCGATTGATCTCGCTGCAGAAGATCGATGCGCTCATCGATTCAAGTGCGACAGAGGAACAGAACCTGCAGAAAGTCGCAGAGGCGACTCAGTGTGACACGCTGATTACCGGTGAGGTCACTGATCGGAAGACACGTTTCTGGGGCGTTTATTCCGAAGTCAGGGCTGGCGCGCGCTTGAAAATCATTCGCGTGAGTACAGGCAAAGTCATCTGGGATGGTCGTCACACGGCGGTCATGCGTGATGGTGGTGTACCGCTCAATCCCGTCAGTCTCGTTGGTGGCGCAGTATCCGCAGGCGTTAATCTGCGTGACGAGCAAGTCAAACGTACAGTGCATGATCTGGCTCGGCGGTTGGTTCATGCGATACCGCAGTTGAAATATATTGAAGATATGCCTGTCATCGCCAATGCCAAGGCGGTGACGCAGACAGAGCCGAAGGCGGAGCCTGTGCAAAGTTTTCTGACGTCCCTCGAATCTCGGACGAACGAGGAGAAAAAAACTAGCCTTGTCGCCGCATTGCAAAGCGATCTTTGGGGCGCGCCGAAAGACCGTCTGGCGATCGCCGAGTACCTGATACGTCTGGATCAGAGTAATTCCCGCGCTTATCTTGAGGCTTCGGTAGCGAAGCTGAGTTTGTCCGAGCCGACGCAGGCGCTTGAGTTCGCCCAGAAAGCGGTAAAGCTTGATGCGCTAAACCCCGACTGCCAGTTTCAGCTCGGCAGAACGCATCTGCACCTTAACCAAGCAGACCAGGCTTTGGGCCCATTTTTAAATGCCGTCTCGGTACCCAACCCTAAAAGCCTGCATTTCAATGCGTTGGGGCTAGCCTACAACCAGACCGGCAGGCATGCAATGGCTGCTGCTGCGTTTACAAAATCGCTGGAGCTAGACAAAGACAACCCCTTCTCATTATTGCAACTGGGATTGGCTCATGTGGGCTTGGGTGACGAGGCCGAAGCAGCAAAGATTGTCCGAAAGAGTATGATTATTAGTATTGCTGCGAATGATGCGGCTGCAGCGCGACGGTCTTTGAATTTATTCAAGGCGATGAATCTGAATTCCAGGATTTCAGAGGAAGAATTAAAGGCAATCGAAGAGCGAATAGAAAAAATCGCTCCCGTATAAATTTGTAATGCTCTATCAACACAAGGGGAATTCTCATGCGTGGAATAAAATCAAAATATGCAGTCCTCCTGATCGCACTGATCGCAACTGCTTGTTCGACACCGAAACCCGGTACGCCGGAGTTCGTCGCCAAGCAGGACGATGATCGTCAGAAAGCCGCCGTGAAATCGGTAGATCAGTCGATCAGCAAAATGCCATCCTGGTATACCCAGCCGCCGGTGGATGCCAATGCGCTTTATGCAGCCGCATCGGAAAGCTCGCCTGATATGCAAATGTCGATGGATGCCGCCATTCTTTCTGCAAAGCGTCAGCTGGCTAATTCGCTGGGCGCGCGCGTCTCAGAGCTGATGAACAACTACGCGCTACAGACCGGTACCGGTAATGATGCTCAGGTCGTACAGGAAATCTCGCGAGTAGCGAAAAGCGTCACGACCGATATCAATCTCGCCGGTTTTGTTCGTGAAAAAAGTGAAGTGATTCAGGAAGGTCGTAATTTCCGTACTTTTGTGCTGCTGCGTTATCCCGTGGGTGAAGCCAACCGCGTTGTGGCAGATCAGGTAAAGAAGAGCCAGATCCTCGATACCAAGGTTCGCGCTGCTCAGGCCTTCCAGGATCTGGAGCGTGAAATCGAGGCTGCAAGAAAGAAATAAGCCTATGAGAGGCCTGCAATTTTTGTCGGTAGACGCCAGAATGATCACAGCAGTGCTGATGCTCTGCTGTGCGATGTCTGCCAGTGCGATTGATCTCATCACGCCCGACGAGGCTCGACGCTCACAGCAGGCACCGCCCGTGGCGGAAGCGCAGTCGTCAGCGGCGGATCCGATGGCGCCACTGATTGCTGTTGTTGATCCTCAGGCGATTGGCAAGGCGCTTAAAAATCCATTCCGTATGGAGATCGATTTCAAGACGTCCGATGGAGCGCGTCTGGATTTTTCGACTTTCAAAGCTTACTACGGCGCGTTCAAAATCGACATCACGGACCGCTTACTCAAGGAGGCCACAAGAACGGCTTCCGGTCTGCGCCTGAGTAATGTCAATGTGCCGTCCGGTAGCCACAAAATCATCCTGCGTATCAAGGATGACCACAGCCGCATGGGTGAGCGGGAGCTTTACTTTAAGGTCGAATGAAATCACTCATCAAACAAGGCGTATCGCTGCTGCTGGTCTTTTACGTATTCTGCGTGCATGGCGTGATCGCTGCTGACGCAACGGCAGACGTGCTGACGCGGGCAAGTATTTTCATTGATGCAGGTCGTTTGAAAGACGCAGTGACAATACTGAAAGGCCACGAGCCACGCGATGCCAAAGAAGAGCAACAAATCACGCTCTTGATGGGAAAAATTTATCTGGCGATTGATCGGCCAGCCAAGGCGCTGGAGTATTTTCGCAGCGCGGAGCAGCAGCTGAGTTTCAACATGGATGCCGTTATGGGCGCGGCGAATGCCTCTCTCAAGCTGGGTCGATTTACAGATGCGCGCAAATACGCTACGGAAGCTGGGAAGCTCGATCTGGATTCCCCGGAGCCAGAGTTGTTGCTGGCGCTGATTGAACAACGCGCCGGTCAGGCAAGTGACGCTACGCACCGCATGGATAATTTGTTGCGCAAACGACCTGGATCGGCATCGCATGTTGTCGCGTATGCGCGCTACCTTTTGTCGGCGGGTGAGCAGGCAAAAGCGATGAGCACACTCCAAATTTATCGTGAATCTCATCCGAAATCAGCCCCGGTGCTCGAACAATTAGGCGATATCGAGTTCAGCTTCGGTAACAAATCCACAGCACTTAATCTAAAGCGTGAAGCAGCAAAGTCCTATGCGAATCAGGGTAATGAATATCGGGTGCGTGTGATTCAGTCATGGGTCGAGGAAAATATTACAGCACTTGAGCCACCCAAACGGGATTCGGAGATGGGCAAGCGTATTTCGCCGTCACCATCGCCCGAATCTACGCCTGAGTTGCTACCCAGCGCACCACCTGAAACGTCAGTGAAAAAAGAGTCACTTCCTGCACCTAGCGAGCAAAAACCCAGAGTCGCAAAATTTACTGATCCCGATGTCAATCTGCCGGTACAGCGCTTCCCTTTCCCGAAGGGCGTGACTATTACAGGCGGCAGTGGTTTTATCGTCGATGAGGGTCGCAAAATTGTCACCAACAAGCATGTGATTGAAGGCGGTAAAGAGTTCGCGATCCGTACCGGCTTGGGTGAAGTCATACGTGCCAAAGTCGTGTTCATTTCCAATACGGATGACCTCGCTATTCTTGAGTTGAGCAAACCGCTGCCGGCCGATCGAGCCATCCCTTCGGCCGCATATGCCAAACCCAGAGTGGGTCGCGATGTGGTGGTGATGGGTTATCCACTGTGGTACATCTTGGGAGAAGGGTCACCCTCACTGACGAATGGCGTCGTGTCGAAAGGTACGGGCATGGGCGACGATAGAAATACTTTTCAGCTGACTGCCAAGGTCAACAAAGGCAACTCGGGTGGTCCGGTTTTTGATTTGAATGGCAATGTGGTCGGCATCACCGTCGGCAAACTGGATAGTCAGAAAATCACTCAGGAACAAGGCTTTGTACCCGAAGATATCAACTTTGCGATTCACGTTGATCGTCTCCCGCCCATGGCAAAAGTATCCCTGAAGGCCGAAGGCGTCTCCGACAAGCCAGTATCACCGGAAACCCTGTATCAACTGATGCTTGGACGCGTGGTCATGGTAGCTACTTACAAATAAGCATTCGTTTTGCCAGATTTGCCGGATAGGCAAACTGCGATGCCACGATTTGGGTGGCATGGCTGGTAGCGGCAAGCAGAGCGGCGTCACAGGCGGCGGACGCTTGGTGAAGTGCGTTTCCTTTTGCAATCAATCGCTTAGCGACTGAGGCGGCCCGGGTGAGTGCTATACTTCTGCGCTAAACCTAATGACCCGAATGTCCGACATCAATACACCTCCCCAGTCCGTACCGGCTGCAGACGCATCCGCCGCTTCGCTTCCCCGCTTCGATGAATTTGGTCTGGCGCCGCCCATCTTGAAGGCATTGGCTGATCAGGGCTATATCCATCCCACCCCGATTCAGGCGCAGGCGATTCCTGTTGTGCTACAAGGCCGGGACGTCATGGGCGCGGCCCAGACGGGTACCGGCAAGACTGCGAGCTTTTCGCTGCCTATCATCCAATTGCTGCTTGCCCATGCGAATGCCAGTGCGTCGCCCGCACGGCATCCGGTGCGCGCGCTGGTTCTGACTCCCACGCGTGAGCTGGCCGATCAGGTGGCAGATAATGTAAAGGCCTACTCGCGTCATACGCCCTTGCGTGCAACGGTCGTCTTTGGTGGTGTGGATATGGCACCTCAGACCGCAGCGCTGCGCTCCGGTGTGGAGATCGTGATCGCTACCCCTGGCCGATTGCTCGATCATATTCAGCAAAAAACGCTGAACCTCTCGCAGACGCAGATCTTCGTGATGGACGAAGCCGATCGCATGCTGGACATGGGTTTCTTGCCCGACCTGCAGCGCATCATCAATCTGCTGCCCAAGAAGCGGCAGAACCTGATGTTCTCGGCCACCTTCTCTCCGGAGATCAAAAAGCTGGCGGCTAGTTTTTTGAATGATCCTTTGCTGATCGAAGTCGCGCGCAGCAATGCCACTGCCGAAAGAGTGACGCAGGTGGTTTACCAGGTCGATGAAGAAGCTAAGCGTGATGCGGTGGTTCATCTGCTGCGTGGTCGTGATCTCAAGCAGGTGCTGGTGTTTTCCAATACCAAGATTGGCGCATCGCGGCTGGCACGCGAACTGGAACGGCAAGGCATCAAAGCCGCGCCCATTCACGGCGACAAAACGCAGAACGAGCGTATGGCGGCACTCGAAGCCTTCAAGAATGGCAGCATTGATGTGCTGGTAGCGACCGATGTGGCGGCGCGTGGTCTCGATATCGCCGAACTGCCTTGTGTGATCAACTACGATTTGCCTTACAACGCCGAAGACTATGTGCATCGCATTGGCCGCACTGGGAGTGCAGGTGCTTCCGGCGATGCGATCTCGCTGTACTCGGACAAAGACCTGCGCTTTCTGACGGACATTGAAAAACTAATCCGTCAAAAATTAACGCCTGTACCGATTGAAGGTTTTGGTGGCAGACCCGCCCGTGCTGTCGAGCGCTCCGAGCGATCGGATGCCACTTATTCGTCGAATCGCGCCAACCGAGAACGTTCTGGCGAGCGGCATTCAAAAGATCGTTCCAGCCGCGGCCCTGCAGCACCGCGCCGCGAGCCAGTGGATCCATGGTTCCTGAAACCCTACGAACCCTCTGTGTCCGTGCCAGCTCAAGCTGAGGCCGCTGATAAGGGGCCGACCAAGAGTGGCGCGCCACCGAAGCGCGCTGCTTTGCTGGGTGGCCGCAAGAACTGATCGATACTGAATGCGCAGTCAAATTTGATTGTGATTCGGCCGGCGTAGTCACGCGGCAATTCAATACCGGTTCATCAAACAAAGACACTGGATCCCCCCTTGCAGGGCGCATCATGGCGAGTACGCTATAACCGTTTCATGGGCAGACCGCATGCGGTCTGAAACTCCCGCTTCACCTTTCGCCGGGAGCGAGTGGGGAATTCGGGTCGCATGCGATCCGCCCACGCAGCGGTCATCACATGCAGGTGATGACGGTAGTTGTTGAGGCGACCGTAAAATTCCCATCGTCATCC
>JACCDL010089839.1_pt1 | contig 20589 bp, 18 predicted proteins | sample 7441931 | NCBI WGS metagenome assembly JACCDL01 (sample SAMN15323437, study PRJNA562643) | freshwater metagenome | isolation source: river surface water | place: USA:Blue River Watershed | collected 2017-08-16 | reverse complement strand
GCAATTAGAGGCAGAGTCTTAGCTCAAAATCTTGTCGATAACGACGGTTGGTACTTCACATCTGATGCCGGTCGTATTGAAAATGGCAAGTTAATCGTTGAAGGCAGAATCGATGAGGTCGTTATCACCGGTGGAGAGAATGTTTCGCTCACTGCTATTGAACGAGTAATCACTCAAAGATTGCCTAATATTCAAGTAGCAGCATTTCCAGTCCCGCATCCTGAATGGGGCCAAGCAATTCACTTAGCAATTGCCGGCAGCGAAGGGACAGATGAGAATGCGATTCAAGAAGTCTTGGTGCGAGAAATTGGGATAGCGGCCAAGATAAAGGGATTTCACTATCTATCAGAGCTGCCACTCAAGGGCATCGGGAAAATCGATCGGGTTACGTTAGGCAGGTTGATAAATGAATAAGTGGATCATCGGAGCTCGACCAAAAACTCTCCCTGCTGCCATTGCACCAGTAGCGGTTGCTACCGCATTAGCAGGAAGCGAGGCATCACCTCTTCCTGCAGTACTTGCACTTCTTGTCAGTCTCGCGTTGCAAATTGGCGTCAACTATGCCAATGATTACTCTGATGGAATTCGCGGCACCGATAACAATCGCGTTGGTCCTATCCGAATCACTGCATCAGGGATGGCAACTCCACGTGCCGTAAAGAACGCTGCATTTATCTCATTCACAGTAGGAGCATTTGCTGGTCTTGCACTGGCGATCATGACCAGCTGGTGGTTAATCCTTGTGGGGGCGTTAGCAATCCTTGCTGCATGGGGCTATACCGGTGGGAAAAATCCATATGGTTATTTAGGTCTCGGTGAACTCTTCGTCTTTATCTTCTTCGGAGTTGTTGCAACAGTTGGTACTTACTATGTGCAGACCGAAGAGATAACTATTGATGCTCTCTTGGCATCTATTCCTATGGGGACATTCTCCTGTGCCTTGCTTGCCATCAATAACATTAGAGACCGAGCCCTTGATGAACCGATGGGAAAGCTAACTCTTGCGGTGCGACTCGGCGATCGAAATGCTCGTGCTTTCTTCACCTGCCTGATTGCACTCGGCTATCTCGCTGTAGTGATAATGGGCAACCCGTGGTTCTTGATTACTCTCTTCTCAGCCCCGATGGCAATCTCATTGGTCCGCGGTGTATTGAGCGGAATAGAAGGTGGGGCGCTGATTCCTTACTTGGCAAAGACCGGCAAGCTCCAACTTCAATTCTCCATCCTTTTTAGTATCGCACTAGTATTAAGCCATGGTTAAGTTCCAAGGTCTCTTTCTAGTTATTTCGCTCGCAGTAACTCTCTTCGCCTTTGTCGAGTGCGCAATGCGTGAAGATACTCAGATAAAGAAGCTCCCAAAATGGGGATGGTTACTTTTGATTGCGCTCTTAACTCCATTTGGTGCTATTGCTTACTTAATTACCGGCCGCAATGGAAGTCGCCAACCACGATTGAAGCGACCAAAGCCACGCATCTTGCCGCCCGATGATGATCCTGATTTCTTAGGAAAGCTCTAACTACTTAATTAAGTCTTAATTAGTTCTTGTTAATCAAGACCGGAGTAGGTGTGCTTGCCTGTTCCCCAGACATTGACGTAGACATAGTTAAATAAGAATGTAGAACCGGCGAAGATACATAGCCAGGCAGCGCGACGACCGCGCCATCCAACAGTTACGCGCGCATGAAGATATGCAGCGTATGCAACCCAGGTAATGAAGGCCCACGTCTCTTTTGGATCCCAACCCCAATAACGACCCCAAGCGCTCTCTGCCCAAATTGCTCCTGCAATCACCGAGAAAGTCCAGAGCGGAAAGACAAATGCAATGAGTCGGTATGAAAGTTGATCTAGTGTCTCTAGCGATGGAATCCGTAGCGCCCAGGCCGGACGAGCGCCCATTTGTTCATATCGGTCAAGATAGAGGTATGCACCAGCGATGATATTTGCCAAAAGAAATATTCCACCGCAGATGATTGCCGTCGATACGTGAATGATGAGCCATGGTGATTTAAGTGCTGGTACCAATGGCGCGCTATCACGATATAGCAAAGTAATTGCAGTGCCGAGTGCTAGAAGAATGCCAAAAGATATAAAGAGTCCTAGCCAACGAAGATCGTATTTACGTAGTGCGGCTAAGTAAGCGGCAGAGAATGCAAAAGACCCGGTGATAGAAAATTCATACATATTTCCCCAAGGGACGTGGCCATTGGCTATTCCTCGAGAAATGATTCCGGCAAGTAAGAGGATTGTTCCTAATGCAAGGAAGGCAGTTGCTAGTCGAGCAGCCTTTTCGGTGCGTGAGTAATCGAGCGTCTTGGCCTTTGCGACATCAGAACCTTCTTCAATCGTCTGAGGAGCGCGAACTGCCCACGCGGTTTCAAAGGCATGTGCAAGAAATGAGAGTGTGTAGAGCGCCATAGCGGAATAGATAAAGTTATTTGAGGCGTAAGCCCATGTTGTATTCATCGCTTCACTTCACGCTTTCTACTAATCGAGCAATTTCTTCTTCAAGCCCAGGAGCATTGTTCTTGGCTAATCCAGCAACTTCAACTTGAGTTCCTGTGATTCTCACCCAGATGCGTCGGCGACGACCATAGAGCGATGAAAGGAGGCCAAGAATCGCAAAGATCGCACCAAAGAGCGCAAATCCCTTTCCTCGATCCTCAACAAATTGGAGATTAACCCAAGGAACTACGCCTTCTAAAGTAATTGTCCCGCCAGGGTAGGAAAAGCTCTCGCCGATTTTGAGTGAGCCGAGTCCTAAGTTTTTCATCTCTGATGTATCGATACGGTAGACCGATTGTGGAATGCCTGAGTTAAGGCCAAGGTCACCGCTCCACACTGAGAAGAGAAGTCGTGGATCTAAGAGTTGTGGATAGACAGATATTCCACCGTCGTCTGCAGAACGCGAATAAGTAGGTAAGAACGATGCCACAAAACCTACTTCAGGAGTGGCATCAGGAACTTTGATTGCTCCGATGGAACGTAGATTTCCATCTTGTGGCAAGAAAGTTACCGGTCCTTGGAAGGCGACGTTTCCTAGAGAGTCTCGGACAGTGACAATCGGTGAATAACCATTGGCTTGTAGGTAGACACGTGTACTTCCAAAGGTCAGCGGAGAATTAACCTTGAGGGTCTGCTGAGTGGATTTTCCATCAACGACTGTTGTGACATTCGCTGTGTAATCAAGTGGGGCGCTCGTCTTGGGATTGTATTGAGCAATGAATTTATCTACTCTGATTGTAAATTGCGGTAGGTCAGAATCTTTGGAGAGTTTTCCTAGTGCCAGCGAGTCATAACTAGTGGGAACATTGACGAAGCGCTCCCCTACGTTAACGATCGCCTCTCCGCGAAGACCATAGAGAGAGCCGAAGCTCACTCCAATCAAAATCAAAATCAGAGAGAGATGAAAAAGAAGATTTCCAGTCTCTCGCAGATAGCCCTTCTCTGCAGAGATAGAACCTTCCTCTTCACGAATTCTAAAGCGATTCTTTCTCAACCAGGTGCGAGCTGCTTGAAGAGTTTCTTCGCCACCGTCGAATGATGTGTAGAACTCCATTCGATTAAGATTGCGCGGAGTCAACGGCGGCAGTGCTCGCATCGCATGAAAGTGCTCAACGGTTCTAGGAAGAACACAGCCAATCAGAGAGATGAAGAGCAGAATGTAAATCGCACTAAACCAAGGTGAGCTATAAACATCGAAGAGAGAGAAGCGCTCATACCAAATTGAACGCTCTGGATGTGCCTCTAAGAAATCACGCACAGCGATTGGGTTACTTGTTCTTTGTGGGATGAGAGAGCCTGGAATCGAAGCTATTCCAAGCATCAACAGGAGAATAAGTGCAGTTCTCATGCTGGTGAGTTGGCGCCAAGCAAATCGAAGTAGGCCAATCAGACCTAACTCAGGAATCTCAATCTTTTCGCTCATTAAATCACCGGTGCAAACTCTGAAATAAGCGACCTTAAATTAATCATGAGATCTGCCCACAATCCTGTTACTTGCATCAATCCAATAAGAATAAGTAAGACACCTCCCACTTTACTGATAAGAGAGCCACGTTTTACAAAGAACGAACGGATAGCCGTGCTTCGATCCAAGAAGAGTCCCGAGAGAATGAAAGGGATTCCAAGTCCGAGGCCATATCCAATTGAGAGTATTGCACCGCGCACTGCACTGGATTCAGTAAACGCCAATGTCTGAACTGTGGCTAGAGCAGGTCCGATGCATGGAGTCCAGCCAATTCCAAACATCACTCCGAGCAGCGGTGCGCCAGCAACTCCACCGGTAGTTGAAATTTTCGGTTGCAGCGTTGGCGCAAATGGGAAGAGCCCAAGGAAAATTCCACCCATAGCGATGGTGAAAATTCCTAAGACAAAAGTAATTGCCTCTTCATGGGTTGCAATAAGGGATCCGAGACCACCAAAGGCGAGGCCATATGAGGCAAATAAAGCTGTGAAGCCAAGTACAAAGAGGAGTGAGCCAAGAAAAACCTTTCCTCGCGTTGAGGAGAAACCGGTCGCATAGGCAACATATCCAGGTACGAGCGGGAGAACACATGGAGAGAGAAATGAAATTAAGCCAGCCACAATCGCGATTGGAAGTGCGGCAAGCAGAGTTCCACCTGCTAACTGTTCTACGACAAAGCTCGTCACTCTGATTGCACCTTATCTATCAACTCAGAGAGGGAGGCAATTGTTACGATTCCAGAGATGCGACCTGCAATACGACCTGAATCGTCGAGTACGAGAGTTGTTGGAATCGCATTGGCAGGCAGGACCTTACTGAAACCAATTAATACTGAATCATCAATCAAAGTTGGGTATGGGCTCTTATTCTTACGCACAAATGCTTCCGCATTTACTGGATTGTCACGCGTCAAAATTCCAACAAAATTAACTTCAGGGTACTTAACAGTCATCGCCGCAAGAACTGGCTCCTCGGCTCTACAAGGAGAGCACCACGATGCCCAGACATTAATCACGGCATATTCATCTTGAGGTAAATCATAATTAGAGCCAAGCAGTGTCATTCCAGAAACTTTTGGGGCATTCACTCGATCCATTGGATTGATATATGTAGTTGCTCCATTGCCAGCAACAAAACTTTCCTGCGGCGCCGAAGTTCCGCTACTTCCGCACCCCGAAAGAAGTAGGAGCGCAGATAATGCAACTGCTAACTTCTTCATCTTTAAACCAATTATTTCTTTGGTAGTAAGTGAGCGGCTGGCTCAGCGTAGGAAGTACCGGTGATGAGCCCCTCGTCGTCAAAATGCACGCTTGTGACCGACGCGAGTGTGCACTCACGCTTACGTGGATCATGAAGCAAACGACGTCCCTCAATCGCGCTGCGCAGGATCCAAATTGGTAATTGATGAGAGACAACGATTGCATCACGATTGCCTGCCGCCTTCTTTGCATCAAAGATTGCTGCAAGCATGCGATTGATCTGCTCTTCATACGGTTCGCCCCACGATGGTTTCCATGGGTTATAGAGATGGCGCCATGCTGATGGATGCTTTAGAACTCCATCGCCGATTCCAAATGGCTTACCTTCAAAAATATTTGCTGCTTCGATCAATCGATCATCGGTATGAATATCAATGGAATGTGCGCGCGCAATCGGTGCTGCTGTCTCTTGTGCTCGCTGCAGCGGTGAGACGTGAAGAGCTCCAAGGTTGACAGATTTCGACCACTCACCGAGAACGTCAGCCATCTCCTGTCCGCGAGTAGAGAGGCGCCACCCAGGTTGGCGGCCGTAGAGAATCTTCTGCGGATTTTCGACCTCACCATGGCGGACGACATGCACTGTTGAACTCATGGCATAAGCATAAAGCGTCACTCACAGGGCTTTCCCCTGAAGTAATGGCTAAGGTAGTGACATGGCGCTCAGACCCACACGTGCAGCCTTCTTCGATGTAGATAACACCCTGGTCCGTGGGTCAACTCTCTACTTTCTCGGCAGAGGGATGTATCAGCGAGGCTATTTCACAAAGGCCGACATCTCCCGCTTTGTAGTCGCCAACATTCGCTTTCGCATGACTGGAACCGAGAAGCAAGATGTCATTAATCGTTTTCAAAAAGCTGCAACAGATTTTGTCGGCGGACATAAAGTAAGTGACATTCTCGAATTAGGAGAGGAGATTTACGATGAATATGTTTCGCCGAAATTGTGGGAACGTACATGTGAAATTGCGCGCGAACATCTAGCACGTGGTGAAGATGTCTGGCTTGTGACTGCTGCTCCACAAGATATGGCGAACATTATTGCGAAACGACTCGGTCTCACTGGAGCGCTCGGAAGCAAGGTATTGATTAAAGATGGAATCTATACCGGTGAGCTTGATGGAAACTTGTTGCATGGAGTAGAGAAGGCGGTTGCAGTCACAAAGCTAGCTGCTGATCGAGGTTATGCATTAGATGAGTGTTACTCATACTCTGACAGCCATAACGATATTCCGCTCTTAACTGCTGTTGGTAATCCATCTGCAATCAATCCAGATGCGATCCTTCGTATCAAAGCACTTGCTGAAGGTTGGCCAGTTCACGATTTCCGTAGGGCTCGTTATCTCAATCGCCTCTTGGGGCCGGCGGTAAGTCGCCTCGCCGCTCTCGCTGCGCTCCTTACTCCGCGCGGACGACGTTAACTCAATTAGCCTAGAAGCGGTCGCGCCCGCTAATGTAGGCAGGTTATGGAAATTCGCTCTTACGCCGATTATCTGCGCTCTCTCGATGATGCAGCGCTGATTACGCTATTCGAAAATAGAAGCGACCTCACCTCTCCTGTACCGCCAGATATTGCAAGTCTTGCAGTGCGCGCCTCGTCTATTCCTAGTTTGGTGAGAGCAGTTGATTCATTAAATCGCTGGCAACTTCAAGTTCTAGAGGCTGCAGCGGTACTTCCTGAGCCTTTCACTGAGAAAGAATTACTCGCCAGCACAGATAAAAGTGCCAAGTTTGCGCTCTCTTCACTCGTCGATCGCGCCTTGATTTATATAGGCCATGATGGCTATCGCCTTCCCAATAATGTTCGAGAGATTTTAGGAAATGAAGTTGCGGGTCTAGGCCCAGTCGCTACCAAGAAGTTGAAGTTAAAAGATCTGAGTGATGCTCCCGCTGCATCAAAGAAAGTTCTTGATGCCATGGTCTGGGGACCACCACGAGGTTCAGTTGCTGACGTGAAGAAACCTAACCCTGGTCTCAAGTGGTTACTCGACCAAGGTTTTGTATCACCCGTTAATCAACAGACAGTGGTACTCCATCGTGAGGTAGCGCTCCATCTTCGTGGAAATAAAGTTCATCAAGAACTATTTATCCAAGAACCCGCTGTTATTGGTAGGGATGTCGATAAGAAGAGCGTTCAACTTGCCGCAATCTCAAATGTCACAACTTTCCTCCGTTGGGTCGAGGAGGTTTTAAATTTCTGGGGGCAGGAACCGCCGACAGCTCTTAAAGCTGGTGGTGTTGGTGTTCGCGATCTCCGAGATCTTTCTCAACATCTTGGCGTTGAAGTTGAGTGCGCATCATTTGTTATTGAAGTTGCTTATCTCAGCGGGTTGGTCACAATTGATCCCGATGATCGAATCTTGCCCACTAACCAATTCGATATCTGGTTGGCGCAATCTGCCTCCACAAAGTGGGAGAACCTCGTCGCGGCATGGTTGATTACATCTCGCTTAAGTGGTCTTGGCACAGCGCCAATGGGACCAGAACTTGATCGAAGCACTGCAGCAACCATTCGACGCAAGATTCTCTCTCTATTAAGCGAAGCTTCTGGGATAGCTCCATCGTTTGACTCACTTCTGGATGCACTTCGTTGGAACTTGCCATATCGCCGCACAGGTGGCGTGCCATCCGAGTATTTACAGTGGACTCTTCGAGAGGCGGAATGGCTTGGTATCACCGGACAAGGCGCTCTCTCTCAATATGCAATTGCAGTGCTGTCTGGCTCTGATTTAGATTCGCTAGATCAGGACCTACCCGCAACAGTTGACCACATTCTTATTCAGAGCGATAACACCGCAATTGCTCCCGGCCCACTCGAACATGATGTGGCACAAGAGTTAGATCTCATTGCTGATATCGAATCGCGTGGTGCAGCGACTGTCTTTAGATTCAGTGAAGCATCGCTACGTCGAGGTTTGGATCATGGTCGAACCGGTGAAGAGATTCTTGCTTTCTTAAAGAAAACTTCGAAGACCCCTGTGCCACAACCGCTCGAGTACCTCATCGGCGATATCTCTAAGAAGCATGGAAAGTTGCGTGTAGGTAATGCATCATCATTTATCCGTTGTGAAGATACCGCGTTGATTACACAGATCATTAAAGATAAAAAAGTTGAGATGCTTGGACTACGAAGAATTGCTCCCGAGGTAATGATCTGCAGCCACGATGCACATGATGCGATGAATATTCTGCGCGCCGCTGGATATCTACCAGCTGCCGAAGATTCGCAAGGTCTTCTCCTCAGCGGCCCACGAATTTCGCGAGCGCTGACTAAGGCGAGACCACCACGAATTGTTGGTGAATTTGAAGTTCCAGAGACATCTGTGCTTGAAACTGCGGTTCGCACGATTCGTACCGGAGAAAAATCTTCAGCAAAGCAGAGCACTCTTCGTGATATCTCCCAAGAGGCGCTCGGTACATTGCCACGGACAACAGCTAATGAGACTCTTGAACTTCTCACTAAACATCTCCGCGAGAATCCAACAAAATCACTCTCTATTGGTTATGCCGATAACAATGGTCTGGTCTCGCATCGGATCATCGATCCACTCAAAATCTCTGCCGGTTCTTTAATGGCCCGCGACCACGCCACAGGAGAAGTACTTACCTTCAGAATTCCTCGAATCACAGGGGTGGCGGCCTTATGACGAGCGAGAACATCGACCAATACGGCAGACTTACCCCCATGTTGGCTGCAATCGAGGCGCTAGTTCGCTGTGAATCTCCGAGTGAAGACCTCGATGCCTGTCGCTCTGTCGTAACACTCGCCAGCGATATCGCTACCCGAGTTCTTGGAACTCCGGCGCAGATTAAAGAAATCGAAGGGCGTCCTGTTTTCTGGTGGGGCAGCGAGAAGCCAAAAGTTCTGATCCTCGCCCATCTCGATACGGTCTGGCCGATCGGTTCTTTCCAACCAATCTGGAGCGTTGAAGGCGATGTAGTTCGCGGACCTGGCGTCTTCGATATGAAAGCTGGGTTTGTACAAGCGCTCTATGCACTCAAGGGGATTGAAGGCGATGTTGCTCTCGTTGCAACTACCGATGAGGAGATAGGAAGCCATAAGTCAAAGGCACTTATCCGCGAACTCTCTTCGCAAGCATCTGCAGTTTTAGTACTCGAAGCTTCACTTGATGGAAAGGTCAAGACCGGGCGCAAAGGAACAGCAATGTTCCAGATTTCGGTTCACGGAAAAGCTTCTCATGCAGGGCTTGAACCAGAGAAGGGCATCAATGCGACAACTGAAGTTGCACATCTCATTCTCGCTCTCTCTGCCTTAGAAAATAAGGAACATGGCACTACTGTTGTTCCCACACTTCTTACATCTGGTTCAACAATCAATACTGTTCCAGAGTTAGCAGTTCTAGAAATTGATGCTCGATCATTTTCAGAAGATGATCTGCGTCGCGTGGATGCGGCTATCAAATCAATAACACCAACTTTAGAAGGTGCTCGAATTGACGTTGCAGGCGGTCTTCATCGTCCACCGCTACAACCATCTTCAACTGCAGAACTTTATGAAATCGCAGAAAAGGTAGCTTCACGCATTGGAATGCCACCGCTTGGCTCAGCTGAAGTCGGTGGTGCAAGCGATGGAAACTTTGCAGCTGCTGCCGGTGTGCGCGTGCTTGATGGGCTGGGTGCGGTAGGTGGCGGTGCTCATGCCGCAAATGAATGGGTAAAGCTCTCTTCTATCGAAGAACGTAGCGCTTTCTTACATGCATTTATTAAAGAGCTTCTCTCATGAGCGATGGGCCACTCATTGTCCAGAGCGATAAAACGCTCTTATTAGATATCGATCATCCGCTATCTGTTGAATGTCGACGTGCCATTGCACCGTTTGCTGAGCTCGAGCGTGCACCAGAACATATGCACACCTATCGCCTGACAAATCTCGGGCTATGGAATGCACGTGCCGCTGGCCACGATGCTGAGATGGTGATTGATACCTTAATTAAATATTCTCGTTATGCAGTTCCACATGCTCTTTTAATCGATGTCGCTGAGCAGATGTCTCGCTATGGCCGACTTCGCCTCGAGGCAGATCCAATTCATGGTTTGATTCTTGTAACAACAGATACTGCAGTCCTCGAAGAAGTTATCCGTGCAAAGAAAATTGCCCCGCTCTTGGGTGTGCGCATTGATGCGGAGACAATCGCAGTTCATCCAAGCCAACGTGGTGCGATTAAGCAATCACTCCTACGTCTTGGCTGGCCAGCAGAAGATTTCGCAGGTTACGTAGATGGCCAGGCACACCCCATTGATCTCAAGCAAGATGGCTGGAAGATCCGTGAATACCAGGAACATGCAGCTGAGGGTTTCTGGCATGGCGGCTCTGGCGTAGTTGTTCTTCCCTGCGGTGCTGGTAAAACAATTGTTGGCGCTGCTGCCATGGCTCATGCAAAAGCAACAACTCTGATTCTTGTTACCAATACAGTCGCTGCTCGTCAGTGGCGAGATGAACTTTTAAAGCGCACCTCTCTCAATGAAGATGAAATCGGCGAATATTCTGGATCGAAGAAAGAGATTCGCCCTGTCACCATCGCCACTTATCAGGTGATGACTAAGAAGAAGAACGGTGTCTATGCCCACTTAGACCTCTTCGATAGCCATGACTGGGGTTTGATTATTTATGATGAAGTCCATCTCTTACCAGCGCCTATCTTTCGCTTTACTGCAGACATTCAATCTCGTCGCAGATTAGGTCTCACAGCAACTCTGGTGCGTGAAGATGGAATGGAAGGTGAGGTCTTCTCACTCATCGGCCCTAAGCGATTTGATGTTCCTTGGAAAGAGATTGAGGCTCAAGGGTATATCGCACCCGCTGAATGTATTGAGGTGCGAGTAAATCTCACCGAAGCTGAGCGCCTTGCCTATGCCACAGCGGAACCAGAAGAGCGTTACCGCTACTGTGCAACAACTCGGACCAAACGTGATGTTGTGCAAGAGTTAGTGAGTCTGCATGCGAAAGAGCAGATTCTTGTTATTGGCCAATATCTCGATCAACTCGACGATTTAGGAGAAACTCTCGGTTGCCCGGTAATTCAAGGGTCGACTCCACAGAAAGAGCGAGAAGAACTCTTCCAAGCATTTCGAACTGGTGAGATTTCTTGCCTAGTTGTATCCAAGGTTGCAAACTTTTCAATTGATCTACCGGAGGCAACGATTGCCATTCAGGTCTCAGGCGCTTTTGGTTCGCGACAAGAAGAGGCGCAACGTCTTGGTCGAGTACTTCGTCCAAAAGCAGATGGACGTGGAGCTCGTTTCTACTCTGTTGTCTCTCGTGACACCATCGATCAAGATTTTGCGCAGAATCGCCAACGCTTCTTAGCGGAGCAGGGTTACAGCTATACGATTATTGACGCTGACGATGTTTTTCAAGGGAAGATCTAAAACGCACTGGATCTACTCTCCAAAAATCGTGGTGTTCGCCATCGATATGAGTTACCGGAACTTGTTCCCCATAGAGCTTTTCTAGCTCTGGATTTCCATCGATATAGATAATCTCGATTTCAAAATTCAACTCTCCTTGAAGGCTCTTGAGAACATTCACAGCATCTTCGCAGAGATGGCAGCCGTGGCGGGAGTAAACGGTGACCATTGGGAAATTCTCTCACCCTGATAGCGTTACCCGCTATGAGCACCATGATGAAGCGCCTCACTCGCGGCGCTCTCCCCCTGCTACTGATCGCAGGGTTGCTCTCTCCGCTTCAGGCGCAGGCGCTCACTCCCTTCTTACAGCGAGAGGCGACTCAGTGGGGCCATATCTACGCTGGACCCAACACAACTGTTAAACAAACTCCGCGCACTAAAGGCGCAAATCTAGAAGCGAAATCAAAGATCGTTGTTAACTATCAGAACTTTCCAGAATGGGCCAAGCGAGATTTGCAAGCAGCGGTCAATGTCTGGGCAGCAAATTTTCAATCGAAAGTAACAATCACAATTGATGCGTCATGGACCCGCGGAGCTCCCGCCGATGTTCTTGGCAGCGCTCGACCTAGCGACTACTTCGCTGGTTTTGATGGCGCTCCTGATGCAAGTCTCTGGTATCCATCAGCTCTGGCAAATGCACTCGCGGGCAAGGATTTAGATCCAACAAAGTCCGAGATGGTGATTCAAGTGAACTCATTTGCTAATTGGAATGAGCGCAACGATGGGCTATCTCATGCCAATGAGTATGACCTTCAATCTGTCTTCATTCACGAAATGGGACATGGATTAGGTTTCCTATCAACCGATAGTTATTACTTTGTTCCAACACTTGTTAACGGTGTTTATGAAAATATCGCTTATGGCGATTTAGATCAGCCCACAATTTTTAATGCATATGTTCAAGTAGAAGATGGGCGTCGCCTTTCAGATTTGCCTACCCCTTCCACCGAACTTGGTGCTGCGCTTACCTCAAAACTTGTCTGGTCTGGAGCTTTGGGCACAGCAGCAAACGGTGGTGTCAATCCCCTGCTCTATTCACCAAAAGTTTATGAGGAAGGCTCATCAGTTAGTCATCTAGATGAATCGACTTTCTCCAAAGCTGGCGCTGACTCAGTAATGACACCAAATTTAGATGCTGGTGAGATTTTCCATCAACCAGGACCACTTCTTCTTGCAATGATGGAAGACCTTCGCCGCAAACCTCCAGTCGGCATTGCAGTGGGTATTCCATCTGTTCCTCGCAATGTTGACGCTCTTGTTGCCGATAGTTCAGTTATCGTCACCTTTGACCCACCAGCTAATGCGCGCACCTCGCAGTTCACCAGCTTTTCAGTGCGTAATCTCCGCACCAATCAAGTGCTCTCAACAACTAACTCTGGGACTCAAGTTCAATTTAAAGGCCTAAAGAACGGTACCTCTTACACCTTCTCGGTAACGGCATCTAATTCCAATGGATCGTCGGAGCCGGTTATCACTGAAGCTGTTACGCCTGTTCCAGCTTGGAAACGCTCTCCTATTGATGGCAAGAGCGACGCAGGTCTCGTTGCAAGCACTACCTTTAACGGTAATCCCGCAATTGCGTACATAGAGCAGAAGAGCGGTGACTTGCGACTCGCCACATGGAATGGCAAAGCATGGCTTCGAACAACTGTTGATGGCGCTGGTGGAAGCGGTGGCAGGACTCGAAATTCAATTAAGGGAGCGCTATCGCTCTGCGTCAATGGAAGTGGAAAAACGCAGACTCTCCATATCTTCTATGCTGATGCAAAAGATGCAGATCTCAGATATGCCAAGTATGACGGAAGTAAATTTATCTATGAGGTTGTGGATGGCAATGCAGCTGAGCTCAATAAATATGAGGACCCGATTCGAGTTCGTACAAATTCAGATGTGAGTGTTTCTAGCGCATGTGTTGCCTCCGCGGCTGGAGTTCAGGTTTTCTACCGTGATGAAACTCAAGGCATCCTTCTTGGCGCGGTAAAGGCTAATGTTTCTAAGGTCTGGAATTACGAGCTCGTGGATGGAGATCGTAAAACTGATGGACGCACAACAGGAGATGTTGCATTTCACCTTAAAGCAGCATTTGATGGTAAGAAGAGTTACCTCATATATGACTCTGTTCTCACAATTAATCAGAAGAAGCTTGTGACAAATGGTGAAGTTCGATTAGCCACCCGAACAAACTTCTCTCCAAGTGGGTGGAGCTATCAAACTCTCGAATCTGCTTCGACTGAGGCACCAGTGGCGGGGTATGACGTAGCGCTTGCGAAGTCCCTTAAGGGAATACTGGCAACCTGGTTAACCGCTGCACCAAATACGATCCCTAATGCGAATCGAATTCGTTGGAGCTATATTCACAATGAAATAGTTGCCGACGGCGCGACTATCAATGGCTTCGGAAAGCCTGGAAAATATCTCTCCACCGACGGTTCCACAATTGCATTTAACTGCGCAAAGCGCCTCTGTGCCTTGGATATTGGAACAAAGAAAGTTTCATATGTAGGGGCAAACGAAAACCCAGATGGAATAAGTTCCACCTGGGTTGTCGTAAATCGAGTGAAGTATCTCGTCGCCAGCATTAATGGCGAACTTTCGATGCTCCGTCCGTAATTACTTAGCGTTACGGCGCTGAATACGAGTCTTCTTGAGAAGCTTCTTATGCTTCTTCTTCGCCATACGCTTACGACGCTTCTTGATAACGGAACCCATAAGTCACGCTCTTCCCATTAGTAGTTGTCTAGTAGTTCTCGAGTTGTCTTGCTGATGAAAACGATGGCAAAGGTTACCGCGATACGAGGGTAAAAATCGAAACGGTTCCATCGATAGCAGAGGCAAGGCCGACCACCCCTCTGGTGGTCGAATAATGGAGCGCCAAGGGCTTAACCAGCCCCGGAAGGGCGGTTGCTGCCTTGATAACGCCCTTGCTATCAAAGGTGAGAACTATCAATGACGGCTTCGTTGGCTTCCACTGTGAGATGCCAGGGATCGCACTGCGGCTCGTGAACGCTACATAAGAGTTGCCATTTGCAGAGAGCGACTGTGAAGCCCCAGAGCTTGGGAGGCGAAGGGTCCATACCGGAATAAATTTGGAAGTGAACTTTGTCATTGCAGTCTCAGTACTCTTACCAATAATGACTGGACCACTGGTGAGAAATGATGCATCTCCTGAGATCCAACTGCGTGATCCTTTATTTGCCGAGCTGCGAACCAAAGAGGTTATCGCGCCTGTTTTGGAAACTTTTATGAGAAGACCATCACGAATACCAGCAACTTTCTTTCCTGCCACAGTCTCTGCACTAGATCCATAAATTGTTGAACTTCCATCAGGGTTACGAACTACGACATTGAGTTCACTCTTTGCCGAAGCGAGATATGTAACCTTCCCAAAAGTTCCTGATGTAGTTGATGTGAGGATAAATGGCTTTGAATCAATTGCGCCGACTATAGAGAGCGCAGAATTTGTCACGGAGATTGAATTAACAACTGGGACCGCGGGAAGAGCCAGGTGATAGGTTGCAATAAGGTCACCTGTTGAGGAGAGTTTCCATACTCCAATATTTTTCATATCAGGCCTTAAGCCAACTGGATTATCGAGAACGACATTATCTGGATTATCAATTCCGGTTGTTGGGGTGGCGGTTTCAACGGCAGCTGCAAGAGATAGAGCACCACTAAGCCAAATATTTCCCAGTGGATCAACTGCCATAGCCATTGCAATCTCATCGACGCCAGAATCAACGAGCCTGTTCCAAACTTGGTTCTGGCCTTGATCTAGCGCGATGACCTCAACATCTGCACTCGCATTCTCTAAATTTCTAAAGAAGATGGAGTTCTTTCCTGAAATAACCATCGCTTCGCTACCAATAGGAGCGCTATAGATTGACCCGAGTCCGGCCGGAATCACCTTAGGAGCAGCGAATGCAGGCGTTGCTACAAGAGAGATTGAAAGAACGAGGAGCAGTGCGCGTTTCATTTTAGGCAAGTTCTTGTGAACGCTTTGCTGCGGCAGACATAGCTTGTGCAACTATCTCTTTGAGGCCTGAATCTCCGAAGGATGCAATGGCAGCTGCGGTAGTTCCGTTGGGGCTTGTGACCTTCTCGCGGAGGGTGGTTGGTGAATCACCAGATTGATCCAATAACGCAGCTGCTCCTACGATTGTTTGAATTGTTAGCAGCGTTGCATCTTCCTGCGAGAGACCGAGAGCGATAGCACCCTCCACCATCGCTTCAACAAATGCAAAGAAGTAAGCTGGGCCCGATCCACTGGTAGCGGTTACAGAGTCTTGGAGCGCTTCCGGAACTTCAATCGCTTTACCTGTTGCCGCTAAAAATTCGCTCACAAAGTCACGTTGTTCTGGCGTCACTCCGGCGCCCAAAGAGTAACCCGATGCTCCTTTTCCAATGAGAGCAGGGGTGTTGGGCATTACGCGAACAATCGGATTCTTCTTTCCAAGCCCTTTTGCGATCGAATCAATTGTCTTACCAGCAGCAAATGAGATTACCAATGCATCTTCTGCAAGGTGTGGAGCGAGATCTGCCAACGTGGATTGCATATCTTGTGGCTTTACGACTAAGAGAAGCGTCTTACTAGAACTTGCAACTGAAGTTAAGTCCTGATGAATAATTGAATAGCGAGTCTCGAGCTCTCTGGCTCGATCTTCTCGCTTTTCTGCAAAGGTGATGGCTGAAGGATTGACGCCGCTGCGAATAAGGGCAGCGATCAAAGCCTCGCCCATAACTCCGGCACCGATAACGCCAATGTGATTAGCCATGGCGTAAGAGTACGCGTAGGCTCTCTCACTATGTCAGAGGTTAAAGCAGGTTTCGCACGCGACTGGATTGAATTCTCGGACCCAGATAGCCCAGAAGAAATCTATAAGTGTGACTTGACTTGGCTCACATCTAATTGGTCATGTATCTATGGCGACGGTTGCAAAGGTGTCTTTGCAGATCGCCCAAATGATGGTTGCTGCACAGAAGGTGCGATGTACTCAGATGCAGCTGACGAAGAGCGTACCTTGCGAGCAGCAGAATTCTTAACCCCTGATATGTGGCAGTTCTATAACGAGGCCCGACCAAAGAAACCTGGCGGCAAACTTCGCATTACAGATACCGATGAAGATGATGAGCGAAAGACTCGCACCATCGATGATGCCTGTATCTTCCTCAATCGTAAAGGATATGAGGCAGAAGGATTTACTGGCTCTTTTGGTTGCGTTCTTCACCATTTAGCTGAGAAGCGGGATATGCACTTTGTCGATACAAAACCAGATGTATGTTGGCAACTTCCACTTCGTCGCAGTTATGAAACTCGCGAGGTTGGCGAACGCGAATATTCAATTATTGTCATCGGCGAATACGAGCGACTTGCTTGGGGCGATGGCGGAGACGATTTCGATTGGTACTGCACCAGCAACCCAGAGGCGCATGTCGGAAAGCAGCCGGTCTATCTTTCAAATAAGGCAGAGCTGCAGAAGCTGATGGGTGAGCGAGCCTATGCAATATTGGCAGAGCATTGCGATCGCCGCGTGGCTGGTATTCGTGATGCTCAGGCGAAGATGCTTCCACTCTTCGTCATTCAGCACCCTGCAACTGTCGCCGCCTCCAAGTAACCTACCCACATGGCCAAGGTCGAGAAGGATCCATTCCGCTGCGTCGAATGTGGATGGACGTCCCAGAAGTGGGTAGGCCGTTGCGGTGAATGTCAGGCATGGGGAACTGTTGAAGAGATTGGCGCACCTAAGAAGCTCTCACTTCAAGCAGGTCCTATCTCAGCCAAAGCGACAGCAATTGGCGATGTAGATCTCTCGGCAGCACATGCACGAGCTACAGGCGTCTCCGAACTCGATCGCGTACTCGGTGGCGGATTGGTGCCAGGTGCTGCAATCTTGCTCGCCGGCGAACCCGGCGTTGGTAAATCCACACTTCTTCTCTCTGTTGCAGCGCAGACAGCAAATAAATCAATCCCCGTTCTCTATATCAGCGGTGAGGAGTCAGCGTCACAGGTGCGACTTCGCGCTGAACGCATCAAAGCGATTGATCCCAATTTATTTCTCGCATCAGAGACTGATCTCGGCGCAGTTATTTCACATATCGACACTGTAAAGCCCGAACTTCTCATCATCGACTCGATTCAGACAATTGGATCATCGACAGTAGATGGTGCACCGGGTGGCGTTACTCAAGTTCGTGAAGTTGCGGGCGCCTTGATTCGTGTCTGCAAGGATCGCGATATCACTTTGCTTCTTGTAGGTCATGTCACTAAAGATGGCTCTATCGCAGGCCCTCGCCTACTCGAACATATCGTCGATGTAGTGCTCCAATTTGAAGGCGAACGTCACTCACGTTTACGTCTTATCCGTGCCATCAAAAATCGCTTTGGTGCCAGCGATGAGGTGGGATGTTTCGATTTAAGTGACACTGGCATCGAAAGCGTTCTAGATCCCACTGGTCTCTTCACCTCGCGCCATGCCGAACCCGTTCCAGGTACCTGTGTAACAGTGACACTTGAAGGTCGCCGTCCACTCTTGGCAGAGATTCAAGCCTTGGTGAGTGCCGGACGTGAAAATGATTTCGGCAACGCTCGGCGCGTAGTCAGCGGTCTCGATTCTGCCCGCACCTCAATGACTTTAGCGGTTCTCGAACTCCGCGCCCATGTTCGTGTTGGTGGCCGTGATGTATATGCAGCAACTGTCGGCGGTATGAAGATGACGGAACCTGCCGCTGATTTGGCACTTGCACTTGCAGTTGCTTCTGCAGCAAAGGGGTTGGCACTTCCCTCAGACCTGGTTGCTATCGGTGAAGTCGGACTTGCTGGCGAGATTCGTAAAGTCAGCGGCGTTTCCCGTCGCTTAGCTGAGGCACATCGCCTCGGATTTAAGCGTGCTCTCGTACCAACCGGCTCTGATGTGACGATTGCAGGTATGGAGATTGTTGAGGTTGCTCGCCTTGATCAAGCTATCGCTCGCGTAAAGATCAACGCCGACTAACATGTATCAAGAAGCCATCATTGATTGGTTTAAAGAGAATAAGCGAGATCTCCCTTGGCGTAAAACAGATGCCTGGGGCGTACTAGTTTCAGAGATCATGTTGCAACAGACTCCGGTTCAACGTGTCTTACCTGTCTATAACGAGTGGATGAAACGCTGGCCAACTGCAGCGCATTTAGCAAAGGCAACACCGGCTGAAGTTATTACCGCCTGGGGTCGTCTTGGATATCCACGGCGTGCGCTGCGTTTGCATGAATGTGCGAAGGCAATCACCAACGAATACAAAGGCGTCATTCCAGAAACAGAATCCGAACTTCGAAAGTTGCCTGGGATCGGTGAATACACAGCTGCGGCAATGGTTGCCTTTGCCTTTAAAGGATCTTCGCTTGTTCTTGACATTAATATTCGGCGCTTATTCTCTCGTCTCTATAAAGGCGAAGAAGCCCCTACCGCTGCACCGACAAAAGCTGAACGGGTTGAATACGCTCAATATGTTCCAAAGAAGAATGCGCATGTGTGGGCAGCTGCAACGATGGAGCTCGGCGCACTCATCTGCACAGCTAAGAATCCAATCTGCGGCCGTTGTCCGGTGGCCAATGAATGTCAGTGGCGCAGCCTTGATTATCCAGCTTCAGATCGCGTCAAACGTACCCAAACGTGGCATGTAACCGATCGCCAATGTCGCGGAACTATTGTGCAAGCTCTCCGAGAGAATTCAACGCTAAAGAAGCGAGAAATACTTCAACTCTGGGATGTTCCATCACAGGTCGAAAAGGCGCTACTGACTTTGCTCGATGATGGACTTATTGAAGAGCGAGGAAGGAATTCTTTCTCACTCCCCCACTAAGAGCTATGCGGTAGGTGCTTCAGCGAGATCTTCCGGTGAATCCGGAGTCATCGCCTTAGGTGCTCCTGCAAATGTGAACTTCGCATCTGCATCGACGCCCTCAACATCAACCACAATAATCTCGCCAGCCTTGAGCTCACCGAACAAGATGCGCTCTGAGAGAGCATCTTCGATCTCGCGCTGAATGACGCGACGAAGTGGGCGAGCACCCAGCAGAGGATCGTAGCCACGTGCTGCAAGGAGATCCTTGGCAGCTTGAGTGAGTTCGATTCCCATGTCCTTGGCCTTAAGGCGATCATCGAGACCAGCGACCATAAGGTCAACAATCTGAATAATCTGATCCTTAGTCAACTGGTGGAAGACGATGACATCATCGATACGGTTAAGGAACTCAGGGCGGAAGTGGCTCTTGAGTTCATCAGCAACCTTGCCCTTCATGCGCTCATAATTTCCAAGATCATCATCTGCTGCAGAGAATCCAAGGCCGAGTGACTTCGAGATATCACGTGTTCCGAGGTTTGTAGTCATGATGATGACAGTGTTCTTAAAGTCAACGGTGCGTCCCTGTGAATCTGTAAGGCGACCATCTTCAAGAACCTGAAGAAGTGAGTTGAAGATATCTGGGTGAGCCTTTTCGATTTCGTCAAAGAGAACTACGGAGAATGGACGACGGCGTACCTTTTCAGTGAGCTGTCCGCCCTCGTCATAGCCGACATATCCTGGAGGTGCACCGAAGAGACGTGAGGCTGTGTGGCGCTCTGAGTACTCAGACATATCCAATTGAATAAGTGCTGATTCATCGCCGAAGAGGAATGATGCAAGTGTGCGTGAAAGTTCTGTCTTACCAACACCTGAAGGACCCGCGAAAATAAATGATCCACCTGGACGACGTGGATCCTTTAGTCCTGCGCGAGTACGACGGATGGCTTGTGACAACGCCTTGATCGCTTGATCCTGTCCGATAACACGGTTGTGAAGTTCATCTTCCATGCGAAGCAGACGTGCTGTCTCTTCTTCGGTCAACTTGAATACCGGAATACCAGTTGAGAGTGAAAGTACCTGAGCGATGAGTTCTTCATCAACTTCAGTGACCTTATCTAGAT
>JACCDL010034685.1_pt1 | contig 20597 bp, 22 predicted proteins | sample 7441931 | NCBI WGS metagenome assembly JACCDL01 (sample SAMN15323437, study PRJNA562643) | freshwater metagenome | isolation source: river surface water | place: USA:Blue River Watershed | collected 2017-08-16 | reverse complement strand
GGCGCTGCTTGGCTAACAAAATTGGTTTTCTTCTTACGTATTCCATCTGAGGGGTAGACTGCACTCATGGCTAACAACGATGATGTAAAAGCGAGAATGCTCGCAGCTCTTGAAGCGAAAAAAGGTAAAAAGGGCGCACCTGGAACACAGACACATGCTGAGGGTGGTTCCAAGATTCGTGGTGGCCAACGCAGTGGCGGCGCACCTCAGGTTCAACGCAAAGCAGGACCTTCTGGATCAGGATCTGCTGGTTAATTCTTTTTTGTAAGTGGAATTCCTTCTTGAGATAAGAGTTCGACCAAATTCTTCGCGCAACAAAGTCGGCGGAAGCGTTGGCGAACCACCGCGTTTAGTTGTCGCAGTTCAAGCTCCAGCAGTTGATGGCAAAGCCAATCAAGCGGTAATCAAAGAGTTAGCAGCAGCTTTTAATTTACGTGCTCGTGATTTCACAATTGTTTATGGAGAACTTGGCCGAGATAAAAGGCTCTTGGTTTCGGGAGATGAAAAAACTCTCCAAGCAAAGCTTGAAGAGTTAATGGGCGAACCTAAACTTTTATAAATAACACTTGTGGCTCGGGACAGGATCGAACTGTCGACCTCACGATTTTCAGTCGCGCGCTCGTACCAACTGAGCTACCGAGCCAATATTTAGTTTTTCTTTAATAGTTAAACATTCAAAAACTATTAAAAAAGAAGAGAGTGTGTGGACACTCTCTTCTCGCGACCCGGACGGGACTTGAACCCGCGACCTCCGCCGTGACAGGGCGGCGCGCTAACCAACTGCGCTACCGGGCCTTAAAGAATGAAAACATAAGTGGCTCTTATGTCACCTTAAAGCCGATACATCTTTACTACTTTTCTTGCGTGCCCCCAACGGGATTCGAACCCGTGTTACCGCCGTGAAAGGGCGATGTCCTAGGCCCCTAGACGATGGGGCCGTTTGAGGCTCGCAAATCGTACCCGCTACAGGGTCGCTAACCCAAATTGGTTAAATGCCCGCGCAAAAGCGTGAATTACAGCGAGAAAAGGCGAAGTATTTTAAAGAAGCGCCCACTGAATCGTGATTGAGACAGTTACATCTTGCTGTCCTAAATCAACAACAGTTGCTTCTGAATCTGCAGCCTTTGCCATCGCCATAACTGGTGGATAGTTAACTGGGCTTGAGTTCTCAACTAAGTAATTAACGCGACCAAGTTTTGTATCGAGCAACTTCGCATATGAAGCAGCCTTTGCCTTGGCGTTCTTCACCGCATTTGCACGCGCTGATTCTGTTGCCTTTGATGAATCGAGAACAAATGGAGTTACGCCTTGAATCTGCAAGTTATCTCCACCAGCTGCAACTACAGCATCTACAACTGCACCAGCGTTTTCAGCGTTCTTAATAGTTACGACAAAACCTTGTGATCCGCGGTAGCCGATTAGAACTGAACCTTTATCTTGGGTGTAGTTGTACTCGGGATAGACGCTGATGCTCTGGGTTGCGATATCTGCCTTAGCAATACCTGCAGCAGTTAAAGCAGCGCGAACAGCAGCTGCTGAAGTTGAGGTCTTTGCCAGCGCTTCTTTATTTGATCCTGCGACAACGCTTACATTCGCATTTAGGCGAACCGCATCTGGAGTGACCTTTACAGATCCATCAGAGTTAACGGTGACATAGCGAGTAGCAGTGGTTGCTGCCTCTGCGGGAAGTGAAGCTGCAATTCCCCCAACTAATGTCAGTGCGATTAGTGCGGCGGCTATTTTGCGAGTACGTGTAGTTATCATGGGATAAGTATCTCCTATTTAGTTATACGTGACTGTGGAGGTTCTGTGAAAAAGGTGTGATTTATAGCGAGCGATATAGATCTGAGTGGTCTTTGATCATGCGATCTAGCGAGAAATAGCGCTCGGCATGTGCTTTTCCTGCAGCGCCCATCATTTGGCGAAGTTGTGGGTCACGCACCAATTTCTCAATCGCATCAGCCATTTCTGTGGCAGTTGTTGCGGTGAGATAGCCCGTGCTCTCATTTATGACGATATCCGAGATCGAACCAACGTTTGTCGCAACAATTGGTAGACCAGCTTGTGCTGCTTGAATCAAAGTAAGTGGAATACCTTCATTATCTGAAGTCAGAATCGCGATATCACTTGACGCAAATATCTGATCGATATCACTGCGCCAGCCAAAGAAGGTCACATTTAATTGATCTTTCAGTGCGCGCTGCTTTGAACTCTCAAATAGTTCGCCTTCGCCGGCAACCAAGAAACGAAGATCAATTCCACGGCGCTTACATTCAGCGGCCACATCTAATAAACGATCGGGGCGTTTAATCTGCGTTAAGCGACCAACGAAAGTGCAGTACAAGACTTCAGAAGAAATACCTAGCGCGCTCTGGGCCGCTGCTTTAGAACCAGTCTTTGGCGCAGGCAAACCGGGGAAGAAGACTCGGTACTTATGGGCGCGACCAATTCCGGCTGCCAATAAATCTTCTTTTACTTTGCTGCCAATTGCGATTAACACGCTGGTGCGCGCGGCAAAGAACTTCTCAATCAATATAACTAATTTAGTTAACGCAGAACTGAAATACCCATGCAGTAAGTGTCCGTGGAATGTATGAACGCGCACTGCTCCGCGACCCCCTAACAAAGATGCCAATCGACCAAGCACGCCAGCCTTTGCGGTGTGGGTATGTATTACATCTGGCTGGTATTTGCGGATTAACGAAACCAAACCAAAGAAAGCTTTGAGATCTGCAATCAGTGAAACTGACCGCCCCAAACCAGCAATACGCGTCGCCTTAATATCTTTGGCGACGGTGTCTAAATAATCTGCTTCATTCTCATCGCAATAACCAGTAACTAAGATTTGTTCGAACTGGCTTTTATCCAGGCCGCGCATGAGTTCGGCCACGATCACGGCAGGACCACCCACATTCATGCGGGCGATTATCTGCATTACCTTTACCTGCGCGGCCATGTGGTTATCTTCTCGCAAAAAGGCGCGATAATTGCGCACATGACTAGTGGTGAATTCGTCTCAAATTGCACCGCTGACGCTCTAACAACAGCAGCCCAGTTGGTAAAAGACGGTGGCCTTGTCGCTTTTCCCACCGAAACTGTTTATGGCCTTGGCGCAGATGCCACAAACGCTGCAGCGGTTGCTCGCATTTATCAAGCAAAAGGTCGCCCCGCAGATCATCCGCTAATTGTTCATATCCATTCGATGCAAGCAATGGGCGAGTGGGCAGATGAAATCCCTGATTATGCAATAGCACTTGCGCGCAACTTCTGGCCGGGACCAATGACTTTAGTTCTTAAGCGCTCATTACTTGCTGAAGATTTTGTAACCGGGGGTCAACCAACCGTTGGCCTGCGAGTTCCGGATCATGTCGTCGCACTTGCCTTACTTTCTGCATTTGAAAAAATCGGTGGCAAAGGAATTGCCGCGCCAAGCGCCAATCGCTTTGGCCATGTTTCACCAACAACTGCAGATGCGGTTCGCGAAGAGTTATCCAATTATTTAGCGCCAACCGACCAAATTCTTGATGGCGGTTCATCATCTGTCGGAGTTGAATCAACCATCATCGACTGCACATCAACCGCACCGCGTATTTTGCGCCCAGGTGCAATAACAACCGAGATGATTGAAGAAGCCACCGGACTGAAAGTTTTAACTGAAGCAACTAATATCCGAGTCAGCGGTTCTTTAGAAAACCATTACGCACCAAGTGCAACCGTTGAATTAAATCGAACACCAATTGCCACAGAAGGTTTTATTGCTCTCGCAGAATTTGAAACACCAGAAAGCGTTATTCGTTTAGCTTCACCAAAAACCATCGAAGAATTTGCACGCGTCATTTACTCAGCCCTTCGCGACGCCGATAAAAAAGGCCTTAAAACTGTTGTAGTTCAAGAGCCAACCGGTGATGGATTGGCCCTTGCCATCCGCGACCGCCTAATGCGAGCGTCAAAGGGGAGATAAAACTCCGCTAAGATACGGCGAGTGTTCGGTGCTACTTTTGCCGAATTACAGTGGGGCCTTTAGCTCAGTCGGTAGAGCAACGGACTTTTAATCCGTGGGTCGTCGGTTCGAGCCCGACAGGGCCCACGTGTCATCCTCGCAGCCACAGAAAGATAGTTCGTGGCTACCGATCTACCTAGCCTTAGGCGTTGTCTGGGGTTGTTCATTCATATTTATCAAACTAGGCCTTGAATTTCTAACTCCATTTGGAGTTGCCTTTGGTCGCTGCGCACTTGGCGCTCTGACTTTGCTGGCATGGGCAAAGTACAAAGGAATTGCACTTCCTGAATCAAAGAAGGTTTTATTTCACCTTTGGGTTGTTTCACTACTTTTAAATGTGATTCCAGGGGTCTTCTTCGCGCTAGCCGAAACAGAAGTAACTTCTGTCCTAGCGGGAATTATTAATGCGGTAACACCTCTAATGACTTTGCTAGCAATTATGGTTGTTACGCGAAACGAGAAACCGAAACTTCATCAGGTAATGGGTATCTTGATTGGGTTTACTGGAGTTCTAACCGTTTTAGGTGCTTGGAAAGGCCTTGGCGATAATCCGCTCTGGGCAATTCTGATTTTGCTCGCGGCAGTTACTTGTTATGGATTCTCTTTCCCGTATTCACGCCGCTTCGTTCTACCGCATAAATTGGCGCCAGAATCTATTGCAGCTGGGCAAGTAACTCTTGGTGCGCTCACCTTGCTTCCCTTCTTTATCTACAACGGCATTGATACATATGAGTACAAAGCAGCTCCCGTTTTTGCGATGATCGCACTTGGCGTATTTGGCAGCGGCTTTGCATACATTTGGAACTTCAAAGTTATGGGGCTTGCAGGAAGTGCTATTGCCAGCAGCGTCACCTATTTAACGCCAGTTGTAGCGGTAATTGTTGGTGTGATCTTCTTACAAGAAAGCATTTATTGGTATGAACCAGTTGGAGCACTCATTGTTTTACTGGGCGCAGCTATCGGGCAAAACCGAATTAAACTATTTCGAAATTAATCGATCTTCCAGCCATCTTTAATTGGGCCAAGATCGATGCCAGCTGCAGCGTGATCACTCTTTTCGCCACGAGCGATTTGAGCGGCATGAGCCTTGTTATGCCAGCGATCTTCGATCTTGCCAAAACGCCATAAAATAAGGGCGATAGACCAAACAACAACAAAGGCGCCAACGATGAAGTATCCAGCGCTATTTAGATTGAATTCATTGACGAAATCCCAGATTCCGCCGGAAAGTTCTAGCTGCCCGGAAATAACCTGCAGGATTTCGAGTCCACCGACGTAGAGTGCAACTGCTACTGACAGACCAGTAATAACAATGTTGTAGTAAACCTTACGTACCGGTTTTGAGAATGCCCAACCGTATGCGAAGTTCATAAATGAGCCATCGATGGTGTCGAGCAAACTCATTCCGCCCGCAAAGAAGAGCGGAAGTGAGATAACCGCCCACCAAGGCAAACCTGCAATAACTGATGATCCAGCTAGAACCAGTAAACCAATTTCTGTTGCGGTATCAAAACCTAGTCCGAAGAGAATGCCGAGTGGATACATCTTCCAGCTCTTATCAATACGACGAGCAATAGGACCGAAGAAGCGCATCAAGAGACCGCGAGAATTAAGGTGTTTTTCGAGTTCTTCTTCGTTATATAAACCTTGGCGCATTTTAAAGAATACGTTGACGATAGATACCAAAATTATTAAGTTGAGAATTGCAATGATCATCAAGAATGTGCCAGAAACTGTAAGACCAATTACGCCGGTGTAATGGTGCAAAGCTGAATCTTCATCTTTTAATTGGCTGCCAACGGCCTTGATTCCAAAGTTAAGCAAAATCGCTAGACCCGCGACGACCGATGAATGCCCAAGTGAGAAGAAGAATCCAACAGCTAATGGACGCTGTCCCTCTGACATTAACTTACGAGTCGTGTTATCGATTGCGCTAATGTGATCAGCGTCGAATGCGTGGCGCATGCCCAACGTGTAAGCAAGTGCTGCGGTACCCCAACCAAACAGCGTGCCATCTGCTAATTCATAATCTCCAGTTGTAGCCTTCCACATCAAGAGCGCACCTGAAACGTGTAAGAAGAGAATGAATCCGAACATCGCAGCCATACGGCGCCACTCATCGCGAGTTAGGCGTTCACGCAGGGGAATGCGCGGGACATCTTTTACAACGGTATTCATGGCTCTCCTGGGGGATTTCCTAGATGCAAATCATTTGCAAGAAGCCAAGGGTAACTGAGCGGCGGTGAGCCTGTCCACGCGAAAAGGCGCCATATCCTTTCCTCCATCATGCGTAAATTGATCGCTAGCGTCCTTGTAGTCCTTGCTGGAGCGACAGCTTTGGCAACGCCTGCTCGTGCACAAAGCTGCTCGCAGCCGGGGCAGGGATGGGTTCAATCGGAGAACGCTCGAAAGGGCGATCCCACCTGGAGCAAGGGTGTGCCATTTCGCCTCAGCGCAGATTTCTCAAGGCGCAAGGCAATTGATCGCGCAGAAGGTTATTTCGATACCACCTCACTTCGTTGCGGAGAAAGTGCGAAGTTAACCCTGGTTGAAAGTGAAAAAGCCAAGGTCACTATCTATCGCATGGGTTACTACGACGGCATTGGCGCTCGCCGTTTTGCATCTTTATCTGCAAGAGATGGTTGGAATTTTGTCGCCTCTGAAAAGTATCTGCCTGGTCAATATTTGTTTAAGTTACAAGCTCCAAATCGCGAAGCAACTTTTATTCCGCTAGTCATAAACAATCCTGACGTTGAAAGTGATTTAACTTTTATCTCATCAGTTATAACTTGGCAGACTTACAACCAGTGGGGTGGATACAGCCTTTATAAAGGCCCTGACGGAAAACGCGAAACTCGCGCCAGCGAAGTTTCCTTTGCGCGTCCTTACGATGGTGATGGATCGGGGCAGTTCCGCTACATGGAATACCCCGTAATAAAAGCAGCAGAAAAGCTAGGTCTTTCCATTAACTATGCCACCGACTTTGATTTAGATCGCAACCCTGATTTAACAAGTAAGACCAAGGCACTGGTCTTTGGTGGACACAGCGAATACTGGACAACGCAAATGCGCAATGCAGTTGAAGCAGCGGTTGACCGTGGAGTTAATCTAATTGTCCTTGGTGGCAATACCGCCTATAACCGGATTGATATAAATGGCGAAACGATTTCTGGCGTTACACCTTGGCGTGATTTAGGCCGACCAGAAGTCACGCTCTTAGGTTCGCAATATCTTTCACTCGGTTTTAAACGAGATATGGTCGTTGAAACCAGCCTCTGGCCTTTTGATGTATTAAAACCTGGGGCAGTTATCAAAGGCGTCGTTGGTTATGAAGCCGATACTCCGATTACATTTAACGGTCCGCCAGTTGAGACGATCGCGCGATCTTCAATTCTGCCTTTTGAAAAATCCGTCCCATCAATGGCCACTTATTACACCCGCCCATCCGGTGCGGGCGCCCTGAATATGGCTACAAATGGCTGGGTTTGTGCGATGGAAGATCGCTGCCCATGGGGACACCGCTTCGATAAGGCGACCCAACGGCAAATCCGTGCAGTAACTGAGAATATTTTGAAAGGCGCAGCGCTTGGCCCGTTGGGAAATTGGCGCATGGCGTTTACACAATATAACGCGCCTTCCTAATTATTTAACAGTAATCTCGCCGCCATGAGCGATGATGAAGGCCAGGACGAGCTCGTAACCGAAGAGATGCTCTGGGATCGAATTCCAGAGGTCCATGGCGCAGATCGTGCAAATACATATTACGAATTAAGTGCGCGAATTTTTGCACGCGGACAGTACGACGAAGCTTTAGCACTTGCCGAAACCGCGCGCGATATCTTCTCTGAACTCGGCGCTGCTGAATCTAGCGAAGGACTTGCGCAGGCTTACTCTGCAATTGGTTATAACTTAAATCAGTTAAAGCGTATGGATGAAGCGGCCACTGCCATGAGCAAGGCCGTGGAAATTTTGCGCGAGAGCAAATCTCCACTTTCGCTTGAACTTGCCTGCACATTGGGTGAGTGGTGGTATGCCTCGAAGAACTTTGCAAAAGTTGTCGAGATCATGGATGAATGTGCGCAAGAGCATTTAGTTGATGGAAATCAAATCGGCGCCGCTAATGATCTCCACTTGCTTGGTTGCGCATATCGCGAGCTAAAGCAGTACGACCAAGCAATTACTACCTTTAAAGAAGCTCGTTTGATTTTTAAGACAGAAAAAGAAGTTATTCAAGTTGCTCGCTGTGATCAGAAGATCGCATCTTGCTATGTCGAACTCGGCGATGGCGAAAAAGCGATCGAAGCTGCTCGCAAGGCGATCGATGTCTTTGAAACCGGCCATGATCACCGCCGTGAAACCTTTGCGCTCTACGAATACGGAAAAGCCGAAGTTCTACTCGGAAAACTCGATGAAGGTCTGGCGACGTTAGATGGTGTTCTGCAGATTATTTCTGAAGAAGAACCAAAGGATTTCGAACTAATTGTTGATATCGAAACCCGTATGACCAAAGTGCTTCGCGCTCTTGGTCGTATGGCTGAAGCAGATGAAATCGACCGCCGCTTGGTTGCTGTGCGCGAGGCGATGGAAGATGTCCCCGTCTCGGATGATTTAGGCGACTAAATAACTCGTGCCTGATTTATCTCATCTGCGAAATCGCGATGAACTTTTAATCACCATGGTCTGTCTAGGAAATATTTGTCGTTCTCCAATGGCGGCAGCGGTTTTAGCAAATAGAACTTCTACTTGGAGCGCACCGAAAATTCTGGTCGATAGTGCGGGAACTTCAAATTGGCATGTAGGTGAAGGTCCAAATCCACCTTCCAAGAAAACTTGGGAAGCAGCAGGTTACAAGTTCGATCACATCGCGTCGGAAATGACTGCTGCACGAATGGAGAAATCTGATTTGATTTTGGTGATGGATCGCAGCAACCACCGAAATGTTTTGTCGCTTACTGAAAATCAAGAACTGCACGGTAAAGTTCATTTCTTGCGCGACTTTGATTACACAATTGCTGGCGATCGCGAAGTTCCAGATCCTTATTCGCTACCTGATTCGGCATTCGAAGAAGTTCTCGGAATGGTGGAACGTGCGATAGATGGTTTGCTGCAGGAGTTAACGAGGTAGGTGTTGCAGCGCCCAGTGATACATCGCTATCGCGCCAGCAGCTGAAGCGTTCATGGAACGAGTAGATCCATATTGGCGTATCTCATAGAGCACTTCGCAGACTTCAATACCTTCATCTGACATTCCGGCGCCTTCTTGTCCGAATAAAAGCACACATGATTCAGGTAATTGCGCTCCTTCAAGTTGTTTAGAAGTCGGGACGTTATCGATTCCGATAATCGGCAGGTTATTTTCTTTACACCAAGTTGCAAAGTCGGCGATTGTGGGGTGATGAATAACGGTTAGGTATCTATCTGTAACCATTGCGCCACGCTTATTCCAGTCACGCTTTCCAACGATATGTACGGCCGAAACATTAAAGGCATTTGCAGTTCGAACAACTGAACCGATATTTAAGTCATGTTGCCAATTTTCAATAGCGATATGCAGTTTATGGCGCTTAGTATTGAGATCAGCAACAATTGCTTCAACTGACCAATAGCGATAGTGATCTAGAACATTGCGACGATCACCATTTTCAAGCAATTCTGAGTCATATTGAGCACCTGTTGGCCAAGGTTTTTCATGAGGACCAACACCTACAACAGGAAAAAATTCTCCTGGGCCGATCGTGGCAGGTGTATTTATTTCCATGTGCGCACTCTAAACTTAATATGCAAGAAAGGCTAGAAAGGGCTAGAAACTATGGAGACTGTATTTCTGATCGCATATATCGCACATATGTTGGCGATCGCTGGAATTCTTATTCTGCTTCTTATGCAATGGAATAAAAGCCCTCGCAAACTTTCTAAAGGTGTAATGCATTCCGCAGCGACTGCGCTATTGGCAGGTCTTGTGATGGTTGGTACTTATTCATCGGCAAAACCAGATGAGACCTTAGATCACACCAAAGTTGGAATAAAGCTCTTGGTAGTCCTAGCCATTCTGGTACTTAGCTACATAAACGCGAAGAAGAGCGAATTAAAGAAGAGCATCTGGCTAACGTTAATTGGCCTAACAGTTCTCAATATTCTTATCGCCACAGTTGGGTAACACAGCGCTTGTTTAATAGTTTTGTTAGGCGCTCTGCGCTGCTGACCGCAGCGGTATTGGCTATCACTCCTAGCGCTTCTGCATTTGATCCCATCTCAGCAGCCAGCGTTTTCTCGCGTCTAGCGGTAGAGCCAGAGTTAAGTAATCCATCGGTGTCGTTAATTGATGTAAGCACCGGCGAGATCGTCTTTGAATCAAATGCATTTTCACAACGCAAGCCCGCTTCGACAATGAAGATTCTTGCAGCCGCAGCCACCTTAAAACACTTACAGCCTGACCAAGTCTTTACAACTCGAGTTTCACTCGGCACGGTTCCTGATTCAATTGTTATCGATGGCGAGTTTGATCCTTGGATTTCGATGGATCATCGGGTTGCAACAAAGATGAAGCGCACCTCTTTTCCACGGATTGCCTTTAATAGCCTTAGTAAAGTTAAAGAGAGCTCAGGCGGTTCGATAAAGAAGTTAAAGGTTTATTACAACGGTATCTATGCCAACGAAGTTGCAAGTTATAAAGCCTTCTACAAGAAACGTGGAGTTACCGCTACATTTATCAAGGTAAGCGATGAAAAGGCTACTTCATTAGTTAGCGAAGAGATTTTAACTTCAGAATCACCACAAGTTATAAAGATGCTTGATTGGTTCTTGCTTTGGAGTGATAACCAACTTTCAGAACGCATGGCTAAGATCGCCGCAAAGTATGCTGGCAATGAATTTAACGATGAAGGCGTAGCAGTTACCTTCGCAGAGATTTTGATTTCATTTGGGATAAATCCAGCGCAGATAGTCGTTATTGATGCCAGTGGTTTATCTCGACAGAATAAAGTAACTGCACACGTACTTGCACAACTGCTCTACAAAATTCATTCCGATCCAGTTCTTTCAAGGTTGATTGAGAGCCTTCCGGTCGGTGGAGAAAGTGGAACGCTACGAAATCGCTATATCGAGACGGCTCCGGATGCGGTTGGTTTGGTTAAGGCAAAGACCGGCACTCTTACCGGCACAGTAAGCCTTGCTGGCTATGTGCAGTCAGGAGATCGTGAATACGCTTTTGTAATCATCGCCGACAAGATTCGTAGAACTAATTCAGCAAGTGATCGTGCACGCAAGACTTTAGATCGTTATCTAGCCAAGATTGCTGCGCCGTTGGCTATCCCTGCACCTGAAAGCGCAACTGTTACTACTGAGGTGCAAATACTTTAATTGAACCGCCGTAACAAGCCACCCAGGTCTTTGATTCGGTTTGATCGTAAGTAACTCCGATAGGTTCGCTACAAACCTTGACGTTCTGCAAGACTTTCATCGTTTCTGTACTGACGACAGATAAAGTCCCACTTCTAAAATTAACTACATAAAGCGCCGAGCCATCTTTTGAGATCGCCAAACTGCGTGCAGATTTTCCTGTGGCTACGCTCTTTATCGCCTTATTTGCAAGTAAATCCCAAGCGATAACTTTTCCTGAGATATTTAAAGTTGCATATAACTTCGAGTTATCGGGGGAGAGCACAATCGCTCGTGGGTTAGATCCGATAGGAATGTAGTTAACGGAGAAATCTTCCAGGTTGATCTGGTGGATTCGGTTTCCACCCATCTCGGCAACATAGGCAAATTTACTATCGTTGGTAATTGCGATGCCCCGCGGATAGCGCCCAATCTTTAGCGTCTTTATGACCGATTGCTCTTCAACAGAAATAATTGAGACTGTATAAGAACACCAATTAGATACGAGAATATATTTATTATCCGGTGAGACTTTAACAACCTTAGGAACTGAACCGACAGGATAGATCGCATCAATTTTCTTAGTTGAAAGATCTACGCGTGATAGAAAACTTTTATCGTAGTTATCGCTAGGAGAACAAGTATCTGTTCCTTCTCGATTAAAACCTTTGCCATACATCGCATAATTGGTGAAGTAAAGATAATTGCCTTCAGGAGAAAAGGCCCCTTCAACGGGTGAGCCCTTATATGTTCCAGAATATTTCGAGTAACCAAAATCTGAGAGTTTTACCGAATCAGGAATCGTTGCTTCAAGCTCCATCGTCTGCGCGTTATAAAGGGTCACGCTATGGCGATACATCATGTTATGAGCGCTGACCACCCCGCTATTAGAGGCCTCAACCGATTTAGGTGCAATCGCACCATTAATAGTTTTTACTAAAACGATCATTTTCGAAGCCGAAAGATCTTGGCTATTCGCCTGGCTAATCGGGCTAGCGATGCCAGTTAGGAGCAGACAAGTAACTGCCAGTGAAATCTTCTTAACTAGTTTGCGAGGCACTCGCTAACTTTACTGGCATTAATGATCGTCACGGTCGTCATCATCTTCGTCCTCATCTTCGTCCTCATCTTCATCATCATCTCCGCCATTCATATTTGGTGGGGTAGCAATGGCCGGAAGAGTGTTTTTGCCAATTGAAGGAGCTTTTATCGACGGTGATTGCACAGAACTAGATAAATTTGGAGATGTTGATTGTGGCGTAACGGCGCTTAGCGCCGGAGTCGCCATTGTGGCTGATTGCGAAGCCTGCACCAATTGAGGCTGCTGACTTTCTCCAGTTCCACCTTGATTTGTTTGGGCTACAACAGCGCCACCGAAAGTCAGAACCAATGCAGTCGCAGCAATAAGTACTGGACGGCTCTTCTTTGCCTTTGGTGCTGGTTGATTTAAACCGCCATCGTTGTCGGCGATCTCCATCCAGTCGGGCTTCTTTGGAGGTGTCATTGGTCATATCCCTATCTTCGATCGCTAGTTTTAGCGTTAATACGGACAATAGGCGCCCTTCCTTAGAGGACCATGAGAACGCGGCACATTAATGCTGAGTAATCTTTGCCTGTGTCCACGAATTCACGCGTAAAACCTTCTGTAAAGGTTCGCGGATTTGTAGACCTCATGAAGCTACGCGTAGTCGAGCTTTTATTGGTTTCAACTCTTCCTGCGATGGTTTTAGCAAAAGAAGGTTTGCCTTCACTCACCTTAACCATGGCAACTTTAATTGGTGGAACCCTCGCTGCCGGAAGTGCAAATGCATTTAACATGGTGATCGAATCCGAATCAGATAAGTTAATGAAGCGCACGGCAAAGCGTCCACTTGCAACTGGTGTGCTTACAAAAACCGAAGCGCTAATTTTTGCAACTCTAATTGGTTTGATATCACTTCTAATTTTTGCGGTCTATACAAACGGGCTAACGACCGCACTAACTGCAACTGCAATTGTTTTCTACGTTTGGGTTTACACAATTTTGCTAAAGAAGCGCACTCCGCAGAATATTGTTTGGGGCGGGGCAGCAGGATGTATGCCAGCGCTAATCGGTTGGGCTGCTGTTACAAATTCACTCTCTATCACTGCCTGGTCATTCTTCTTAGTTATCTTCTTCTGGACGCCGCCACATTTTTGGGCTTTAGCAATTAAATATAAGGATGACTACGCTGCCGCGCATATTCCAATGCTGCCAGTTGTAGCCAGTAAGACACATCTACTTCGTCAGATGTGGATCTATACAATTGCCATGATTGCTTCGTCAGTAGCGCTAATAATTAATGCAGAGCTACAGAACTGGGCGATGGCGGTTACGGTTGCACTCGGATTAGTTTTCGCCGCTCAACTCCGTGGCTTAAATGAAAAATCAGTAAATTATGAGAAAACTGCAGGAAAGATTTTTCAATGGTCTATTACTTACTTGAGCTTGCTATCTGTTTTGCTTGTTGCGGCTCAACTTTTAAAGGCTTGAGTTAAATCCTTTATCAAATCATCTACATGCTCTAGCCCAACTGACAGGCGAAGCACTGAAGGAGTAATACCCATCTCGGCTTGAACATCTGGCGCTAAACGGCGATGAGTTGTAGAAGATGGGTGGGTAATAAGTGATTTGCTATCGCCTAAATTGTTAGAGATATCAATAATTCGCAGAGCATCCATAAAGGCGAAAGCATCTTTTTGGCTGCCAGCAAATTCGATCCCGATTGTGCTTCCGCCGCCAGTCATTTGCTTCTGAACAGTTGCATAATCTGGATGCGACTTTAGCCCAGGGTATTTAACAGATTTAATCTCTTTGCGAGTCTCTAGAAATTCAGCGATCGCATGGGCATTTTCACACATACGTTGAACGCGCATCTCCATAGTTTCTAAAGATTTTAAAAGCACCCAGGCGTTAAAAGGACTTAGTGATGGACCAGTGTGGCGATTAAATGGAATTAAATGTTCGTGAATATAGGAGAAGGAACCAAGAACTGCGCCAGCAAGTACGCGCCCTTGACCATCAATATGTTTTGTTGCGGAGTACATAACTACATCTGCGCCGAGTTCTAGAGGTTTCTGCAAAACCGGAGATGCCATAACGTTATCAACGATCACAGTGGCGCCAACTTTATGAGCCAGATCGCTAACCATACGGATATCAACTATCTCCATTAAAGGATTACTTGGAGATTCGATAAAGACCACTTTTGTCGGCTTGCTTAACGCTGCAGCCCAAACTGTTGAGTCATTTCCTTTTACAAGCTCTACGGTAACGCCCCACTTGGGCAATATCTCAGTTAACACAACGTGGCAAGAACTAAACATCGCAGCTGATGCGACTACGTGATCTCCAGCTTTAACAAGACAGGCGACAGATGCGAACATGGCGGACATTCCAGAACCTGTTGCAACGCAATATTCTGCGCCTTCAATTGCAGCCAAACGCTTTTCAAACATCTGCACTGTGGGATTATGGAAACGGCTATACAAGTAATGATCTGTCTCATCAGCGAATGCATCAAATGCTTCTTGCGCGGAGGAATATGTAAAGCCACTATTTAAATAAAGGGCCTCAGATGTTTCGCCAAAACCAGAACGAGCAAGACCGGCACGCACTGCTGCAGTTTGAGGGTTGATTTCCCAATCTGGTGCAGGCCGTTGATTGGTTGGTTGATAACCCCAGATCTCATTACTCACACCGAGAATTCTAAGGTGCAATTGCTATATTGAGTACATGCCTCAATTAGCGATATCCGTTAGCGATTTAAGTAAGAAATATGACTCTGGCTTTGCCGTTTCACATACCAATTTTGAGGTGCCAGCCGGAACGATCTGCGGATTTGTTGGCCCAAATGGCGCTGGCAAGACAACGACGATCCGCATGTTGCTCGGACTTATCTCACCTAGCGGTGGCACGGGGCGCATCTTGGGTGAGCCGATTACATCTCCAGAGAAATATCTCTCTCAAGTAGGGGCGATGATCGAAGGCCCTGCTTTCTATCCAGCTCTATCTGGCGCTGAGAATCTAAAAGTTCTAGCAACCCTTGGAGGCTTTCCCCTTGAACGTGTAGATCAATTACTCGCACAAGTTGGGCTCGCTGATCGCGGAAAATCAAAGTACAAAACTTACTCACTTGGTATGAAACAGCGCTTGGGTATCGCAGCTGCACTTCTGCCAAATCCAAAGCTTTTGATTTTAGATGAACCAACTAATGGATTAGATCCTGAAGGAATTCAAGAGATTCGCCAACTTCTTCGTTCGCTGGCAGATGGCGGTACAACAGTATTTGTTTCATCACATTTACTTTCAGAGTTAGAAATCATTAGCGAGTATTTGGTTATGTTGCGAAAGGGAGAAGTAGTTTTTGCAGGCGCAATGCAGGACCTTTTCGATGCGCAGCAACCATTTATGCTGGTTAAGACTGAAAAGTTAAGCGATTTAGAAAAAATTATTTCTCTTGCCGAAAGCGCTGGGCATAAAGCACATATTCGCGATGGAGTTGCACATATTGAAGGACCTGCAGAGTGGGCGGGAGTTCTAAATAAGTTGGCGTTTGAGGCCGGAATATTACTTACCCAGCTTTCACCACAACTACCCAACCTAGAAGAGACATTCTTTGAAATGACAGGAGATCAGAAATGATCCGCAGCCTAACGAGAATCTTCTTTGCCGAATGGCGCAAATTACGACGTCCTACCTTGCTACTGGGCACAATGGGAGCAGTTGCATTCTTTAGCGTCTTGGTTTCTTCACTTCTCTTCTTACTTATCGATTCACCACAAGGCAATGGCGACCGTGGGGTAAGAATTACCCGCGAAATGCTCGCGCTGCCAAGTGGTTCTACACAAGCATTTACGAGTATCGGAAACCTGCTCGGAATTATCGCTCTGTGTGTATTTGCGGCTCAAACCGCTCAGGAATACTCGCTCGGAACGCTGCGCAATCTTTTGGTACGTCAACCTGGCCGTATCCGGTTACTAATCGGCAAATTGGCGTCGATGAAAGCCTTCGCAGTCATTATGACTTTGGTCGGAGCCGTAATTTCAATCGGTGTTTCTTACATACTGGCCGGAAGTAAAGATGTCAGCACCACACTTTGGTTCAATAGCGATGGACGTATTGAAATAGCAAAAACTCTGCTCAATGTTTTCATCTCGATCTTAGGCTTTGGAATCATCGGCATGGTTCTGGGAATTCTCTTCCGCTCACCAATTAGCTCAATTTCACTTGGCGTACTGTGGCTATTGATTGTAGAAAATATTGTGGGCGCAGTTAAATCCAGCACTTTGGAATGGTTGCCCGGAAGTCAGTTGGCAACAGTTGCTGCCGGTGGAACCGAGACAATTAGTTATACCCATGCACTTTCGCTTTCTGGGATTTACGTGGGAATCGCTTTGGTTATCGCCACCGTTCTATTCACAAAACGAGATGTAGCCAACTAGCGACACTCACCACCTTTTAACGGAGTTCCACAGGTTGCTCACTTATTCTGGGGGCTTAACACTTGGGGGTTTTGTGTTGCATCGCAGAAAAGCGCTAGCGCTAGCCTTGATTTTTGGGCTCGCGCTACCGATTACTCCTGCCATCGCAGCAACTCCGAAACCAACTCTGGCGCAGATTGAGGCGGCGAAGAAAGCTGAAGCCGCGAAGAAAAAAGCCGCCGATGTAGCCGCGAAGAAATTAGCAGCAGCCAATCAAACTCTTCGAACCTTAACCGCCAAAGCAAATGCAGCACAGGCGTTATATGTAAAGGCAAAGCGTGAACTCGCTGTAGCAACTGCTGCTGCGGTAGCTGCCGCGGAATATGCTCGCGAGACACAAGAGGCAGTTGCACAAGCACATCGTGTAATCGGAAAACTAGCAGCGAATGCCTACATTATGGGTGGATCGATGACAGATATCGAACCACTACTTAGCGCTAACGGCCCACAGGATTTAATTGATCAGATTTCAACTTTAGATAAGTTGGGTATGCAGAACACGATGGCACTTGATCGCTACAAAGCTGCGGAAATTGTGGCGCGCGAGGCAAAGGTAAAGGCCGATGCGGCAAAGGTTGTGCAAGAAACTGCAACTGCAAAAGTTGCGGGAGCTAAAAAAGTTGCAGATGATGCAAAAGCGCTACAACAAAAAGAAGTAGATAAGTTGCAAGCGATTCAGGATAAGTTAGCGCGCGAACTTGCCAGCGCAAAGCGAGTCCGAATTACGCTAGAACAGCAACGCGCACTTGCACTCCTTGAAGAAAGCCTTGCTAATACCGCGGCTAATACTGCGGGCCAGAAAAAGGTTTGGGCAGATACCGGGTTTAAGGGACGTTCAACAATCCGCACAACTGAAGAACAACGCGCAGTTGCGGTCGCTTTCGCAAAGAAGCAAGTTTTAGCGCGCAAGCCATACATTTGGGGTTCAGAAGGACCAAACTCATTTGACTGTTCTGGCTTGGTTTACGCCGCTTACAAAGCGGCAGGACTCGGTTGGCCAAATTGGGATCGCTTAAACTCATCACTTTATGCGGGATATACCAAACATGTATCTTTAAATGAACTTGTTCCAGGTGATCTATTGTTCTATTCATATAAGGGAACAATTTCATCGATTCACCACATCACTATTTATGCGGGTAACGGAATGATGTGGGAGGCCAATTCAAAGGGGAAAGGCCTGCTCTACTCGAATATCTACAGCGTTAAAGGACTTATGCCATTTGGTGGTCGGGTCTAGAGTTAGCGCATGACCAGCGCGCTCGTTGACCTACGAAACGCTGTCCGACCATTTTTAGAAAACCTAACCGCTGGTGATTGTGCGCTAGTCGCGGTATCCGGTGGTGCAGATTCACTTGCGCTTGCTTATGCCCTTATTAAAGAAGCGCCAGCTTTAGCAATCACCTTAATTGGCGTAACCGTTGATCATCAATTACAAAGCGGTTCGGCAGATCAAGCTAAAAAAGTACAAAGCACTTTAAAAGATATGGGTTATCAAGAAGTATTAATTGAAAAAGTAGATATTGTCGAAAAATCCGGATTAGAAGCCGATGCGCGCGCTGCACGATATGCCGCTCTTGATTCTGCTGCACATGCATTTGGTGCTTCGCAAATTTTCTTGGGACATACTCGCGATGATCAGGCCGAAACAGTTCTGCTTGGATTAGCGCGCGGTTCTGGCACACGTTCGCTATCCGGGATGGCGGTTGTTAATGGAAAGTATGCGCGCCCACTCTTAAGCCTTACTCGTGAACAAACAGTTGCTGCATGCACCGAAGCAGATCTGAAACCCTGGAACGATCCACATAATGAAAATGAAAATTTCACGCGCGTTAAAGTGCGCAATAAAGTTTTGCCAATTATGGAAACAGAGATCGGCCCAGGAATTGCTGCAGCGCTTTCCCGCAGTGCAGCGATCTTGCGCGATGATGCTGATGCTTTAGATGAGATGGCGCAGGCAGTTATCTCTCGAGTTGACCTCAAAGATCTAGATTGCGCAGCACTTGCCGAACTTCCCAGAGCGATCCGATCCCGAATTTTGCGGGCTGCGATCTATGCAGCAGGGGCTCCCAGCGGCTCAATAAGCGCAGATCACCTCGCTGCCGTTGAGGCGCTGGTCACTTCTTGGCGCGGACAAGGGGAGGCGAGCCTGCCGGGTGGTGTGAAGGTTGCCCGGATTTCGGGCAGACTTTCGCTCTTGGCCCGTCCAAATTGATCACCTCATAACCACATGAAGGAGTCCTTAAGTGGATCTAGCTGCAGTCGGCACAGATGTAGAACGCGTAATCGTTACTGAAGATCAACTTCGTGAAAAAGTTGCAGAACTTGCAGCGCGCGTTGATGCAGATTACAAGGACCGCGACTTACTTCTTGTAGGTGTTCTTAAAGGTGCGATCATGGCGATGGCAGATCTGACTCGCGCGATGCAACGCCATATTGAAATGGATTGGATGGCGGTTTCTTCTTACGGCTCTGGCACAAAATCAAGTGGCGTGGTTCGAATTCTTAAAGATCTAGATCGCGATATCACTGGCCGTAATATCTTGATCGTTGAAGATATTGTCGATTCTGGTTTAACACTTTCTTGGTTACGTGCAAATCTAATGTCACGAGGCGCAGCCAGTGTTGAAATTCTCGCGATCTTGCGCAAACCAGAGGCAGCGAAAGTAGAAGTCGATTGCAAATATGTCGGTTTTGATATTCCTAAAGATTTCGTAGTTGGCTATGGACTTGATTTTGACGAGAAGTATCGCAACCTCTCCTTTATCGGTGTGCTCGCAAAGCACATGTACTCGTAAGGACGGCGCTCTCGCTAATGGAAAAAAAGAAAATTGATGGAAAGAATTTGCTGAAGAAGAAAAGTTCAACAAATTCGAAAAGCGATAAGAAGACCCCCAAGAAGGCGCCAACTACCCGCGCTGGAAAGATTTTTCGTGGCCCACTCTTCTGGATAGTTGCAGCGATCTTGGCGGTAACTATCTTCGGACAAGTTACAGGCGCCGGTAATCGTTATACCCAAATTGATACTTCACGCGCACTCGCTGCAATTTCACAATCTGAAGTTGAATCTGCGGTCTTAGTTGATCGATCACAGAAGATTCGTTTGATCCTAAAGCCAGGCGTATTAATCAAAGGCGATAGCAAAGTCGAAGCTTCATATATTGCCCGCCAAGAGCCAACGCTTATCGATGCTTTAAGCGCGAACTCTCCTGTAAAAGGCTGGACCGTTGAAGTTCCATCACAATCTCTATTTCTTTCTTTTCTCTTCTCAATATTCCCAATTCTCTTAATTGGCTTCCTGTTCTTCTTCTTGATGAGCCGCGCGCAAGGTGGAAATCGCGTCTTCTCATTTGGAAAATCTCGCGCCAAATTACAAGATAACGATGTTCCACAAAATACCTTTGCCGATGTAGCTGGCGCTGATGAAGCGATCGCCGAGCTAGAAGAGATAAAAGACTTTCTCGCTAACCCACCTAAGTACGCACTCCTTGGCGCGAAGATTCCTAAAGGCGTCCTTCTCTACGGCCCTCCTGGAACCGGTAAGACACTTCTTGCTCGCGCAGTAGCAGGAGAAGCGAAAGTTCCTTTCTATTCAATCTCTGGTTCAGATTTCGTTGAAATGTTCGTTGGTGTTGGTGCAGCGCGAGTTCGCGATTTATTTGCGCAGGCAAAGACCAATGCACCTGCGATTGTCTTCGTAGATGAAATCGATGCAGTT
>JACCDL010054326.1_pt1 | contig 20609 bp, 23 predicted proteins | sample 7441931 | NCBI WGS metagenome assembly JACCDL01 (sample SAMN15323437, study PRJNA562643) | freshwater metagenome | isolation source: river surface water | place: USA:Blue River Watershed | collected 2017-08-16 | reverse complement strand
TGCAACCAGATCGTTCGCAACATCGATGCCTTCTATGAAGCATTCGGCGTGACCGAGAGCGATGCCCTCTGGCTCGACTCGGCCGAGCGCGTCAAGATCTGGTAGGTCTGGCTGCATGAACCTCTGGTGGCGTTTGCTTTGGGAGCTGCTGACTTGGCGCACCCGCAGCAAACTGCACTGGAGCGATGTCGGCATCCGTTCGTTTAGGGTTTGGCCGACCGACCTCGACATCTTCATGCACATGAACAACGCCAAGTTCTTGGCGCTGCTCGATGTCAGTCGCTACGACCTGGCCCTGCGCTCGAACACATGGAAACTCTGGAAGAAGCTCGGTTGGTACCCGGTCGTGGTAGCCGAGACCATCACCTTTAGAAAGTCGCTGCTGCCATGGCAGAAGTTCGAGATCGAGTCGAAGGTGGTCGGCTGGGATGACATCGCGTTCTACTTCGAGTGCCGATTCACCGTAAAGGGCGAGATCTACACGACCGCACACATCAAGGTGCGCTTCCTAAAGCGCAGCCACGGAATCGTGACTACGGCTGAGGTCTTGGCTGCCGACCCTAGCTGGGAGGCACACGAGCAAGAGATGCCCGAATGGGTGGCTCGCTGGTCGGCCGACTCGGCGCTGCCCAAGGGCAAGGAGCCAGCTCCGAGTGTGTGGGTCTAGCGCCTGGAGCTAGACGCTAGAACTTAGCGTCGATCTCGGCGATGAGCGCCTCGACCTTGGCGCGGATTGCGTCGCGAATCGGGCGAACCGCATCCACACCCTTGCCCGCTGGGTCTTCCAGCGGCCAGTCGAGATACTGCTTGCCTGGGTAGAACGGGCACTTGTCGCCGCAACCCATGGTGATGACGTAGTCCGACTCCTGGACGGCCGCGTCGGTGAGCACCTTTGGCACCTGGCTGGTGATGTCGATGCCCTCCTCGAGCATCGCCTCAACTGCCGATGGGTTGATCTGATCCTTTGGCTCGGTGCCTGCAGACAGAACCTGAACGCGGTCGCCGGCAAGGTGACGCAGGAAGCCCGCGGCCATCTGGGAGCGGCCGGCGTTGTGCACGCATACGAAGAGAACGGTTGCCTTGAAGTCAGTCATGGGAGTCAATCCTAGAGGTCGTTACGTTCGCTGGCGTCAGGCCTTGAACAGCTTGCCGAGGCCGAGCCCGAGGGGCAGTGCCAAGATTTGCGCGAGGGCAAACCAGGATGCCGAAACGGGTTCGATGCCAGTAAGCGTATCGCTCAGCACGCGGCCCAGGGTTACGGCAGGGTTAGCAAAGATTGTCGAAGAGGTGAAGAAAATCGCCGAGGTGATGAACGCGCCGATGACGGCCGGTGCGGCCGCCCCCGCGCCGCGTTGCCCGATCGCCGCGATTATGGCGATCAGCAGTGCTGTGGCCAGAATCTCGCTCACGAAGGTGCCAGGTGTGATGCGCTCGCGCGTCGAAACCTGAACCGGGTCGAGCCCGAACATCCAGTTGGTCGCCATCGTGCCGACAACGGCTCCTGCCAGCTGAGCGGCGATGTTCTCGAGTGCAACACGTGTCGAAACCTCGCGACGAGCGCGAGCGGCTAACGTGACCACGGGGTTGAAATGAGCGCCCGAAATCGGGGCGAACCACCAGATCAGGGCGGCGAGTCCAAGACCGATCGAGGATGCGTTGACTAGGCCCCGAACGGCCGCATCCTGCGTCAGTTCTTCGGCTGCGATGCCCGATCCGATGACGACGCAGAGCAGCAGGGCGGTGCCGAGAAACTCGGCGGCGATGCGGCGCACTATGCGTTCGCGCGCACCTGAGCGCGAATCTCGTCGAGCATGCCCATGATCTTGATCGACTCGTCGAGTGGGCGCTGGTGACATTCGGTGCGACCGTCGATTACAGCCTGGCTGACCTCGCGAATCATGTGGCTGTAGCCGGCGCCATCCTTCGGCACCTCGATGCGTTCAGCAATCAGGTTGTCGCCGCTGTCGTAGCGGTAGATGGTTGCCGAAACCGGAGTCCAGCACGGGCCATCGATCTCGATGTATGCGTCGGTGCCTGAGATGCGGGCCGTGGTTCCGTAGGTTGCGTTGAGAGCCGAAGCGCCGAAGCCGACTACCCCGTTGTCGTAGTGGAACTCGGTGACCGCCGAGGCGTCGGTTCCGTTGGGGTAGAGCTCGCCGCGCGAATACTGCGAGACCAGGTTGCCGCCGGCAAACCAGTCGATGATCGAGGTGGTGTAGATGCCCTGGTCGAGGGTCGAACCGCCACCCAACTTGGCATCGAACAGACGATGTGACTCGTCGTATGGACGGTTGAAGCCGAAGTGGGTCTCGACTAGTTTCAGCTGGCCGATCTCGCCGGCCGCGATGCGACGCTGCAGGTCGTTCATCAGCGGGTTGAACTTGGTCCACAGGGCTTCCATCAAGAAGAGTCCCTTGGCGCGAGCCAGCTCGACCACTTCACGAGCCTCGGCGGCATCCATCATGAAAGCCTTCTCGCACAGCACGTGCTTGCCGGCCTCGAGCGCGGCCTTGGTCATCCAGTGGTGCTCGCTGTGTGGGGCGGCAACGTAGATCAGATCGATTGATGCGTCCGCCAACGCTTCTTCATACGACTCGATTAGTCGCACGGGGGCGATGCCCCATTCGGCAAACTTCGGCTCGGCGCGCTTGGCATCGCGCGTGATCATTGCAACCAGCTCGGTGTTGTCGCACAACGCGAAGTCTCGAACGATCAGATCGGCCATTAGGCCCGTGCCAACCATGGCCCAGCGAATTTTCGTCATGGGCTAACTATAAACAGGTGAAGGTTCCGTCTTGGAACGTTTCAAGAAATGCGGCGCTACTCGGGCTTTGCCAGCAGGTCGATGAAGCCCGACGTAGCCGCCAAGTCACCGTCGCGCTTGACGACTAGTGCCTCGATGCCCGCGACGCGCTCCAGCCTGGCCAGACAATCCGGACCTTCTGCGAATGCAGCGGTCGCCCAGACATCGGCGGTTACCAGGTCGCGAGCTACCACGCTGACCTGCAGCATCGAGTTTGCCGCGGCCTTGCCCCCTGCTTTCGGATCCCAGATGTGCAAGCCGCGTTCGGCCGAACCACTCGTCGCCATCGCGCGAAACTGGGTGCCGCGCAGGTCGATCACGGTCAGGGTGCCAGCATCTGCGGCCGCGATCGAAACGGGCTTGTGAATGGCGATGCGCCAGTCGATTGGGTCGGTTACTGCGTCGCCAATCCAGACGTCGCCGCCGGCGTTCGCTGTGAAGTCACGAATTCCGGCATCAAGCAGGCGATCGATTGCTCGCTGCGCAGCCCAGGTCTTGACCAAGCCGCTCGGGTCAAAGGTGTTCTCGGGGGTAAACGCGCTGAACCAGCCGTCAGTCGCGGCCTCCCACTCGGCGCACTGTTCCCAGATCTGGTCAATCACCGGGTCTTCGGCGGCTACCGAGGTTTCGCCGCGAGCGAGCCTCGCGATGGGCGACTCGGGCTTGTAGGTGCTGAACATGCGGTCGGCCCAGTGCAGTTCCTCGCACGCCGCCGCGATTGCGGCATCCAGTTGCTCTTCTGGAAGGCCGGTTCTGCCGGCAAAGGCAAAGAAGGTGCCCATGCACTCTTCGCGATGCCTGAACGGGCGCATTGATGCGCTCACTAGCCGAGCTTGGTCAGGGCGGAATCGAGGGCCTGACGGTATGCCTCGGTCGTGAAGGTAGCGCCGCCCAGATTGCCGAATCCTGAGCCGTTGGCGTCGAGCGCGTATTGGTTAAGCAAAGGGAATGCTGCTTCCCAGCCGCGACTCGAGGTGGCTTGGACTTCTTCGATAGCCGTGATCACGCCATCCTTGCGGGTGACCTTGAGTTGAACCGTGCCGAACTCATAGTTGATTGCATCGCCAGTGGCCGTGGTTTCGCCATTCGCCGAGGCCACGGCGTCGCCACCGCCACCGGTCAACGTGGCGAAAACCGAGTGACCGGGGTTCAGCCACAAGTCGTTGGCTGCGACACCGCCGGCAACGCTCAACGAAGCCAACAGCACAGTGCTGGCGACGTATTTTTTAGAACTGCGCAAGTGCAGACTCCAATGCCGAACGGAAAGCTTCGCTCGTAAACGTAGCACCGCCGACATTAGAGAAGCCGGTTCCATTGGCGGCCAGCGCGGCGCTGACCAGAGTCGACGGCACAGCAGCCCATTCGCGACCCTTGGTGCTGGCTTGAATCAGGTTGATGGCGGTGATCTTTGAGCCGGTCTTGACGACCTCTAGCTGGATCGTGCCGTAGCGGTAGCCGATGGCCGAACCGGTGTGGGTCGCGCTGCTCGACGAGCCCGACGAACCCGATGAACCCGTCGAGGTGTTGCCGCTCGAGGTGTTGCCCGAGGATGGCACTGGCGTGGCTACGCTGCCAGAAGAGCCGGTTGAAGTGTTGCCAGTGCTGCTCGTGTTGCCAGTGGTCGTGCCACTGCTGGTTGACCCGGTCGAGGCCTGCGAGTTGCCTGCCGTTGCTCCGGTCGCATCCGTTGCAGGTGCGGTGGTTGCTGTAGTCTCGCCGCTGGCGACCGAATCGGTCGATCCGGTGTCTACGGTCGGGTCGGTGGTTCCGGCCGCGACGGTCGAGGTTGCGCCTACGTTGGCCTGCGCGGCCTGGTAGCTGCCGGCCAGGATGGCCAGCGAGACGATTCCGAGCGTTGCTTTAGTTGGGTTTCTCACCAGGCGTACTCCTCTGAGTGAATTTGGCGTTCTGGAACGCCTGCTTTGGAAAGGGACTTGGTGACCAAATGGGTCCAGGCGTCTGGGCCACAGACGTAGACGTCCGACTTCTCAAGGTTCGGGAACATCGCGTGCAGTCGAGCCTGGTCGGTGCGGCCCGCGTCGTCGCGGTTCATCCACGAACCCTCGCCGCGAGGGCCTTCGATCACGTGCAGGTCCATCTTGCGCAGGGACGCGATTTGCCGCAGCTCGTTCAGCAGCGCCGCGTCCTCCGAGTTGCGAACACGGTAGACGATCGAGATGTCGTTCGGACGCGAAGCCATCGACTCGGCCAGTGCGCGTACCGGTGGAACGCCGATACCCGATGCCATGAGGATGACCTTTTCGTTGGTGCGACGAGCCTCGGTGAAGACGCCGTATGGGCCTTCGAGGATCACGCGAGTGCCTGGCTTGAGGTGCTGCAGTAGCGCCGTGTCGTCGCCTCGGTTGCCCACGGTGAAGCGAATGTAGTGCGGGTTCGGAGCTGCCGAAATCGAGAATGGATGCGGGCGCCACCACTGCTTTAGCGTCATGATGCGCAGCTCGTAGAACTGGCCGGCCTGAGCACCGAAGCGGTGCAGGTTGACGCCGTTGATGTAGATCGAGACCGAGTCGCTCGACTCGCGAACCACAGACTGAACGCGAAGGTTCGAGCGGTAGCTGCGCACGATCGGCTCGACGACCCTGAACCAGATCAGGTTGAGCGCGACGAACGCGTACAGGCTCACCCAGAAGAAGGTTGCCAGTGGCTTTCCGGCCACGTCGCTGCCCATCGAGAACATGTGTGGCACCGCGGCTAAAACCGAGATGTACGAGAGCAGGTGCACGATGTACCACGCCTCGTAGCTCATCTTCTTGCGAGCGATGTTGAGCGAGGTGATCACGACGGCGATCATGAGCGCCAGCGAGATTGTTGCAAAAAGCAAGTCCTGGATGGTCAGCATGGAAAGGAATTCGCTGATGACGTCTTTGCCGTCAAGAACCGCGAACTGCCAGACCGAAGCCAGGAAGTGCGCTACGACTAAATACAGGATGGGCTTGCCGAGTTTTTTGTGGGCGAGCGTGGCGCGGTCGTGACCATAGAACTTGTCGATCCATGGCACACGGGCGACGAGCAGCATGTGAATCAGCAGCAGGTCGGTTGCGACCAGAGCCGTGAGTCGGTCAACTGCTCCGAGCCAGCCGGCAAGATCCGTAATGCCGGTCAATCCTCCGTCGAGCAAGAACATGACAGCAACGAGCACGACGGTCGACCAGGCGATTGCCTCGATCACGTCTTGTGCGCGCTTCAGGCGAAGGAACTTGGCGTAGCCCAACTTGATCCGTTGAGTGGGCTGCGCAAGAACCTGCCTTGGCGGCTGGCTGGTTGTTGCGTAACTGTTCATGATTCTTACTCTGTCGAGACTACTTGGGAGTTTCCTGAGAGGCGGCTCCAAGCGCGGTGGGAATTGCGCGACCGCGTGTGCGCTGACCGTGGGGGTGGGTCGCTGTGGCACGGGCCATGTTGTCGCAACCGAGGCATAGTCTTGGCGCATGACCGAAATTCCCCTGGTTCGCCAATTCGAGGATGCCCAAGGCATCGACATCACCTTCTATGAGTGGCCGATTGCTCGACCGCGAGCAGTCGTGCAGCTGGTACACGGTCTGGGTGAGCACGCTAGACGCTACGACGAGCTAGCCGCCGTTCTGAACCGAGCCGGCTATTCGGTTTACGCCACCGACCACCGTGGGCATGGCGAGACCGGCCTCAACATGATCGAGGCTGGCCACAGCGTGCGCTCTGGCAATTTGGGCCGCGGTGGAATGAAGTCGGTCTTTGCCGACGAACTTCAGTTGCGCGAGCTAATTGCCGACGAAAACGAGGACGCCCCGGTCGTGCTGCTGGGCCACAGCTGGGGATCGATGATCTCGCAACGCTTGCTCGACCGCGAGTCTGGTCGGTATGCGCTCGCCGTGCTCACAGGTTCCACTGTCCTGCTGCCCGGCATCCTGCCGAGTGCCGGTTTCAATAAGCGTTGGGATTCCACGCCGAACAAGACGGGGTTTGAGTGGCTGAGCCGCGACCGTTCGGTTGGTGAGGCTTTTGTCGAGGACCCAAAGACCTTCCCCGACAGCGCGACACAGGTTTTCGGCCTGGTCAATGCCAGTGCGCTGCTGGGTTTGCCTAAGTCGAGTACTCGAAGCGATCTGCCTTTGCTGCTTATGGCGGGCTCGGATGACCCGATCGGTGGCGAACGCGGCAATCGCTGGTTGGCCAAGGCCTACCTGCGAGCTGGGCTGAGTGACGTGCGGCTGATCAGCTATCACGGGGCGCGTCACGAGGTCTTCAACGAGACCAACCGTCTCGAGGTTTTCGCCGACCTGCTTTCCTGGCTCGACGAGCAGCTGCCCACCCGCTAAGCGAGAGGAAAAGCCATGAACTTCATCCGTTCCATCATTGCTGCCTGGTTCGGTCGCGCCGCCGAGCAGAACCGCAAACACGCCGAACGTCAGGCAAACAAGGCGAAATCAAGGGCAGTCGACGACGTGACACCTCTCATCGCGACCGCCGCGATTCTCGGCGCGACCTCGTCAACGCCGGGAGGCAAAAACGGCGAGATGAACGAGGGTGACGTGCATTCGGGTCCGGATGGCTATTCGCCGAACACGGGGTACCCCGACACTTTCTATGGCGGTGGGGACTTCGCGGGTGGCGATTTCGGCGGCGGAGGCGACGCGGGCGGTAGCTTCTAGCCCCAAACCGTGGCTGCGGCGCTAGGACTGCTTGCCGTGCTCGGCGTTGAACTTGGCGACGTTAGGCACGCGGCATGCGGCGACCGCATCCTCTAGGTTTCCCGAGATCAGGTCGTGCGAGTCGGGGTGGCGTTGCATGTACATAACCGTGTAGCTGCAAACCGGCCAGACCTTGGCGTTGCCGAATTCGCCGGCTCGGACCATCGCGAAGGCCTCGCGGGTCAGGATCGCTGCGAGGTTCTTGCCCTGATGTGCTGGGTCGACCTCGGTGTGCACGAAGTTGAGCACGGTGCCGCCATCCGCGGCTAGTCGGCGCTCGTAGTCGGCCAGTCCGACTCGCTCCTCGCCGATGAAGATTTCAAAGCGGTGCGCATCGCTGTTGTGAATGACGTGTGGGGTTGGTTCGGTCATTTGCGGCCGCCTTTGCTGTTAATCTCTTGGATGTGTCGGGCATGCAGAATCGAGTCATCCAAGCAGACAATCTGTCTGCTCTCAAGACTATTCCCGACGCCAGCGTGCAGCTGATTTACATCGATCCGCCGTTCAATACAGGCCGCAAGCAGACCCGCGGGGCATCGACAACCAAACGCACCGAGAGCGGTCGACTTGGCTTCAAGGGGTACCGCTACGAGGTAATCCGCGAGACCGTCCTGAGTTACGACGACGAGTTCTCCGACTATTGGTCGTTCCTCGAGCCGCGCCTCGAGGAGGCCTGGCGAGTGCTGAACGAGTCGGGCACCCTCTATCTTCACCTCGACTACCGCGAGGCGCACTACGCCAAGGTGCTGCTCGATGCGCTATTCGGCCGCGAATGCTTCTTGAACGAGATCATCTGGGCCTACGACTACGGCGGCAAGAGCAAGTCTCGTTGGCCTGCCAAGCACGACACCATCCTCGTCTATGTCAAAAACCCGGACGAGTACTACTTCGATTCGGCGACAGTCGATCGCGAGCCTTACATGGCGCCCGGTCTGGTCACGCCTGAAAAGGTCGCGCTTGGCAAGTTGCCGACCGACGTTTGGTGGCACACCATCGTCTCGACCACCGGTCGCGAGAAGACGGGCTACCCAACGCAAAAGCCGCTCGGAATCCTGCGCCGAGTGATTCAGGCTTCATCGCGCGAGGGCGATGTTGTGCTCGACTTCTTTGCTGGTTCGGGAACCACGGGTGCCGCTGCCGCCGAGCTCGGCCGCAAGTTCATCCTGATCGATCAGAATCCCGAGTCAATCGCCGTCATTACTGAGCGGATGCAGTCAGCGGGCGTCGCCTTCGAACTGCAACCAGCGCAATAACCGCGTAGGTCAAAACCACGAGAATTGCGGCGATCGCCATCGCCATGCCGAAGTTGGTTGCACCCGGGCGACTGATCAGCTGGAATAGCACGGTTGGTAACGTGGCCTGATCGCCGAACGCAAGCATCGAGGCAGCGCCGTATTCTCCGATAGAGGCGATTGCCGCGTACCCGATGGCCGTGACGACGACGTGCCGGATGATGCCGAGTTCAATCAGCCACCAGGTTTGCCCCGCGGTTGCACCTGCAGTCGCCGCGGCCTCGCGCTGTTCCGGGCTGATCGACTGTAGTGCCGGGTAAAGCAGGCGGATTACGAGCGGCGTCGCCATGAGGGCTTGGATCAGCGGCACCGAGAGCCAAGACGCGCGCAGGGCGAACGGCTCGGCGTTGAACGTAATCAGGTAACCGAAGGCGAGCACAACCGATGAGACGCCAAGCGGCAACAAGAAAGCCAGGTCGAGCAACCAAGTCGCGATTATGTGGCCACGATTTCGGATGTCGCGCGAGAGCAGGAAGCTGACGGCTCCGCCGACGAGCAGCGCGAGAGAAGTTGAAATCGCCACGTTGCGCAGCGAGTTGCCGGCCGCCTCGAGAACAGTGAGGTTGAGCAGGTCGCGTTCACCCCTGGTCAGCAGCAGAGAGAAGTTGTCTAGCCCGAAGCCAGTCGGCGTCTCGAAAGCGCGGAGCATCAGGGTGACCAGCGGAGTGGCAATCAGAATGAGCACGACCGGGGCTGTTATGGCGATGGAAGCCCAGTCGCGCTTTCCAAGCGCGGGCATTCGGTGGCTTTCGTCTATCTGTTCGAGGCCCACGGCGCTTCGGCCAATGCGGGTGCTCAGCGCCAGGGCCACGACGGTAAGCGCGGTCTGCATGAAGGCGAGCATCGCCGCCTTGCCTAGGTCTAGATACTGCAGCGCAGATGACGCGATCTCGGTCTCGAGCGAGTGCACCATGCCGCCACCCAGAACCAGGACCACCCCGAAGCTGGTCGCGCAGAACAGGAAGGTCAATGCGGCAGCCGAGGCAATGGCCGGCCGCAACTGCGGAATCGTTATCGAAATAAGGGTGCGAAGTCGACCGGCTCCTGCCAGCTCGGCCGCTTCCTCCAGCTCAGGATCGAGGCTTGCCCAAACGCCACCGATGCTGCGCACCGCGAGTGAGTAGTTGATGAAGACGTGGGCCACGATAATCCAGAAGACCGGTGAACCGGCCAGGTGTTCCATGCCGATTGCGGAATACAGTTCATTCCAATTTCGGAATGCAACAAAAGCGATAGCGGTCACTATGGTTGGCAAAACCAGCGGAAGAGTGATCAAAACACGCAGTGCGTTGCGACCACGGAATCGGCGGCGATAAAGAACGTAGGCACCTGGGATGCCAAGCAAAATGCAAACAAAGGTCGAGATTGCTGCCTGCCAAACCGTGAACCACAGCGAATCGATTGTGTTGCCATCGAGCACGGTCCCAGAGACGCCGGCAGATAGGCCGAGGCCAAGAATCTTGGTGAGCGGCCAATAGAACAGCACCCCCACGAACAGCAGGGGTGCCGCCCAAAGGGCAATTAGCCGAAGATAGCGCGCCATGCACTCAGCCAACCCTTGCGATTGGCGTTCACGTCGAGGTCGGAACCGTATGGCTCGGTGGCCACGGTGGCCCACTTGCTCCAGTCAGCCGGCAGAACGATCGACTTGTCGATTGGGTAGACGTACATGCTCTCCGGAATCGAACGCTGGAACGATTCCGACTTCAGGTAGTCGATGAACGCGAGCGCACCGGCAGGGTTCTTGGCCTTCGCAAGCACACCCGCGTATTCGGTTTGACGGAAACAGCCATCAAGAATCGATGCCGTGCCGGATTGGCCATCCTCGCGCACCTCATAGGCAGGCGAGCTGGAATAACTCAACACGATCGGGTAGGCACCCTTGCCGCTCGAGCCCGAGAAGTCGGTGTAGTAGGCCTCTTCCCAGCCGGCTGCAACCTTGACGCCGTTCGCCTTCAGCAGGGTCCAGTAGTTCCGCCAGCCATCCTCGCCATACTTTCCGACGGTCGCCGCGAGGAACGCTAGGCCAGGCGACGAGGTGCTCGGGTTTTCTAGCACGGTGAGGTTTTTGTATGCCGGCTCGGTTAGCTGGTCGATCGAGGTTGGGGCGACCAGGCCCTTTGCGGCGAACCATGCCTTGTCGTAGTTCATGCAGACGTCGCCGAAGTCTATGGCAACGGCTTCGCCATCAACGACTCCGTTACTCTCAGCGAGGCCCAGGAACGTGTTGTCGATTCCGAAGAAGACATCGCCCAGTGGCGAGTCCTTGGTCAGCACTAGCTTGTTCGTCAGCGCGCCAGCATCTCCTGCCTTAACCAGGGTGACAGTGATACCTGTCTGCTCCTTGAACTCGGCCAACTGGGAGTCTGAAATCACAAATGAATCGTGGCTGACCACCGTCAATTCTTGCAGCGGAGTTGTGGTCTCAGCAGGCGACGACGAGCTGCATCCCGTTGCGCCGATCAGCGTCGCCGACGCCATCGCGATGGCTGCCAATCTCGTGTATGCCTTTTTTGGAATATATAGCTTGCGCACTTTCGTGCCCTCCTATCGAGCCGCGAACGAATCGTTCGCTTGATGAGCGGGCACGGGTTAGAGGTCCTCCCTGCGCTGGCATTACCCAGATCAGGTTGACGGTCGAAGGCTACGGAGCCTTCCTCTCAGACTGGTGTTACCAGACTCCCGTGTTCTTCAATCGTATGCGCCTTCGCCTCACCGGCAAAGCGAAAACCCCGCCGAAGTTCGACGGGGTTCGCATGCGCTTTGCGACGAGAGTTCCGAGTCGCGACCGCGGGTTAGTGCATCGACGCCTCGGCGGCCTCCTGGGCAGCCGACTTGTCGCGCAGTGGGTGAGCCTTGATGAAGAACGAGATCACGAACGCGATTGCGATGATGACCGAGGCCCACAGGAATACGCTCACCGAGCTGTCGGCGAATCCCATCAGGAATGGACGAGCTAGGCGTGGATCGATCTGCGATAGGAACGACGAGTCGGTGCTGATTGCATCGCCAAGTGCTCCCATGTCGCCGCCGCCGCTGGCCTGAGCCTGCATGTTCTTGAGCGTGTTCAGAGTCTCTGGATACTTGACCAGGTCGAGCTTGCCGGCCTGTGCATCCTGTGCCAGGCTCGCGAGACCAGCCTTGACGTCGTCGTTCTCGAACGCCTTACCGATGCTGTCTTTCAATCCGTTGAACAAGATCGAGATGAAGATTGCGACACCTAGGGTGCCACCCATCTGACGGAAGAAGGTCGACGATGCGGTGGCCACGCCAATCTCGCTTGGTGGAACAGAGGTCTGTGCCGCAAGGGTAAGGGTCTGCATGAGCTGACCGAGTCCGAGACCGATCATGACCATGCCGCCAGCCATCCACCAGTATTCACTGTCGGCGTTGAAGCTGATCATGTAGACGTAGCCAAGGGTCAGGAATGCCGTACCGGTGGTCAAGAAGATCTTGTACTTGCCGGTCTTCGAGGTGACCTGACCCGAGATGGTCGTACCCATCATCATTCCGAAGACCATCGGCAGCATCATGAAGCCAGATTCGGTTGGGCTGGCCCCCATAACGATCTGTAGGAGCAGCGGGATGGTCATCATGCCGCCGAACATGCCGACACCGACGATGACGCCCATGATGGTCGAGCCGGTGAAGGTGCGCGACTTGAACAAGGCCAGAGGCAGGATTGCCTCTTCGCCAGCCTTGCGCTCGGCAACGATGAAAGCGACGATACCGAAGGCACCGATGGCATACATCAAGATGCTGTTGGTGCTGCCCCAGCCCCAGTCGCGACCGTTCTCGGCAACCAGCAGCAGAGGCACGACTGCGACGATGATGGTCAGCGCACCGAGCCAGTCGATGCGGTGCTTCTTAGGGGTGTGCGGAACGTGCAGGAACGAGACAACCATGAACAGCGCGAGTGCACCGATTGGCAGGTTGATGAGGAACACCCAGCGCCAGCCAGAGATCCAGAGGATCTCGTCGACGCCGGCAAACATACCGCCGACCAGTGGGCCAAGCACCGACGACGAACCGAATACGGCGAGGAACATGCCCTGGTAGCGAGCGCGTTCGCGAGGCGGAACGATGTCGGCAAGCACGGTGATCGCCAGCGAGAACAGACCACCGGCGCCGATGCCCTGAACTGCGCGGAAGGCCGCCAGCTGCGGCATGGTGGTCGCGAAACCTGCGATTACCGATCCAAAGATGAAGATCGAGATCGCGATGATGAACAGGCGACGGCGACCGAAGATGTCGCTGAGCTTGCCATAGATAGGAGTCGCGATGGTCGAGGTGATCAGGTAGGCGGTGGTCACCCAGGCCTGAAGTTCTTGTCCCTTTAGGTCGTCGCCGATGGTTCGCATCGCGGTGCCCACGACGCTCTGGTCGAGCGCCGACAGGAACATGCCCGACATCAGGCCGATGAGTACTAGAAAGATTTGACGCTGGGTCATTACGCCGGTTTTGGCCGATTCGGCCGCTGCGGCTTTACGTGCTGCACGTGACAAAGGGGGATCCCGTTTCTGAAAGTTAGGCTTGAAACGTGGTTAAGCCTAAACGCGAAAAAAGTTCTAGTTTCAAGAACACCGTTAGGTCGCTAACTATTTCCGCAATCTTGGTTGGAATTGCGGCAACTGGCTCGCTTGCCGGACAGCAGAACACCGCAATCGCAGCTACGCCGGAACCGACGGCCACAACGCTCGACGTGACACAGACGCCGACACCGAGTCCCACGCCCGGCGCATCCGAGTCGCCAACCGCGACGGTGACCCCAACGCCTACGGCCACCGAGCCGACACCAACCGTCATTCCGCGTCCGAATATTCAGTCGGCATCATCGCTGTTGGTCGTGGTCAACAAGCAACGTCCGCTAAACCCGAAGACCTACGTGCCAAGCCCAAGATCCAGCGTCAACGGAGTCAGCCTGCAGAAAGACGCCGCGATTGCACTCAAGCAGATGGCCGCAGCGATGAAGAAGGCCGGGGCGGGAACGCTTTGGTTGAACTCGGGCTATCGCAGCTATTCGACACAGGTTGATGTGCACGCACGCCAGGTTAAGGCGCTCGGACTAGCGGCAGGTGAGCGGTTGGCCGCGCGCCCGGGCTACAGCGAACACCAGACCGGGCTGGCCGCCGACGTTTCGGCGATTGGCCAGGGCTGTTCGATTCAGGTTTGCTTTGCCAAGACCAAGGCGGGCAAATGGCTCGCGGCGAATGCCTGGCAGTATGGCTGGATCCTGCGTTACGAGAACGGGCAGACGGCCGTGACCGGCTATCAGTTCGAGCCGTGGCACTTCAGGTATGTCGGCGTTGAAATGGCCACCGATTACAAGGCCAAGCGCGCCAAGTCACTCGAGGCGTTCTGGGGTTTGCCGGCCGCACCTAAGTACTAGGGCCTTGCCGCAAGCGTGCGTCGCGGGCGACCTCTAACAAGAAACTACTGGGCGCGCTTTCCGAGTTCAGCCGCGATGCCGACGTACGTGTGCGGACGCAGAACCAGCAGGCGGTCCTTGGCGTCCTGACCAATCTCCAGCTCGCTCACAAACGCAACCAGTTCATCGTGGCCAACGCGCTTGCCGCGAGTCAGCTCCTTGAGCAGCGCATAAGGGTCGCTGATGGTCGAACGACCGGCAGCCACCTCGGCGCGAATCACCGTCTGAATCGCCTCGCCGAGCACCTCCCAGTTGTCGCTCAGGTCGGCGTCGAGCACGGCAGGCGAGAGGTCGATCTCGTTCAGGCCACGAGTGACGTTGTCGATCGCGAGCAGTGAGTGACCGAAGCCGAGGCCGATGTTGCGCTGGCTCGACGAGTCGGTCAGGTCGCGCTGCAGACGCGAGGTCACGAGGGTTGCGGCCAGGCTGTCGAGAATGGCGCAGCTCAGTTCGAGGTTCGACTCGGCGTTCTCAAAACGGATCGGGTTGATCTTGTGCGGCATCGTCGACGAGCCGGTAGCGCCGGCAACCGGAATCTGCTTGAAGTACGCAAGCGAGATGTAGGTCCAGATGTCGGTGCACAGGTTGTGCAGGATGCGGTTGAACAGGCCGACGGCCGCATACAGCTCGGCTTGCCAGTCGTGCGACTCGATCTGGGTGGTAAGCGGGTTCCAGGTCAGACCGAGCGAACTGACGAACGCCTCTGACTCAGCGGCCCAGTCGACGCTCGGGGCGGCAACGACGTGAGCCGAGAAGGTTCCGGTCGCACCCGAAAACTTGCCAAGGTATTCCTGCTTGCGAATGCGCTCGAGCTGGCGGTTGAGGCGGTGGATGAAAACCGCGATCTCCTTGCCCATGGTGGTCGGGGTCGCTGGCTGACCGTGCGTGCGGCTCATCATCGCCGAGTCGGCGTAGCGCTTGCTCAGCTCGCGCAGCTTCTCGATCAGCTTCTCTGCGCGCGGCAGCCAGACGTGGTTGACGGCATCGCGAACGATGATTGCGTACGACAGGTTGTTGATGTCTTCGCTGGTGCAGGCGAAGTGGGTGAGCTCGAGAAGGTCTTCGCGGCCCAGTTCGGTGAGCTTGCCGCGAATGAAGTACTCGACTGCCTTGACGTCGTGCTTGGTCGTCGCCTCGGTGTTCGCGAGGGTGGCAACGTCGTCGTCGCCGAAGTTTTCGACGATTGCGCGCAGATTCGCTGCCTCGGTGAGGTCGATCGGCGAGTTCGTGCCAAGCAGGTCGCGGTTGGCCAGGTGGATCAGCCACTCGATCTCGACTGCGATGCGGGCGCGGTTGAGGCCGGCCTCGCTCAGGTAGTTGCCGAGGTCGGCTACGGCGGCGCGGTAACGGCCGTCTAATGGGCTTAGCGGTTGCACAGAAAGATTGCTCACCGTTCTATATTGCCCGACTTATCAACAGATTTCGGGGTCGGACCCCAAACCGGCCGCTCATTCCCGACCATCTAGGCATGCACAAAACGAGCTATGCCTTCGACCTCGCAGTCGCGAACCTGCTGCAGGCGGTTCCCAATCCGCTGTGGTGGTCGGGGTCTGCCGCCAACGCGTGCGCGGCACGAATCGAGGACGCGGTAGCCGAGCTTCGCGCTCTGGAGGCCAGGGTCGACGCGACCTGGTTGCCGTGACCGACGACCGTTCCGGTCTGACCATACGCGGCGGCGGGTCGATCCGCGTCTCGCGCAGCGAACTCGATCGGGTTCGCTCGCAGGTCGAACTTGCGCAGAGCTTGCTGCATAACGAGCTTGGGCCGCTGGCCAACCTTGGTTCGGGAGCGATCCTGCTTGCGATCGAGCTGCCCGGAATCCTGCAACGGCTCGATGCAATCAAGAACGGATGCCTGCTGGCTAGCGAGCAGTATTTCGGTGGCGAGCACGCGATCGCGAGTCGCATCAACGCAATCGAACGCGTCGACGTTCCGGCGCTCGCCGGTCGCGCGCTTGGTTCGGCAAATCGCTTAGGCCTGTTGCGCGAGGGCAAAATCGAAATATCTCGAACCGGCTTCGCCGGTGGTATCAGCGCCCCGCACAGCGTGGTCGAACTGGCACTGCGGCTGCAACGAACCTCGGCCGACGGCGATGCCGGCGATCAGGCCGAGTTCCGCATCGAGAGATTCGGCCACAGAGTGATTGTCTACATTCCCGGCACCAAGGAGTGGTCGGTTAAGGCGGGTGAGAACCCGCTCGACGTCACCTCGAATGTGCACGCGATGGCCGATTCGGCGCAGGTCGCCGCGAGCGAACGAGCCGTCTTGGCCGCGATGCGCTCGGCGAGGGTCGGAGCCGGCGACGAGGTTTTACTGGTCGGCCACTCTCAAGGGGGAATCATCGCTGCGAACATCGCAGCCGACCAACACGCGTTCAAAGTTTCCGGCATCGTCACGTTCGGTGCGCCGATTGCGGCAGCCGACATCGCGCCCAGCACCAACGTGATTGCCCTTGAACACACCAACGATCCCGTGCCCATGCTCGACGGCGGGCCCAACGCGATTCGCGAAAACTGGCTCACGGTTCGCGAACGCTTCAATCTGGATGCCGGGCAAAGCCCGGTCGCCGTGCACGACCTCGCCGGCTACGTCGAGACCGCTGGGCGGTTCGACGCATCCCGTTCCGTGCGCGCTAGTGAAGCTCTCGAGTTCATACGAGAGTTCGCCGGTCGCAGGGCTGGCCGCACCGAGTGGTATTCGGCCAGAAGGTTGGCCGGTTGATGTCGCCTTAGAAGATGCGGACTAGGCGGAGCACCCAGCTGGCAACCATCGACGAGATGCTGATCACGATCGCGCCGAGCATCGCCCAACCGAGCGAGTCGATGCCGAGGCCGGTCTGAGTGAAGCCGTCGATGGTTAGAGTCTGCTCACCCAGCAGGCTCGATAGCCATGCAACAAAAAGCAACAGAGCGCCGTTGATCACGAACGAGATCAAGCCGAAGGTCAGAAGGTAAATCGGGAAGGCCAGAACCTTGATCACCGGGGTGATGAATGTGGTGACCATGCCGAAAATCGCACCAATCATGAGGTACGACAGCATGAGCTGCCAGCCGGCGTCGCCGAAGTAGGAGTTGAAGTGGATTCCAGGAACAATCGAAGCCGCCACCCAGAGGCCAACCGCGTTGATTGCCGAGCCGATCAGAAAACGAATCATGAGTTGATTGTGCCACGGGCAAAGTAGATTAGATGCGTGACTGCTCAAGACGCTAACGTGCCTATGGTGCAACTTCTCTCGCCTGACGGCGAGTACAGCGTCGCGCCGCAATACGCCGAGTACGCCAAGCTCGTTCAAGAGCTAAACGAGGCAGACTTCCTCAAGTTCTACCGCGACATGGCACGCATCCGCCGGTTCGACTTCGAGGCCAACGCGCTTCAGCGCCAAGGCCAGCTCGGCCTCTGGATTCCTGCGGTTGGCCAAGAGGCCGCGCAGATCGGTTCGGGTTACGCGGTCGGCCACAACGACCATATCTTCCCTAGCTACCGCGAGCACGGCGTCGCCATTACCCACGGAATCGACCTCATGTCGATCCTCAAGATGCTTCGCGGCGTCAACCACGGTGGCTGGAACCCAGACGAGACGCGCTTCCACCTTTACGCAATCGTGCTCGGCACCCAGACACTGCACGCCACCGGCTACGCCATGGGCGTCAAGTTCGACGGCAAGGTCGGCACGGGTACCGCTGAGGATCAGGCCGTCATCACCTACGTTGGCGATGGCGCTACCGCCGAGGGCGAAGTCAGCGAAGCGATGCTGTTCGCCGCCAATAACCAGGCTCCGCTCGTCTTCTTCGTGCAGAACAACCAGTGGGCGATCTCGTCACCGACTCACACGCAGACCAAGGTGCCGCTGTTCCAGCGCGGCGCGGGCTTTGGCGTGCCAGGCATCCGTGTCGATGGCAACGACGTTCTGGCTTGCTACGCGGTCACCAAGAAGCACATGGACGAAGCCCGCGGCGGCTCCGGCCCGTTCCTAATCGAGGCTTTGACCTACCGCATCGGTGCGCACACCTCTAGCGACGACCCAACCAAGTACCGCTCTAACGAAGAGGTGGAGTACTGGAAGGCGCGCGACCCGCTGACCCGCCTCGAGAAGTTCCTCCGCCGTCAAGGCATCGGCCAGGACTTCTTCGACGAGGTCGAGCAGGCCGGCGAAAAGCTGAGCGAAGAGATTCGTTCGGCAACCTTCGCTCTGGCCAACCCGCCGTTCCAGAACATGTTCAACTACGTCTACAGCGAGCAGCACCCGCTGATCGAAGAGCAGTTGGCTTGGCTCGAGGCATACGAATCTTCCTTCGGCGACCAGGCACACCTCGGTGGCGCCGACCCTAGCCAGATTCCGAACATCGGGAGCGTGCACTAATGGCTAACTTTGCAGAGATGACGATCGCCAAGGCGATCAATGCTGGCCTGCGTAAGGCCATGACCGAGAACGACAAGATTCTGATGTTCGGCGAAGACATCGCCGAGCTCGGCGGCGTGTTCCGCGTGACCGAGGGTCTGCACAAGGAATTCGGCCAGGACCGCGTCTTCAACTCGCCTATCGCCGAGGCCGGCATCGTCGGCACCGCTATCGGTCTGGCCATGCGCGGCTACCGTCCGGTGGTCGAGATTCAGTTCGATGGCTTTATCTTCCCTGCCTTCAACCAGATCACCACGCAGCTGGCCAAGATGCAGAACCGCAGCGAGGGTGCTACCACGATGCCGGTCGTCATCCGTGTTCCTTACGGTGGCGGCATCGGCGCGGTCGAGCACCACAGCGAGAGCCCAGAGGCGTACTTTGCTCACACCGCAGGTCTGCGCGTGATCAGTCCGTCGAACCCGAACGATGCCTACTGGATGATTCAGCAGGCCATCGCCTCGACCGACCCGGTCATGTTCTTCGAACCTAAGCGTCGCTACTGGCAGAAGGGCCCGGTCAACCTGGACGAGCCACCTGCCGGCATGCACACCGCGCGAGTTCTTCGCGAGGGCAGCGATGTCACCATCGCCACTTATGGCCCGATGGTCACCACCGCAATGCAGGCAGCCGAGATCGCAGCCGAGGAGGGTCGCAGCCTCGAGGTAATCGACCTGCGCTCGATGAGCCCAATCGACTTTTCGACCATCGTGGCATCGGTAAAGAAGACGGGTCGCCTAGTCGTTGCATCAGAGGCGAGCAACTTCGTTTCGGTCGCCAGCGAGGTTGCTGCCCGCGTGCACGAACTCGCGTTCTACCACCTCGAAGCTCCGGTGCTTCGCGTCGGTGGTTTCGACGTTCCGTATCCAGCCGCAAAGCTTGAAGAGGTGTTCCTGCCTGACGCAGACCGAATCCTCGAAGCTGTCGACCGTTCGCTCGCCTACTAAACGAGAGGCTGCACCATGACTCAGCTCGCATACTTCAACCTTCCAGACGTTGGCGAAGGCCTCACCGAGGCCGAGATCGTCTCGTGGAAGGTAAAGGTCGGCGACCAGGTTTCGGTCAACCAGATCATCGTCGAGATCGAGACCGCCAAGTCTCTCGTTGAGCTTCCTTGCCCGTTTGCGGGCACCGTAGCCGAGCTGATGGCGGCCGAGGGCGAGACCGTCGAGGTTGGCAAGCCGATCATCGCCTGTGCAGTCATGGATGGCGCAACCGGCGCTGTGCAGACCACCTCGATTCCTGTGATCGACCCGGCCGCTGCAGCCGCTGCGGCAACCGCGCACGAGGCCGTGGCCGAAGCCGCCGCTCAGTCGGTCGCCGCCGAGGAAGGCTCGAAGCCTTTCCCAGCAAAGAACCCGACTCTCGTCGGCTATGGCGTAATCGATGCGGCCGGTGCCTAGCGCCGCCAGCCTCACGTATCGGCCGCGGCTCTTTCGGCATCGACCGCTGCCACCACCGCTCTTCCAGTTGTCGCTAACCCAGCGACCGGCCTACTGAACACCGCCGCGCTCGTCGCCGAGGATTCGGTCATCGCGAAGCCGCCGGTTCGCAAGCTGGCCCGCGACCTCGGCGTCGACCTGACCAAGGTCGCCGCCACCGGAACCGCCGGCGAGGTCACTCGCGAAGACGTCGTGAACGCGGCCAACCAGGCCTCGGTATTCCGCAACCTCAGCACCCCTGCGGCTCCTAGCGAGCGCGAGGAGCGCATCCCGGTTAAAGGCGTGCGCAAGGCCACCGCTGCGGCAATGGTGCAGTCGGCATTCACCGCCCCACACGTCAGCATCTTTGTCGACGTCGATGCGACCCGCACGATGGAATACGTCAAGCGCCTGAAGGCATCCACCGACTTTGCCGGCGTCAAGGTGACCCCGCTGCTGATCATGGCCAAGGCGATGATGTGGGCAGTGCGCCGCAACCCGACCGTCAACTCGACGTGGACCGACGAAGAGATCATCGTTCACAACTACGTCAACTTCGGCATCGCTGCGGCAACCCCGCG
>JACCDL011329635.1_pt1 | contig 20618 bp, 20 predicted proteins | sample 7441931 | NCBI WGS metagenome assembly JACCDL01 (sample SAMN15323437, study PRJNA562643) | freshwater metagenome | isolation source: river surface water | place: USA:Blue River Watershed | collected 2017-08-16 | reverse complement strand
GTTGACCCAACCGTCAACATGACAACAAGTTATGCCTGGTGACCATAGCGAGGTGGCCCCACTCCTTCCCATCCCGAACAGGACAGTGAAACGCCTCTGCGCCGATGATAGTGCGGATGCCCGTGTGAAAGTAGGACATCGCCAGGCTCTTACAGCCCTCAAAACCCCTCCCAGCGTCAGCTCGGAGGGGTTTTGTTTTTTGGGGTGGGCTTATTTACCTTGCCAGAAGACCGGGAGGCACCTATCCTGAATCGCAGGCCGCCATCCAGCCGGAACAGCGGATTCACTCAGGCGTCATGCGCTGGCGGCATCCATGAATATCTACATCGTCCTGTTTCTCACCTTCGGTGCCTTTTTCGGGCTCGGGTCCTTCTCGCATCGACACCTCTTCAGTGAGGGCCCGCACCAGCCCGCCTCGGGGACAGCCAGGAATAACAAGCGAGCCTTGGCCTTCTGGACCCTGGTGTGCATCTTTCTGTGGCCGATCATGGTGATTTCTGGCCTCAACACCGCGTGGGTTTTGGCTCGGCGCAAGGCCCGTGCCGATGCGCCACGTCCGTAGACCCGTCGCTCCTAGGCGTTCACAAGGTACCCGCCCTCACGTCGGGCCGCCCCTGCTCGCACTAGATCGTCGGCAATCCCCTCGACCCAAGCGCCTGGATCTGCTTGCGGCTCCCACCGCTGGCGCACGATGCCCAGAAAGGCTGTGCCTGCCGCCCACCGGTGCAGTGCTTCGCCCGAAAACGACTGCACCTCCAGCAGTTTGAATTTCAGGAGCACCTTGGCCGCGTGACGCGCGTGTTTTGAAGGTGCGCGGATGAAGCCCTCCAGCCGCTGGCGTGCCGTCGCGAGCGCCGTCGCTACCTGGGTGAACACCCCGCCATGGCCGGGGATCACAACCGCCGGGGCCAGGGACTCGATCAAGTCCAGCGTCAGGCCGACTTCGTCAAACGCCTGCGCGCCTTCCAACTCCGGAAAGACCACGCCGAAACCGCTTTCCCACAGCGCGTCGGCGGACACCAGGGTACGTGATCGCGGCTCGAACAGCACGACCGAATGAGGGTCGTGACCCGGCGCAGCATGGACTTGCCAATCGTGATTGCCAAGCCGTACCTCGCTGCCAGGGACCAGGGCCGCATCCGCCCGAAACCGCGGGCACGCCTGACCGGTCGGCACATAGGTCAAGGCCACCGCATCCCAATCGCGCACCTGCTGAAAGTGCCCGGGTGGGATCAGTGTCCGCACGCCGGGGTAGGCCGTCTGGACAGCGGCATTGCCACCGCAATGATCACTGTGCAGGTGGGTATTGAGCAGGAGGTCCAGCGGATCCCCCCGCAGCCCGCGGGCCACCAGGTCCAGCGTTTGCTGCGCGTGGGTGTAGTAGCCGCTGTCGACCAGGGCAGACGGGCCGTCTCCCGTGAAGAGGATGTTGTTTGCCGAGAGCCATCCACGTTCGAAAACCTGGATGCCCGCCGGCAGTGCGATGGAAGCGCTCACGCGGTGATCTTAACGGCCCGCGTGCCTTCACTTGCCCGCACGCAACTCCCGCCGCAGGATCTTGCCCACGTTGGTCTTGGGCAGTTCGTCGCGGAACTCGATGTACTTCGGCACCTTGTAGCCGGTGAAATTCTCGCGGCAATAGCGAGCGACATCGTCCTCGGTCAGGAGGGGATCGTTTTTCACGACGAAGACCTTGATGGACTCACCTTGCATCGCATCCGGCACGCCCACGGCCGCACATTCGACGACGCCGGGGCACAGCGAGATCACGTTTTCCAGCTCGTTGGGGAAGACGTTGAAGCCGCTCACGATGATCATGTCCTTCTTGCGGTCGATGATCTTCGTGTACCCGCGTTCGTCCATGATGCCGACGTCGCCGGTGCGCATGAAGCCGTCGGCGGTGAAGGCCTTGGCCGTCTCCTGCGGCTGCTGGTAATAGCCAGTCATCACGTTGGGTCCACGGATGCAGATCTCGCCCGAGGCACCCACCGGCAGGCTGTTGCCCTCTTCGTCCTTGATGGCAATGTCGATGCCGGGTAGGGGCAGCCCAATGGTGCCCGAAAACTCGGAGGCGTTGACCGGGTTGTTGGTGCCGATGGCGCAGGTCTCGCTCATGCCCCAGCCTTCGACCATCGCGCAGCCAGTCACTCTCTGCCATTGACGGGCCGTGCCCTCGGAGGCCGCCATGCCCCCCGCTTGCGACACGCACAGGTGGGAAAAATCCACCGTCTTGAATTGCGGGTGCTGCAACAGGGCATTGAACAAGGTGTTCACCGCCGGCAGAAGGTGGAAGGGCCGGCGCTTGAGAACCTCGACGAACTTGCCGATGTCGCGCGGGTTGGGGATCAGGGTCATGTGCGAGCCCCAGCGAATTCCGAGCAGGCACAGCGTGAGCGCGAAGATGTGATACAGCGGCAGCGCCGTGATGCTGTTGGTACGACTCACATCGCCCACCCGGCCTAGCGCCGGCGTGAACCAGGCCTCGGCTTGCAGGATGGCGGCCACGATGTTGCGGTGGGTCAGTACCGCGCCCTTGGACAAGCCCGTGGTGCCGCCGGTGTATTGCAGGAAGGCGATGGAATCCAGGGTCTGCGCCGTGGGCCGCAGCGTCAGCATGGCGCCGCGGGCAATGGCACGCTTGAAGGGAATGACCACGCGCCCATCGGCCAGCGGCAGCTTGTAGGCCGGGACCATCTTCGCCAGGTGTCGTACCGCGAAGGTCAGCCATCGGCCATACCAGAACCCCAGGTAATCCCCCAGGGCGGTCACCACCACCTCCTTGACCTGGGTCTTCTCGATCACCTCCTCGAGGGTGTGCGCGAAGTTCTCGAGGATGACGATGGCGGTGGCGCCGGAGTCGCGCAGCTGGTGCTCGAGTTCACGGGCGGTGTAGAGGGGGTTGACGTTCACGCAGGTGTAGCCCGCGCGCAGGATGGCCGCCATCGTGATCGCGAACTGCGGCAGGTTGGGCAGCATGATGGCCACCCGCGCACCAGGCTCCAGGCCCCGCGACTGCAGGTAGGCGCCCAGTGCACTGGACAGGGTGTCGACCTGGCCATAGTTCATCCAGCGGTCCATGCAGACCGAAAAAGGCCGGTCCTTGTTCTTGCGAAAGGACTCCTCCAGCAACGCGGTGAGCGAGTGGTACTGCGTGACGTCGATGTCGTGCGCCACGCCCGTGGGGTAGCTTGCGAGCCAATGCCTGTCCATGGTGTCTCCTTGGGCGGGCATTGTCCCGGCCCCTTGCATGCCGGACCACCGGGCTTGTCCTAGGGTGAGGCGATCCCGGCATACTGAGGCCATGACCTCCCTGCAACACGGGCATTCGGCGCTGGCGCGCCTGCAGCAGGCCCTGACCCTGTGGACGCTGACTTGCGCATTCGCCTGGCTGGCGTGGCTCTGGCCGCACACGCCCACCCTGGCACTGGCAGGGTTTTTCACCCTGACCTTCGGCTACGTCTCGGTGCTGGCCCTGGAGTTCGTGCTGCTGGCCCGCATCGCCCGAAGCGACCCGGCGCCGCACGCGACGCCCCTGGAACTGGTGCAGGCCTGGGCGCGTGAATCGCGTGTGGCCTTGCAGGTGTTCGCCTGGCGCCAGCCCTTTCGCTGGCGCGCCGAGCCCGATCACCTGGCGGGTGAGCGCGTGGCCGGGCGGCATGGCGTGGTGCTGGTGCATGGCTTCGTCTGCAACCGGGGGTTCTGGGCGCCCTGGCTGCGGTGGTTGCGCGCAGAGGGCCGGGCTGTCCTGGCGGTGAACCTGGAGCCGGTGTTCGGCTCGATCGATGCCTATGCCCCCCTGTTGCAGGACGCGGTGGCGCGTGTGCAGGCCGCTACCGGCCGTCCGCCAGTGCTGGTGTGCCACAGCATGGGCGGGCTCGCCGCCCGCGCCTGGTTGCGGACTCAGCAGGATTCGCAGGCGGTGGCCCATGTGGTGACCCTCGGCAGCCCGCATGCGGGCACCTGGCTGGCCCAGTTCAGCCACTCGACCAATGGGCGCCAGATGCGAACCGACAGCGCGTGGCTGCAGGCGCTACGCGATCACTGGTCACCCGCGTGGGCATCGCGCTTCACCTGCTGGTATTCCAACTGCGACAACATCGTGATGCCGCCCTCGACCGCGACCCTGCCCGGCGCGGACAACCGCCTGCTCCAGGGCGCAGCGCACATCGACCTGGCCTTCCGGCCGCAGGTGATGCAGCACGCCCATCACCTGCTCGAGACTTTGGACGGCCGGGCCTAGGCCTTCTTCGCTGCGGTGGCGAGCACGCCTCGGCGCATCTGGTCCAACTCCATGGATTCGAACAGCGCCTTGAAGTTGCCTTCGCCAAAGCCCTCGTTGCCTTTGCGCTGGATGAACTCGAAGAAGATCGGACCCAGCTGGTTTTCGCTGAAGATCTGCAGCAGCAGCTCTTGGGGCGTGCCGTCCACCAGGATGTTGCGTTGCTGCAGGGCCGCGATGTCCTCTTTCAGGCCTGGAATGCGCCGGGGCAGCAGTTCGTAGTAGGTCTCGCTGGTCTCCAGCAGCTTCACGCCCGCCAGTTGCAGGGCGTCCACCGTGTCGAACAGGTGGGTCGAGGCCAGGGCGATGTGCTGGATGCCCTCGCCGTGATAGCGGTCCAGGTACTCCTGGATCTGACCGGCCTGGTCGTTGCCCTCTTCGTTGATCGGGATGCGGATCTTGCCGCAGGGGCTGGTCATGGCCTTGCTCTTGACGCCAGTGGCCTGGCCCTCGATGTCGAAGTAGCGGACCTCGCGGAAGTTGAAGAGGCGCTCGTAGAACTCGGCCCATTCATTCATGCGGCCCCGGTGCACGTTGTGCGTGAGGTGGTCGATGGTGGTCAGACCGAAGCCCCGTGGGTTGAGCGCGCCGGCGCCGCGCGCGCCGGCCAGGGGTTCGAAGTCGACGTCATAGAAGCCGATGTTGCCGATGTCGCCGTCCTGCGCGCCGTTCTTGCCGCGCCAGCGGTCCACCAGGTAGATCAGGCTGTCACCGATGCCCTTGATGGCGGGAATATTCAACTCGCCCGGGCCGGCCTGGCCCGCATAGGCCCAGGCCCCCAGCGAGATCGCGCGCTCCCAGGCGGCCTTGGCGTCCTGCACCCGCAGGGCGATCGCGCAGATGCTGGGACCGTGCTGGCGGGCGAAGCGCTGCGCGAAGGAGTCGGGTTCGGCGTTGACGATGAAGTTGATGCCCCCCTGGCGGTACAGGGTGACCTGCTTGTGCCGGTGTCGGGCGATGGCGGTGAACCCCATGCGCTCGAAAAGCGCGCCCATGGCCTGGGGGTCGGGGGCGGCGTATTCGATGAACTCGAAGCCGTCGGTCCCCATGGGGTTGTCCCAGGCAGCGGGCGCGGTGTCGGGGCGGTCGGTCATGGCATGTCTCCTCGTGCAATCTCGGATTTGCAGACTGTAGGCGGCGTGAGACGCAATTTTTGTCAGAAAATATGGCGTTGAAATGGATGAACTCGCAGATTTACTGCGTAGATGACCATTTCGGGACAATCTGGACCCGCCATGACCTCTCCTGAATTCGACAAGCTGGATCGCGCCATCCTGCGCCGCCTGCAAGCCAACGGGCGCGAGACCTATGACGTGATCGGCGCCGAGGTGGGTCTGTCCGCCAGCGCGGTGCTGCGCCGGGTCAAGCGGCTGGAGGAGGCGGGTGTGATCGACCGCTACGTGGCCCTGGTACGCCCCGAGGCCGTGGGCCTGGGCCTGACCGCGTACCTGAACGTGCGCCTGGAAAAACTCACCGAGCGCCACAAGCGCAACCCGATGGACCAGTTCCGTGCCAGCGTACAGACCTGGCCGGAGGTGGTGGAGTGTGCGGCGCTGACCGGCGACATGGACTACCTGCTGCGGGTGGTGGTGCAGGACATGGCGCATTACAGCCGCTTCATCATGGACACCTTGCTGAAACACCCCAGTGTCGAGGACTGCAAGACCAGCTTCGTCCTGGACCGGGTCAAAGGCACGACGGCCCTGCCGGTTTGACCGCCATCGGCGTGGCGCGCAGGGGGATTGGGCTATCCTATGCGCCTGCCAACGACTGCATGTCCTGCACCCCCCGGTTGTGTCCGACCCCCACCCTGCGCGCGCTTCGTCCGAGAAAGAAGACAAGCGCACCTTCCTGCAGAAGCTCGCTGAATTCATCTACCCAGGCCCCGACTCGCGGGCCGAATTGATCGAAACCCTGGCCGACGCCGAGGACAAGGACGTCATCGGCCCCGAGTCGCGCGTGATGCTCGAGGGGGTGATCCGGCTGGCTGACCTGACGGCGGGGGATGTGATGGTCGCGGCCCCGCGCATGGATCTGATCAACATCGATTCGCCCTACGACGAGATCCTGCACGGGGTGATCGAGACCGCGCATTCACGCTTTCCGGTCTACGAAGGCGACCGCGAGAACATCATCGGCATCCTGCTGGCCAAGGACCTCCTGAAGCTGCAGCGCGCGCCGGAGCTCAATATCCGGGCGCTGCTGCGACCCGCTGCCTTCGTCCCCGAAAGCAAGGGCCTGAACGACCTGCTGCGTGAGTTCCGTGGCAACCGCAACCACCTGGCGGTAGTGGTCGACGAGTTCGGCCGCATCGCTGGCCTGATCACGATCGAGGACGTGCTCGAGCAGATCGTCGGCGAGATCGAAGACGAGTTTGACATCGACGAGGACGAGGGCGACATCTTCGCCCTGGCGGACCGCACCTACCGCGTCAGCGGCGACACCAGTATCGAGCGTGTGAACGAGGCTTTCGGTGTCAGCCTGGCGGACGGCGATGACGGCGACGACGACCCGAAGTTCGAAACCGTGGGCGGACTGATCGCGCACGCGATGGGGCATGTTCCCAAGCGCGGCGAACGGTTCACCCTGGGGGGGCTGCAGTTCGTGGTCCTGCATACCAAGGGCGGTGCCGTTCGCTGGTTCAAGGTGTCGCCGGCGCAAGACGGCGGCAAGGCCGGTTGACGCTGCCGGCGTCGTCCCCGCACGCCTTCCCCTGGCGCCAGGCCGGGCTCGCCGTGGCCGCGGGCCTGGTGCAGGCCGCATCGATTGCCACACCCTGGAGCGGTCAGCCCGTGTGGTGGCTGCAGCTGCTGTCGTTGGCTTGCCTGGCCGGTCTGGTGCGCGCGCAGGCCTCAGCGCGCCGTGCCGCGGCTCTGGGGTGGCTCTTTGCCATCGCCTGGCTGGCGGGCACCTGGTGGTGGCTGTTCATTTCCATGCATGTCTATGGCGGGCTGGCCGCCCCGCTCGCGGTGATCGCGGTGCTGGCGCTGGCGGCGAGCCTGGGCGCCTACTACGCGCTGGCCGCGGCGCTGGCCTGGCGGCTCGGGCGTGGCGGGCCCGCCCTGGCGGCGATGGCCTTCGGCGCCGCCTGGCTGCTCGCGGAGCTGATGCGAGGGGTCTGGTTCACCGGTTTCCCCTGGGGCGCCGGCGGGTATGCGCATGTCGACGGGCCGCTGGCGGCGCTGGCACCTTGGCTGGGTGTGTACGGCATCGGCTTCATGGCGGCGGTGGCAGCCAGTCTGCTGGGCTCGCTGGCCCTCTCCGTTCGGGTGGTCCATGCGCGCCAGCGTGGCGCCGTCGGGATGGCTTTCGGTCTCTGGGGTCTGATCGTCGCGGCCGCCCACCTCGCCCCTTCGGAGCATTCTGCGCCTGCGGGCGAGCGCCTGTCTGTCGCACTGCTCCAGGGCAACATCCCTCAGGACGAAAAGTTCCAGCCGGGATCGGGCATTGCGCAGGCCCTGGACGGCTATGCGCGCGCACTCGCGGCGAGTGCCGCCAGCCTCACGGTGGCCCCCGAGACCGCGATCCCGCTCCTGCCTTCGCAGCTGCCTGCGGATTACCTCGAAGGCCTTGCCAAGCAGCTGGCGCGCCAGCAGCAGGCCGCCCTGATCGGTATCCCCCTGGGCAGCTTTGCCGAGGGCTACACCAACTCGGTGGTCGGCCTGGGCCTGCAGGGATCGGCCTACCGCTACGACAAGCACCACCTGGTGCCTTTCGGTGAATTCATCCCCCCGTTTTTCCGCTGGTTCACCGACCTGATGAATATCCCGCTGGGGGATTTCAACCGCGGCCGGGTGGACCAGGCCTCCTTCGAGTGGCGCGGCCAGCGCCTGGCGCCCAACGTCTGCTACGAGGACCTGTTCGGAGAAGAACTCGCACGCCGCTTCGCCGATCCCGCGCAAGCGCCCACGATCCTCGTCAACCTGAGCAACATCGCCTGGTTCGGGAACACCGTGGCCATCGACCAGCATTTGCAAATCAGCCGCATGCGGGCGCTGGAGCTGCAGCGGCCCATGATCCGCGCGACGAATACCGGTGCCACGGCCTTGATCGACGCTTCGGGCGCAGTGCGCCAGCTGCTGCCCCGGCACACCCGGGGCGTGCTGGAGGGGCAGGTGCAGGGCCACACCGGACAGACCCCGTTTGCCCGCTGGGCTTCGGCCTGGGGGCTCGCGCCCGCCTGGACCCTGGCGCTGGCCCTTCTTCTGCTGGCGGCGGCCCTCGAGCGGACTCGCCAGCGGGCCTGATCGAGCTCGTCTGCCCCCGTAAAATCGGGGGATGCTCACCTTCCAGCAAATCATCCTGACGCTGCAGTCCTATTGGGACCGCCAGGGCTGCGCCCTGCTGCAGCCCTATGACATGGAGGTCGGCGCCGGTACCTCGCACACCGCCACCTTCCTGCGCGCGCTCGGGCCCGAGCCCTGGAAGGCGGCCTACGTCCAGCCCAGTCGCCGCCCCAAGGACGGCCGCTATGGCGAGAACCCCAACCGCCTGCAGCATTACTACCAGTACCAGGTGGTGCTCAAGCCCGCACCGGCCAACATCCTGGAGTTGTATCTCGGATCGCTGGAAGCCCTGGGGTTCGATTTGAAGAAAAACGACATCCGCTTCGTCGAGGACGACTGGGAGAACCCCACGCTGGGCGCCTGGGGCCTGGGCTGGGAGGTTTGGCTCAATGGCATGGAAGTGACGCAGTTCACCTACTTCCAGCAGGTGGGCGGCATCGACTGCAAACCCATCACGGGCGAGATCACCTACGGCCTGGAGCGCCTGGCCATGTACCTGCAGGGCGTGGAGAACGTCTACGACCTGACCTGGACCGAGGGCCTTTCCTACGGCGATGTCTACCTCCAGAACGAGAAGGAGCAGTCGGCCTACAACTTCGAGCACAGCGACGCGGACTTCCTCTTCACCGCCTTCGCCGCGCACGAGAAACAGGCGAAGCACCTGATGGAGCAGCAGCTGGCCCTGCCCGCCTACGAGCAGGTGCTCAAGGCGGCCCACAGCTTCAACCTGCTGGACGCGCGCGGCGCGATCAGCGTGACCGAACGCGCAGCCTATATCGGCCGCATCCGCAACCTGGCACGCGCTGTGGCCCAGAGCTACTACGACAGCCGCGAGCGCCTGGGCTTCCCGATGGCGCCGCGCGAGTGGGTGGCCGACCTGCAGAAGAAGGCGGCCTGACCCCATGACGCAACCACAGAACCTCCTCGTCGAACTCTTCGTCGAGGAACTCCCTCCCAAGGCCCTGAAGAAGCTGGGCCAGGCCTTCGCCGGCGTGCTGTTCGAGCAGTTGCAATCGCAGGGGCTGGCGACTTCCGATTCGGTGTTGACCGCCTGGGCCTCGCCGCGCCGCCTGGCTGCGCATGTGACGGACGTGGCCGCACAAGCGGCCGACCGGTCGGTGTCGCAAAAGCTGATGCCGGTGAGCGTGGGCCTGGATGCCTCCGGCGCACCGACGCCGGCGCTGGTCAAGAAGCTGCAGTCGCTGGGCGCCGACGCCTCGGCGGCGGCTTCCCTGCGACGCGCGCCCGACGGCAAGGCCGAGGCGCTGTTCTACGACAGCCAGGTGCGTGGCGCGACGCTCGCCGAGGGCCTGCAGAAGGCCCTGGCAGAGGCCATCGCCAAGCTGCCGATCCCGAAGGTCATGACCTACCAGCTGGCCGACGGCTGGACCGATGTGAAATTCGTTCGACCTGCGCACTCGCTGCTGGCACTGCACGGTGCCGCGGTCGTGCCGGTGCAGGCGCTGGGGCTGACCGCGGGCAACACCACGCGCGGCCACCGCTTCGAGGCGACCCTGCCGGTGGTGACCGTCACCCATGCCGACGCCTATGCCGAGACGCTTGCGCGTGACGGCGCCGTCATCGCCGGCTTCGAGGCGCGCCGCGCGGAGATCGTGCGCCAGCTGACCGAGGCCGCGGCGCGCGCGGGCGGTGGCGTGCGTCCCATCGAGGACGACGCGCTGCTCGATGAAGTGACCGCGCTCGTCGAGCGCCCGCACGTGCTCCTGTGCCAGTTCGAGAAGCAGTTCCTCGACGTTCCGCAGGAGTGCCTCATTCTCACGATGAAGGCCAACCAGAAATACTTCCCGCTGCTGGATGCCTCGGGTCGCCTCACCCACCAGTTCCTGGTCGTGAGCAACATCCGTCCGCAGGATGCCAGCGCGGTCGTCGGCGGCAACGAGCGGGTGGTGCGCCCGCGCCTGGCCGACGCCAAGTTCTTCTTCGACCAGGACCGCAAGAAGCCGCTGGCCTCGCGCGTGGCGGGGCTGGCCAAGGTGGTCTATCACAACAAGCTGGGCACGCAAGGTGAGCGCACCGAGCGCGTGCGCGCCTTGGCCCGCGTGATCGGCGCGCAGCTGGGGGACGATACCCTCGCCCAGCACGCCGACCAGGCCGCGACCCTGGCCAAGGCCGACCTCCTGACCGACATGGTGGGCGAGTTCCCCGAGCTGCAAGGCATCATGGGCCGCTACTACGCGCAGGCAGATGGCCTGCCCGGAGAAATCGCCGACGCGATCGAGGACCACTACAAGCCCCGCTTTGCCGGCGACGCCCTGCCCCGACACACCACCGGTCTGGTCGTGGCCCTGGCCGACAAGCTCGAGACGCTCGCAGGCCTGTTCGCCATCGGGCAGCTGCCCACGGGCGACAAGGATCCCTTCGCCCTGCGCCGTCACGCGCTGGGCATCGTGCGCATGCTGATGGAGCGTGACCTGCCGCTGGCCCTGGGCGCCTTGCTCGGGGAGGCCATGGCGCTGTTCCCCCAGGCCGCCCCCGAGGCCCTGGGGCAGCTGTCCACCTTCGTCTACGAACGCCTGGCCGGCCTGCTGCGCGAGCAGGGCTACAGCGCGCAGGAAGTGGATGCCGTGCTGGCCCTGCAGCCGCAGCGCCTGGGTGAGGTGGCCAAGCGGCTGGCGGCAGTCCGTGCCTTCGCGGCCCTGCCTGAGGCGCCCGCGCTGGCGGCTGCCAACAAGCGCATCGCCAATATTCTGAAGAAGGCCGAACGTGCCGATGCGCACGTGAACCCGGCGCTCCTCCAGGAGGCTGCGGAAAAGGCGCTGCATGCGGCCGTGGGTCAGACCGTGCCGCAGGCCGATGCGAAGTTCCAGGCGGGCGACTACACCGGCGCGTTGCAGACGCTGGCGGCCCTGCGCGGCCCGGTCGATGCGTTCTTCGAGGGCGTGATGGTCAACGCCGAAGAGGCCGACCTGCGCCTGAACCGTCTGGGCCTGCTGGCGCTACTGCACCAGGCGATGAACCGCGTGGCCGACCTTTCGCGTCTCGCGTCATGATGCGCCCCCTCGTCGGCCTGCTGCGTGTGGTTTCCTGCCCCCCGAAGGGGGCTTCGCGCCTTGGGGCGGCTTGGCGGCGCTCATGAAGCTGGTCATCCTCGACCGCGACGGCACCATCAATGCCGACAGCGACGAATACATCAAGTCGGCAGCCGAGTGGGAGCCGCTACCCGGTGCCATCGAGGCGATTGCCCGCCTGAACCACGCGGGCTGGCATGTGGTGGTGGCGTCCAACCAGGCGGGTCTCGGCCGTGGTCTGTTCGACGTCGCAGCCCTCAACGCGATGAACGCCAAGATGCATAAGCTGCTGGCGGCGCAGGGCGGACGGGTGGATGCCGTGTTCTTCTGCCCGCACACGCCCGACGATGCCTGCGCCTGCCGCAAGCCCCTGCCTGGCCTGTTCGAGCAGATCGGCGAGCGCTTCGGCGTGGATTTGCAGGAGGTTCCCGTGGTGGGCGACCAGCTGCGTGATCTGCAGGCGGGAGTGGCCGCGGGTTGCGAACCTCACCTCGTGCTCACGGGCAAGGGTGCGGCCTACCGAGGGCGCGCGTTGCCCGAGACCTTCCCGGCAGGGACCCGGGTCCACGACGACCTGGGTGCTTTCGCCGACCACCTGCTCGCCCGCCAGGCGGCCGCGGCGCGCTGACTCTGGCCCTGTCCACAAACTGTTTCTGCGCATGATGAACGTGATCCGCTCCCTGGTGCACGGCCTCTGGTTGACGGCTTCACTGGTGGTCTGGGCTTCGCTCGTGATCGTGGTCTCGTGCTTCACGCGGGGCGTGCCCCTGTACTGGCTGGCGGTATGGTGGCTACGTGGCAGCATCACGAGTGCGCGCTGGATCCTGGGCATCCAGGTGCGGGTGACGGGGATGGAGAACCTGCCGCCTGGCGATGGCAGTCCCGCGATCCTCCTGGCCAAGCACCAGTCCACCCTCGAGACGTTCCTGCTGCCGACGCTGATGCCGCACCCCTTGGCCTATGTGTTCAAGCGCGAGCTGCTCTACGTGCCCTTTTTCGGGTGGGCCATGCGTCGGCTCGACATGGTCCACATCGACCGCAGCCAGCGGGCGCAGGCATTCAACAAGGTGGTCGACCAGGGCAAGCGCCTGCTGGCACAGGGTATCTGGGTGATCATGTTTCCTGAAGGCACCCGCATTCCGCGGGGCCAGGTGGGTGCCTACAAGTCTGGCGGCACGCGTCTGGCCATCGCCACTGGCGCGCCAGTGATCCCGATCGCGGTGACGTCGGGCCGGTGCTGGCCGCGCAAGGCCCTGATCAAGCGCCCGGGCGTGGTCGAGGTGTCGATCGGCCGTCCCATCCCCAGCGAGGGCCGCGAGGCCGACGAGTTGATGCGTGAGGTGCGTGACTGGATCGAGGCCGAGATGCGCCGGCTCGATCCCGAGGCGTATCCCGACTCGCAAGTGCAGACTGATGAACAAGCTTCTGCAACTCGCGTTTGATTTCTTCGACACCCCGGCGCCCGCGCCCGTCGCGGCGCCAGCGCCCGCGATTGCGGCGGTGTCCGCGCCGGTGGCCAGCCCGCCAGCCGAGCCCCTGGACCGGGTGCTCGCTCCCGCGCAGTTCGCGCATCCCCGCGCCAATCGGCACGCCGTGCTGGATACCACCCGCGTGGCCTATGAATTTCGCCGCGCCCGCCGCCGCAACATCGGCTTCATGGTGGGCCCCGAGGGCCTGACCGTGAGTGCTCCCAAGTGGGTACCGCTGTACGAGGTGGAGGCGGCGATCCAGTCGAAGGCGGTCTGGATCCTGCGCAAGCTCGACGAGATGCGGGTGCGCACCGAGCGTCTGGAAACTGCGCGTATCGTGTGGAAGGACGGCGCGGCTTTCCCCTTCCTGGGCGAGACGGTGATCGTGGTGCTCGATCCCCGCCACGGATTCGAGGGCGGTGGCATGCTGCAGACGGATGCCGCCGCCCTGCCCGGCGTGCCCCGGCTTACCCTCCACCTGGGGTTGTCCCACACGGCCACCGAATCCCAGGTGCGCGACGCCGTGCAGGCCTGGCTGATGCGGCAGGCCAAACGCCTTTTCACCGAGAGGCTGGACCATTTCGCGCCCCTGCTGGGCGTGCAATGGAAAAAGCTCAGTCTGAGCAGTGCGAGCACCCGATGGGGCACCGCCAGTGCCGATGGCTCGATCCGCCTGAACTGGCGCCTGATCCACTTCCGGATGCCGGTGATCGACTACGTGGTGGCTCACGAGTTGAGCCACTTGCGGGTGATGGACCACAGCCCGCGCTTCTGGGACACGGTGCGCACCGTGGTGCCCGATTACGCGCAGCTGCGCGGCCAGCTCCAGGACGAGGCACTGCCGCCCTGGTAGGTGCGCTCGTCAGGCGCCCGCGAACCGCCACACCCCTTCGCCGTCGCGAAAGCGCCGCAGCTTGCCCGCATGCCACAGCGTATGCAGGTGCGCCACGGCCTCGCCCATGGCGAAGGTGGTCTGGTGCAGGTCCAGCGGCCGCTGGAACAGCACCGGCAACATGTCTGCCGCACTTCCCGGCTTGCGGGCGCAGGCGGCCAGCACGTCGTCCAGCCGGTCCCGGTGGTGGGCATGCAGCTGGTCGATCCGCAGATGCAGGCCGATGAAGGGTTTGCCGTGCGAGGGCAGCACCAAGGTGTCGGTCGGCAACCTGCGTAGCTGGTCAATTGAATCCAGGAATGCCTTGAGCGGATCCGCCTCGGGCTCGACACTGTGCACGCTCACATTGGTGGAAATCCGCGGCAGCACCATGTCGCCCGACACGAGCACGCCCAGTGCATCACAGTGCAGGGCGATGTGCTCGTGCGAATGGCCATAGCCGCTGATGCAGTGCCAGGGACGACCGCCGATGTCGATGCTGTCCCCTCCCATCAGCCGCCGGAACTGCGCGGGAACGGCGGGGACCATGTCGGCGTAGTAGGTGGCGCGGGCGCGTACCTTGTCCAAGGAAGCCGCATCGGTCAGTCCATGCGCGGCGAAAAAGCGGGCGGCGCCTTCGCCGCCGAAGCTGATGTCGTTCTCGGAGTTGATCCGCGCCGTGTAGTAGTCGGTGGCACTGATCCACAAGGGGCATTGCCAGCGCGCGCAGAGCCAGTGGGCCAGGCCGATATGGTCCGGATGCATGTGCGTGACGATCACCCGCAGCACCGGCAGGCCCTCCAGCTCGGTGGCGAAGATCTGCTCCCAATGGGCCTTGGCTTCGTCCCGGGTGACGCAGCAGTCCACCACCGTCCAGCCCTCTTGGCCGCCCAGGCGGTCACGCAGCAGCCACAGGTTGATGTGGTCCAGGGCGAAGGGCAGGCCCATGCGGATCCAGCGCACGCCCGGCGCGACCTCCAGGGTGGCGCCGGGGCCGGGCAGCTGTTCGCCCAGGGGGTAATGAAGCTGAATGTCGAAGGGGTTCACGGCGTTGACGTTGACGTAAACGTCAGATGTAATGGCGCATTCTAGGCAGGGGCGTCAGGCGCCCCTGTCGCGGGGGGCACACCCGCCTTCCGCGGATCCGATTCGTCCCACCTCACTCGTTCAGTGCACCGGATGTCCATGGCCCCCCAGACTTACTCGATCAGCGACCTGGCGAAGGAATTCGACCTCACCACCCGCGCGATGCGCTTCTACGAGGACATGGGCCTGTTGCAGCCCCAGCGCACCGGTCCCGGGGGACGCAACCGGATCTACAGCGCCCGGGACCGCACCCGCCTGAAGCTCACCCTGCGCGCCAAGCGGCTGGGGCTGTCGCTGTCCGAGGCGCGCGAAATCATCGACATGTACGACAGCCCCCGCGACACGGGGCCCCAGCTACGCAAGTTTCTGGATGTCCTGGCCCAGCATCGCCGCCAGCTCGAGGACCAGATGGCCGACCTGGAGGCCAATCTCGAGGAGGTCAAGGTCCATGAGCGGGAAGCCCGGACCCTGCTGGCCCGGGGCGGCAAGTCAGGCCGGACCAAGGCGGGCGGGGCATAATTGACGTTTACGTAAACGTCAATTCAGCGCCTGCGCCCCGTGCCCCTGAAAGATCCTCATGCCGACTGTCTTCGAGCCCCGCGACCCTGACTTTTCGCCCCGCGTGCGTGCCAGTTTCGAGCGCCAGGCGGCCATGGGCACCCTCGGCGCCGCCCTGGAGTCGGTGGAGGCTGGCCGGGTGGTGATCGGCCTGCCCTTTTCCTCGCGCCTGACGCAGCAGCACGGCTTCCTGCATGCCGGGATGGTGGCCACCGCACTCGACTCTGCCTGCGGCTATGCGGCTGCCACGCTCATGCCGGCGGACGCAGGCGTGCTGACCATCGAGTTCAAGATCAACCTGATGGCGCCCGCAGAAGGCCAGCGGTTCCGCCTGGTCGGCCAGGTCTTGAAGCCGGGCCGCACCGTCACCTTCACCGAGGGCCAGGCCTGGGCGGTCGACGCCCAGGGCGGCGAAAAGCTCATTGCCACCATGGTGGCCACGCTCATGACCGTGACCGGACGCGAAGGCATCCGGCACTGACCGATCCACCTTTTCGGAGAGACCCATGAACCTGCCAGGCCTGAACTTCCAGCTCGGGGAAGACATCGATGCGTTGCGCGACGCCGTGCGCGACTTCGCCCAGACCGAGATCGCGCCCCGCGCCGCCGAGATCGATCGCAGCGACCAGTTCCCCATGGACCTCTGGCAGAAGATGGGCCAGCTGGGTGTCCTGGGCATCACCGTGCCCGAGGAATACGGCGGCGCCAACATGGGCTATCTGGCCCACATGATCGCCATGGAGGAAATCTCCCGCGCCTCGGCCTCGGTGGGACTGTCCTACGGTGCGCACTCCAACCTGTGCGTGAACCAGATCAAGCGCAATGGCACCGCCGCCCAGAAGGACAAGTACCTGCCCAAGCTGATCTCCGGCGAGCACGTAGGCGCGCTGGCCATGAGCGAGCCGGGGGCCGGTTCGGACGTGATCTCCATGAAGCTCAAGGCCGAGGACAAGGGCGGTTATTACGTCCTCAATGGCAGCAAGATGTGGATCACCAACGGTCCCGACGCCGACACCCTGGTGGTCTACGCCAAGACCGAGCCCGAGCTGGGTGCGCGGGGCGTCACCGCCTTCCTCGTGGAAAAGGGCATGAAGGGCTTTTCCATCGCGCAAAAGCTGGACAAGCTGGGTATGCGGGGCAGCCACACCGGCGAGTTGGTGTTCCAGAACGTCGAGGTACCTGCGGCCAACGTGCTTGGCGCCCTCAACGGCGGCGCCAAGGTGCTGATGTCGGGCCTGGACTACGAGCGCGCGGTGCTGGCCGCCGGTCCCATCGGCATCATGCAGGCCGTCATGGACAACGTGGTGCCCTATATCCATGACCGCAAGCAGTTCGGTCAGAGCATTGGCGAATTCCAGTTGATCCAGGGCAAGGTGGCCGACATGTACACCGTGCTGCAGGCCGCGCGCGCCTTCTGCTACACGGTGGGCAAGAACCTGGACATGCTCGGCGCCGAGCATGTGCGTCAAGTACGCAAGGACTGCGCCTCCGTCATCCTGTGGTGTGCCGAGAAGGCTACCTGGATGGCGGGCGAGGGCATCCAGGTGTTCGGCGGCAACGGCTACATCAACGAGTACCCGCTGGGGCGCCTGTGGCGCGACGCCAAGCTCTATGAGATCGGCGCGGGCACCAGCGAGATCCGTCGCATGCTGATCGGCCGCGAGTTGTTCGCAGAGACGATGTAAGCAGGGCGGGCGAACGCAGCGGCGAGAATCGGGCCATGACACGCGAACTCGAACATCTTTTTGCGCATAACCGGGTGTGGGCCGCCCAGATGGAGCGTGAGCGTCCTGGCTTCTTCACCGCCCTGAAGGCGCAGCAGGAGCCCCGCTACATGTGGATCGGGTGCAGCGACTCTCGCGTGCCCGCCAACCAGATCACGGGGCTGGAACCCGGCGAGGTCTTCGTGCACCGTAACGTCGCCAACGTGGTCGTGCCCACCGACCTCAACTGCCTGTCCACCATCCAGTACGCAGTCGACATGCTCAAGGTCGAACACCTGATGGTGGTGGGGCACTACGGCTGCGGCGGTGTGCAGGCTGCCCTGCACGGCACCCGTGTGGGGTTGGCCGACAATTGGCTGCGTCACATCAAGGATGTCGCCAACCGCCACCGTCCGCTGCTGGAGGCGACCGCCCCGGCCCACCGCCTCGATGTGCTGTGTGAACTCAATGTGATCGAGCAGGTGGTCAATGTGGCGCAGACCACGGTGGTCCAGGACGCCTGGGGCCGGGGCCAGCTGATCACGCTGCACGGCTGGATCTATGGCGTTTCCGACGGTCTGCTCAAGGACCTGCGCATGACGGCCGGCGGGCAGGGCGACCTTGAGCGCGTGTACCGTGACGCCGTGCAGGCTCTGGGCGCCAGCCGCCGCGCCTGACGTTTCACAGGCAGGACTGCGCGATGTTTCCCCAGCAGCTCGACTCCCCACTGGCCTACGACATCGCCAAGGCGATGATGGACGGTTTCAACCGCCACTACCGCCTGTTTCGCACCGAATCCGCACGCGCCAAGCACCGCTTCGAGACCGCCGACTGGCACGGCCAGCAGCGCGCACAGCGCGAACGCATCGAGTTCTATGACTTGCGGGTCAAGGAGGCGTCGGTCCGCCTGGAAAAGGAATTTCGCGCGCACGAGCAGCCCATGGAGGTCTGGCAGCAGGTGAAGCTGCATTACATCGGTCTGCTGATCGACCATCACCAGCCGGAGCTGGCCGAGACCTTCTTCAACTCGGTCACCACCAAGATCCTGCACCGCACCTACTTCCACAACGATTTCATCTTCGTGCGGCCGGCGGTCAGTACCGAGTACATCGAGAACGACGAACCTGCCGCCGCGCCCACCTACCGCGCCTACTACCCCGGGCGGGACACGCTGCACGAGACGATGGCGCGGATCATCGACAACTTCCAGCTGCAGCGCACCTTCCAGGACCTGCCGCGGGACGCGCGCCGGGTGGTCGATGCCTTCGGCGGGCGCCTGGCGCAGATGACGCTGCGCGCGAACTTCCAGATCCAGGTGCTGTCGTCCCTGTTCTTTCGCAACAAGGGCGCGTATGTCGTCGGCAAGATCATCAACGGCTTCAACGAGGTGCCCTTCGCGCTGCCGATCCTGCATGGCGACGACGGCCAGCTGGTGATCGACGCCTGCCTCTTCGGCGAGGACGACCTGCTGATGCTGTTTTCCTTCGCGCGCGCCTATTTCATGGTCGACATGGAGGTGCCCTCGGCCTACGTGCAGTTCCTGCGCTCGCTCATGCCCCGCAAGCCGCGTGCCGAGATCTACAACGCGCTGGGGCTGGCCAAGCAGGGCAAGACGCTTTTCTACCGGGATTTCCTCTATCACCTGCGTCATTCGAGCGACAAGCTGCGCATCGCACCTGGTATCAAGGGCATGGTGATGCTGGTGTTCGACCTGCCGTCCTTTCCTTACGTCTTCAAGATCATCAAGGACTACTACCCGCCGCAGAAGGACACCACGCGCGAGCAGATCAAGGGCAAGTACCTGCTGGTCAAGCAGCATGACCGGGTGGGCCGCATGGCCGACACCCTGGAGTACAGCGAGGTGGCCTTTGCCCGCGACCGCTTCGAGGACGACCTGATCGAGGAGATCCGCAAGTTCGCGCCCAGCCAGCTGGAGATTTCCGACCGCGACGGCGACGGCCATGAGGAGGTGATCATCAAGCACCTCTACATCGAGCGGCGCATGATCCCCCTGAACATCTACCTGCAGGAGGCCTTCGAGGCTCGTGCCACCGAGCAGGTCGAGCGGGCCGTGATCGAGTACGGCAACGCCATCAAGGACCTGGTGGCTGCCAACATCTTCCCGGGCGACATGCTGTGGAAGAACTTTGGTGTCACCCGCAACGGCAAGGTGGTGTTCTACGACTACGACGAGATCGAGTACATCACCGACTGCAATTTCCGCCGCGTCCCGCCTCCGCGCAACGAGGAGGACGAGATGTCTGGCGAGATCTGGTACACGGTCGGTCCGCGCGACGTCTTTCCCGAGACCTTCGGCCCCTTCCTTCTTGGAAATCCCGGCGTGCGCGATGTGTTCATGCGTCACCACCCGGACCTGCTCGACCCGGCCTTCTGGCAAAGCCACAAGGAGCGGATCCAGTCAGGCCATGTCTTCGATGTCTTCCCCTATGAGCCCGACAAGCGCTTCGTCGCCCGCGAGGAGGATGTCCGTGCGTGAAGCCTGGGAGCTGGCCAGCTTCGTGGTGACGGCGCTGGGCTTGCCGCTCGCGATCGCCTTCTTTGCCTGGGAGCAGCGCAAGGAACGCGAGAACGAGGAAGAGGCCGGCTACCAGCTGCTGTCCGACGCCTACAACGATTTCCTCCAGGTGGTCCTGGCCCACCCCGACCTTCAGCTTCGCACCAGCAGCGCGCTGCCTGACCCGACGCCCGAACAGCGCGAGCGCATGATGGTGATCTTCGACATGCTGGTCTCCCTGTTCGAGCGGGCCTACCTCGTCGCCTACAAGCCCCGCATGGACGATACCCAGCGCCGGCGCTGGAACAGCTGGGACGACTACATGCGTGAATGGTGCCGCCGCGAGGATTTCCACAACGCCCTGCCCCTGCTGCTGCGGGGCGAGGACCCCGAATTCCAGCAGTACCTGCGCCGCGTCGCCGAGGAAGAACGCGGCGCGCCCTTCACGAACCCTTGAACCCGAAAGGACTCCCCCATGCCTGAATCCATCGTCATCGTCAGCGCTGCCCGCACGCCCATGGGCGCCTTCCAGGGCGACTTCTCCAGCCTCTCGGCCCATGACCTGGGCGGTGTCGCCATCCAGGCCGCCGGCGCGCGCGCCGGCATCTCGCCCGACGCGGTCACCGAGGTGCTGTTTGGCAACTGCCTTATGGCGGGTCAGGGTCAGGCGCCGGCGCGCCAGGCCGCCTTCAAGGGCGGCCTGCCCAAGTCGGCGGGCGCCGTCACCCTCTCCAAGATGTGCGGCTCGGGCACGCGCGCGGCCATGTCCGCCCACGACATGCTGCTGGCGGGCAGCCACGAGGTGCGGGTGGCCGGCGGCAT
>JACCDL011272523.1_pt1 | contig 20661 bp, 22 predicted proteins | sample 7441931 | NCBI WGS metagenome assembly JACCDL01 (sample SAMN15323437, study PRJNA562643) | freshwater metagenome | isolation source: river surface water | place: USA:Blue River Watershed | collected 2017-08-16 | reverse complement strand
GAGGGTTACACGCTTCATCGCATCAAGTAGGCCTGGCTCGTGAGAATCCTTTTTCTACACGAAGTCAACTACCTCGAAAAACCGATTTTCGAGATGCACGAGTTCCCAGAACATCTCGCGGCTTTGGGGCACGAAGTTGGCTTTGTGCAGTTTCCAGAGGGTCTAACACAGGCGGCGGTTCGTGAGCTGGGATGGAAGGCTGTGATTCCTGGTCGAGTGCTGCCCGAGCAGAACCTAACGCTTTACACGCCCCAGAATGCCTCTGGAAGTCTTTTCGGACGGCTCAAGACTGCGCTAACGTTCAAACGCAGCTTTCGGAGAATGGTTGAAGATTTCGAGCCTGATGTTGTCGTTAGTTTCTCGGTGCCAACTTCCGGCTGGCAAGCCCTAAGGCTGAGTAAGAAGCTAGGTATCCCATTCTTGTATCGAGCGCTAGACGTCTCGCACTTGATCAGAAAGAGCGTTTTCTCACGCTTGATTCTGATGGCGGAGAAGTTCATTTACCGTCATGCCACCGTCGTCTCAGCCAACAATCCAGCCATGGCTGAATATTGCCGAAGCATGGGGTCAGATGCGCAAAGGACATTTGTTGACTTACCACCGATCGACCTCTCACACTTTGCCGAAGGAAGCTCTAAGCGGGAACAAGTTCGTTCCAAGCTCGGCATTGCGATTGATTCCAAGGTCATCCTCTACATGGGTAGCTTTTTCTACTTCTCTGGCTTACCGCAGCTAATTGATGAATTTGCGACAGCTAGGAGCTCTGACCACTTGCTAGTTTTAGTGGGCGGTGGGGAGCAAGATCAAGAACTTAGGAGCCAGGTCACTGCCTTGGGTCTAGAAGGCAGGGTCTTGTTTACTGGTTTTATTGGATTCGATGAACTTCCCGGCTACCTCGCCGCTGCGGATGTAGCCGTCAACCCAATGCGGGCTTCTTTGGTTTCAAACGCAGCTTTCCCCAACAAAGTGATTCAGTACTTGGCCACTGGCCTAGCGGTTGCCACAACCAGACTCAAGGGACTGGAGCTGACCTTTGGGGAAGTTGCCGGCATTCGCTATTCCGAGAAGCCTGAGACGGTTATGCGTGACGCACTAGAAATGGCATCCAGCAAGGCATTAGCGGCACTTGGCAAGGGGAATCAGGCCCTAGTTGCTCAAAAGTTTTCTAAGGTTGAGGCAGTGAAATCATTCGAGAAGCGACTGCGTGAGGTGGTTGGTCAAAATGACTAAAGTCTTAGTCCTCGGCGCCACAGGAATGCTGGGGTCAGCGGTTGCGAATGCGTTTGTTGGCTCTAAATTTGACCTTCTAACGGCTTCTAGAACTTCGGGGCTTCGATTCGATGCTGAAAGCCTTGAGGTTGGGCAACTTTTCAAGTCCGCCGAACTTTCATCGGGGGACTTCGTGATCAATTGCGTGGGTCTCACAAAGTCACGCATCGATGAGACTTCTCTGGCGTCTAGATCAAGTGCTGTGAGACTCAATGTCGATTTCCCCGCTGAGCTGGCCCGCGTTGCTGAAGCATCTGGCGTGAAGGTGATTCAGGTCGCGACAGACTGCGTCTTCAGTGGCCAGGAAGGAGGCTATACCGAATCATCACCACACGACTCCTTGGATGTCTACGGCAAGACCAAGAGTCTGGGGGAGGTCCCTTCAGCCAACCTGATGCATCTTCGTTGCTCACTTATCGGGCCAGAGCTCGGGAGAAACTCGCTTTTCTTCGAGTGGGTGCGACAACAGCCCAGCGGTGCTCAAATCTCGGGATACACCGACCATCTTTGGAATGGGCTGACTTCGAAGGCTTTTGGAGAAATTGCTCTTGGAATCATCCAGAACGATTTGTTCAAGGTAGGGGTTCAGCATTTAGTTCCTGCTGACCGGGTAACCAAGGACGAGTTAGTGCGGATGGAGTTAGCGCTACTCGGAAGAGATGATGTGTCAGTCACAAGCACATCCTCTCGACACTCAGTAAATCGCACCTTGGCCACCGAAAACTCCGAATTCAATCAAGCCCTCTTCGAAGCGGCTGGTTACTCGGCACTTCCGACAATCAGTCAGATGGTCCGCGAAATCTGCGCAGACCTGCCAGACTAGAGGGGTTAGAGGTGACAAATGGTTCGTAAAATCAAGGACTCCAAGGTAGTTATTACCGGCGGCACCGGCTCATTCGGCTCGACGATGGCAAAGTATTTGCTGACAAAGGACGTTGGCGAGATCAGAATCTTCAGCCGCGATGAGGCCAAGCAGGATGCCATGCGTCACGCTGTCGGCGACTCGCGAGTCAGGTTCTTTATTGGAGACACCAGGGACCCAGAATCAGTAGAACGCGTGGTCCGCGGTTCTGACCTAATCTTCCACGCTGCGGCTTTGAAGCAAGTTCCCTCGGCTGAATTCTTCCCACTAGAGGCTGTAAAGACCAACATAAATGGCTCTGCTAACGTGTTGCGCTCCGCGGTTGAGAATGAAGTAAAAGGCGTTGTCTGCCTGAGCACCGATAAGGCTGTCTATCCAATTAATGCCATGGGTATGTCCAAGGCATTAATGGAGAAGACTGCTCAAGCATTTGCCCGGGATTACCAAGATTCAAATACCACTATCGCCGTTACCAGATACGGGAACGTGATGTACTCGCGCGGATCTGTGATTCCGCTTTTCATCTCCCAAATCAAATCCGGTAAGCCAATTACTATTACCGACCCAACCATGACCAGGTTCTTAATGTCACTTGCTGAGTCGGTCGATCTTGTGGAGTATGCCTTTGAGCACGCCACTACTGGAGACCTGTTCGTTCGCAAAGCTCCAGCCTCCACAATTGAAGACCTAGCGCTAGCACTAATCGAGATGTTTGGTGGGTCTAAGGATCAAATCCAAAACATCGGTTTCCGCCATGGAGAGAAGCTCTACGAATCGCTGCTCAGCACAGAAGAGCGCGTAAAAGCGGACGACCAAGGGGATTACTTCCGCGTGCCGCTGGACGCCAGGGACCTTAATTACTCGGTTTACTTTGAACAGGGTGAGTCAAGGCCAGAAAGTCTTGAGGCGTACACCTCTCACAACACAGAGAGATTAAATGTTGAAGGGGTAAAGAAGTTACTGCTGACTATCCCTGAAGTGAAGTTGGAGCTCGGGATATGAACAAGCTAAAAGTTGTAACCATCGTTGGTACTCGTCCAGAGATTATTCGACTATCGATGTTGATTCCTAAGCTCGATAAGTACACCGATCACGTTTTTGTTCACACTGGCCAAAACAGCGATCCAAAACTGAATGAGGTCTTTTTTCAGGACCTAGAACTTAGGCAACCTGACTACTACTTAAACGTCGACACCAGTTCAATGGGCGCGGTGATGGGCGACACCATGCGCAAAGCAGAAGAGGTTTTCCTAAAGGAAAAACCTGACGCTGTCATGATTCTGGGTGACACCAATTCAGCTATTGCGGCTGTGGTAGCGGAACGTATGCACATTCCCGTCTATCACATGGAAGCGGGCAACCGTTCTTTCGATAACAATGTGCCAGAAGAGCTAAACCGCAAGATGGTTGACCACGTGGCCAGCTTCAACCTTCCATACAACGATTACTCAATGCGCAATCTTTTGAATGAGGGGATTCACCCCAGAAGAATTCAAAAGACCGGCTCGCCAATCGCTGAGATCTATGGTGCGTACAAGAGCAAGATCGAGGCTTCATCCATCTTGGATGACCTCAAGCTTTCCAAGGATGGATACTTCTTGGTGAGCATTCACCGTCAGGAAAACGTTGACTTACCCGCTCGTCTAGAGCTGGTCTTGGATTGCCTACGGGCCATTCGTGATCATTTTGGGCTCCCGGTTCTTGTATCGACACATCCGCGAACTAAAGTTCGTCTAGCGAACCTCTCGCAAGAGAACCTAGAGGGAATTGTGTTCCACGAACCATTTGGCTACCTGGACTACAACAAACTTCAGGCAAATGCGTTTTGCGTCGTTTCTGACTCCGGAACCATTAGTGAAGAGGCTTCGATTATTGGCTTCCCAGCTGTTTCAATTCGGGACTCTATAGAGCGCCCGGAGGCTCTAGAGACTGGTGGGATGGTTCTCACTGGGTTGAATGTCGCTAACCTGGTTCAGTCCATTGAGCTCGTTCGAAGCGAGCCTAACGAGGCTGGACTGCCGCAAGGATACGAAATCCACGACTTTTCTGACCGCGTTATCAAGTTCGTCTTCTCTACGGCGAGACTGCACCACAGTTGGGCAAGCATCCGCACCAGCTAATCTCAGTTTTTAGACAAAGACTCGGGGCCATAGGGGGATATCCCTCGCACCACCTTGGATAGCATCTACATAGGCGATTGAATGCGGAAAGTGAGTTCTATCGTTTTGAAACGTCGCGATGATTCCATTCCCATATTCGCTCAAACACACTCCTAGGACTAGAGGCATCCTTCCAGCCCACTCTTTCGCGCAAAGTCCTTAGGGCTGGCGGAAAGTTGTCGACTTGCCACTCCTCTGATTTCGTTACCTGGTTTTCGTGCTGTCGGTACAGGATGGTGGGAACTGGGGATTGTGAAAACTGAAATCCAGCAAGCGACGCACGAATCCAAAGATCGTAGTCTTCCATTTGAGTCTGCCGGTAAAGTCCTAGAGCGATGATGCTTTCCCGTCGAGCAAGCATCGTAGAGTGGACAAAGGGGTTCCCCCTCGACAGCTCCTCAGAAAATGACCCAACCTTGAGTCTAAATCTCGGTTGAGGCAAAGGGAATTTCAATGAGGCACCAAAGATAAAGGCAGAGGAAAACACAAAGTCTGAATTGGTCTTTTGTAAGACCCGAGTTATTACTGCTCGACGCCAGGGCAACGAAATGTCATCAGCGTCCATTCTGGCGATCAGGCTATTACTAGCTTCTAGGACCCCTTTATTGATTGAAAGAGCGACGCCCAAGTTTTTTTCATTAGCCAAGCACAGTATTCTGGGATCAGAGACTTCAGAAATTTTCTTCTGGGTTTCATCTGTGCTTGCGTCGTCAATAATGATCAGCTCATCTGACGATGACATGCAGGCAAGCGTTGAACGCAATGCCCTTTCGATCGTCTTTTCCGCGTTGAACACAGGCATTACAAAGCTGATTGCTTCCACACAGGCAATGTTAGTCTCAACATATGCGCAAAACTAATCGTGTGGTTATCTGGGGCCACAGGCCCAACAAATTGAACCAAAGACTCGGGAAATTTCTCCCACCTCACACGCACAGCTACATTCACCAAAACTATTTCAAGGCATTCAAGTTCTTGGGACTGGAAACCTACTGGGTTAACGAGGCTTCCAGTCTCGACGAGAGCCTGCTGAAAAATGCGATCGTCTTTACTGAGGATCAAGTCGATGAGAATCTTGTCGTTAACCAGACTTCGATCTACATAACTCATCACTCGACTAAATCAAAATATCTTGAAGATGGGGTACGGAGAATCAACCTCTGCAACTTCGTGATGGACCTGCTGGACGGCGAAAGTTACAACTACCCCGGGGGCACGGTTGAAAGAATCGACGATGTTACATTTTTTGATTCAGCCAACATGGCACTTTACCAACCTTGGGCCACCGATCTTCTCCCTAGTGAATTCTCTTCGACAGTGCGGAATCCGCTCCAATTTGAGTCAAAAGCATTGAATTATGTTGGCACCACGAATCATGATGGCCTGGCTTCAAGATTTGCAAAACTCAAGAAAGCAGCAAAATCTCATAACTTGAATTTCAAAGCCTACAGAGGTGTTAGTGACGAAAAAGCCATCCGATTGGTCCAAGAAAGTGCCTTCGCCTTTGACTTGAGGGGTGATTGGCATTTAGAGCGGGGCTACATACCTTGCCGCATTTGGAAGGCCATGAGCTATGGGCGACTTATAAGCTCTAATTCCATGAAGTTGAAGGCTGTGATGGGAGACCGGGTTAATTTTCAGGTAAACGAAGAACTCTTAGTAGAAACAGCTCTGGAAAGAGAATCTGACCGCAATTCGCTAGAACTGGCTATTCAGAATCAAGATTGGGTCAAAATGAATCACACTTACCTCAACAGGGCATCGGCACTTCTCAATTTGGCCAATCAAGTTTGGTAAGAAGGCGATTACGCTTGTTCCTTGCGAGCAAGGTGCCAAATCAGCCCAAACCAAGAATCCTTGAAGGGCTTTAGGGGACCAGCGCCAGACACTTTCAAATTTGTCCGGTCAGGTAATTCACTCAGGGCGGCTACAAATGACTCCACATTGAGCCACTCCTTTCTCAGTCTATATTCCCCCGTGAGAACTCCCCCAAGAATCCTCTCCACCATCCAGGCTTCTGAGGGAAAAAAATCATATTTTAGGATTTCACCCAGGCATCGAAATGTCTCTAACGGCACGGCTTGAATGGTGCTCCGAGATACCAGGTAGCATGCCCCAGGGCTGAATGGGATGTACTCTGGCGAACTCCAATTTTCAAACAGAAACTCACCCATGGCGTCGACGCTTGTGAAGTACCGGTGCCGCTTCAAATTTGCGAACCAATCATTGTTCTTTTCAAGATACCAATCGCCCCGTAGCACAGCCACTCCGATTTTCTCTGTTACAGATTCTTTGGAAAACAGTGGAACAACAGATTTTTCACTTTGGCTAATCGCCAACTCCATGTCTTGGAAAGACAGATGCCGAGGCACCATGTTGCCCTTGCCCAACAGCAGTCGCTCTGGAAGCTTTGAGTAATTCAACTCGATGAACTCAAGAAAATCGAGCAAGTTATGTCCAACATGTGCTGATCTCGCAAATCTGTGGCCATACAAGATTCGTAGGCGTTCGGAAATGTTTTCATTGTCACTTTGATCCAGGAGAATGAAATCATCTACATAGTCCAGGAGCTGCTCCGGTGGCAGATGGTTATAGTTTGAAAAGACACCGAACAAGCTCATGAGTTAGTGCTCGAATTCCTGCGATAGGAGGCGAGCTCCTCCTCGCATTGGTCAGAGGAGAATACAAGACCATTTTTGTCCAGCCAAAGCCATCCCGAAGTCAACGAGTCTCCTTGTGACCAGAAACCGTCTGAATAATTGAAAGCGGCCCAGTATTTTGGCGCAATGACCAACTCACTATCTGGGCTCGAGTAAGCCGCCCACCATGAAAAGCTTGAGTTTGCGAGAATATGGCATTTACTCCTCTGAACTCTCGAAAAGTCTCGGTAAACCTTTGACTTAGGAGGGTGAAAATATGGGAGAAATGGAATCCGCTTAACTCCACCGCTGGAATAGGCGGGGTAATCAGGAAAAAAGTCGTGGGCTAAAGCCAAGTCATCGGTCACGACCTGAAATCGCAATTGATTGCCGAAAGTTTCCTTCATTATGTCAATGGCATTCTGGTAGTAAGACAAAGGTAGGAAAACGCTATCTATGCCACGGTACTCGCCTCCCCGCAAGCTGATAGTGCAGCCATCAAAGTAGTCGGACTCAGTGGAAAGCTGTCGCACGATTTCCGACCTTGGCGGCAGGTATTTTTCACTCTGAAAATATCCAATAATCTCCATGTTGTCGGAAATCGTGTCGGGATCAAAGTCGACAAATTGGGTCACATCCGCCCCAGTGAGGTTGTGAAACATTTGTTTTTCGCGATAGATGGCCTCAACCTCTAGTTTGTTTCTCTTGAGAGGGAGGTCTGGAGATTGAAGCTCAAGATGCCGGAATCCACTGGCCTTGAAGTTCCGTCTGCCCTCGACGGTAAAAGACACACCAAGTCTTCTGGCAAAATTCTGAAGAGCAAAAATGACCCACAATTGATTGCCTAGACCTTGGCCAGGTAAAAGATTGGTTGAGAGCATTATTTCCATCTCATTAGGTGCTGAAGCCGCGGTTCTTGACTGAACCTATGGCTTAGAAAAGTTTGTGGCTCTACCAATTCAAACCTGACAAATCTCCGTCCAAGCAAATCTCTACCTCGATCGAGTCTTCGAACTATTTTCTCGGCCATCTTGATCAGATGTTGAAACTCTGTGTGCGCTGAGTCCCGCAACTTTTTAGCAATTCTCTCCTCGGGAGTTGATGTCAAACTGCCCCCACAGTATGAAAAATGCCAGCCCGCATCTTCTACCCTAAACCCAACGGTTTTCGTTTCAGGGTGTCGCAATTCACTCAATGTCATGCCGTTCAAAAGAGTTTGAAGGACAGTCATGGTAGTTCCAAGCCACTTCGCATTTCGCTTGGAAATCTCTGGAAACTCGCCAGCAAAAGACAGGAGTCGACGAGATTTCTCCCGATTGTTGAGCCAGCCTACGCACATCCATTGGGCAAAAAATGCGACTTCGCCACTTTCTTGAACTCTAGGAATCGCGCTTTGGAGGGCTTCAAGTCTCGGTATTTCGTCCACGTCACTGAAAATCACAATGGTGTTCGGGGGATAGCTTTCTCGAAGGTAATCCAGGGCCTGATCGCGCTGCACCCGTTCTCTATCGTGCGGAGAAGCTTGCTGGGGAAGTGGGATTGAAATCAGTTCAAAATACTTGGGATCAAGCTTCAGATTCTCGATCGTCTTCCAAAAACGAGGAGCCCTGGGCTTGCCAGCAGAAGTCAGGTCTCCTTCTATCGCCACGAAGCGAGTAACGACTTCCTTCAATTCGAGATATCTAGCAAGAAGAGGCGCTTCCTCGTCGTTAAACAAAAAAACGTCAAGAATCTCGGAAGGCTGCCCTAGCATAGGAAGAACATTACTCCATCAAGGATTTTAGTTGATACAACTCAAAGACGTAACTCTTGTCTCCCTAGCGGCCATAAACTACGAAAAAACTCTCCTTGCTATGTCAATTTCGATGAGTGGCATAGCATTTGGTGCCGCAAAGTTCATCTCCCCGACACCGCCCGAGAAGCTTCCGCCCGGTGTTTCATGGGAATCTAGTGGACCGCTGAGGCTCCGATCTCCCGGGGTTGATGATTACAGCAAATACTTCTTGTACGAAATGTGGAAACACATAGACACTCCATATTGTCTAGTGGTTCAAGGCGATGGCTATGTTCTAAATCCCCATCTTTGGGACGATGAGTTTCTTCAGTACGACTACATCGGGGCGCCTTGGCCAATAAGAAAAGATGCCTACGTCGATCCTTTTGGCAATCACCAAAGGGTCGGCAACGGCGGATTTTCTCTTCGCAGCTCCAAGCTTCTTAGAACACCTCAAGAGATTGACATACCTTTCGATGTGAACGTTGGTAACTTTTATAAGCATTTCAACGCTCAAAGTCTCGCTGAAGATGGAAATATCTCAGTCCACAACCGACACCTTTTTGAGCAGCACGGAAATCGCTTCGCTCCCGTGGAAGTTGCCGTTCGATTCTCACAAGAATTGAGGGTTCCCGAATCTCGCGGAATCAAATCTTTCGGATTCCACGAGTTCGCACCACATCCAAATCCACTCTTATCCAAGCTTGGAATTAGGAAGCGAGTCTAGTCCTGCCAGCCTAAAGAAATCCATGAATTTGGAATTTGAGGTTTGATAAGGTCCGGGTCACGGAACCAAGGGCTGGGCGCAATAATCAAGCGTGATTCTTTTTGAAGAGCAGCTCCCCACCAAGAAAATGTTGAATTCGCGATTATGGATTGCTTGAATTGCGAGAGAAGGAATAGAGTTTCGACGGCGGCGAGTTCTTTTGGAGCGAAATGGAACCGAGCCTGTGGAAAATCCAGGGCGATGGAGCTGAATAGCTCCTTGGCTTTGTATTCCTCGTCTGTGAAAATCAAGAATTTAGCTCGGCTGTCAGTCATGTCTAACACTTTGCGACACGCTTCCGAGTAATAACGAACTCGGTCGATGCTGAAACTCGGCAGGTTATCGTAATCTCCAAAGCGAACGTGGACTGAGGTCCAAGCCTCATCGCTCTCAAGCAAACGTAGTGTCTGATCGAATTCTGGCGATGCTTTTTGGCTCCAATCAAATTGAAGAAGGCCCTTTGACTGAAGAAATGTCATTGGTTCCGTTAACTGAAAGTAACCACGAAAGATAGTTCCGCTTTTAACCCTCGTCAAAGGAAGTCGAATCTCTTTGTCGTCGACTACTCTCGCAAGTCTTCCTAGTCCAAGGCGAGTTGCGGCATATCGAATCCTTGACGGAAACCTAACCTGTTCCTGATGGTGCTCTTTGCCAAAAATAACCATTCCCGAAAGGTCAGTTGCGTGAGTTTGGTTTTTTCCTCCGGATTGCGGCGCGAGGAATCCAACCTCGAATTGGCCCTGGGATTCAATAAATCTTCCGAGCGCTAAACCGAAAAGCTGATTGCCCAAGCCTCCTACAAGCTGCACGTTGATTTTCTTTTTGCCCACATGATTAGGCTAGTCAACTATGAAACAAATTGACGCCAAGGACGTTCGGGTTCTTATTGTCTGCCCCGTTCGGAACGAACGCCCTTATCTCGATCGGCTACTGAAATCTCTGCAAAGTCAGACATTTGGGGCTTGGCGGGCGGTTTTTTTTGACAATGGTTCTACAGATGGCACACTCGAGTTCCTTGAATCCGCCGCGATGACTGAGCCCAGAATCACTGTTTTTCCAGCTCAGTTTGACCTGCCAATACATCAAAACTTCAACAGGGCATTCGACTTTGCTTCAAAGCAGTCAGAACCCTTTTTTCAATTCCTGGCCGCTGATGACCAGATTTCAAACTCAGGGTATTTCGATGAAGCGGTCGCTGCGATGAAGAAATCTGATTCGGATTTTGCGATTGGTTCGGTAAAGCATTTTGACGAGCATGATGTCATCGGTGTGGACGACTTTAATTCTGCAATCTCTTTCTCATCAGATCAAAAGAAGCGGCGTTTTGCGGCTTCAAATTATTGGGTTTGTAATTTGCTTTATGGTTTCTACAAGAGAGACTTCTTCTTGAGTATTTTGGAGCATAAAGCCTTCGCATTCACCGATAACTTATCTTCGGACTGGTGGTTTTCTTTAGCAGCATTGACAAAGGGCAAGGGCTGCTACGTTTCCGATTTGGAGTACGGTAAATTCAGAAAAAATCGCCCCTATTCCGACTCTCACTACACCCTTCAGGAGTCACTGAGTCGCCCGTGGGCCAAGTGGCGCCACTTTCTTCAAGCGCCATTTTCTATCGTCGGGGATCGTTTCGGTCAAATCGGATTATGGTTGACTGCGGAACTCATCGGATTGTTTTATTGGGCAAGCGTTAAGAATGTTTTTCACCGATCCCGCGCCAAGTATCTCTCTACTTGAGAAAGTGTAACTTCGAAAACATTCTTGCCCTTTTCGACTTCGCGGTGCCAATGGGCCGTCTCTCGAATAGCCTCCCTGCTTGACCACTTAGGCCTCCAGGAGAGCCGATTTTGAGCTTTTTCGGAATTGAGGAGCAGAGTCTTGGTCTCTTTGGGTCCTTGCGGCGCTTCGTTGAGGATTTCGAAATGGGCTTGGCGAGCCTCTCTATAAATTTCTGAAAAAGATAAGGTGTCAATCGCTTCGTCTGTCGCCAGAGGGCCGATGTTCCAAACTTCGCCTTTTGATACAGATTTTGAGATTATTTCGAGGTATCCATCAAGGCAATCAAGCGCATGTTGCCAGGGTCTAACTTGGCCAGGGTTCCTAAGCCCAAATGGGATCTGTTCGGAAATTGAGCGTTCAATGTCTGGGATGATTCGGTTGCTTGAGTCGTCACCGCCTCCAATTACATTGCCGCCTCGAGCTACGTCGATTTGGACCCCGGAATCAATTGCCATCATATAGCTCTGCGTCAGTATGTCTGCGGCGGACTTCGACGCCGCATAAGGGTCAAATCCACCTAATTCGTCATCCTCAGAGTAAGCAAATGACCTACCGTCATCTTTGTATACCTTGTCAGTCGTTATGACGAGAAGTTGTTGAACGCCCGCCCTGATGCTGGCTTCTACGCAGTTTAGAGTGCCGTTAAAATTGACATCAAAGGTGTGATGCGGATCTCGATAACCTTGGAGCACGAGTGGTTGAGCCGCCATGTGAATAACAACGTCCGGTTCTGAAACAGCCAGCGCTTTTGTTAGGGCATCAAAATCACGAACATCGGAAATAAACTCGTGCTCGAACATTCGACTAAGACCGGCTCTGTGGTGCAGGCTGTGGGGGCGAACGGTATCGCTGTAGCCAGAAACTTCGTGCCCTAGGGATTTCAGCATAAAGGTGAGCCATGCCCCCTTGAAGCCTGAGTGTCCTGTTACGAAAAAGCGCTTGCTCATATTTTGAGGCCACGCTTGACAGATTCAGCTGAGTATAGGAGCTGCTCCTTTGACAGGGAGGGGTGGAGCCCGATCCAAAAAGTGTTATTCATGATCTGCTCGGTGTTTTTCAAATCACCAATGACGCGAGATTGAACATTTCTGTAGGCCGGCTGACGCAACAAGTTTCCCCCAAAAAGAAGCCTCGTGCCAATCAGTGACTTTGACAAGTGGTTAATTAGATCGTTTCTCGTCACTCTTGTTGAGGCATCGAGTGTAAGTGGGAAGCCGAACCAAGAGGGGTCCGAACCTTCAGTGGCTCTAGGCAAAATTAGGCCCGGTGTGCCCGAAAGCTCTTGGTGGAGGATTTCGAAATTTGCCTGCCTTGCCTGCTTGAACTGCTCAATTTTCTTCAGCTGACTCAGGCCAATCGCAGCCTGCATGTCGGTGGCCTTGAGGTTGTAACCGATGTGCGAATAGATGTATTTGTGATCATAGCCAGCAGGTAAGGTTCCCAGTTGCCAGCCAAATCTTTTATGACAAGTGTCGTCCTGACCCGTTTCGCAATAACAGTCTCTACCCCAGTCCCTAAATGACTCCACAAGTTTGCGAATCAGTGGTGATTTGGTAAACACTGCCCCACCTTCTCCAGTTGTGATGTGGTGTGCGGGATAAAAACTTACGGTTGCGGTATCTCCAAAGCTTCCCGTTCTCTTGCCTTTGTATTGGCTTCCAAGAGCATCGCAGGAGTCCTCAATCAACCAAAGTCCATTCTCTTTGCAGAACTCCACCACTGCGTCAGCGTCAAAAGGGTTACCAAGAGTGTGGGCGATCATTACCGCTTTGGTTTTTGGTGAAAGCGCTTGCTTCATCTGTTCAATTGAAATGTCATAGGTCTCTAGGTCGACGTCTACGAAAACCGGAATCAGGCCGTTCTGAATTACAGGATTGACTGTCGTGGGGAAACCCGCGGCAACAGTTATGACTTCGTCTCCAGGTTTCAAGGCCCTTTTCCCGAGCTTGTCGCTAGTGAGGGCCGACAGGGCAACCAAGTTCGCGCTGGAGCCACTGTTCACAAAGGTTGAATTCCTTACGCCAACGTATTTAGCGAGTGCGTTCTGGAACTGATCCTGGTATTGACCTCCGGTGAGCCAGCCCTCCATGCTCGACTCGACTAAAGCTGTCAGATCGCCCGCGTCCAACAACTTTCCGGATACTGGCACTGGGTCCTTGCCAGCTTCAAACTCCTTGTTTGGCTCTTGGAACTCGGTCAAGAGGATGTTTTTTACTTTTTCTAAGGTTTCGGCTTTGAAGTACATGAACTACCTATTCATTGGGACAATTAGACTACCTCTAGCAGAGGAATATGAGGAGCAGTGGACATGAAAGCGGTTATTTTTGCGGGCGGTTTAGGAACTCGCATGAGGGAAGAGACTGACTTCAAGCCTAAACCGATGGTAGAGATTGGCACGCAGCCCGTCTTATGGCACCTCATGAAGATTTTTGCCCACTATGGAGTTAGGGACTTCGTTATTCTGGCCGGCTACAAGGCTGAGGTCATTAAGAATTATTTCGCCAATTTCAATCTCTACACTCAGGACTTTCACGTACAGGTCGGCAGCTCGTCCGAGGTCACCTTTTTGAGTGACAGTTCCGAAAATTGGAACGTAACTGTTCTTGATACTGGCAGGGAAACGCTGACGGGGGAACGTTTACTTCGTGCCAAAAGCGCAATTGGGAGTGGGCCATTCTTCTGCACCTATGGAGACGGACTGGCCCCGGTTGACCTGAATGCGCTGTTGTCTCAGCATCGCTCTTCGCAACTGCTAGCGACCATGACGGTCACCCAACCTTCGAACCGCTTCGGCGTGGTTGAGTTTAGCGAAGACCTGAAGGTCAGCGGTTTTAGGGAAAAACCAAAGATGGCTGATTGGGTAAACATGGGCTTTTTTGTTTTTGAAGACAAGGTTTTTGATTATCTGAAGGAGGGGGAATCTCTTGAGGAGGGGCCTCTCGTCAGACTTACAAGAGACAATCAAATTGGCGTTAATCGTTACGCAGGGTTTTGGGAACCGATGGACACTTATCGCGAATATCAACTTCTGAATCAGCTCTGGACTGATGGATCAGCCCCCTGGAAGGTGTGGTAGTAGTTGGCCTTGTATTCCGATTTGGGTGCGAAGCTCGTGAGTTACGAGCCCTTCACTGATGATCGCGGGGTTTGGCAAAGGCTCTTTGACTCCGAGATCCTGAAACCGTTCGGTTGTGACAGTGGTGCTGCACAGGTGTCGGTCTCAAAAAACCCTAAGAAAGGCACACTTCGTGGCATGCACTCGTTGGATGAGGCATATGGTGAAGTGAAAGTTGTCCTTTGCCTATCGGGCAGTGTCCAAGACATTGTTTTGGACGCTCGAAGGGGGTCAAAGACTTATGGAACCTATAAGGAATTTACTTTGGATGCCGAAAACCACAATGCGGTTGTGATTCCACCTGGCTGCGCACACGGTTTCCTCACACTTGAGAAAGAAACAAATCTCCTCTACCTGATGTCCAAGCCATATGACTCCTCACGCGAAATTTGTTTTCGCTGGAATGACCCATTTTGGGGAGTTGAGTGGGCGTTTGAACCCACTTTGGTTTCAGCGAAAGATCAAGCGCATGACCTCGTTTAGGGAAACCATCGCCATTACCGGGTCTACGGGTTTTCTTGGTAGCAGGGTCGCGCGAGCGCTTACCGATAATGGATTCAAGGTCGTTCATGTGGCCAGAAGCATTGAAAAGGTCGAGTCTCAATTCCCCGGTCAGGATTGGATTACCTCTGAAATTTCATGTGACGATTTGGCATTGAAGTTTGAGAATCTAGGCGTTTCTCAGGTGGTGCATTTCGCAACTCACTTCACGAAGGAGGACTCAGCCAGTGCGATGGCTCAGTGCTTAAGAAGCAATTTGGAATTTGGGTCAATGGTTTTTGCCGCAACTATGAGGCAGCAGGCCAGGTTCATCAACGCAAACAGCCTTTGGCAATTGGAGGCTGGAAGCCTAGGTGCCTTGCCTTACTCTCTAACTAAAAAGTGGTTCAGCGAGTACATACATTCCAAATCATCCTGGTCAAGCAAAGTTGTAGACATTTTTCTGCCAGACACTTTTGGTGCAGGTGACTCTCGCGGGAAGCTGATCGAGTCGCTCATCCGCTCCGCTGTTAGGCGCGAGAGTTTCAGGATACAGAACCAAGGTCTGCGCCTAAATCTCTCTTCTGGAGCGCGACTAGCTCAATACTTGCTCGAGGAGGTTGTAGCCCATGATTCGCCCGAAACCCCGATCCTCTATTTGAATTACCCAAATGTTGAGATTTCAGAGATCAGTAAGTACGTCGCAGCCAAGTGCGACGAACAGCATGCTGAAGTGCCATCGATGAGAGGTTGGCATTTTGAGATGAGTTCGGAATTGACTTCAATTCTAAAGTTAAGTGGCATACGCGCTATAGGCGCGATGGAGCAAGCAGATTTGAGATCAGACTTGGACCATCTCATCCAGTTCGAAGCAGATAACTGGCTTTAGAACCTGACCCCTGTTTTCTTTGAAGAGCTTTTTTCAGTCGCGGATGAGATTTGGGTCCCTCATTTCGGCTACCTTATGAAGTGAACAAACTTGAACTAACTTAGGAGGCCGATCCAAATGAAAGGGGTTCTCCTAGCCGGGGGCACGGGTAGCAGATTGTGGCCCATCACACGGGGCATTTCGAAACAGCTTTTACCGCTTTACGACAAGCCAATGATCTATTATCCGGTCACCACTTTGATCAGCGCTGGGGTTAGGGAGATAGCGCTGGTAACTACTAGGGAGTACATGCCCGCGTTCCAAGCTCTTTTGGGGGATGGCAAAAAATGGGGTCTACATTTTGAATACGTTGTCCAAGATGAGCCCAAAGGAATTGCTGATGCACTCTTGAAGGCCAGTGCATTCATCGCTGGGGACTCGGTTTGCCTTGTGCTCGGTGATAATTTTTTCAATGGATTTGAAGCCGTGGTCGAGCCATTTGAGACACAAGGTGGCTTTGGGGCAAAAGTATATGGATATGAAGTGTCAAACCCTAGCGATTACGGTGTGGTCGACTTGAGCACAGATGGGCGACCGCTAAGAATCGTCGAGAAGCCAGCTAACCCAACCAGCCGCCTGGCCATACCTGGCATATACTTCCTGGATGAAACGGCTTGCGCAAGGGCAAGCTTGCTGGTCCCTTCTGCCCGCGGAGAACTGGAAATTGCCGATCTTCTGCAGGCCTATCTTCAGGAAAAGCTTCTGAGTGTTGAATTGCCGCCAAGAGGATCGGTTTGGCTAGACACTGGCAATTTTGATGCTCTTTCGGAAGCTGGGGAGTACGTTCGGGTAGTGCAAAATCGAGAAGGGCGCAAGCTTGGTTCTCCAGAAGAGGCGGTATGGCGAATGGGGTGGATCTCTGACCAGCAGCTCTTAGAGCTAGCGCAAGAACTAATCAAGTCCGGCTACGGTAAGTATTTGATTGGTTTACTTCAGGGGGCTAAATGAGATTCCTTGTAACCGGAGCCGCAGGGTTTATCGGATCAAATTTCTGTCGCCTCGTACTTGCTACTTCACAACATGAAGTAGTGGGATTTGATTCAATGACCTATGCCGCTAACTTTCAGTCAATCTCAGATTTGCTGGGCCGGCGAATGACTTTCGTTGAAGGGGACATAAACGACGTCCCGCTTCTCGAAAAACACATGCGCAACGTTGACGTGGTGGTCCACTTCGCAGCTGAATCCCACAATGATTTATCTATAGCGAACCCTGATGCTTTTGTGCATTCCAATTACTTAGGGACATTTAACGTTGTCAAGTTAGCGACGAAACTCGCAAAGCGCCTGCATCACGTTTCCACAGATGAGGTATTTGGTGATTTGGACCTCAACGAGACTACCGAGTTCACCGAGGAGTCCAACTACAAACCATCGAGCCCATATTCGGCCACAAAGGCTGGAAGCGATATGTTGGTGAGAAGTTGGGCTCGCACCTTCGGATTGCGGGCAACAATTTCAAACTGTTCCAACAACTACGGGCCTCGCCAGCATGCGGAAAAGTTCATCCCTAGGCAGATTACCGAAGTCTTGATGGGTAGGACGATGAAGCTTTACGGAAATGGATCGAATGTTCGAGATTGGATTCATGTCGAGGATCATGCGCGAGGTGTTTTAAAGATCATTGAAAAGGGAGTCGTCGGAGAGACCTACTTAATTGGTGGGCGTTGTCAGATGTCTAATATTCAAGTTGCTTTGCTGCTAGCGGAAATCCTCCAAGTTCCTCGCGAGAAGATCGAGTTCGTCACGGATAGGCCGGGCCACGATCTTCGATACGCGATTAATCCTTCAAAGTTCGAGCGCCTGATCGGTTGGGGTGAGAAAGGCCCCGTGCCCTTCATGGTTGGATTGAAAGATACTGTTGAGTGGTACGCCGATAATTCATCCTGGTGGTCTTCGCAGAAGGCAGAAGTTGAATCTCGCTACAGATCGGAATGAATTGAGCTCCCTACCGTCAGTCTCGGACACGTTGATTCCCGGCCTCTTCAAGATAGACCTGGATATTCGCGTTGATGAACGAGGATGGTTTGAAGAGGTTTGGCAGCGCCATAAGTTTCGAGAAAGCCCGTTGAGAAACTTCATGCCTGTTCAACAAAACATTTCCTTTAATGACTCTCGAGGCATTATCAGAGGTTTCCATGCCGAACCTTGGAACAAGCTCGTAACGGTCGCAAGTGGCTCGGTGTTCTGCGCATGGCTTGATCTAAGAGAAGGTCCAACATTCGGCAGCTCTTTAGTGGCAGAAATGCGCCCCGGAAACGCCTACTACATTCCTGCTGGAGTCGCAAACGCCTACCAGGCCCTCACCGAAAACACCTGCTACAGCTACCTAGTTGATTCCCATTGGAGCGAAGGCGCGAGATACACAGCCGTGAATCCTTTCGACCCTTCACTATCCATTCCATGGCCTATTGGTCAAGAAGAGGCGGTGATTTCCGCCAAGGACTCTCTAAATCCACCGCTTTCGCAAGTGTTGCCGATCGCAGGTTCGCCAATTTTGGTTTCTGGGTCAAACGGTCAGCTGGGCTCAGTGTTCTTGAAAAAACTTACGAATGGGCTAGCACTTCAGAGAGATTTAAGCGACCTACCGAAGCTAGGCTTTAGGCCCTCTGCAATTGTTAATTGCGCTGCCTATACGGCGGTGGATGCTGCCGAGAAGTTTGAAGAGCGTTCAAATGTTATGAATGCAAATTTCGAGATTCCGTTGAAATTGGCGAACTATGGCTTGCTCAACGATGTTCCGGTTATTCATTTTTCTAGCGACTATGTGTTTAACGGTGAGAAAAGCAGCCCATACTCGGAAATCGACCCAGAGTCTCCAGAATCTGTCTACGGATTGTCTAAACATCTCGGTGACGTTGCCACTCGAAACAACCCTCGGCATTACATAATCCGAACCTCCTGGGTCTATGGCGAATCTAGGAATTTCGTGAAAATCATGGCCGAGAAAGCCGGAAAATTGGAGAGAGTGTCGGTTGTGGACGATCAGATTGGTAGACCAACCTATGCCCCAGATATTGTTGAATTCGCTTTGACACTTCTGCGGCGAAACGCTCCCTATGGCACTTACAATTTTTCGGGAGGCGGTGACCCCATTTCTTGGTACGAGCTAGCCAGATTTGTATATGAGTCCGTCGGAGCTCCTCAAAGTCTCGTTGAACCGGTTTCAACCGAAACGTACCTATCTCACAATCCGCATGCGGCGCCCAGGCCGAAGAACAGTGTTCTGGATCTTTCTAAATTGAGTGAATTCGGAATAAAGGCAAAGGACTGGCAGGTGTCAGTTTTGGAATACTTGGCACTAGCACCCTGAATCGTTGAATAACTTATTGTTGTGTTTTTAGTCCGATTTGAACTCGAGCTCGTTTAAACTACCTATATGACGTACGTAATCGCCCTGCCCTGTGTGGATGTTAAAGACAAGGCATGTATCGACGAGTGCCCGGTTGACTGCATTTATGAGGGTGACCGCATGCTCTACATCCACCCCGATGAGTGCGTTGACTGCGGTGCTTGCGAGCCGGTGTGCCCTGTCGAGGCGATCTACTACGAGGACGACCTTCCTGGCGAGTGGAGCGAGTACTACAAGGCGAACGTTGACTTTTTCTCCGACATTGGTTCCCCAGGTGGTGCTGCCAAAGTCGGACCTGTACCTGGAGACCATCCAATAATTGCCGCTCTGCCACCTCAGGGCGAATAGTGTTTCAAGGCTTGCCGGAGTATCCCTGGCAAAAGCTAAAGCCTTATCGAGAGATTGCGGCCTCCCACTCTCAAGGCGCCATTGATCTCTCGGTCGGCAACCCAATTGACCCAACACCGGCCGTGATTCAAGCAGCGCTTGACGCCGCCTCTGATTCGCCCGGCTACCCAACCACCTGGGGTGAAGTCTCCGCGAGAACGGCAGTTTGCGAGTGGTACGCGCGCAGAAGAAAGTCGCCTGGTCTATCCCCTGACCAAGTACTACTCACCATCGGGTCAAAAGAATTCATTTCTTGGTTGCCTATCATGCTCGGGATCGGGGCTGGAGACGTTGTCGTTCAGCCTCGCCTGGCTTACACCGCTTATGAAGTTGGAGCCGCGTTTGCGGGAGCGGATATCTTTGTTGGCGATGAACCAAATGAGTGGCCAGAAAACACCAAACTTATTTGGCTTAACAGCCCAGGAAACCCAAATGGTTCAGTGCATTCCGTCGAATTCCTTAAGCGAGCATTGGCGAGAGCCCGAGAAATTGGTGCGGTAATCGTCAATGACGAGTGCTACGCGGAAATGGGCTGGATTGCTCCTTGGGATGAATACATCCCCTGCATGCTTGATCCTGAAGTAACTGGTGGGGATGTAACCAACGTTCTATCGATTTACTCACTTAGTAAACAGTCAAATCTTGCAGGCTATCGCGCGGCGTTTGCTGCTGGCGATGAGAAGCTCATCAAGGGTTTGGTAAACCTGCGCATGCACTCAGGAATGATGGTCCCGATGCCGGTGCAGCAGGCCATGGTTGCTGCTTTAGGTGACCACAACCACGTTGCGGTGCAGAAAGAGATCTACCGGAAGCGCAGAGATGTATTGTTGCCCGCGCTTTTGGATTATGGCTTTGAACTTCACGATTCCGAGGCAGGGCTTTATTTGTGGGTAACCAAGGGTCATGACTGCTGGGAAACCATCGCTGAGCTGGCACAGTTGGGCATCGTTGCGGTTCCTGGAGAGTTCTATGGTGAAGCTGGCCAAAACTTTGTCAGATTCTCAATAACTGCGACCGACCAAGAGGTTTTAGAGGCTGCAAACCGCCTCAAAAATGCTCTAGGCTAGGCGGAAAGCCAACCCCCACAAAGGAGCTAGTGTTTGACTTCTAACGAGAAGGTGTCCCGTCGATACTGCGCCCATGAGGCGGAACTAT
>JACCDL010207858.1_pt1 | contig 20663 bp, 16 predicted proteins | sample 7441931 | NCBI WGS metagenome assembly JACCDL01 (sample SAMN15323437, study PRJNA562643) | freshwater metagenome | isolation source: river surface water | place: USA:Blue River Watershed | collected 2017-08-16 | reverse complement strand
GAAATCCGGTGATGTCCATGATGCCCGCCATGGCCTGTACCGTCAGGTCCATTGCCGGATAGTCTTTGTTGGGGCCGCTGCGCCCATAGCCCGAGCCCGCACCATAAACAATGCGGGGGTTGACGGCCCGCATCTGCTCGTAGCCCACGCCCAAGCGCTCCATCGCACCGGGGGCGAAGTTCTCCACCACCACATCGCCCCGGCGCACCATTTCGAACAACAGCTCTTTGCCGCGTGCGCTCTTGAGGTTCAAGGTCACAAAGTGTTTGTTGGAATTGAGCATGGCAAAGGGCACGGCCGCACCACCGACCACGCTGCGCCGGCGCAGGTGCTCGCCGCCGGGTGTTTCGATTTTGATCACGCGGGCACCCGCCATGGCCAACAAAAAGCTGCAATACGGGCCGTTGTAGATCTGACCCAGGTCCACCACGGTCACGCCATCCAAGGGCAGCGGGCGGCTCATCTCAACGCCCCTTGAACTGCGGCGGGCGTTTTTCGGCAAAGGCTTTGGCACCCTCGCCCACGTCCTCGGTGTTTTGCAAGATGCGCCCGACCATGCGCTCCCAGCGCAAACCGGTTTGCAAATCCATGTCGCGGCTGCGAATCGCCAGCTCTTTGGCCGCTTGCACCGCCAGCGGTGCATTGGCCGCAATGCGCTTGGCATAGGCATAGGCCGTGGGCAGCAATTCGGCCATGGGCACCACTTTGTTGACCAAGCCCCAGCGCTCGGCCATGGTGGTGTCAAAGGTGTCACCGGTGAGCAAAATTTCCATGGCAATCGCATACGGCACCTGGCTCATCATGCGCTGAGTGCCGCCATTGCCGGCGATCACGCCGCGTTTGACCTCGGCCAAATTGAATGTGGCATGGGTGGCTGCAATGCGGATGTCGGTGGCCATCATCAAGGTCACCCCACCGCCCAAGCAATAACCATTGATGGCCGAGATCACCGGCTTCCAAACCTCCAAACCCCGGTTGAGCAATTGATCGGCTTGGGTCATCCACATCTCCGACATGGGCGTGGGCGAGGTGATGAAGCTTTTGATGTCCGCACCCGTGGTGAACGACTTCTCCCCCGCACCGGTGACGATGGCCACCCGAATGGCGGGGTCGTCGCGCACCGTCATCCAAGCCTTGGACAAACCCGCATAGTGCTCGGCATCCATGGCATTGAGCCGCTCGGGGCGGTTGATGGTGATCAGGGCCACGCCCTCGTCTGAAACATTGAAATCAATTGACATGTGTTGCTCCTGGTGGGGTGATCAAGCACGCAATGCGCCGAGCATGTCGCGCGCGATGACCATGCGGTGCACTTCTGACGGGCCTTCGCCAATGCGCTTGATGCGCATTTCGCGGTACCAACGCTCCAAGGGCAACTCTTGGGCCACGCCCATGCCACCCAAAATTTGGATGCAGCGGTCCACCACGCGGCCTGCGGTTTCGGTGCCATAAACCTTGGCCACCGATGCGTCGACTTTGATGTCGCGCCCCAAATCGGCATTCCAAGCGGCTTGGTAGACCAGCAAGCGGGCCGCGCGCAGCTCGACCTCGGAGTCGGCCAGCATCCACTGAATGGCTTGCTTGTCGGCCAAATGGCTGCCAAAGGTTTTGCGCTGGCGCGCCCAGTCCATCGCAATGTCCAGGGCGGCTTGGGCAATGCCAATCGTGGCCGCTGCATAAGGCGGGCGGGCATGCACCAACCACTCCTCTGCGAACGAAAAACCTTTGCCCTCTTCACCCAACCGGTCCTCGATCGGCACCTCGTAATCGTTGAAGTGCACTTCATACGGCGAATACGAGCGGATCACCGGGATCCTGGACAGGCTGATACCAGGCTTGGATTTATCCACCACAAAACTGGTGATGCCGTCGCGCCCTTTGCTCTCGCCAACCCGGGCAAACACGATGCCCCAATCGGCCATGCCCGCACCGGAAATCCAAATCTTGGTGCCATTGATCACATAGCGATCGCTTTTGCGCTCGGCCCGGGTTTGGATGGCCCGACCTGGGTCAGAACCACCGCTGGGTTCGCTGATGGCTACAAATGCTTTGGTGCCGTTGGCCACATCTTTGCGGGCAAAGCGCTGCTGGTGCTCGGTGCCTTTCCAAATGACATTGGGTGGGTCAAAACCAAATGCACCGCAACCCGCGATGTACGCCCCCATGCGGCACTTGGCCGTTTCCTCTGCGGCGACACACTGGCCCAGCAGGTTCAGGCCAGCACCACCGTTTTCGGCGGGGGTTTCAAACAGCCACAGGCCGAGGTCGCGTGCCTTGCGCTGCAAGTCGGCCAATTGGGCCGGCGGCGGTGTGTAGGCATCGTGCTCCAAGGTGTCTTCCACCGGCTTGACCTCTTCTTGCATGAAGCGGCGAATCGTCTCGCGCAGCATCACCAGTTCTTGGGGCAGCTCCCAGGCGCCTGTCGGGTCGTGCATCTTGATTCTCCTTGTTATGAATGGCGTTGGAATGATTTACTTGTTGGAACGGGCCAGTTCTTTGCGCCGCTTTTCGCTGGCCGCACTGTCCAATGTGTAGCGGTGGGTGCCGGTGGCCAGGGTGCGGTCTTGGGCAATCACCACACCGTAGTCGCGCTCAGCGGTTTCACGGCTGATGTAGCCGCCGTTCAGGTCACGCTCTACGGCATCTAGGTCGCGCGCCAGGGCAGAGCCATAGCCACCGCCGCCGGGTGAGTTGGCCCGCAAGCGGTCGCCCGCTTTGAGGGCGCGCTTGTCTTCTTTGCTGCGAAACGGTGGCCGCCAGGTTTTTCCGTCGGTATCGAACTCAACCACATTGGCCAAGGCTGGCCCACCGCCGCCCACCCCGAATGGGGCATGGTCGGCGCGGTCTCCCAAGACGGTGACCACGCAATCGCTCCAGGTGGTGAAGCCATAACTCGTGCCGCAACCACCCCGGTGCCAACCGGCACCGCCGGAGTCTTCGCGCACGCTGAAGTGGTCAAAGCGCACCGGAAAGCGGTGCTCTGACATTTCCAATGACATGAAATTGGCCATGGATTGCGGCGGTGTGCCGTTGACCAATCCATCGCTGGCCTTGCTGGCCCCATAGCCGCCAGGGTATGGAAACACACCGACAAAATAATTTTTGCTGCGCGGGTGGGTGCCACTGATGGCCACCACACCGATGGTGCCGAAAAAGGCGGCCGGCACTTTCTCTGGAATGGCTTGGGCCAGCGCACCGAAGGTCACATCGATGGCCCGGCCCATGGGCTCCAAATAGCCGCCACATGCCGTGGGGTACTGGGCCGACAACAAGGTGCGCTCGGGCAAGGTGAAACTGATGGGGCGAAATGTGCCGCCATTGACCGGCACGTCCGGAAAGATGTGTTTGATGGCCACGTAGCACGACGACAAGGTGGTGTTGCGCGACATGTTCATCGGTCCGGTGGTGCTCGGCCCTGTGCCGGTGAAGTCAAAGTGCATTTCATCGCCCTTGACGGTGATGGCCAATTTGACGGGCACGGGTTGATCGACGATGCCGTCGTTGTCCAAGAAATCCTCGCAGCGATAAGTGCCGTCGGGGATTTCCGCAATGTACGAGCGCATCTGGCGCTCGGAATACGCAATCATTTCATTGAGGCAATCCGACAACACCGGCGCGCCATAGCGTTTGACCAAAGCCTCTACCCCACGGTGCCCCACCGAGAACACATTGACCATGGCCGAGAGGTCGCCTGCAATTTCCATCGGCAAGCGCACATTGGCCTTGAACATGGCCAGCAAGCCCTCGTTCAAACGGCCTTGCTCATACAACTTGACCGGCGGGATGACGATGCCCTCTTGGTGTATTTCTGTCGCCTTGGGCCCCCAGCCACCGGGCACATTGCCACCAATGTCCATCCAGTGACCCGTGGTGGCCAACACGGCAAACAACTCGCCCCCCACAAAAATGGGGGCCACCAATTGCACGTCTTGCAAATGGCTGCCACCCAAGTAGGTGTCGTTCATGATCCAGATGTCGCCCTCTTTGAACCCGCCTTGGGCATTGGCCAAGCCAATGATGTGCTGCACACTGAATTGCATGTAGGCCAAAAAGACCGGCAAGCCGTAGCGACCTTGGGCAATGGTTTCGCCCGTGGTCGGGTGGAATATGCCGTTGGCGCAGTCGTTGGTCTCCGAGATGATGGGCGAGATGGCCGCATGGATGAGGTGCAAATCCATCTCATCGGCAATTTGTTCGAGGCTGCCGCGCACAACGGCCAGGGTGACTGGATCCATGATCATTTCACTTTCACAAGCAGGTTGCCATGCACATCCACCGTGGCCGACATATCGGGTTCGATGACGGTGGTGGTATCGCTTTGTTCCACGATGGCCGGGCCGTCAAAGGCCATGCCCGGGGCCAAGGCTTCGCGGCGGTAAATGGGTGTGTCGTGCCATCCACCAAAGTACACCGGCCGGTGGCTGGCGGCCTGGGGCTGGCTGCCACTGGCCACGGCAGACATGGTGGGCATGGCGATGCTGGCACGGGTGCCCACCACAATGGTGCGCAAGTTGACGATCACCACCGGTATGCCCTTCAAGGTGTTGCCAAATTTGTCCTGGTAGGCAGCCACAAAGGCTTGTTCAAGTTGTGCAGGCTGCCAGTCGGCTTGGATGTTGACCCGCAGCGAGTGAATTTGTCCGGCATAGGCCATATCGGCCGCATGGGTGAGGGATGCGTGGTCGATGGGCACTTGGCTTTCGTCGAGTTGCTTTTGGCCTTGCACGCGTTGGCGTGCCAATATGTCGGCCAAATCTGCCGCGTCCATGCCTGCCACCCGTTTTTCCACGGTTTGCGACAAGTCATAGCGCAAATCGGCATACACACAACCCAAGGCGCACAACACACCGGGGTACAAGGGAACCAACATGGTGCTCACGCCCACTTCGCGGATCAGCGCACCGCCATGCAAAGGGCCTGCCCCGCCAAACGCCACCAGGGCAAAGTCGCGTGGATCCAATCCGCGTTCAATCGACATCAAACGCATGCGACCGGCCATGCGTTGGTTGACCACCGCCAACACCGCCTCAGCGGTTTGCTCCAAGCCCAGGTTCAATTGCGCGCCCAAACGCTGCACAGCGGCACGGGCACCCTCCACGTCCAGCGTGGTGCCGTCGCCATTCATGCGGCTCTCTGGGTTGATGCGCCCCAGCACCACATTGGCATCGGTCACCGTGGGCTCTGTCCCACCCCGGCGATACGCCACAGGCCCGGGCATGGCCCCAGCACTGCGCGGCCCCACTTGCAGCATGCCGCCCCGGTCCAGATGGGCAATGCTGCCCCCGCCCGCACCGATGGTGTGCACATCGATCATGGGCAAGCGCATCGGAATGCGAAAGTCCAAATTGGTCAATTCGGCCACTTCGGGTTGCCCATGGATGATGACGGCCACATCAAAACTGGTGCCGCCCATGTCGCCCGTGATCACATGGCTGAAACCCGACTCCGCAGCAATCCGCGCAGCAGCCGTGACACCTGCGGCCGGACCCGAACGCACGATGTAGGCCGCCCGCTCGCTGAGTTGGCGCAAAGGTGCCACGCCGCCGTTGGACTGCATGATGGCCACTTCGCGCTCGTAGCCCCAACCCTTGAGCTTGTCGGCCAAATTGCGCGCGTAGCGTGCCACCAAGGGTTGCAAATAGCCTTGCACCACGGCTGTGCTGGTGCGTTCAAATTCATAGTATTCGCGCACCACCGATGTGGCCGTGACCAACTCCCAAGCGGGGTTGATGCTGGCCAATAGGGCACGTGCTTGGTCTTCATGCGCGGTGTTGGCATAGGCATGCATGAAGGAGATGACCACCGCCTCGACCTTCAGTTCCATCAAAGCCTGGGCCACGGCCCGCAAGCCTGCTTCGTCCAATGGGCGCAGCACATGCCCTTCATGGTCCAAGCGCTCATCCACTTCAAAACGCAGATCACGCGGAACCAGGGGTTCGTGCACCCCCTCCAAACCATACATTTGGGGCCGATCGCGCCGACCCAATTCCAACAAATCGCGAAACCCACGGGTGGTGATGAGGGCGCAGCGAGCCCCTTTGCGCTCGATCACCGCATTGGTGGCAATGGTGGTGCCATGCAAGATGGCATCCAGCGAATGGGGGTGCAAATTGGCTTTTTCCAAAGCATGGAGCAGCCCCACCGACGGGTCATGCGGGGTCGACGGCACCTTCAAGATGTGGTGCGGCTGCCCTGCGCCCCCTGAGAAATACAAGTCGGTGAAAGTCCCACCGACATCAATGCCCACAATCCCCGCCATGTTGTCTCCTCAGGGCCGATCGCCCTTGCTGTTTTGTTATTGCCATCCCACGGCCGGGGCTGCGACACCGCAGCTCAAGCCGTTTGTTTCACATCCTCTCGGCTGGCCACGCTGTGCACATAAGCGCCCACATGCCGCCCCATCCGTCGCGCGGCCGAATCGGCCTGGCGCGCCTCAATCGCATCCATCACCCGCTGGTGGGCCTCACCCACAGCGCGGCGCACATCCACGGAATTGAAGCCCGCCAAATCGGTGGCCGCATACACCGAGCTGGAAATGGCCTCGATGAAAGCGATCAACAGTTCGTTGTGGCTGGCCCGCACCACGCTCACATGCCAATCCAAATTGGCCTGCAAAAAAGCCGGAATATCTTCACCGGCATGGCGCAATTTGTCGTGCGTTTGCACCAGGGCCAACCAATCGTCTGGCTGGTGGTTCAAAGCCGCCAAACGCGCGGCTTGCGGCTCAATCGCCTCGCGCACCTCCAGCACCGATTGGTTGCGGATGTTTTGGCCCCGGATGAAGATGCCAATCGATCGCTCCAAGGTGGCGCTGGTGGGGCGAACCACTTCTGAGCCGCCATTGCGCCCGGTGCGGGTGGCGATCAAACCCTCCACCTCCAAGATGCGCAAGGCCTCACGCACCGATGTGCGCGACAGACCTGCCCGCTCGGACAACTCGCGCTCGTTGGGCAGCAAAGAACCCACGCCCAAACGCCCATTGAGGATTTGCTCGCGCAAGGTCTCGGCCAACACATCGGCGGCTTTGGGGACAAAAACGGGGGTGAGATCGATCATGTCAGTTGCTTTGATTGGGGACAACTTTAGAGTCTGCAAAAGATTTGTAAATAGTAAAGGTTGGACCAAATATCAGGACTTTCCCGCAAACAAGGCCGCAAAAAACCTCAAGTCAAAGGGTTAACCCTAGGAATCAATCGAAAAGACATCCATGCATGGCCAGATGCCACGGTTTCAACCGAATTTGGGTTCCCGCTTTTGGGCAAAAGCCGCAACCCCTTCCAAGAAATGCGGCGAGTCGAGCAACACGCGCTGGCGTTGGCGCTCAAAGTCCAGTTGTTGGGCCAAGGTATGGGTTTGTGCGGCGTGGTGCGCATGACGGACTTCTTTGGCAATGCCGGGTGGGCCCAGGCTCAAGCGGCTGGCTGTTTCGGCAACGGCACTTTGAAAGTCAGCATCGGACACGGCGCGCCAAATCATGCCCCATTGCGCCGCTTGATCGGCGCTGATGCGCTCACCCAACAAGGCCGTGGCTTGGGCGCGGGCCCAGCCGACCAAACGGGGCATTTTCCAAGTCGCCCCCAGGTCGGGGATCAGGCCCAATCGCGGCGCAAAGGTCATGACAAACGATGCACTTTGATGGGCAATCACCACATCACAGGCCAAGGCCAGGCTGACACCGGCACCCGCACTCACGCCATTGACAGCGGCCAAGGTGGGAAAGGGGCAGTCGTTCAAGGCTTCGATCACCGGGTTGAAGTATTCGGCCATCAAATGGGACTGGCGCACCCCCAGCGACTCGCCCTCAATGCCTGGCACCTGGTCCATGTCGAGCTGCCAGCCCGCACAAAAACCACGGCCTTGACCCGTGAGCACCAAGGCGCGCACATCGCGGCGCACCGACAGGTCACGCAGTTGTTGCAGCAGGCTTTGGATCGAACCCAGGCTCAGGCTGTTGAGGGATTGCGGCCGGTTGAAGGTCAAGGTGGCGATGTGGTCTTGCACACGCAACAAAATATCTGTGTTCATGCTTGGCTTTCAAAGCAACTGGTTCAAGGTCTGGCAGGGATGCGCTGCACCCGCGCCAGTTGTCGTCGGTAATCCATCGGGTCCAATTCCAAGCCATAACGCGGGCTGTTGGGATACAAGCGTTGAATGGTCTGGCGCTCTTGGTCAATCGCATGGTTCATCTCGGCGACAGTGGGCAATCCACATTGGCCATTGACCAAACGGGCGACCCATTGGGCTTGGTCGTCCATCATGCGGATATTGCCCCCGCCACTGACATTGAAAAAACCCATGAAAAACAAGCCCGGCTGCTGGGGATGCACCACCCGGTGAAACAAGCGCAGCCAATGGCCTTCCACCGGCGACATCTCAGGCCGCAAAAATGGCAAATCAACCCGGTAACCGGTGGCCGCAATGATGCTGTCAAACGACTGCACCGTGCCGTCGTCAAAGCGAACCTCGTGGCCTTGGATGGATGCGATGCCGGGCTTGGCCTTGATGCGGCCCCAAACGAAATGCCCCATCAGCAAATGATGGCCCGCCGGGTGGGTGCGCTGGGTGGGGGTGCGAAAGCCCCATTGCTCCATGGTGCCATGCGCCATGCGCGACACCATGGTCCGGAAAAATCGCCGGATTGGCCAAGGCATCCAGGGTTTTTCAACCTTGGCCAACACCCGCGAGGTGGGCACACCCAAAAACATGCGGGGCATGAGCAACACCGGTGAGCGCGCCGCAATCACCGTTGACTGCGCTTGGGTGCACACATCGGCGGCAATGTCACAAGCGCTGTTGCCAATGCCCACCACCAGCACGCGCTGACCCTTGAAAGGCTCGGGCTCACGGTATTGATGCGCATGCAGGTCTTGGCCCGCAAAGTCTTTGGCAAACGGCGGGTGCAAGGGCACGCCTTGGTGACCGCTGGCCACCACCACCGCATCAAAACGCTCTTTGTCTTGGCCGCGCACAGTGACATACCAAGACGGCCCACCGTGCCCAGGATCGGCTTGCACCGCTTCCACCGGTGAGCGAAAACGGATGAGTTTGACCAGATCAAAATGCTCGGCGTAAGCGCGCAAATACGCGCTCATTTGCCGGTGATCTGGGTAAAGTGGCGCGTCGCTGGGGAACGGAAAGTCGGCGTAGGCCGTGACGCGGTTTTCGCTGTTGACATGCAAGGACTGGTAGGCCGGGCTCAATCCGTTGTCGTTTTCATAAACCCAAAGCCCCCCCATGTGGCTGCCCATCTCAAAGATGGTGACCGCCACACCTTGGGCTTTCAAATGCTTGGCGGCGCACAAACCAGCGGCACCGGCCCCAATGACAGCAACCTTCAACATGGCACTTCCTTGGTGATGAATGCTTGGCCCCGTTTGGGTCAGGGCCTTCTCTTGTGCAAACCATCATATAGACTGCATTGCGTTTAAACCGTCACCAAGGCTACAGGAGAAACCATGAAAGCAGCCCTCATTCACGCGCACCCCGAGCTGGGCGGGCAAATTGAAATCAATGAAGTGGACAAACCCCAAGCCAAAGCCGGTGAGGTGTTGGTTCGCATTGAAGCGACCGCCATCAACCGGGGCGAAATCGGACCGCGCAAAGCCCATCGAAGCGGTGAACCACGCCCCTGTGGGGTCGAGTTTTCCGGCGAGGTGGTGGGCGTGGGTGAAGGTGTATCAATGGCCACAGGCTTGGCCGTGATGGGCCATTGCGTGAGCGGAGCCAATGCCGAATTTTTGGCCGTTGACCACCGCCTGGTCATGCCCAAGCCCGCGCATTGGTCATGGCACGAGGCTGCGGCCTTTCCCAATGTGTACATGACCGCCCACGATGCCATGGTCACCAATGGCCAGGTGTCCACCGGCGATGTGCTGCTGATCAATGCGGCCTCCTCGGGTGTGGGCATGGCGGCGGCCCAAATTGCCCGGGCCTTGGGTGTGCGCACCATCATCGGCAGCAGCCGCAGTTCGCAAAAATTGGCCGAATTGGCGGGCCTGGGCTTCACCCATTTGGTGAACTTGGGCCGCGAATCACTGCCCGATCGCGTTGAGGCCATTGCACCCGATCACGGTGTGGACTTGCTGCTGGACTCGGTGGGCGGTGGTGCCATCAGCGAGCACATGCAGGCCATGGCCATCAAAGGTCGTTGGGTGCAAATCGGCCGCTTGGGCGGCATGGGCGGCGACATCAACCTCGACGACTTGGCCCTCAAGCGTTTGCACCTGATTGGCGTGACCTTTCGCACCCGCAGCATGGCCGAGCGGGTGGCTTGCTTTCAAGCCATGGCCCGCGACCTGGCCCCGCTGCTGGGCCAAGAACAAATGCGCCCCTTGGTCAGCCAGGTGTTTGGGTTTGACCAGATCAGCGAGGCGCAAGCGCACATGGTGACCAACCAGCACATTGGAAAAATCGTCATCCAAGTGGCATAAAAGCTGGTCACCCCAGCGTTTCAAACCGGGGCGGCCACGCCTTCTACGAGGACCGCATTGAAAAAGGCCGTGGCCCCTTCGCGCTTGGCCCGCGCGGCGCGGTACATCTCGCCGTCGTACCAGGTTTTGGCAGCCGCATAGCTGGGGAAACGCAGCATGGCCAATCGCGTGGGTTGCCACTCGCCTTCCAAGGTTTCCAACGGGCCGCCCCGCACCAAGTACTCGCCGCCAGCGGCCTTGATCGACTCGGGTGCAGCCGCCATGTAGTGTTTGTATTGTTCGGCATCGGAGATTTGCATCTCCACAATGACATAAGCAAAAGACATCTGGGTTTCCTCACAACAAGTGACAAGCCATTCTCCACCAAACGCATCCGGCCTAGTCAGGCTTGGCCTGTCCCCAAGGCCTCAGACCACTTTGTAAAAACTCAAGAAAACCCCATCGGGCGCACGCTGGCCTGTGCCGATGAACTGGCATTCATTGAGCCATGCCCAATCGGGGCTGGTGGCCTCCAGCCGTGGCTGGCACCGGAAGTAAACCGACTGTGGGTCCACCGGCTGCCCACGCATGAGGCGCAAAGAATTCTCGGCCGAGGCCACGCGCAGCGCGGTGTTTTGCACAAACACCCGCGAGCCATCGCTCAGTTCCATCACATAGCGGGCATCCAAGTGGGCCTGGGTGCCATCGCCCAAGATCAGTTGAAAGTCTGCGCCACCGGGCAACAACCGACCGTTGAGCAAGGGGCCAGTGACGGTGCCACCGGTGATGGGGATCATGCGGCGCAAACCCGATGGGGTCATGCCCACTTCCACGGGGGCTGCAATGGTCACGGCCAGGTCACAAACATGTTCCAGCAAAGGGGCGGGGAAAGTGGTGTTCATGGTTTGACTTTCAATGGGCTTGGTCCCAATTGGCCCCGATACCCACCTCGGCCAGCAAGGGCACTTTGAGCTGGGCCACCTCGGCCATCAGGCGCGGCACTTCGGTTTTGAGCCAATCGACCTGGGATTCGGGCACCTCAAAAACCAACTCATCGTGCACCTGCATGATCATGCGAATACCGCGTTGCTCCGCATCCAACACCTGCTGGATCTTGACCATGCTGAGCTTGATCAAATCCGCAGCCGTGCCTTGCATCGGCGCATTGATGGCGGCGCGCTCGGCCCCGCCCCGGCGCGGGCCATTGGGCGAATTGATTTCGGGCAAATACAAACGCCGGCCAAACACGGTTTCCACATAGCCGCGCGCTTTGGCTTGGGCGCGGGTCTCGTCCATGTAACGTTTGACCCCGGCAAAACGCTGGAAGTAGCGCTCGATGTAATTTTTAGCGGCGGTGTTGTCAATGCCCAGCGCTTTGGCCAGCCCAAAAGCGCTCATGCCGTAAATGAGCCCGAAGTTGATCACCTTGGCATAGCGGCGCTGCTCGCTGCTCACCGTGTCGGGGGTCAAACCAAACACCTCTGCCGCTGTGGCTTTGTGCACGTCCAAACCCTCGTGAAACGCTTTGAGCAAGGCCGGGTCGTCGCTGATGTGCGCCATGATGCGCAGCTCGATTTGGCTGTAATCGGCGCTGGCAATCACATGCCCGGCGGGTGCCACAAAAGCCTCGCGCACCTTGCGCCCCTCGGGCGTGCGGATGGGGATGTTTTGCAGATTGGGGTCGTTGCTGGACAAGCGCCCGGTCACTGCCACGGCTTGGGCGTAATGGGTGTGCACCCGGCCGGTGCGGGGGTCGGCCAGTTGGGCCGATTTCTCGGCGTAAGTGCCCTTGAGCTTGGACAGGGAGCGGTGCTCCAAAATTTTGGCGGGCAGGGGGTAGTCTTCGGCGAGTTTTTCCAACACCTCCTCGTCGGTGCTGCGTGCACCGGTGGCGGTTTTTTTGATGACGGGCAAACCCAATTTGTCGAAAAATATTTCTCCCAACTGCTTGGGAGAAGCCAAGTTAAAGGGCTGGCCCGCGATCACATAGGCCTCTTGTTCCAGTTGCATGATGCGTTGGCCCAGGGCGTGGCTTTGGGCGGCCAAGGTGGGTGCGTCGATCAACACACCATTGCGTTCGATGCGGTAGAGCGCTTCGCTGCTGTCCATTTCCAATTGGTAAATGAACTTCAGCTTGTCATCGGCCTGCAACAGCGGCCACAGGCGCTGGTGAACGGCCAGGGTGAAGTCTGCATCTTCACAGGCGTACTGCGCGGCCTTGCCCACCTCCACCTGGGCAAACGAAATCTGGTGCGCGCCTTTGCCGCACAGGTCTTCATAAGAGATGCCTTTGCGCCCCAAATGCCGCAAGGCCAAGCTCTCCAACCCGTGGGGCTTGTGCACTTCCAGCACATAGCTTTGCAGCATGGTGTCGTGCACAAAACCCTGCACCTCGATGCCATGGTTGGCCAGCACATGGCGGTCGTATTTCACATGCTGCCCCAGCTTGTGTTTGGCGGGGTTTTCCAGCCAAGGCTTGAGGCGCTCGAGCACTTGCTGCAAAGGCAGTTGCGTGGGCGCATCGGCCGCGTTATGGCCCAGGGGGATGTAGGCCGCCTCTCCGGTTTGCACGCACAGGCTGATGCCAACGATTTGCGCTTGCATTTCCTCCAAAGAGGTGGTTTCGGTGTCCAAGGCCACCAAAGGGGCTTGTTCTATTTTCAGCAACCACCGATCCAAGCTGGCCCAATCCATCACCGTGTCGAACGCAACCTGGGCCACCTCGGTGGCGGGGGGTACATCAAACAACTGCCCCACCTCGCCCACACCGCTGCTGAGCACCGGTTTTTTGGGCGTGTCTTTGCTGTCACCGCCTGCCAGCGATGACACCAAACCCTTGAAGCCGTATTGCTGGTAAAAGTCCACCAAGCCCGCCTCGTCAGGGGCTTGCATCAACACACCGTCCAAAGATGGCCAACCAGGCACATGGGCTTGCAAGTCGCAATCGGTTTTCATCGTCACCAGTTGTCTGCCGGTGGGCAACCAATCGCGCGCTTGGCGCAGGTTTTCTCCGGCCACGCCCTTGATTTCATCGGCACGGGCCAACAGCGCCTCCAAAGAGCCATATTCCATCAGCCACTTGGCAGCGGTTTTCGGGCCGACCTTGGCCACACCGGGCACGTTGTCCACGGTGTCGCCCACCAAGGTCTGGTAGTCGATCATCAACTGGGGGGGCACCCCAAATTCTTCGGTCACACCGGCCACATCGCGTTTTTTGCCGTTCATGGTGTCGATGATGGTGATGCGCTCATTGACCAACTGTCTCAGGTCTTTGTCGCCACTGGAGACCACCACATCCATGCCCTGAGCGGCAGCGATGTGCGCCAAGGTGGCAATCACATCATCGGCTTCGACCCCGGGCACATCGAGCAGCGGCCAACCCAGCAGCCGGACCAAGCGGTGGATGGGCTCGATTTGGCTGCGCAAATCGTCGGGCATGGGTGAGCGTGTGGCCTTGTACTGCGGGTACAAGGCATCGCGAAAGGTGGGACCTTTGGCATCAAAGACGCAGACCGCATGGTGGGTGGGGTATTCGCGGCGCAGGCTTTGCAGCATATTGACCATGCCCCGGATCGCCCCGGTCGCTTGGCTGGTCGGGTCATTGCGATCGGCCCGCAAATCGGGCATGGCGTGAAAAGCACGGTACAAATAGCTGGAACCGTCGACCAGCAACAGGGTAGGTGTGTCTTGCATGCCTGAGATTGTGCCTGTGTGGGCCGCCATGGCCCAGTTTGTACAATGCCGCACTTCTCGCACCTACACCACACCCTCCCCCATGGCCGTTTTCACCGAGGTCTCTGAGCAGCAGGCCGATCAACTCATGCAGCAATTGCAACTGGGTGATTTGGTGTCTTTGCAAGGCATCAGCGGCGGCATTGAAAACACCAATTACTTTGCCAGCACCACCCAAGGTGATTTTGTGCTGACCTTGTTTGAGCGCTTGAGCCATGCGCAGTTGCCTTTTTACCTGCAACTGATGAAGCATTTGGCGGCACAAGGCATCAAAGTGCCCATGCCCCAGGCCGATGCGCAAGGGGACATTTTGTTCACCCTGTGCGACAAACCAGCCGCCGTGGTCGAGCGCTTGCGCGGTGAGAGCGAACTCCAACCCGGCGCAAGCCATTGCCAGGCCGTGGGCGATATGCTGGCCCGCATGCATTTGGCCGGTGCCAGCTTTGCGATGAGCCAACCCAATTTGCGCAGCCTGCCTTGGTGGAATGAGACCGCGCCCATCGTCACGCCCCACCTGAGCCCAGAACAAAACCAATTGCTGTCCAGCGAGTTGGCCTTTCAAAACCATGTGGCCGCTTCATCGGCCTACCGCGCCTTGCCGCGCGGGCCTGTGCATGCCGATTTGTTTCGCAACAACGTGATGTTTGACGGCGAACAACTGAGCGGTTTCTTTGATTTTTATTTTGCCGGGGTGGACGCGTGGTTGTTTGACGTGGCCGTGGCCCTCAACGACTGGTGCATTGACCTCGACAGTGGCGCTTTTGACGCTGACCGTTTTGATGCCCTGTTGACGGCCTACCAAGCGGTTCGACCGCTGCAAGCGCCCGAGCGGCAACTGCTCAACCCCATGTTGCGCGCGGCCGCGTTGCGGTTTTGGATTTCCCGCTTGTGGGACTACCACCTGCCGCGCGAGGCCAGCATGCTGCAAGCCCATGACCCCAGCCACTTTGAATGGGTGCTGGGCCAACGCATCCACCAACCCATGGCATTGAACGCATGAAGCTGCACCTCTTACCGGCCAAACAAGGCCTGATCTGGGTGCGCATGGGCATGCGCACCTTTTGGCGCCAACCCCTGGCCATGACGGGCCAGTTTTTCTTGTTCATGGGTTTGCTGTCCCTGTGTTCGCTGATCCCCTTCGTGGGAAGTTTTTTGGGCTTGGCCTTGTTGCCCATGGCCAGCCTGGGCGTGATGGCCGCCACCCGCGAAGCCGATCGGGGCCAATTCCCCATGCCCCACTTGCTGTGGCTGGGCTTGCGGGCTGGTCCGGAGTCGCGCAAACACATGGCGTTGCTGGGGGTGATGTATGCGATCGGCTTTTGTGCCGTGCTGGCACTGGCCGCTTTGTCCGATGGCGGTCAATTTGCCAAGCTCTATTTGTTTGGTGGCAGCATGGACCTGGACACCTTGATGCAAAGCGATGTTCAATCTGCCATGTGGCTGAGCACGCTCTTGTACATGCCCCTGTCTTTGCTGTTTTGGCATGCCCCCGCCTTGACCCACTGGTATGCCGTGCCACCGGCCAAAAGCTTGTTTTTCAGTGCGGTGGCCTGTGGTCGCAATTGGCGTGCTTTTGCGGTGTTTGTCCTGGGCTGGGCGGGCGCGGCCCTGATCGGCTCTTTGGTGGTCACTGCCGTGGCGGTGATCAGTGACAGCGTGGAAACCGCCAAATTGCTGCTGATGCCCTTGATGCTGCTGTTGGCGGCGATGTTTTTCTGCTCGATCTATTTCAGTTTTCGCGACTGCTTCATGGGCGAAGACGTTTTGGCCTGATGGGCCAGCGCCGTTTCGGGCCAGCATCCCTGGCCCGCGCTTGTCAAACCGGCGTGAGTTTGGCCACCGCCAAGGCCAACCATTTGACACCGTGGCGGCCGAATTTCACCTGCGCCCGGGCATCCTCGCCGCTGCCCTCCAAGGACAACACCGTTCCTTCACCAAATTTGTTGTGAAACACCTGCACACCCGAGCGCACCCAGGCGTGTGCCCCCGATGAACTGGCACTGGCCTGGGGCTCAATGGCAGCGGTCCAATCGGTGTGGGCCGATACCGACGCATGCTGGCGTGAACTGCCCCAGGCACTGGCGGGGTTGAGGCCTGGCGCTGGTGCGCTCAGCCATTTGAGGGCATGTTCGGGCAGTTCGTCAAAAAACCGGCTGCGGATGTTGTAGCGGGTTTGACCGTGCAGCATGCGGGTCTGCGAGTGGCTCAGGTACAAGCGCTTGCGCGCACGGGTGATGGCCACATACATCAAGCGGCGCTCTTCTTCCAAACCTTGGTGGTCGCTCAAGGCGTTTTCATGGGGGAACAAACCCTCCTCCATGCCGGAGACAAAAACCGCATCAAATTCCAAGCCCTTGGCCGCATGCACCGTCATCAGTTGAATCGCCTCTGAGCCCGCCAATGCTTGGTTTTCACCCGACTCCAATGCGGCATGGGTCAAAAACGCGGCCAAGGGCGACAAGGTCTCGCCGGTATCGGCGGGTTCACCGGTGTCCATGTCGACCGGCAGGGCCACCGCATCGCGGCCAAACCCCTCCAAGCTGACAAAGCTCTCTGCCGCACTGATCAGTTCTTGCAAGTTTTCAACCCGGTCAGCGCCTTCGCGCTCGGCTTGGTAGTGCTCCACCAAACCACTGTGGGCGATCACGGTTTCGATGATGTCGCGCAACCCCATGCCCTGGGTTTGCTCGCGCAACACATCGAGCTTGGCCACAAAAGCCGACAAGTTGGCCCCGGCTTTGCCGCTCACCGCACTGACCGCATCGTGCAGGGCGCAGCCTGCGCTGTGGGCCGCGTCTTGCAATTGCTCGGTGCTGCGCGCGCCAATGCCGCGGGGTGGGAAATTGACCACGCGCATGAAACTGGTGTCGTCGCGTGGGTTCTCCAGCAAGCGCAAATACGCCAGTGCGGGTTTGATCTCGGCACGCTCAAAAAACCGCAAGCCCCCATACACCCGGTAGGGCATGCCGGCATTGAACAAGGCGGTTTCAATCACCCGGCTTTGGGCATTGCTGCGGTAGAGCACGGCGATCTCATTGCGGCCGGCCACGCCTTGGCTGCCGTCGCCGATTTGGCCATCGCGCAACAACTGGCGCATCTCTTCGACCATCCATTGGGCTTCGGCAAAGTCACTGGTGGACTCGTGCACCCGCAACGGTTCGCCCGGGCCTTGGTCGGTGCGCAGGTTTTTGCCCAAGCGCCCTTTGTTGTGGCTGATCAATTTGTTGGCGCTGTCCAAAATGTGGCTGTGGCTGCGGTAGTTTTGCTCCAGCTTGATTTGGTGGCGCACACCGAACTCGCGCACGAAATCGGCCATATTGCCCACCCGTGCACCCCGAAATGCATAAATGCTTTGGTCGTCGTCGCCCACGGCAAACACCGCGCTGGTGGGCGAACTCAGTTGTTTGATCCAAGCGTATTGCAAGCGATTGGTGTCTTGGAATTCATCGATCAACACATGGCCAAAACGGCGCTGGTAGTGTTCGCGCAAGGCATCGTTGTCGCGCAGCAATTCATAACTGCGCAGCATCAATTCACCGAAGTCGACCACGCCTTCGCGCTGGCATTGGTCTTCGTAGAGTTGGTAAATCTCCACCTTCTTGCGCGTTTCTGCATCGCGCGCTTCGACATCGGGCGGGCGCAAGCCATCTTCTTTGCAAGCGGCAATGAACCACTGGGTTTGTTTGGCCGGGAACCGCTCGTCGTCCACCGAAAACTGCTTGTACAAGCGCTTGATGGCCGAGAGTTGGTCTTGGGTGTCCAAAATTTGAAAAGATTGGGGCAAATTGGCCTGCTTCCAATGGGCCCGCAAAAACCGGTTGCACAGGCCGTGGAAGGTGCCGATCCACATGCCGCGCACATTGACCGGCAACATGGCCGACAAACGGGTCAGCATTTCTTTGGCGGCCTTGTTGGTGAAGGTCACCGCCAAAACACCAGCGGGCGAGATTTGGCCGGTTTGCATCAACCAGGCGATTCGGGTGGTCAACACCCTGGTTTTGCCCGAGCCCGCACCGGCCAGGATCAGGGCATGCTCGCGGGGCAAAGCCACCGCAGCGCGTTGCTCGGGGTTGAGGCCTTGCAACAAGGGGGAATCGGGGGCGATGGCGTTCGGTGGCCCAGCTAAGGACCCGTTGGACAAGGACATGGCGGGATTGTAGGCAAGGGCGTATAGAATCAGCCACCGGGCCCAAGATTCTTGTGCCCGGTTTCTTTTTGGTCGGTGCGCCCCCTGCGCCACACGCCCAGCCAGCAACCGGAGCCAAGCCAAGCGCTCACCATCCGTTTTGTTCTGGAGCTTGGACCATGGAAATTTTTGACTACGACAACATCTTGCTGCTGCCACGCAAATGCCGCGTGGAAAGCCGTTCCGAATGCGACACCAGCGTGACCCTGGGTCAACACAGTTTTCGCCTGCCAGTGGTACCGGCCAATATGAAAACCGTTGTCAACGAAAGCATTTGCGAGTGGCTGGCCCAGCACGGCTATTTTTATGTGATGCACCGCTTCGATTTGGACAACGTCGCCTTCGTGCGCGATTTCAAGTCGCGCGGGCTCTACGCCTCCATTTCCCTGGGTGTCAAGCAAGCCGACCGTGACACGGTGGCCAAATTGGTGGCCGAGGGCTTGGTGCCCGACTTCATCACCATCGACATCGCCCATGGGCATGCCGACAGCGTTCAGCACATGATCGCCCACCTCAAACAACACCTGCCCGGCTCTTTCATCATTGCCGGTAATGTGGGCACGCCAGAGGCGGTGATCGATTTGGAAAACTGGGGAGCCGATGCCACCAAGGTCGGGATTGGCCCAGGCAAGGTGTGCATCACCAAAAGCAAAACCGGTTTTGGCACCGGCGGGTGGCAGCTTTCAGCCCTGAAGTGGTGCGCCCGGGTGGCCACCAAGCCCATCATTGCCGATGGTGGTATCCGCGAACACGGCGACATTGCCAAGAGCGTGCGCTTTGGGGCCACCATGGTGATGATGGGCTCCAGGCTGGCTGGCCATGAAGAATCGCCGGGTCAAACCGTGGAGGTCGATGGCAAGCTGTACAAAGAGTATTACGGCTCGGCCTCAGACTTCAACAAAGGCGAATACAAGCACGTTGAAGGCAAACGCATTTTGGAGCCCATCAAGGGCAAATTGGCCGACACCTTGCGCGAGATGCAAGAGGATGTGCAAAGCTCCATCTCTTATGCGGGCGGCAAAAAACTGATGGATGTGCGCAAGGTCAACTACGTGATTTTGGGCGGCGACAACGCCGGCGAACACCTGCTGATGTGAGCTGCTCAGACACCCAGTAAATCACAGGCCATGCGGTGAACCGCATGCTTGGGTTCGCACAAAGCATCCAGCATGGAGAAGTGCTGTCGCCCGGGCATGGCCAAAGCCTTGGGCACGCGCTTTGACCCCCAGGCTTGCTGCATCAATGCGTTTTGGCGCAAAAACTCTTCGCTCTCTTGGCCGCCGACCACGCACACCAGTTCACCCCGTGCAGGCGCGGGCAACCAAGCCGGACTGGCTTTGAGCACGTCTTCATCGGTGAGCAACAAGCCCGACTGCAACAGGGGCGAGCGGCGCACCGACTCCAGCTCGTGCAAGCCCGAGATGGACATGGCGTTGTGCACCAGGTCCTTGGGCAGGTCACGGCCAAACACCGGCCAGTCGCAGGCCATCAGCATGGCGGCCAAGTGGCCCCCTGCCGAGTGACCGGCCACGGTGATGCGGCGGGGATCGCCGCCAAATTGGGCAATGTGCCGCCACACCCAGGCCAGTGCACGCACCATTTGCATGGTGATGTCGGGCACCGTCACCGCCGGGCACAGCGCGTAATTGGGCACGACCACGGTGCAGCCCGCTGCTTGGAAAGGGGGCGCGACGAAGGAGTGGTCGAATTTGTCCAAAAACCGCCAATAGCCGCCGTGGATGAACACCAAAACCGGTGCATTCGGTCGGTTGGCCGGAAAAATGTCCAGGCTTTCGGTCGGGTGGGTGCCGTAGGGCACGCTGGTCGAACAGGCTTGGTGGCGGGCTTGGACAGAGGCTTGGCCCCAGCGCTCAAAATAAGTGCCAAAGTCGGGCACCATGGCCCGGTTGTTGTACATGCGGTCATACCACTGCGCGTCGTGTTCGGGTTTGCTCATGCCTTGCTCCTTTTGATACAACAGGCCTCAGTGGCCAAAGGGGTGCATGCCCTGGCTGTGGTGGCGCAACCACCGCACCTGAATGGCTTCAGGTCTTGCCGATTTGGGCGGTGCGGATCACGCTGTCGGCCTCGGCCGTGCTGCTGCCCCCGCCGCTGGGGGTTTGAATCACCAAGCCCAACAGGCGCGCACCATGCTCGACGGCGATGGATCCGTAGGAAATATCGCCATGCACCACCGAGTCTTTGTGGAATTCCACCCGCTCGGACGCATAAATATTGCCTTCGACCTTGCCCGCCACCATCACCCGGTGGGCGGTGATGTCGCCCGACACTTCGCCACTGGCGCCAATGGCCACGGTGACTTTGTTGACGCTGCT